>OMKS01000238.1_pt1 | contig 51418 bp, 52 predicted proteins | sample 1674721 | NCBI WGS metagenome assembly OMKS01 (sample SAMN06264996, study PRJEB25208) | sediment metagenome | isolation source: hot spring sediment | place: USA: California | collected 2014-09-02 | reverse complement strand
GACAGTTATTATAGATTTGAGACATTATAGTGACGGTATTTTACCGGAGAGTTGTGCAAAGGTTTTAGGTGATATACCGTGGCGGAAGGATAAAACATATTGTCATCGGTTTGAAGGTTTTGGATGTACTGGTTCGTCAACATACGTTAACGGGTTAATGTCATAGGGGAGTTACTCACTGACACCGATGTACCTGGCATATTCGAACTGTTTTTTCCACGGCACGGCGGGATGAGCCGCGTTGAAAATATTCTCACCGATACGGAGCAATGACTCCCTGTCAACTTCAACCGGATTATATCCTCCCACAAACCCTACATCAGGTGTGATCACCGGGTTATGGCCCGGCCAGCAATCACAGTCCGCGGTTATGGTAAGGAGCGCATTAACCAAGAGCGTTTTATGTTTGATGCGCTTCCAGACTGCAGCGGTCGTTTCAACCAGCTTTTCCTGAAACACCGTGGCATCCGTTGCCCATAGTATTTTAAGCGCCACTTCCGGGCAGAGCCCGATACATTGAGCGCACCCGATGCATAGATCCGAATCATATTCGGGGTAATCGCTTCCTTTGGGTATATGGGCGGCGCCTGTAGGGCAGACGTCAACACATATGCCACACATCGTGCAATCGTCTTTATTAAGGATTGGATGAACGTCGGAATGCATGCGCTGCTTTTGTGCACGGGATGCGAATCCCATGGAAATATTCTTGATGGCGCCTCCGAAACCTGAGGCCATGTGACCCTTGAAATGGGAAAAGATAAAAAAACCATCGGCCTTTTCCACCAAGTGGGTAACTTGGACTGTCTCGAAGTGCGTGAATCCTGCATCAATATCAATGACATCGCGACCATCACGGCCATCGCCGATGATCACGGGACAACCGATATATGTTTCTGAATATCCATGATCTTCCGCTGTCTTGAGTGAATCCGACGCCGTTCGGCGTCCCCCTGAATAAAGAACCGTCGTATCGAACACAAAGGGCTTCATTCCATGATCATAAAGCCAGTGAACAATTTCCCGAGCGTAAAGCGGTGGAAGAAAACTTGTATTGCCCCGCTCTCCCCAGTGGAGTTTGACGGCGACCGAATCTCCCATTTTATAGGGAACCTGAAGATTTTTCAGGAGCTGGCGGAGCGAAACGATGCGCTCATTCCTGTTCTCCTGCACTGGATAAAAGATTGTGTGATTCATAGACAAAACCTGTCCGATCAGGATGGTGAAACCATCTCGAACTTTTTCGATTGTTTCAAAAATTCCAAGAATTCATCGGCTGATTTTCCGATAGACACCTCCTCGAAGGGGCACGGTCCGTCTCCTTGCCTGTTTTTGATGTGGGAAACAACTTCAACATGAAAACAATTGATACCAAGATTGTTCATCGTTTCCAAGGCCGCGTTACTGACCGTATGTGTAAAGGCCGCTTTGCATGATAGTTTTTCAAGCAGCACTGCCGCAGCGTTGCCGATGACGCGATCATATACAACGACATCCTTATCGGAATCGGAAGGTTTATATTCAGTAATGTAATCGACAAGGGGAGCGATACCCTTCTTCTCGGAACGATAAATGATACTGTTATCCCGGCTGATCCAGAGCGTATCTTCACTTGTGAGAAAAAGATGAAATAATTCCCTAGACAATTCCATTGTGTTTACTCCTTGTAGATAAGATATATTCAAGGAGGTGCAGAATCAATGGCAGCAGAGTAACCTGTAAGATGATGCCGGGCCATCCCAGCATTACCGCATCCCATAAAAGAACCGGTCCATCAAACCCGTAGATGAACAGAAGCACCGCCGGAGCGACCATTCTTCCGACGATAACTGCGACTGCCACTGATGCAACGGTGTTCAGATTGTATCGTTCTCTCATCACACCCGCTATAACTCCGTAACACACACCCTCTATGAAAATCCGGGGCAGAATCGATAGCTCCGGCATACCCGAAATAACGAAACTTACCAGGGGAGTTGCAACCCCCACCAGCAAACCGGCCCGCCAGCCCAGCAGAAGTCCCGCGAGAATGATGAGAAAATACATCGGTTGGACTGTTGGTCCAGCCTGAGGATGGATCCAATGGACGAAGAGGGGAATTGCAACATCGGCGGTGACAAAGCAGGCGACGAACGCATACAGGCGGGCATTTGTAAAGGGTACAACATACGGGAACGTTAACGAATGGGACAATGTCTGACCCACGGTACGATCCTCCCTTCTCCTTTATTAATGGGGTGATGATGTTAATTGACTAAGAATTATAGTGGAGAACGGCATAATGGTCAAGGATGTTCAGGTGGTTCGAACTCAAAGAACATCCTTTGTTGGAACGGCTACGGTCCTTGCGCGTTGACAAAGGATAAATGCGATGTTATTGAGCATACTAATAAATAGGAGACTATTTATACCTTCGGACGTTGATTGCATCATGTATCTGCTCACAAAAGCCCGCCACCAGGCTTGCGGCGTTGTCTGGCGACGTGTAGAGAGTACGGATTGAGGCCGAAAATACGCAACAATTTGTCATATATTGAGCACACGAAAGAATGAGAGGCGCGCTATGCTTAAGGATGCCATCAGAAAGTTAGGGCTGAAGCTGGGTGCCGACGTCGTCGGTTTCGCATCGATCGAAGATTACCGCTCAGAGCGGTCACCGGACCCAAAAACCTTCATGCCGGGAGTCACATCGCTCATCGTTCTTGGATATCGGGAAATCGACGGTGCTCTCGACAGCAGTAATGACAGAATAAGTCTCTCGTCCCGCATGGGTGCTATGGATCTATCCAAGGCAAATAATTACCGCCTCGCCCGTTTCATCGAAAATGAATTCGATGCACGGGCGGCAGCGGTTAATTTTTCATATCCCCTCGATATGACACCGCCCACCATGGGACTGGTAGGAGATATTTCGCTCCGGCATGCCGCCGTAGCCGCAGGCCTTGGCGTGTTTGGCAGGCATAACCTTGTCATTAACCCCGAATTCGGAAGCCGGCTGATCTATACGGCTCTTCTGACGGAACTGCAACTGGCGTCGGACCCGCCCATTACGGAAGATCTCTGCAATGACTGTGGCATCTGTGTGGAACAATGCCCCGCAGGCGCTCTTGATGAGGAAGGCAAAACGGACGAGATGAAGTGCCTCAAAGTATCGCAACCTTCAGGTATCGGTGGGCTCATCGGCTATCTTCGTAAATTTATCGGAGCCACCCCCGAGGATCAGAAGAAATTTCTTATGGATCCTCGGTTCTTGAGTCTCTATCAGGCATCATTTATTGGATTCCAGTATCAGTGTTTTCGCTGTATCGCCTCATGTCCCGTGGGGAGGAAAAATCGTGCATATGGAAAGGCTCACGGATGAATAACTCGTGATTTTGACATGATGTTAGACAGTTCTGCCGGCGGTGCGCACCTTGTGGCTCTTGAGGGTTACTTCCTGTCTTTTGTCTGTTATTCCTTCGAAATTCCTTCCAACATTTCTTCCGTTTCCGCCCATTCACTATAAAGCGCGTCAAGCCGGGCGGTGATTTGATCGTGCTCAATGTGGAGATTTTGTATTGTTCCATCATCGGTATAGGTTTGGGGATCGGAAAAGGCGGCTTCTATTTCCGCTTTTCGGGTTTCGGCGCGGGATATGTAATCTTCAAGGGTATGCTGCTTGTCCTTCAGTGGTTTCAGCCTCGTATTGAGATGACGCCGATGTTCCGCCTCGACGCGTTTCCGCTCCTTGTCACGCTGAGACGGCGATTTTTTTTCAGATGCATGTTGTTGAACGGAGGATTGTTCATCCGCTTTGTGGTGTGTGCCGGATAGATATTCATCGACAGAACCGGGGAATACATCCAGGCCGGTCTTTCCAATTGAAATGACCTTGTTGATCAATGGCGCGAGGAAGTCCCGATCATGGGACACAATGAGATAACTGCCCGAGTATTTGAGCATACTTTGCTGCAGGACCGCTTTTGACCGGGCATCGAGATGATTTGTCGGTTCGTCGAAGATGAGAAAGTTTGCCGGCTTGAGGAGCATCTTTGCAATGGCCAGTCTGCTCTTTTCTCCTCCGGACAGTACTGATACGGGCTTAAAGACATCATCGCCGGAAAAGAGAAAACAGCCGAGAAGGGTCCGTAATTCTCTCTGTGACGCCGATGGAGCGATCGTGTCAAGTGTCTGAATGATCGTCAGTTCCGGGTCCAGCGCATCCGCCAGATTCTGAGAAAAATATGAAATTATGACATTATGACCCGGTCGTCGTTCACCGCTTTGAATCCGCTCCGAACCTGCAATGATCCGGGCGAGGGTCGACTTTCCAGCTCCGTTCACTCCGAGAAGGGCAATCCGATCTCCCCGGTCGACCCGGAGCGAGACCTTGTGGAAGACAGTATGCAATCCGTATGATTTTGTAACGCCGTCCAGTTCCAGGATGACCCTGCCGGGCCGGGGGGCTTCGGGGAAGTGGAAAGAAACCGCTTTTTCCGAACCTTCCATTTCGATGCGTTCCATTTTTTCAAGCACTTTGAGGCGGCTTTGGGCCTGTCGGGCCCTCCGCTTGTCATATCGAAACCGCGAGACGAATTGTTCCGTCTTTTCAATCAACTGCTGCTGTTGTTCGTAGGCTGCACGCATCTGGCCATCCCGCAGCTCCTTCTGTTTCAGGTATGACGAGAAATTTCCTGTAAAGAACGTGACTTTTCCCACGGAGATTTCAATGACCCGATGGACAATGTTGTCGAGGAACCGGCTGTCGTGCGAAACAAGGATAATCGAACCTTTATACGATTGCAGGTAGTTTTCAAGCCATTGCAGGGATTCAATGTCTAGATGATTTGTCGGTTCATCAAGGAGGAGAACAGTCGGTTCCAGCAGAAGAAGCTTGGCAATTTCTATCCTCATCTGCCATCCGCCGCTGAATTCTTCCGTCATGCGCTTCAAATCATTTTCGGCAAACCCCAGACCTGAGAGGATCTGTTTTATCCGTGCGTCGATGGTGTATCCGTCGCGGTGTTCAATCGTGTGCTGGATGTTCCCCAGTTCTTCGAGCAATTCAACTAATTCGGGAGACGGGGAATCCCCGCCATGGGTTCGATTTTGAATTTCCCTTGATATGTCAGCGAGACGGTTCTGAAGGGACGTGATGTCCTGAAAAACCGTGGCAACCTCATCATACAGCGTCTTCCCCTGGTGATACACTCCATCCTGAGGAAGGTACCCTGATGTGGTGAAACGGGATTGTGTGATCGTACCCGTATCGGCATCGAGATATCCGGCGATGATTTTCATAAGTGTTGATTTCCCGGTACCATTTGATCCGACAAGGGCAATTCGGTCTCCCGTTCCGATGTGGAATGAAACGTCTTGGAAGAGGGGTGTCCCGACGAATTGTTTCGATATATTTGTCAGCGAAATCATGACAATGAACCCTACCGGGCCGATGTGCCTATGTTGAGGCTGTACTGGAGAACGATATAAATAACATAGACACTCAGGAGCCAGACACCCTGCCATCGTCTGAAGCGGTTATCCCGATTCATAAAGATAAAAAAACGGAACGAATACAAGATAATCAACATGGCGGGAAAATGAAAGGTAAAGAAATTCGGAGTTATGGCCAGTGGTTTCGCCGCTGCGGCCGCTCCGATTACGAATAAGCAATTCAGAACGTCCGCACCGACGATGTTGCCCACGACAATGTCGGGACATTTTTTTCTTATGGCCGTTATTGCCGTCATAAGTTCCGGCAGAGAGGTACCGAATGCGACCAAAGTAGCGGCGATAATGTCGCTGGGAACACCAATCCGTGTGGCAATTTCTGCGGCACAGGGAACAAGTACCCGTGCACTGGTGATTACGAGAATCAGCCCGCCGATCATCATAAACCAGCATATTCCGATGGTGATATCGGCTTTATCTTTCGGTTCTTCTTTGTCAGTAATGATGTCTTCACTTTGCCGTGACCATGCATAGGCTGCATAGAGATACACTCCCAGAAGAATGAGAAATATGATGCCGATCCATCGATACAATGTCGGTTCATCAGGTGAAGCGATCCAGAGAATGACTGAAATAACAACCAGAAGTGTGGCGGTACCCACCTGGACCCAACCGGTGCGGTTGAGAATAAACCGATTAATGGGAACTGAAGAGAAAATGCAGGTTAATCCGAAAATGAGTCCTGTATCTACGATAATAGATCCGACGCCATTTCCCAGGGCAAGCCCGGGATTGCCCATCCAGGCGGCCATAACCGAAACGACCGCCTCAGGTGTGGTTGTTCCCAGCGATATGATTGTAGCACCGATGACGATTGGCGACAGGCCTGTTCGCGCAGCGAGATGTACAACGCCATCGATCATCCAGTCAGCCCCTTTCACGATGGCCACGAGACCAAGGGCGATGACGAGGAGCAGAAGGCTTGTTGTCAACCCTTCCACAGCCGACTGTAACACTCCTTCATTGATCATGAAATGTATCAATTCCATAGGGTCTGTCCAAATGCTCTGAAGTTGATTTTCTCTTATGCGATATCGTCATGAGCCATTCTGCCTCCTTTACACCGTGCTGATGGGAAAATCAAGGCTGGTGTTGGTGCGACATGAACCGATTCACTGTTTCATAAAATTTGCCGGCACTTCCCCCGGTGGCTGCTTTACCGCACGCAAGGCGCTGTGGAGACGGACCCAGATGTCTCAAGAACAGCGAATAACATCGCACGCAGTCGAGGGAAGGGGCTTTGCCTTCGAGTCGTGTCGTTCCGACGGGTCGAAAAACTCGGCACTTGCTACAGAAGATACATGCTATTTATTAACGCCATGTTGATATAAGAGAATCCTGCGAAGAAAATTGTAAATACTCCGCAGCCCGAAGGCGAGAGTAGTGAAGCCAATTGGTGAACAGCCTAATAATACAGGCATGGTGCCGTCTGGATGGATCGGCTAACCGCACGGCCCCGGTCAGGGCTGATGTTTCCGTGCCGGTCGGGGAGAATGGTGTTGCGCTGATGATGACATTAGAATCGCTTACGATTGATTTTTACGATATCCGTCAAGGATGTCCATTAGTTCCGATCCGATCAGGCACTGGCCATACGTTGCTTGCCTGATACCTGCCGTCGGCATGGTGTAATCTTACAATCCTCTTTCTGCAATATAATCGACAAGATCAGCCACGCGACATGAATAGCCCCATTCGTTATCGTACCATGCCACGACTTTTGCGATGGTTCCGTTAAGAACCTGAGTGAATTCGAGATCCACAATTGACGAGTGGGCGTTACCTATGTAATCTGAGGAAACCAGCTTCTTCCATTCGCACGCCATAATGCCTTTCAATGTTCGTCGGGATGCGTTGATTAAAATATCCCGCAGGGCATCCGTAGTTGTTTCTTTCTCAAGTTGTGCCGTAAAATCAACCACAGAAACCGTAGGAGTGGGTACTCTCAGGGAATACCCGTCGAATCGTCCTGCCAGGTCGGGGATAACCAGGGCAAGCGCCCGGGCGGCTCCTGTTGATGTGGGGATGATGTTTTGTCCCGCTGCACGCGCCCGTCTGAGGTCCCGGTGCGGCAAATCAAGTATGCGCTGGTCGTTTGTGTAGGAATGAACCGTTGTCATCATGCCGTTCACGATACCAAACGCTTTGTGAACGGCGAGTGCAGGCGGGGCCAGGCAGTTTGTCGTGCACGATGCATTGGAAATGATATGATGTTTCTGTGGTCGATAGCTCCTGTGGTTGACGCCCATGACGATGGTCAGATCCACGTCATCACCGGGAGCTGTTATGATGACCTTTTTGGCACCGGCCGTCAGGTGTGCCGATGCTTTTGATCCTGTTCGAAACAGGCCGGTGCTTTCAATGACAATGTCCACACCTTCGTCATCCCAGGGGATTGTCGCAGGATCACGGAGCGCGAAATTCCTGATCGACTGCCCGTTGATAAGAAAGCCGTTTTTTTTGACTTTAATATCTGCGTCGAAGATACCGTAGTTTGTATCGTATTGCAGGAGATGTGCATTGGTATCCTCATCGAAAAGGTCATTTATCGCCACCACCTGCAGGGTATCGGGATGACGCTCCATAACGGCCTTTAAAACCTGACGTCCGATTCTTCCAAAACCATTGATGCCGAGACGAAACATGGTTTCCTCCTTATAGATCGTCAATGCGGTACTTGTGTTCCGCCATTATGTCACATCTGATCTTCAATCGTTCATGATGACGCGCGTTATCAATGGCAATGGCGCTCAGATTGGCTACGGCTTCGAGAAACTTAATATCACGGTCGTTAAATTCGTGAACATCTTCCGTATAGACCCTCAGGATGCCGATGACCTTCTTCTCAACCGTCAGCGGCAGAACAAGTACCGACGCAATCCCCTCGGCCTTTGCCTTGTCCGGGTATTGGAAATCATCATCCGTCTGGACATTTTCGATCCACGTCGTTCTTCCTTTCAGGACATTCCGGTCAACCTTGCTTTCCGAAACGATGATCGGTCCCTTATGAATGTACTCGTCAGAAAGTCCATAACTGGCGCCCATTTCAAGAGTATTTCCCCGCGAGCTGAGCAGTCTGAGGCTGCAGGCTTTAACATTCATTGCATTGGTCACACACCGTGCTATCTCTTCAAGGACTCGTGTCGGGTCAAGTGACGCATTGATCACCCGTGCCACGTCATACAATGCGGCAAAATAATCTATTTCACCGATTCTTGATACGTTTGTTTTTTGTGCCATAATGAAACCTCCGATTTTGGTTTCAGGTGAATACATTTGAAATTACAGTTCAAATTAAATGGTCATGTATGGCAAAGTCAACAATTATTTTGTCTCCTGCGCAATTATGATTTTAAAAGGAATGAACACGGTGGTCTGATGGTCTTATACGTGACAGTCGACTATGATTAATCTTCCATAAACGGCATGAGTTACAGGCCGGCATCGGTGTGGTGTGTAATCCTGTCAAGGCGATGCTACTCCCATCGAAGCGATGATGCCTTGAAGATGACAAAGATCGGAGTTCCGGGAAGAATATGCAACGATTCTGCGGCACGTCGAGTAATTCGACTTATTACGGAAAGACCTCCCAGGTCGATCGTGGCAAGGACTTTTTTTGAGTGATTTTCCTCGGACAGCAGGGTGACCGTGCCTCTGATGATATTCCGTGCCGACAGCCCGTCTCTTCCGTCCGGCTGGGCCTTGGCTAGTACGATGTCCGAAGGATTCAACAGGGCCTTTGCCGCTGAATCACCCGGCGGTGTGGCGGAGAACATGACCTGTCCGTCCGGAAGCACCTTTTTCCAGAGACCGTCGGATTCGGGATTCCATGGCCCATCGATGACATTATCCGATGCCAATCCCGTTATACGCCCCTCATACACGCGAAACACTTGAGATGCAACGGTATTCAGCCATATAAGATCGTGACTTGCCACAATAAGCGTTGTATTGAATTGTTCTCTCATCGTATTCACTGCGTCTTTGATGAGCACGGCACTCCGCTGATCGACACTTGCCGTGGGCTCGTCCATGATGAGGACACGGGGATTGATGATCAATCTCGATGCCAGGGCCACCCGTTGCGCTTCGCCCCCGGAGAGTTGGTGCCATCGACGCTGGGCAAATTCATCAGGCGGAAGGCCGACCATGTGGAGGGTCCGGTGAACCTTTTCCGTCAGGCCTTGTTTTTCATTCCGTACCTTCAACCCATAGGCGACATTTTCGAAGACGGTTCTCTTCAGCAGATAGGCTTCCTGGAGCAGCATGGTAACACTGCGTTTCATGGCATCATTTGTCCTGTCAACTTTTGTTCCGTCGAAATACACCGTACCCTCATCGGGATCTTCCAGAAGCGCCAGGATCTTCAGAAGCGTTGTCTTGCCACCCCCGTTGGGGCCGACAATGCCTATGGAGGCGCCCCGGGCGATTGCAAATTCCGGTATATGGAGCAGAAAACGCCCGTTTTCGTATCGATATTTGAGATTGTTGATTCTGTACAGCGGAGTTTCACTCATGTTGATCTCTTTTTCAGGATTGTCAGCAGAGCATTGACAGTGAACGCCAGTGTCAGAAGAACGATTCCCAGGGCGATGCCCATGGAAAACTCCCCCTTCCCCGTTTCAAGAGCGATTGCCGTCGTGATAGTCCGGGTATGCCATTTTATGTTGCCGCCGATCATCATGGAAATCCCCACCTCGGAAACGGCGCGGCCATATGCCGTAACCGCCGCTATCATGACGGCATACCGTGCCTCTAGAATACTGGCGATGGCAATCTGCTTTCCCCGCGCACCAAGAGCCATCAGAGTGGATCTCAAGCGCTTATCAAGAGATTCAACTGCAGTAGCCGTCAATGATATGACAATGGGCAAGACCAGAATGGTCTGTGCGAGGGCAATTCCGGGAATGGTAAACAACAACTGCATTTCGCCAAGGGGACCTCTGTACGACACAAACGCATAAACAAAGAGACCGACGACAACTGTGGGAAGGGCCAGCAGCGTATCCACTAAGGCCCTTACCTGTTTCTTGCCGGGGAAATCGAAGTACCCCAGGAGAAATCCGCAGGGGATGCCCAAGGCGAGACTTCCAATCATTGACATAGTCGATGCCTTGAGTGTGACAAAAACTGCGGAATATGTTTCCTCATTGCCGGTCAAAAGTAGCTCAATAGCCCTGACGATGCCTTCGAAAATATACTCCATATCCTATTTTTCATGGGCGTTGGGAACAAAAAGCTGTATCCCCAACAGCTTGAAATCTCCTATTAATTGCTGCGTTTTGGGCAATGTCATCCATGCTCTGAATTTCGATGCCAGATCGTATTTAACATTACTGCATTGCTTCGGGTTAACGGCAATGACACTGTATTGATTCCGAAGCGATTTATCTCCCTCGACCAGGATCACGAGAGGAGGGTTCCCCTTCCAGTTTGCCTCGTACTTGATGAACGTTCCCCGGTCCGTCATGGTGTAGGCATTTCTCTCTGAGGCGATAGTGATCGTATTGAGCATGCCCTGGCCGGTCTGGATGTACCACGGTTCTTTATCCGGTACAGGGATTTCTGCTTCTGCCCACAGGATGAGCTCCTGTTTGTGCGTTCCCGAATTATCACCGCGGCTGGCAAACAGGCCCTTTTGTGATGCAATCGTTTTCAGTGTTTCCATTGCCGATCTGCCCTTGACAGCACAAGGGTCGTTCTTGGGGCCGATGAACACAAAATCATTATACATGATTTGCCGGCGGTCAACACCGTGTCCGTCAGCGACATATTGCATCTCAGCGTCCGGTGCGTGAACAAGCAGGACATCGACATCGCAGTTTTTGCCGAGTTCAAGAGCCTTCCCGGTTCCCACTGAAACCCATCGGAGATCGATTCCCGTCTCGGCCCTGAATGTCGGGGCGAGATAATCGAGAAGTCCTGTATTATCGGTGCTTGTTGTCGTCGCCATTTTTAATACATGTTCGGCGGCAACGGCATATGATCCGATTCCGATAACGCATGACACCATGAGAAACAATACCAAATACTTCTTAATTGTTTTGTTCATACCCCCTCCCTTTCTTCTCTATAAGGGGGCGCTGTACGATGTCAATGCACGCCCCCTCTTGTTAATAAAGAACGATTATTCTTGTCAACGTACGTGAAATACAAATTTATAACCAATAGTTACAAATATTAATACATAATTCTTGCACTGAGTGTCAATGATATTAATAAAATAACTATGAGTATTTTATCGAAATGGTATAATCGAACATCTGATTTTCTGCATCATTTCGTCATGTTCCAACCGATATACTGATCGGGGTGTCGCTCATGAAAGAATGTTCCGTTGCTGTTATCGGATCGCTGACCGTGGACACCATCATTGAAGGATCGTGCCGACACCGTCAGTGCGGCGGTACCGTCATGTACAGCGGCATTACCTTTAAACGATGTGGCATTGATCCATGTATTATTACCAATGTCGCTGACAGTGAGCGGTCGCTTCTTGATATTTTTGCTGCCGAAGGCATTCCCGTGCGTGCAGGTTCATCAACCGCCACGACACATTTTGTCAATTATCTTAAGGATAATCTTCGGCGGCAGGAGATGCCGTGTCATGCCGATCCCGTTAGGGCAGATCAAATAGAAGATTTGGTGTCCGCGTTTCAGCATTTCCATATCGGTGCGCTCCATCCCGAGGACATTGCGGTGGATACCCTCCGGCTGATCGGACGGTCACGAAAAATCGTCAGTGTCGATATTCAGGGATTTGTCAGATATAACGACAATGGGTGCATTCTGCAACGAGTGTCGGACCGACTCCCCATGGTTCTGTCGAATGCCCTGTATGTAAAAGCCGATGCGGAAGAGCTTGATGCTGTGGTGGAGGCCTATAGTACGGATGCCTGGGGACTGATCCGTCGTTTTGCCATTGAGGAATTGGTGATTACACAAGGAGACCGGGGTGGTTCCATTATATGTTTGAACGGTGACAGGGTTCTGTACGATGCCGTGCCGGTTGAGCCTGTTATCAGCACAATCGGTGCGGGGGATGTTTTTTTTGCGGCCTATCTCAGCAGTCGTCTTTATCGGGGTGAGAACACCGTTGTTTCATGTGAAACAGCCAGACAGGTCGCGGCGCGCCAGCTGGCGGGAAGCTACATAACGGGCGAAACGCTGTGTCCTGGAAATTTGCAATATATCATCGGGGCATGATACAGATATGATGACACGACACGGGAGAATGAGTATGAAAATTTGCAGCGTTGAAGAGATGAGGGAAATGGATCGACGTGCCGTTGAGCACTACGGCATTATCGAAGCACTGCTCATGGAAAATGCCGCACTGGCAACCTGTTCCGTCATTTTGCGGGAGTTCGGTCTTGCGGGGAAACGATTTTCCGTAGTGTGCGGCATGGGAAACAATGGCGGCGATGGGCTTGCCATTGCCCGAAAACTTCATTCCAACGGGGGCATCGTGTCTGTCTATCTTCTGGGTGATCCGGCCAGACTCTCCGGGGCCGCTAAACTGAATTATGAGATTGCTTCACGGATGCCTTTCACCATGGAATCCATTCAGTCCGCTGAATCGGTCAGGTTGAAACTGCTTCACGCCGATGTCATTGTCGACGCTGTCTTCGGGACGGGACTCGCCCGGAATGTGGAAGGCATGTATAGGGACGTTATTGACTGTATCAATGCCGCGGGTAAGCTTGTCTTCAGCGTGGACATTCCGTCAGGGATCAACGGAGACACGGGGCAAATCATGGGTGCGGCAGTAAATGCCAATATTACAACAACTTACGGCCTTCCCAAGCGGGGCACGATTCTCTATCCCGGGCATGAACGGTGCGGTTCCCTCTATGTGAGCCACATTTCATTTCCTCCGGAACTGTATGAATCTGAGAATGTGAAGGTTGCTTTTAATGATCCATTGCCGCTGCCGTCGAGAGATCGACAGGGTCACAAGGGAGATTTCGGCGAGGCGCTTTTTATCGCCGGTGCCGCCAACTACTGCGGTGCACCATATTTCTCGGCCATGTCGTTTCTCAAGGCGGGAGGCGGATATTGCCGTCTTGCAGCACCCCTGTCCATATCACCCTTCATTGCCGTTGAAGGGAGTGAAATCGTATTTATCCCTCAAACGGAAACAGAGACCGGAAGTATCTCCCGGACAAACAGGAAAGAGCTTCTTGATCTGACGGAGCGCATGGACATGGTTGTCATCGGTCCAGGCTTATCGCTTCATGATGAAACGCAACAGCTTGTGAGGGAATTGACTCGAGAGATAGAAAAGCCCCTTCTGATCGACGGGGATGGTATTACCGCTGTCTGTGACAATCTTGGAGCTGTGAAGAGCAGAAGGGCGCCCACGATCCTGACACCACATCCCGGAGAAATGTCACGGTTGTCCAAGCAAACAGTGACGGCACTGAAAAGCGATCCGATAACGATTATCCAGAATACAGCGAAGAATCTCAATGCCATCATTGTGCTGAAGGGGGCTCATTCTCTTGTGGGCTGTCCCGACGGCAGGGTTTATATCAATATGAGCGGGAATCCGGGAATGGCAACGGCAGGGTCGGGCGATGTGTTGACGGGTACCATTGCGGCCATGTTCGGGCTCGGTCAGCCTGTTGAAGCTGCCGTCAGAACAGGGGTCTTTGTTCATGGAATATCAGGAGATTTAGCCGCTGAATCAATCGGAGAGGATGGCGTAACAGCCACCGATATTCTGGCTCATCTTCCACGGGCCGTTAAAATCGTAAGGCAGGGTGGCGACACGATGCGGCGATTTCTGCACACGCCTCCCGTTTTATGATAAACTGCACCGATCTGTTACAGCCGTCGCTTCAGGATATAATCTGAAATCGTCATAAGCGCGTCTTTGGGGAAGGAGTCGTCAAACGGTTTAAGGGCTGATTTCGCCTCGTCGATAAAACCTTTCGCCTTGGTCAGCGCGTAATTAATGCCGTCGTATTTTTCAATAAGCGAGGTGATGTCTCGAATATGGTTGCCGTCAAGGTCATTGCGGTCCAGGGTTTCCTTGATAAGAGTTCTTTCATCGGTTGAACAGTTATGAAGCGTCCGGATGAGCGGAAGGGTAATTTTCCCCTCTTTCAGATCCATCCCGATGGCTTTGCCGAATTCTTCCTTGGTAGCAACATAGTCAAGCGTGTCGTCTGTTACCTGAAAAGCGACACCCAGTTTCAGTCCGAATGTCCGTAATGCATTGACCTTTTTTTTCGATACCTTTGCAAGCAGTGCGCCCAGGGCGCACGATGCGGAAATAAGGATTGCAGTCTTTTGTTCAATGATTCTGAGATATTCGTCTTCAGTGATGTCGGTATCACGGGATCTGATCAATTGAGCCGTTTCCCCTTCGACCATGGTGATAGCCGCACTGGTCAAGAGTTTTTGTATGGGCGGATGGCCGTCTTCCACCATTAATTTGAATGCCTGAGAATAGAGAAAGTCACCGACCAGGACACTTGCCGGATTTCCCCAGATATTATTTGCGGCAGTTCTCCCCCGTCGAGTTTCGGCATGGTCGATAACATCGTCGTGGAGGAGAGACGCAGTGTGTAGAAATTCCATAACTGCCGCCAGCGTGTACCGTCTTTCTCCGGTGAAACCGCAGAGATCCGATGTAATCATAAGCAACAGGGGCCTGAGGCGCTTTCCCCCACTATTGATAATATAATCGGTAACTTCCGGAATCAATTCAATGTACGACCGGTAATATTTATCCAGATTCTCTTCAACGTGCCGGAGATCATCCTGGTAACGAGATAAGATGTCTTTAATTTCCATCATCTAGAACCTTTTGTTGCAATGCCAAGCGTAAAGTTTGTATAGTAATCAACATAAAATGTCAAAGATTTTCATATCTTTTTATTTTCGAAGGTTATGACGGGAACATCGGCGAATCAAAGAAAGCGGTGTATCGTTTCTGTCACGGCACAGAATATTATTTCACCGGGTCTTCCGGTGTTCTGTAATGATCATTATTAAGAAAGGGCTTGACGCAGGCCGCCGAATTGTTGCGGGGAGCATTTACCAGGGGGGATACCCGGTATGCTTTCATTGCTTCAGATGGATACGGTTGAAGCAATGGGAGCAATGCCTTCGTGTCTCCCGGCGAAGGATCGAGCCAGCGTTCTTCTTCCTGCTGCGGTATAATCACCGGCATTCTATGATGAATCGGCTTTATGAGTTCATTCGCTTCAGTCGTTATGATGGCGCACGTGCTGAGTTCCCGCCCATCGGGGAATTGCCGGGTTTCATAGAGTCCCGCAAAGCCGAATGGTGCGTCTGTCCTGAGTCCGATGTAGAATGGCATGTTTCCTTGTGCGTTCTTCTTCCATTCATAGAACCCCGTGGCCACGATTAGGCATCGTCGGCGCTTCAAGGCGCTCCGGAAACTCGGCTTTTCTGTCACCGTCTCTGCCCTGGCATTAATCAACCTGCCGCATATTGATGGGTCTTTTGACCATGCAGGGAGAAGGCCCCATATGAACGGGACAAGCCGATTGACCTCGGCATGTATGATCGCCGCAATCTCGGTACCCGGAGCGATATTATAGCTCGGCTTCGGCTCACAGGCTCTGTCCGAGATGTCAAAAGCTTCGATTATTTCAGAAAGATCGCACATCATGACGAAACGACCGCACATGGTTCCTCCACCGTAAAGACTATGTTGCATATCGCTTCTTTCTAACACATCATGGGCGTCGCTGTGAATATTATTCCATGGGGAGTATAAATCGGCACTTCTTGTGACTGTGGGAAGCGAATGACCGCTTTCGTAACGCGGACTGACAAGACGGAAACTATACAAAAAAAAGAATTCGTGAGGAGTTTGAGTGAATACCGTAAAGGTGCATGCAGACCCTTGAATAAATTTTTGTTTGGGCAACAGCACGTTGACATTTGGCGTCTGTAATTCTATAAGTAACCCATGCCGGAAGTGAGCTCAAGCCGATGGGACGTGAAACGTGTGCGATGTAAAGACGCACGCGGCGACGAACGCGTAGTTCAGGGGATTTCGATAATGAAATGGATGGACAAAAAAATAGGCTTAGCCCTGGGCGGCGGCGGCGCTCGCGGGCTTGCCCATATCGGAGTCCTGAAAGTGCTTGAAGAGGCTCATATCCCGTTCGATATGATTGTCGGAACGAGTGCCGGTGCGCTTGTAGGCGGCGCTTATGCCGCAGGACTATCGCTGGAAGAATTGGTTGAACGAGTCGACAGCTATCTTCATAGTCCGGAGTTTCAATCCTCTGTGATAAAAGCCATCGAAAATGCTCGAGCGAACGAAAACTCGGGGTGGACGCAGAAAATTCAGTCTTTTTTTGTGAATCGGTTCCATCTGGCACAGGCGATGTTCAGGCCGGGCATTCTAGCGATTACAGATTTTCAATCCATGATTGATCACTTCATTCCTGATGTTCGGATCGAAGACACAACGATTCCTTTTCATGCCGTTGCAACGGATCTCGTAAGCGGCAACAGAGTGACACTTTCTTCGGGGTCGCTGAGGCATGCCGTGATGGCCAGTTGTGCCGTGCCCGGGGCGATTGAACCGCTCAAAGAGGGAGACATGTATCTCTCCGACGGAGGGATAATTTGTCTCGTCCCGAGCAGCGTTGCCAGACAGGAGGGGGCGGATATCGTTATCTCCGTGGCTGTTGATCAGGACATCTGCACAGCTGAAGAATTTCGTACATGCCGTCAGGTTTGTGATCGGGCGACGGCAATCATGGCCCATCAACTGGAAAATTATGAACTTGCAGACGCCGATATCGTCATACGTCCCGATGTGGGTGATCTGTGCTGGACCGATTTCTCTCATTACAGCGATATTATAACGGCCGGAGAGCGGGCAGCCAGAGAGAAGATCAAGGATATCAAAGATGTAATGCCCGTCTTTAAGAAGTGGTTTACTCTCAAGCAGCTCACTCGGCCGCAGAACGGTCAATGATGAAAGTGAACGCGAGGCCGTTACTGTTCATGGCGCTCGAGAGTGATGATACGGAGATTCCGGGCATGCATGGTCACAGAAGCGGAGATGAACTGTATGTCATCAATTAAAACCATATCAATAGTAGGAGCAGGGGCCATGGGGTCCTTTTATGTGAGTAAATTTTCCGACATAGATGCTTCCTCCGTATCCGTTATTGCCGGGGGGAAACGATCTGACCGCTTGAAAGCGGAAGGAATCGTTGTTAACGGAAAACAGTATATGGTTCCGGTTGTGCGTCCGGAAGATAAGACCACGCCGGCGGATCTGATCATTGTTGCCGTGAAGAATCATCATCTTCCCGAAGCCATACGGGATATGGCGCCCCGGGTGGGGAGTTCGACGATCATCATATCGGTCATGAACGGTATCGACAGTGAAGAACAGATCGGCGCTGTCTATGGCATGGATAAGATGCTCTATGCCGTTGCCGTGGGCATTGACGCCTTGAGAAACGGCAATGCCATGACCTACACGACCCAGGGAAAACTCTTCTTCGGTGAGGCGGATAATCGGATACTGTCCGATCGTGTCAAGCGCGTGCAGGAACTTTTTAATCGGGCAGAGATCATTTACGAGACCCCTGAGGATATGATTCGTATCCTCTGGTGGAAGTTCATGATCAATGTGGGAATCAATCAGACATCGGCGGTGCTCCGTGCCCCCTATGGAATATTTCAGACGTCACGGGACGCGCAAGAACTCATGGATTCTGCAATGCGGGAAGTAACAGCCATTGCCGCGGCGGCGGAGATTGACATAACAGATGACGACATAAATCATTGGTACGGATTTCTATCTCAATTGTCCCCTGAAGGAAAAACCTCCATGTTGCAGGACGTTGAAGCGAAACGGAAAACCGAAGTCGAAATGTTTGCCGGAAAGATGATGGAACTCGGCAAGCGCTACGGGATTCCCACGCCGGTGAATGAAACACTCTGCAGGATTATAAGAGTTATTGAACGTAATTGATGGCGGCATTTGATGATGTATGATCAACGAATATTCCGCCGTCATGCCGTCGGTGTTTATTTATGATGATACAATAAGGTCATCGGTGTCCTCGCGGAGCAATGAGATTGAATTTTTTGCTGACAACATCGACGTTCTATGCAGGTGTTACAACTCATTCAGCGGAAAACATTGTGAACGGGTTATACACTCCGCTTGAGGAAAGAATGATGCGGTTACAGTCTAAACAGAGGGAGGATATGGAATTTAAATGAAGGGGAAGGTCGGTTTTGACAATGAGAAGTACATAAAGGAACAGACAGAGGAAATCCTCAAACGGGTTGAGCGGTTCGATAACAAGTTATATCTGGAATTCGGCGGGAAACTGTTGTTTGATTATCATGCCGTCCGCGTTCTGCCGGGTTATGATCCCAATGTAAAAATGAGATTGCTCAAGGGGCTGAAGGATAAGGCGGACATTCTTCTCTGCATCTATGCAGGCGACATAGAGCGAAAGAAAATACGGGCCGACTTCGGCATTACTTATGATTCGGATGCCCTCAAGCTGATCGATGATATTCGCGAGTGGGGAGTCAACGTACTCGGCGTAGTTATAACGCGATTTGAAAATCAGCCGGCGGCTATGCTGTTCAAGAACAAGCTGGAACGACGGAACATTAAGGTTTATACCCATCGATACACAAAGGGATATCCCACCGATGTGGATCTGATCGTGAGCGATGAAGGATATGGGGCGAATGACTACATTGAAACGGAAAAGCCCCTCGTTATCGTTACCGGTCCAGGTCCGGGGAGCGGTAAGCTTGCAACGTGTCTGTCGCAGCTGTACCATGATTATCGAAGGGAGATGAAATCGGGGTATGCAAAATTTGAAACCTTTCCCATCTGGAACATTCCATTGAAACATCCTGTCAATGTAGCGTATGAAGCGGCAACGGCGGATATTAAAGATTTTAATCTCATCGATCCTTTTCATCTTGAGTCGTATGATGAAAAATCCGTGAATTACAATCGAGATGTTGAGGCCTTTCCCGTTCTCAGGAGAATTCTGGAAAAGATAACCGGGGGTGAATCATTCTACCGGTCTCCTACCGATATGGGTGTGAACCGATGCGGCTTTGCTATTGTGGATGATGAAGTGACCCGCGAAGCTGCCAAACAGGAAATAATCAGACGATATTTCCGTTATCGGTGCGAGTATGCCATGGGATTTGCAGACAAAGATACGGTTCAGCGGGTGGAGCTGTTTATCAGGAACTTCAATCTGGAACCGGAATATCGGAGGGTTGTCCAACCTGCCCGTCAGGCCGCTGCGGAAGCCCAGGAACGGGAAAAGGGCAATGAGGGAATTTATTGCGGCGCAGCCATTGAAATGGAAAACGGAACCATCGTGACGGGGAACAACTCACCGCTCATGCACGCCGCATCCAGCCTTGTCCTGCATGCCATCAAATATCTGGCAGGGATACCCCCTCAGATAAAACTCCTGCCGTCATATATTACCGATTCGATCAGTCACCTGAAAACGGAAATGCTTCATGAAAAAACAGTCAGCATGGATCTGGAGGAAACGCTCATTGCCCTGAGTGTCAGCGCAACAACGAATTCAGCGGCACAACTGGCCATGGAAAAATTAAAAGATCTCCAGGGATGCGAGGTTCATATGACACATATTCCCACGCCCGGTGATGAAGCGGGCCTGCGCCGCCTTGGGGTTAACCTGACCAGCGATCCGAATTTTCCCACAAAAAATCTCTTTATCTCTTGACAGGTCGTTGACAAAGTACCGACGTGATGCTGTCAAAAAACGTCCAGATGCCGGTAACCCGAAAGCCTGCGATGAAGAACACCTTTCCTGAAGTGATACAGAAGTGCACCCAGGCCGCTTCCAACGGTATTGTTGATCAGGTCGAGCATGCTCGATGACCTGCTTGAAAGATAGGCCTGTGAAATCTCGATAATAAAACTTACCATAAAACCGGCCGCAATCGAAATGAGGATTGATCGGGTATGTGATGAGGACTCCCGACCGATGTAAAGGGAGATGAGAAAACCCAGCGGAACAAATCCGATCAGGTTGATCGTTATATCCAGAATCCCCCAGGGGAATCTAACATCCTTCATTGACGGCAACTCCAGGAAAGCTCTCTGATAAGGGATAAGTCGATGGGGGATGGTCAAATGAGCCGGCGGCGGCGTACCGCAGTCGATTATGGTTGTATCGTCCATGTTGGTATAGTCGTAGCAGACCAATGGAGACAATTCTTGAAGTCTGCCGGGTATATCGATAAACTCGTCTTCCCGTAATGCCCTGTCGAAAATGGCGACTGAACGAATTGCTCCTTTCCATGAGCTTCGTCCACTGGCGTCACTTCCGATGATGAGGGGATATGATTTGTTCCATGAGGAAAACGTGATCGGGCCGATTCGGCGAGATGCGATTTTCTCCCCGTCCTGATATAAACTCATGGCAGCGCCGTCATATGAAATGGCAAACCATGAGTCGGTTCCCTTTGTGAAAACCTCTCTTCTCCCGATACTGATGGGCCTGGCGTGATCATCTGATGCAATCCTTAGTTCAATGCCGGATCTCCATTGTCCCACGAGGAAATTCACGCGTTCATAATCCAAAGCATATGACAGAATTGTTCCGAACCCTTTTGATGGAGCGAAATCGGACGACATGTCGATACAAATTGTAAATTCCTGCAGATTCAAGAGCTTCTCCGGTGGTTCTTTTGAATAGACAGTGGATGGGTGTGAAAGAATGAGGCCGTCACTATGATTAACGGCAGCATGGTTGTCCTCACAAAAATTCATCGGCCACAGTCCGAACAGCAGCAGGATGCAGAGGTATACCGACAGAAGGATCAGAAGAGTGCACGATTGATTTTTGATCGTCACGTTCACAATAGAAACATCCCGGCAGGAGTATTTTATGGTATCTCCATACCATTTGGAAGGTTATCTGCGCAAATTTTATTAATAATCATTTTTTCTTGAATTCATTTTTTACAATGTCCTCAGGGGTGCGCACACCATTCATTCGAGCTTTGACTTCAACGCTATAGTCTGTTACACAATTCAGTGGTTTGACGGTTAAAACCATGTGACATCACTTGATCAAGGAGTTTTCAAGAGATGATGGACCGCATCATTGGATTCGGATTTGTTGTTTTTATCGCTCTTTCCAGCATATTTTTATTCATATGTGCGCTGATACTATGGATGTTCACGGTTTTCTTCGACAAGCGCCTTGTTATCCTCCATTATTTTTCTTCATTCTGGGCGTCTCTCTATCTCTGGATCATGCCGGCATGGTCGGTTTCGATCGAAGGAAGAGAAAACATCAAAAAGAAAACGTATGTCGTCGTTTCCAACCACCAGTCGCTCCTGGACATTTTGGTGGCGTTTCGAATATTTTTCCCTTTCAAGTGGGTATCGAAAGCGGAAATATTCAGACTTCCGTTCATTGGATGGAACATGACATTAAATCGATATATAAAACTAATCCGGGGGGACAAAGAAAGCATTCGACGCATGTTGCAGGACTGCAGAAAGACATTGGCAACCGGAAGTTCCATTTTCATATTTCCAGAAGGGACACGATCGGAGACGGGACACTTGCGGCGCTTCAAACCGGGTGCTTTTATCCTGGCAAAAGAAAACAAAGTGCCGATTTTACCCATCGTCATCAACGGAACAAGGGATGCATTGCCGAAAAAAAGTATTAAATTTCACGGCAACCATACAATTAAGGTAAAAATTCTTGAAGAAATACCGTATGAAACGTTTGCCGCCTTATCCGATGAAGAGACGACGGCGATGGTGCGATCACGCATTGCGGAACAACTGGATCAAATGTGAGCAGGTTATTGCTCAAGGTCATTTTTTCCGAGTACATGGAGCATTTCGATTAATCAGCAACGACGTGTTCAATGCGCTATCGAAACTCTTCCTTCGCCTTGATCATTAATCCCGTTTCCAGTTTCCATTGTCGAGAGGTGAAGAGGAACATACGAATTGTCCTGAGGTCGCCGGGACGTAACCGCTTCCCTCAGTAGGGTTTTCTTACTGTTTGTGCATAAAGGTCATATTCCTCCGCCGATTCGATACGACAGGAGATGATACTGCCGACCCTGCCTCCCGTGCCGGCGACATAGGTCATGCCGTCGATATCGGGTGCCTGCCGCTTCAGTCGGCCCATGCGATGGTACCCGGGGATATCCGACGGCCCTTCAATCATGATTTCCTGGATAGTATCAACGAGCGACTGATTGATATCATAGGAGATAATCGCCTGCTCTTCCATGATGATGTCCCGGCGTACCTCCTTTTCATCATCGGGGACGTGATCGGGAAGGGATGCCGCCACCGTGTCTTCCTCGTGAGAATAGATGAAAACTCCCAGGTGATCGAATCGAGCCTCGTGAATAAACTCTCGGAGTCGTTCGAATTTTTCCTCCGTTTCACCGGGATAACCCACGATCAATGATGTCCTGAGGGCCAGGTTCGGAATGACGGCCCGACACTTGTTGATGACGTTTTTGATGGCGACGCCGGTTACCCGGCGATTCATCGATTTCAATATGTCGTCGTCAATATGTTGAATCGGCAAATCTATGTAGTTACAGATTTTTTCTTCTTCGGCCACTGCGGAGAGAACATCGTCGGCAATGCCGGCAGGATGTGTGTAGAGGAGCCGGATCCACCGGATGCCGTCGATCCGGCAGAGATCTTTCAGAAGCGGTGCGAGGCGAGGTCTGTGAGGAAGATCTCTGCCGTACGCCGTTGTTTCCTGGGCGGTGATAATGATTTCTTTTACTCCCTGTGTGGCGAGGCGCTCCGCTTCTTTGAGGATATCCTCCGGTTTTCTGCTCCTGAGTTCGCCGCGTACCAGAGGAATGACGCAGTAGGAACAGTGGTTGGAACAACCGTCGGCGATTTTCAGATACGTACTGTGCGGTGACGAAGATATGATCCGAGGATATGATGAATCCATCAGGAAGGTGGGTTTTCCCATGTTCGAATGATGGGTATCATTGACGCGTTCGGTTAAATTTCTCAGACGGTGTGCAATATGTGGAATATCATCAATGCCGAGAAACAGATCTACTTCGGGAATTTCCTGTTGCAGAACTTTGCCGTATCGCTGTGGAAGACACCCTGTGACAACAAGAAATCTGCACCGTTCCGCCTGTTTCATCTGGGCCATGCGGAAGATTTCATCGATCGATTCTTCCTTTGCCGGGGTGATAAAAGTACACGTATTGATTAATATAATGTCGGCCTGTTCCGGGATCTCAGTGATATGAAAACCTGCCTCGCAGAGCAGGCCGGCCATTACTTCCGAATCGATAAGATTTTTCGGACATCCCAGGCTGATAATATGGATGGTCGCTTTCAATTTATTCAGGTATCTTTCTTGCCAGCACCTTGCGCGGTTTCACACCATCGGATGGGCCGACAACTCCTTCCGCTTCCATTCGTTCGATAATGCGGGCTGCTCTGTTGTAACCGATTTTCATATATCGCTGTACCAGCGAGATGGAGGCCTGTCCAAGATCCGTTACCAATTCCACCGCCTCGTCATACTTTTCATCGTACTCCTCGTCTTTCGATCCTTCTTTCAGCTCCGTTTTATACTCGGCAATCGATTCATCATAATCTGGTGAGGCCTGTTTCTTGACGAAAGTGACAATCCGATCGATTTCACTGTCCGAGACATAGGGACCGTGAATTCTTGTGAGTCTCGATGTGCCCGGCGGCACAAAAAGCATGTCTCCCGAGCCGAGCAATTTTTCCGCTCCGAGCGCGTCGAGGATCGTCCGGGAATCAACTTTCGACGATACCTGAAACGATATTCGTGTGGGGAAGTTCGCCTTGATAATGCCGGTGATGACGTCGACAGACGGTCGTTGCGTGGCAAGAATAAGATGAATTCCTGCCGCCCGTGCCATTTGAGCAAGGCGGGCCAATGATTCTTCCACATTTCGCTGAGCCACCATCATCAGATCGGCAAGCTCGTCTATGATAATGACGATATAAGGGAGCCGTGCCGGCATCTCGGGCACTTCCGTTTCCGACGGGGATGCATCCCCTGACATTGCTGTTCCTTCGGACGGCGATTTCGACCTTGCCGACGGACGCAGGGTTTTTTCCTGTTCCTCAAGGAGTTTTTCCACGTATTTGTTGTATTTTTCTATGCTTTTTACTCCCGATTCGGCGATAAGCTTGTACCGTCGCTCCATTTCTTCCACCGCCCACTTGAGCACCTGTGCAGCTTTCTTGGGGTTTACCACCACCGGGTGCAGCAGATGGGGGATGCCTTCATACGCCGAGAGTTCCAGTCTTTTCGGATCGATCATGAGAAATTTAACATCATGGGGAGTTGTCTTGAACATGATGCTGCATATCATGGCATTGAGCGACACACTTTTCCCCGAACCGGTGGTTCCCGCAATCAGGAGATGTGGCATTTTGACAAGATCTGCGACGACCGGTGTTCCGACTATGTCGACGCCGAGTGCAATGGGAAGTTTTACTTTTGAATCAAGAAACATTCCGTTGTCGATTACTTCTTTCAGATGAACGACTTCTCGTTCGTGATTCGGGATTTCGACGCCGATTGCCGCCTTTCCCGGAATGGGTGCAATGATTCGGATACTCTGGGCCTTTAATGCCAGCGCCAGATCATCGGAAAGGTTGGTGATTCGGTTGATTTTCACTCCGGGGGCCGGTTCGAGTTCGTACATGGCAATGAGCGGTCCCGGTTTTACTTCCGTAACCCTGCCTTCGACACCGAAGTCGGCCAGCTTCTTTTCCAGAAGGCGGGAGTTCATGATAAGGCTTTCCCGCTTCATCTTGGTATCCTTTCGCTCAACGGCGTCGAGGAGCGAAAGTGGCGGCAGCGTGTACGAATCTTTCGGAGCGATAAATTCGAAGGGGAGTTGTTCTATGATTTTCTTTCTGGGTTTTTCCTCCCGCTTGGGGGGCTCTTCTTTTATAATGGGAATGTCCTTTGCTTGCGTGGCTTTCTTCTCATTGCGCAATTTTTTCTTCCGCCGGAACTGTTCTATCTTGATCTGCAGAAATGTTTTCATTTTAACAGAGGCTGAACGGCAGATCGACAGGGTTCTTCGGGTGATTGAAACCAGTGAAAGGTCGATGGTTATCATCAAGGACACGATAAGGATGACCGACAGAACAATATACGTTCCGATATGATTCAGATATGAGTGGAGCACATCGGCTGACAGCGATCCGAGCAAACCGCCTGATGAGATGTTGATCCCAAACAGCGTGGTTGTCTTCAGAATGCTTGCGGAAAGCGTTGCCGTCGAGAAGACCAGCGTAATGAACCCGACAATGGCTACAGGGGTGATCGTAAATGATTTATTCAAAAGCAGTTGAAATGATATCACGATGAAGAACAAGGGAATCAAATAAGCGCTGACTCCCATTAGTTTTAACAGACTGTCTGCCGTATACGACCCGATGAAGCCACCGAGATTTTTTATGGCTGCTTTACCTGCAACATAATGGGTAAATGAGGGATCGGCGGGATGATAGGACACGAGACACAAAAGGAGAAAAATCGCCAGGGCCATGAGGATGACACCGCCGATTTCTTTTGCTCGTGAATGGTGCCGCGGTTCTTTTGCCATGTCGACGTTACCACCCTTTTATAAGCAGCGTTGTCACGGCCACAATCCAGCAATAATAGGAAAAGAATCTCAGTTCCCTTTTATTGATGATGAAAAAAAGAAGCCTGAGAGCAAGAAAGCCCGTGATTGCCGCTGAAGTCATTCCCGCCGCATAGACGATCATTTTACCGAGAGAAACAGATTCGATATATTTCATCTCCAGCACTGTCGCCCCCAGTATGGCGGGTATCGACAGTAAAAAAGAAAAACGTGCCGCCGCTTCGCCTTTAATTTTTCTGAATATGCCGAAGGCGATTGTTGATCCCGACCGTGATATTCCAGGCATGAGGGCCACTGTCTGGGCCAGTCCGATGATTATGGCATCGGTTATATTCATGTCTCTTTCGGTTCTCTTGACATCTTTTGTTCTATCAGCCAGGAAGAGGAGAACGCCCGTCACGATGAGCATTCCCGCCGCAAGCCGGGCCGATTCGAAGAACCGATGAATATGGTCCTGCAACAGTATGCCGATGCTGCCCGTAATGATCGTGCCCACAATGATCAGCCCGATCATTCTTCTTCCCACGGATATGGAAACGAACCCTTTCTCCGCTGTTCCCGGGTTGTTGCGCCATGTCTTCGGCAGAAGAGACATGGTCAAGGTATAAATATCATTTCGGAGAAAAAAAAGGACTGCCAGCAGGGTTCCAACGTGAACCATCACGTCAAAAAGGACCCCCTCCTGCTGAAATCCCGGCATAAAACTTTGGGCGATTACCAGATGGCCGGAGCTGCTGACCGGTAAAAATTCCGTAAGTCCCTGAATGATTCCCAGTACGATGCTTTCCCACAGGCTCAATAGAAATTATTTCCTTTCAGTATAGATCCGCGTTATAAAAATTATCTTCGATGACGGAGCGGACCCTTTTCATGAGTTCGTCACGATGCTTCACGCTGTAGTCCCTCGTGTCAATCGGCGCATCGATAATCACCGTAATTTTCCCGGGCTCAATATGTAATGATTTCTTCGGCATGATTTTTCTGCTTCCGATAATTGAAATGGGGACGATAGGAACTCCCGATTTGAGAGCAAGGTAAAAAGGTCCCTTTTTGAATGATTTGATGGTACCGTCATGGCTCCGTGTGCCTTCGGGAAACGTCATGACCGATTTCCCGTTTTTGATTATTTGCGCCGCTTCTTCGAGACTCTCTATAGCTTTTTCCCTGTTTTCCCGGTCAATCGATATATACCCGGCTTTTCGCATTGCCGGTCCCATGAGGGGAGTGCGAAAGACTTCTTTTTTTGATATCCATCGGAACTGAACAGGTATATGCGCCAGTAAGGTAAGAATATCGAAATTGCTCTGATGATTTGACATGAATATGATCGGACTGCCATGAGGGATATTTTCCACGCCGATAACCTCAACGAACACCCCTGACATTCTGAGAATCGTTTTACCCCATAGACGTGCCACTCTGTGAGCCGCATTTTCTCCATCGGGTGCAAATCGGGCCATAATGATAGCCATAATTGCAAAGAAGGCGGTTGCGATTATATCAACCGTCAGCAGGATGACAGCATGACTTCGATTTCTTTTCAGTGTCATGGCTTTAAAACCTAAATCCGAATATATTTGGAACACTTGTACTCGATAATACCGGGGAAGTCAACATTGAAAAACACACGCCAGACGGGCATCCCAGGGGGTAGAAAGGATAATTCATTTGCCAAGAAAGGGTAAGTTGTGTATGATCCCACCATTCTGAAAATGTCATATCGGGGGGATAGTAATGATCAACAAAGTTATCTTGGTAGGCAGGCTGGGGGCTGATCCGGAAGTCAGATACACACAGGAGGGTACAATGGTCACGAACTTCAGGCTGGCCACCGATGAAGCACGGAAGGATAAGAGCGGCGAACGGGTGTCGAAAACTGAGTGGCATCGAATCGTGACCTTCGGAAAATTGGCCGAAATCTGCGGAAACTACCTTTCAAAGGGGCGTCTGGTATATATCGAAGGAAGAATTCAGACACGGTCATGGGAAGATAATGAGGGAACCAGGCGATATACGACGGAAATTGTCGCCCAGAACATGCAGATGCTTGAGCCGAAGGGACAGGCGACCGATCAATTTGTGGAATCGAATTATTCCGGCTCTTCCTTTAGTGAACCCGGTATGCCTGATGATGATGTGCCGTTCTAGGAGTTCTGATTCTCATCTTTGATTTTTTTTGCTTCTTTGGTGCCGTCCAGTTCTTCCTTCTCGTTGATTGATTTTTTGAAGTTCTTGATGCCTTTACCGATGGCACCACCGATTTCAGGGAGTTTGCCGGCCCCGAAAATAATAAGGATGATTACAAGAATAATCATCAACTCGGGCATTCCAATACCAAACATATCAGTCACACCTCACAAAAGAGATGCCGTGAAGCATCTCATATATTTTGTAAATCCAGAACACGAGTGGACGTACGTCAACTCTATCTTTCATTGTTTCCTTGCTTGTCAGGGAGAATCAAACGAACGACCTTCCCCTTTTCTCCCAGGGGTCCCAGCGGTTTTCCCTGAAAGGAAACATTAACTCCGCCTGCGTTGCCGATAAAGACAATAAATCTTTCAGATGCTTTCCGGGTAATCCTTTCTCCCGGTTTCATCAGTATCTCTTCATTCGGTTTAAAGTCTTCGGTAATTTTCAGCCAAGTCAGCTCTTTCGCGTCTATTTCCAGGATGTATCCTATTTCCTGTTCTCTTACACCCTGTTCGCTCGACATAACGGGGATTTCGGCCTGCTGTACCGTTTCCGCGGAAGCAAATGCATCAGTTTCGGGATCTCCCGTGCTGTTTTCCAGAACCGGTTCGTCCACGGTAACGGCTTCTGCCGTCGCTTCCTCCGCAGCCTCCGGTGGGGCCGTTTCCTGGTGTTGCATCGATGCTTCCTCTTTCGGCTGGGGCGGTACGAGAGGGGCCTCTTGCAGCTCATCCGTGATGGCGGAAGAAGTCGTTGTTCCGACGGTTTCCTGTCTGTAGTCACGAGACATAATGTAAATGATGAAAATCGCAATGAGGATTGCAACGACGACACCGAATATCGTATGCCGCAGCCGTGACTTTTCGGTTTTTCTTTCTATCTGTATCTGTTGCTGCGAAAACTCAAGCTCATCAATGTATGCATTGTAAGCAGACAGGATTTCTTCATCATTGATTTCAAGCGTTTGCGCATAGGTTTTGATGAAGCCCCGGGTATAGACCGGCTCGGGAAGGAGATGAAATTCTCTATTTTCTATTGCTTCAAGAACAGAGACACTGATACGGGATTGATAGGATATGTCTTTGAGTGATAATCCTTTCCTTTGCCTGATAGCTTTCAGATCAATCGATGAAGCTTCCTCATGATGAGTAGGTTTTTCCGTGTTCATAGCCTTTAACATACCGAATGTATGAAATTTTGCGAATCATGTAACACTAATTTCCCGTGTTAGCAATAAAAATTACACACGATACCGCTCCGCTCTCTCAGTGGTTATTGAAGTCCATATTGACCGCGGCGTTTTTTTGTTGTTGGTGTATGGCGCTTTCTCTGTCAACCATGATATCATCACCCGTACATCAGGTGTCGCTCAAATTCATTTACACCGGGTTTATGCCGCTTTTTGATACATCCGAGGCATGCTCCGGGCAATTTCACAACCGACGCTTCGTGCTCAGACGGCGGGAGTGACGGATCTTTCGCTTGGATTTTTCAGCAAAAAGCTTCACGATGCCCCCGGTTACATACTTTTATTTGGGTGACAGTTCGTATGCAGGCTGTTCAAAAATATCCGGATGCAAGGCACCCCAAATCCTGAGGAGTGAGCCGTACCTATAGGTAGCTCTCAGTGATGAAGGGTAAGGAAATGCCGCGGATGGATGTTTTTCAACAGTTTCTACAGCGTTGATGACGAATCAATGAGGAGGCGCCGGCTGTTATGTCCGAATATCTCAAGTTTGCCGTATCGATAGCCCGGGAAGCGGGAGATCTTCTTCTGGAGAATTTCCATAAGGAACATGTCATAGACTACAAGGGTACCATCGACATCGTCACCGACGTTGACCATCGCTCAGAAGAACTTCTTATCACCAGGATAAGTGCGGCATATCCCGATCACGATGTCGTAACAGAGGAATCTGATGGAAAGCAGAGGGGCGGTCGGGCACGGTGGATTCTCGACCCCATAGACGGAACGACTAACTATGCGCAGGGATTTCCTTTTTTCTGCGTGTCCGTTGCTTTCGAGGTGGATGGTGAAATCAGCATCGGGGTCATTAACAGTCCGGTGCTACGGGAAATCTTTGTTGGGGAAAAAGGAAAAGGAGCTTTTGTCAACGATGAAAGAATGACCGTTTCATCGACGGGAGAACTCGCAAAGAGCTTCCTCGCCACGGGATTTCCCTACGACATTGCCCGGGATCCCTGCAATAACATCAATTACTTTTCCGGAATGGCGCTGCAGTCTCTGGCTATTCGACGTGCAGGCTCGGCGGCGCTCGATCTTGCGTATGTCGCGGCTGGTCGGTTCGACGGATTCTGGGAGCTTAAACTGCATCCCTGGGATACGGCCGCGGGATGGCTTATTGTCCGGGAAGCGGGGGGCGTTGTTACGCAGATATCCGGTGATGAATATTTTCTTGAGTCACCGACAATCCTAGCCTCGAATGGCAGAATTCACGACCAGATGATCGACGCACTGGGAGCCATCGATCCACTCGACAGCCGTCTTGTTGCTGAGCATGCCCCGGTCCGGTAATGCCGGCGGTGCCTCCCGGTTTTGCCATTGTTGCCCTTTTTGTTCCTTAGAAGTAATACCAGATGGAGAGATAGTCATTGACATTTTCGCCATCCCGTTCGAGCCGTTCGAGATATTCGTAAATTCCCACATCCGTATACAAGTAATCTTTTGATGTTGTGAGCTTGGTTTCCCATGAGTAGAATCGATATATTCTCCGTCCGTCGGGAAGGATCATTACCACTTCGTGATCCTGCCAGGCCTGCAGATCCGATTTCCCCAGTCGAGGAACATTAAAGACAGGCTCATCCGTTCTGGCAAGGCCGGGGAGGAGACGTGCTTCCTCTTTTCGTTCCTGCTCGATCCGTGCGATGGGTACTCTGAAATCGATGGTTTCATCTTTCCCCATACAGTTGAAAGAATAGTAGGGATCGATGCCCGCTACTTTAAGACACGTGCGCAAAAAGGCCGTTTCAAATTTTCTGCTGTTAAAATAGGTAAATACCTGCTGGTTGTAGATATTCATTCCAAGTTTTCGGATCTTCTTGATTGCCTCCAACGAGTCGGGAGATATCTCGGAGGGATGTTCGAAGTGGGTCACGAGTGCAAGTTCTCTTTTCCCCCATTCATGATAAGTGTCCAGCAGTTCGAGCAGGCCGTCGTTAATTCTCTGGGGAAGTGTTACGGGAATTCGCGTGCCGATTCTGATTCTTTCGATATGATCGATGTTCGCAAGCTGACCAATGATATCGGCAAGATACGAATTGGTCAGCGTCAGTGGATCTCCTCCTGTCACCAGAACTTCCGTTATATTTTCATTATTCTTGATCCAGTCAATAGCCTTGGAAACCTTTCGTTTCGGCAGCATGACGTCGGCGTCGATATCCTTGATTTCCCAGTTTCTCTGGCAATAGACACAAATCTGAGGGCATGATTGAAAAGGCTTGATGATGACGATCCGGGGATACCGTCTCGTCACGCCGTCGATGGGGCTTGTCGCCTTTTCACCCATGAAATCCATGTCCTTGCCCGTTGTCCAGTTTTCAATGACATTACGGGAGTATCGTGGGCCGGGGATTACCTGTGCTCGAATGGCCCGATCATGGTCTGTTCGGCCGTTCTTGTTAAAAAGCGATAGATAATGGGGTGTTATTTCAAAAGGAAGGTGATGCTTCGTTGCGAGCCTCAAGCCTTCCCGTTCCTCGTCATCCAGTGCCACCAGTGCCGAGATCGTTTTGATATCCTTTATAATGTGTTTCAGGTGCCATTGATAGTCGTCCCATTCGCTGTCGCCGGCATTAAAGAATCGGAGGATGTCGCTTTTCAGTTCCCTCCTTTCCCGGATCAGCTTCTGATCCAGTCCCGACCGGTATCGCCGGAAATACCGTCTCATCATATTCCCATACATGTCCAGCTGGGACGATCGTTCTATGGCGGCATCCCGGTCTTTTTTTACATCGAGCAGTGTATCATGCCGTGATTGTTTGCCGTATTTGCCACGGATGCCGAGAAAGAGGGTGTAGAATTCGAGAAGGAACCCCTTTGTAATATTATCCAGCGCCTGCTCTTCGCTGTGCGCCAGATCGTAGAGCAGATTCAAGGGGGATGTATTGGTAAGATGTTCATTTTCCGTTCTCATGATGTTTGAAAGGACCCGTATGCATTCCCGCGCATTCCGCTTCTCAACAACATTCATATCTGCATAGTATGTTTTTGACTTCATGTTATAAAGATTCCGTCTGAGACGATCGAGATAGTTGAATATGATAAATCGAGCTTCTTCCACATGCCTGGATTCCAGGAGAATGTCGTGTATGACAGGCTCGGCGCGCCATACCCTTTCAAGTACATCCTTTTTTGACAGCGGCATAAGTTGTTTCATGACGCCCACCTTTCTGTGTTGAGTATGGATACAATCATGTGTGACAAAAAGCTTACCATGTTTTCGTATAATACGAAACAGGAAGAACGGGGAGCAATAGGTCGCGTTCCCGGGAAATTCCAATGTGACATACCCGTTGTGATGCAGACCGCACTTTCGTGCCGGGAGGCGGCACCCCGTCTTTTCATGTGTATGACCTGTTTATGCCCCGGCAGGAATTCCGTTCATGTCATTATTCCGTTGACAAAATGTTTCGAAAGGATAGAGTCAAAAGATTCAGAAAGACAGAAACGAAGGAGCAGCGATTTACCATGACGAACAAAACGGGCAGTGAGGACTTTTATGATCTTGCAGATCGGCTCATGAAGGAGCAGCGATACGACGAGGCGATTGATCTTTATAACAAATTAATTGCAATGAGACCTGGTGATGATTCGATTCTCTTGTCCCTCGCATGGGCATATCGTGACGGCGGGCGAAAAGCCGAAGCCATGCATTGCTTCGAGAAACTTTTTGAAAAGGAACTTACACAAAAGGTATTTACCGGATTTGCCTTTGATGAAATGGTGAGAATATGCAGGGAAGAGGGGAGCTATGAAAAAGTTGTCGAGTTATGTGAACGGGCTGTTTCAGCACAGCCCAATGATCCGGCGCTGTTGAATACTCTGGGTGAAGCGTGCATCAAAGCCGGCAGATCCGACCGGGCCGTCGAAATATTCGAACTTCTTACCCGCCGGGAGCCGGATTCCCCCATGTTTTTCTGTTATCTCGGGAATGCTTATATAGCAGGGGGTATTTATGAAAAAGCCGATGATGCATACGAAAAAGCAGTAAAAATCGAGCCGTCGGAAGCCCATACTTTTTACAACAAACAAGGCAATGCTTACGAACAGGCCTGTCAGTACCAACGAGCCGAAAATGCATTGAAGAAAGCGCTGGCATGTTATCCCGACTATCCGCTTTACTATAGTATCCTTGGAGACATCTTGATAAAGGCGGGTAAAGTCAATGAGGCATGGGAAACCTATGAGCAAGCCATAGCTATCGATTACAAATCGGGAGACGTGTATTACAATCGCATGGGCCATACACTCGAGCAGGCGGGGTATACCGCGGAAGCGATTGAGATGTACGAGAAAGCCATTGCCGTCAACCCACAGAATCTCTTTTATTACAAGGCGCTGATCGATGTCTGTGTATCGCACGGTCTTGAGGATAAGGCCTGGGAGTATTACGAGAAGGCAAAAACGTTGGGTCTGGTCTGATGACTGCGACGGCAGCATATAGTGAGGCACAACTCTTAGAAATCAGGTCACTTTTGTCTCGGTCGCCGATTAAGCACGGGTATCAACTATTTCTTGACACATCTATTACGAATACGATATGTTACCCCCGTTTTCAGTTGATTCTTCCGTGGGGATGTAGCTCAGTTGGGAGAGCGCGGCGTTCGCAATGCCGAGGTCAGGGGTTCGATCCCCCTCATCTCCACCATTTGATAATTCGAAGAGGTTCAAAGAAGTACAAAGCCCGTTGGAAACAGCGGGTTTTTTATTGGTGCGCCCGGCGGGGCGCACTCACTTGGAGGTGAAAGTCCTTTGCACGGCCGGCAGGGGGAAGTTTTGTGTGATTCCATAAAATCCGGCATCATCAGGGTATCCGTACCGTTAGCCTTTTTATATGTTGTTTGAAGAAAGTACTTGAGACTAAAATGTGATCCCCCCCCTTTTTCGGTCGATTTGAAATAAATATCTGGAATGTCAATAGTGTCAATTGTCTAAAGTTCCCATGTCAACAGCATACTTGCCACTGATACACTCAGACATATCAAAGGTTTTGAGGCTGGTTGATATCCTGGGTTTTTGAGTGGTATATGTGGGGATTATAATGAGAGAGGTTTTGAATCCTGCGACGACACAAAGTCAGTCTTCCGATTATCAAAGATATAATGGTGTCCATTCACCTTCAATCGTCGTGAAACAATGAAGCAAAGAAAGAATAGCAAACAAGCGCAAATAGCAAAACCGATCTTAAACTAGGAATCGTGATTATATCTGACCGCTGATAGAAGTGCGCTCCTAATGGTGAATGCTGTATTCCATAAAAGACAATAATATCAATTCGAAGCATGATCCCGACAGTACCCAAACAGGGGTGCCAGATATTCCCCTTGATAGGAATGAAACAGAAATTTGATAAATTTCTTGACCTTAATTTTATTCAGAGTTTATATAAACGTGCCGGTAAAAAGGGGGGTGTCTGTCATAATATCCTTGTCACCACGGAAAAACCTTGATCAACCACTTCATCACAACATAGTTATTATTCCGACAGATTGATCCGTGCCAATGACGTTATTCATTTCATCTATGAGAATATGCACCACTCAGCGGCAGGAATCATTCAGCGGTTCGTCGAACCGAAAAAGGTTTTTTTGATTCCAGCCAGTTCTTTGCAACGTTGCCATTTGTCAGGCATCTCGTATTATCTGCTATATGACCGTTTCATGATGTACTGTCACGGGAGAAATAATCTATGCTGTACGGCAAGTACGTTTTCACATGTCGCCTGGAAAGCGACGCTATCCTCCCGGTCTACAAGGGATCTACCTTCAGGGGTGTTTTCGGGACGGCATTAAAGCGAGTGGTATGCGCGCTGAGATTCCAAGAGTGCGGCAACTGCCTGCTGCGAAACAAATGCGTCTACTCACTTGCCTTTGAAACACCACGGAACGATAAGACCGATCAGGATTCCGGGCGCGTTGCCTCCCCACCCCATCCCTACGTCATTGAACCGTCTTGCTCAACAAATACGCACTACGATGCGGGAGACCCCTTCGAATTCGCCCTTATCCTCTTCGGGCAGATCAATGACTACCTTCCGTATTTCATTTACGCAATCGAACAAATGGGCACAATCGGCATCGGAAAGAAAATAGACGGCAACCGGGCGGGATTCACCCTCGAGAATATCGTCGCAGATGACCTGCAACCCATCTATTCCCGCCATGACAGGAAAGTTCGCAGCGGAGACTTCTCTTGGAACATTCACCTTCAAGACGTTTCACATGATGCTGACGGTGACGTCCAGGGACTGATGATCGACATCGAAACGCCCCTCCGCCTCAAATTCAGAAACAAGTTAGAAGCAAATCTGCCGTTCCATGTTCTTATTAGAGCCGCCTTGCGGCGCATATCCTCACTTTACAATTATTACGGCAACGGGGAACCCGCGCTGAACTATAAAGACTTGGTCAATCGGGCGGCTGAAATTGCAATTGAACAGTCCTCTGCCGGATGGGTGGATTGGAAACGCTATTCCAACAGGCAGGAGCAGTCAATGCTCATGGGAGGAATCACCGGCGCGGTAACCTACGCGGGGAATCTCGGGGAGTTTCTCCCCCTGCTCAGACTGTGTGAGAAATTCCATCTGGGGAAACAGACAACCTTCGGTCTGGGCAAGTTCACCCTTTCAGAGGTGTTGCGATGAAGAACATCCTTTTGGCGGTTATCGGGTTAACACCCCAGGTCATTACGGAAACCCTCTTCGCTCTCCATCAGCAGAAAAAACTCGTCGATGCAATCCACATCATTACGACCAGGAAGGGGAAAGAAGCTATTAATGCGAAACTCCTCGCACCGAATGATGGATACTACTATCGGTATTGTGCCGATTATGGCATCGATCCCGGGTCGATCGATTTTGGGTTCGACCATGTACATGTGATAGCTGATGAAAACGGCATCGAACGGGATGATATCGCCGATGAAGGAGATAACGAGAACCTGCTCAGGAAATGCCTGGAATTGACCTTTAAATTCACGAAGGATTCGCACACAGCGGTCTTTTTTTCAGTGGCAGGCGGCAGAAAGACCATGACATCCTGCCTTACCCTGGCGGCCCAACTCTACGGCAGACAGCAGGATCGCATGTACCATGTGCTCGTGTCGCCGGAATTTGAAAGCAGCCGTAACTTTTACTACCCTGTTCGTGAATCGATTTCTCTGGAACTGAAAGATGCAAATGGGAACCGATATTTCAAGGAAACGAAATATGCCGTGGTAAATCTCATTCCCATCCCTTTTATATCCATACGTAACAAGTTTACCCGGGACATGCTCGATGAACCGAAAGACCCGGCAACGCTCATGCTGTCGCTGATTAGGGAAGATCCCTACCTGCTGATCATCGATATCCCGTCGCAGAAAATCACCTATAAAAACCTTGAAGTCGACATGATGCCGGCACGGCTCGCCCTGTACACATTATTTGCCATGCAGAAAAAAGATTGCAAAAATGAGGCTGGAAACTGTCGGCATTGTACGGACTGTTACATGGATCTTGAAACAATTTATAATCAGCAGGATCGCCTGACCGACTTGTACCGCAGAATATCGGGAAGCAGAGACCCACTGGAAATGAGTGACAGCGGCATCTGCGGCATCAACCCGGAAAACTTCAACTCATACAAATCGAAGATCAAGGATGATCTGAGAAAAGGATTTGGCTTGTACGCCCTGCCGGAACTGGAAATCACTGCGGTGGGCAAACGGCCCGATACGCGGTACGGACTGAGAATCGAGAGAGACAGGATTCGGGTGGTTTATTAACTCAAAATCAGTTGGCCAACTGTCTGACAGTAAAAGGTCTTGAACAATGAAAAGTAACTGCAACATTGCCAAACTTTTCTTAATTGATGACATGGAATAAGCTGGGTTTAACAGTTGCTAGGGGGGGGGTAGTGATGACATTCTATATAACACGATTTAAAGGTATTGAGCAGCTTGAGCATAACTGCGAGGTGGTAACGCCGCTTTTTCTGGGAGGGGCGAACTCTAAAGTAGCTGAGCTTCGTGCGCCGCCCATCAAGGCGGCCATGCGGTTCTGGTGGCGGGCACTATATGAGGGGGAAAATGTTGGGCAAATGGCTAAACGGGAAGCAGAAATCTTTGGTTCAAAGGAGAAGAAGGCCGTGGTAACGGTAAAACTGGATCATTTGAACGGACAACCCGTGCTTGAAGATTTGCCTTCCGGGAAAAGAATTATGGTGACATCGAAAGGAAAGACTTTCCCCATTTCAATTGTTGAATATTTGGCTTATGGCCTCTTTGACCCGAAGCAGAAGACAAGCAAGTATCTCAAAGAACATATTGAGCCTAAAAACTGTTTTAAAGTAATTGTCACTTTCACGAAAAATGTAGAAACCGATATCACTAAAGCAATGAAGGCGATGATAACCTTTGGTGGAATCGGTTCCCGTTCCCGCAACGGTTTTGGATCACTCCATTGTTCTGACCTTTTTGACCAGACATTCAAAAAACAAGGGGACTTAAAATCTTTCACATCATTTTCCAATGAGGCAATACTTTTTGGTGAATTTAATACATACGTAAGCTGGGAAGACGCACTGTGCGAGATAGGTACTGCGTATCGAGCTGCCCGTTTGACACTGGAAGAAAGGCATAAATTTGACAAGAGAGGATTTATTGCAATGCCGATTGAGGCGAAATTTGAAAAAAACATACCTCAATCTATAAAAGATGGCCGTCACGCCAAGCCCTATTTCCTCCATGTCAACAAGACACCTGACGGCAAATACCGAGGCCAAATCCTCTTTCTGCCTTATTTGTACAAAGCGGGACCGAATGACACGACTAATCGGGTTAAAGAATATATGGACGCCTGCGGGAAAATGAATAGGGCAATAACCAAGACTATGAGAGGTGTCAAATGACCTGGCAAAAACCCGACACATCCTATTGGAACAATAAATTTGCCGCATGGTGGCATGATCCGATCGACAAAGTTTTCAGTATTCAAAAGCATGAGGAGAGGGCAGCGGCATATCTGCAAATATTCGGTATTGACAGACCGAATGATGAATTCTGGAAGATGGCGGATGCAATTGCCGCTGGGTTTGAACGTGGACAGGTGCCGAGCTACAACGCCGACAACAATAAAAATGGTGCTGTGGATTTTGAAAAGAACCCAATTATCACTCACCCGACATCGGCAGACAAGGGCAGGCTGAAAATTGTCGGCATGGATGCAACCCATGACGAAATTCATGCTTCTGCCGTGGCATTCCTAAAGAATCACATTGGGATGGAAGCGGGTAAGGGAGATTATGCAGCGCAATTTGAAAAAGATCCAGATCGATTTGCCATTGCTCGTCTTCTCTATACTCATCTCGTGATGCGTTTCGCCCTTGCAGAACAAAACATTGGCGGTCTGGGGGCATTGTGGCATCGCATTCCCGCCGACTCGCGCTTTCCCGACCATTCTATCTGGCAGCACAACGCCTTGTGTTCGGCGATCAGTTCCTGCATTGAACTTGGGGGGTCGGAGGAGGACGTCGGTCTCATGGTATTATCCATTACGCCGGTACAGGGATTTATCGCCACGTCCAGGAAACTGCGAGATTTCTGGGTGGGGTCCGTTCTCTTGTCCTGGCTGGCATTTGAAGGGCTGCGGTGGGTGATTGAAAATCTGGGAGCCGATCATGTCCTTTACCCGTCTCTCATCGACCAGCCGCTGGTCAACGCCTATCTGGAAAAGGAATGGGACGTGTCGGGTGCATTCAGACCGAAAATCTGGCAGGGACAGCCGAGTGGTATAGCCAGCCTGCCCAACAAGTTTTTGTTTCTTATTCCCTTCGGAAAGGCCGAGGAAATTTCCGCTGAGATTAAAAAGGCCGTTGCCGATAAATGGGAAAAGCTTGCGCAAATGACCCGCGATTATCTGGTTGAAAAGAAGAACATGTCGGAAGAAGAACGTAAATATCTCACGGGCATGTTCACTCGGCAGACATCACGCTACTGGGACTTTCAGTGGGCTGCTGCGCGGTTGGCCGACAAAGACGATAAGGCGGGCATTGAGAACCTCTTGGATGAGAGCAGGTGGAAAAACCAATTTTCTTATCTGAAGGCAATCAAACCGATATTAGGGAATAAGGGATATTCATTAAAAAATACAAGCAGGGGGATTCTGTACTCTACAAGCCACAGTCTGGTTCAGTCAGCCCTTGCCGCCGAGAAATCGAAACGATTGATTTTGCGGGAGGAAGAACCCGGCGAGAAATGCCAGATGTGCGGTGAATTCGAGGTTCTTCATACCATAGACGGCAGTAAAGGCAGTGCCACGGAATATAAAGACAATATCAAAGGCTTCTGGAACAGATTCGTTGGAGACGATGACTTCAAGGAAAACGAGCATCTCTGCGCTGTCTGCTTTATCAAGAGGTATGCACCGCGGGTATTGAAAAAGGATGAGACGCATATTTTAAACGGCATTTTCCGTGACGCAGACAGTTTCCCATCTACGACCATGATGGCGCTGACGGATTATTTCAATCGCAATAAAATCGCTGAAGACAGAAGAAAGGAAATTGCCGACAAGCTTCATGACAGCAAAACGGATGAAGTAAACGTAAACGGGAAGGAAAAGATAAAAAACGCCGACAAGTATTACGCCATCCTCTTGATGGACGGGGATAATATGGGCAAGTTGGTCAACGGGGAGACCATCGCAGCAACCTGGGACAAGATCATGCACCCGGACATTGCCGTAAGGGTAAAAGAGGATGGCTTCGATCCTTTATACAGGGATGTGTGGTATAAGATTTTTGGCGGTGCAGAGTTGAATAAAAGATTGGTTACCCCGGCTATTCATGCGGCCATATCGGAGGCTTTGGGGGATTTCTCAATCTATGGCGTTGCCCCGATCATAAAAAGATATGAGGGACGCCTGGTCTATGCGGGCGGCGATGATATCTGTGCGTTTCTGCCGATTGGAAACGCCCTCGCGGCGGCAAGGGAAATCAAGGACTATTACACGTATGTCTTTCGCTTTATCGATATGAAGCGTAAGTCATTGCCTATTGAAAAGGAATGGAAGCCCGCTCCCGGAAAGCTGTCCGTAAATCTCGGTATCGGGCAAGATATCTCCATATCTGCGGCTATCCTGATCTGCCACCATAAGGAAAGTCTTACCCAGATGATCGAACAGGCGCATTACTTATTGCAGACTGCGGCAAAAGAGAACGCCGAGCGTAATGCCTGTGCCATAGAGCTTCGGAAACGCCACGGCGGGTCCCGCTATTTCACAAGAAAGTGGTCGGAAAAAGAAAGCTGGGACGACTTCGCAAGGATTGGGAAGATGGCCGGGGATAAGGACAGGGAGCTTTCCCAGTCACTTTTATACCGGCTCGAAGCCATGCGGCCCGGCATCGAGGCGATCATAACCCAAGACAAGAATGCAGAAAGAAATCTTCCAGCCTTCATTGCAAAACAGATTGAACAATCAGGCATAAAATCAAGCGCAAGCAAAGAAGAAATAGCCGCTGCGATTACCCATATTGTTTGGGACAAGCATGACAAAGAGAAGCCATTTAACCCCGAAGGATTACTGATTTCGGGATTTTTGGGAGGGGAGGAAGAAAATGACTGATTGGTTCAGCTTTACGCCACAGGATACCTTATATTTTCGCGGCGCGGAACCCGCAAATATGGGTGAAAGCCACACGGCGTCGATGGTTTTTCCGCCGCCCGCCCATACGATCGTCGGGGCGCTCAGAACTGCGACGCTGGTTCAACAGGGTATCGCCTTCGCCGATTATAACCATGGAAAATGTGCGCCCGATCTCATTGAAGTTATCGGCAAATCTGGTGAGGACGCTCCATTTAGTACCCTTGGCCCGTTCTTTCTCTTGGAGGACAAGGCCTGGGTTCCCTGCCCCTTCATCTGGTTTGCCGAAAAGACAGAAAAGAAATCAAATGCAAGGCGATGTAAAATCACCGTCAGTACACCAGTTAAAAACTCGCTCGTCAAAACGGCAAGCGGTGAAAAACTTCTCTGGGCAAAGGGAAGCAACCTCGAAACCTTGGGCGGAAACTGGGTACGCCTTGATGAACTTTGCACGACGACCGAAGAAAAAACTATCAGAAGCGGCGGGGAATTTTTTGTCAGCGAAATCCACACAGGAATTGCCCTCGATGTGAAAGATAAACGGCGTGCGGCAAGAGAAGGACATTTATATTCTTTTGTCCATGCCCGGCTGTGCGAAGGAGTGAAACTGGCGTTTGGCGTTGACCGGAAACTGCCGCTGAACGATTCCGGCGTCCTCAAACTTGGGGCCGAGCAGCGATTCGGCGAATACAAAAAGATGGATGCCAGTATTATTCCGAACGGTGCATCCGGTCTTTTCATGTCCCTGTCCATCCTTGCGGGCAATGCTGAGGCCAACCGCCACTGTATTGCCACGGGCCGAATTAGTTACTTCGGCGGCTGGGACTTGCACCGGGGATTTCACAAGCCGATGAAGGGATACTTCCCTTTGGGCAGCGTATTCGATAAAAAAATAAACGATCATTGCGTCGAACTTTAGGAGGGAGAACATGCTTAAGAGAGACCTTTTTTCCATCTGTACGTTTTATGCCGTTTCACCCATTCATGCCGGAAGCGGGGCATCGTTCGCCGCTGTGGACTTGCCCATTCAGAGGGAGCGTCACACTAACTGGCCTCATATCCAGGCATCAGGTGTGAAAGGGGCAATGCGGGCGCACTACCGGGATTTTGCGGAGGATAAATCGCTCATCAATTTCCTTTTTGGATATGACAGGGATGATGTGGTCCATCACAATTCTTATAACTCAACCAGAGAGGAAAAAGATCGTTTTGACGTCAAAGATAATTTTCCCGGTGCCGTCGCCTTTTCCGATGCGAAGTTGCTGGCCTTCCCCGTACGTTCGAACGAGGCACCCTTTGTCGGGCTGACGTGCCCGGCAGTATTGAAAAGGCTGAGCAACGATCTGTTGTTTGTGGCGCTACCGGCCATCGACGGCATCCCACCCGTCATCGGCGAGACCGCTCTGTGCCTTGCGGGCGGCATATCGGGCGACGTAATCTTGGAAGATATGGTCGTAACCGTGGCCAACGGCGATGTTCCCAATCCGATACCTCCAAACTTCCCGACAATGGATAAACTCCTTCTCGTTTCCGACGAGGTATTCAAGCACGCTGTCGATTCCTGCACGGAGATCCAGACGCAAATAAAAATTGATTCAAAGACGGGTACGGCTCAGGGTGGAGCGCTCCGTTATCAGGAACTGCTTCCTGCGGATTCTGTTCTTTATTCCGTCGTTTATTACAGCCGCGCTGTTTTCGATAATACCTTGCAGGCGGATACTGTTCGCGGTCATGCCGAGGATGTCATCAAAAATTTTATGCAGATTGGCGGCGATGAAACGCTGGGACGAGGCATCTGCAAGATTGCATGGATTGCGGGAGGTGGCCGATGAGAACGATGGCTCAGAAACGGGCGGAGTATGCTTTAACAGAAATATTAGCTGCAAAAAATAACGTGGATAAAGAGAAACTGAAACCTTTTTCTGCTGGAGCGCCAGCCATGATTCTTCAAAACGGTTTTGGTCAGACGCTTGCTTTCTGGCTGGCAAAAGGCAAACCCGAACATGTGGCGCTTTTTGACATATTGACGCGGTGGTTTAAGCAGACTGATCTGAAGAATTTTGGCGAATGCAAACAGGCAAAGGATTACATTCAAAAACTATCGACAATGGAACAGCGCCAGTATCTGTCCGCGCAAAACGAAGCACTGGCTCTACTTGAATGGGTCAAGCGTTTTGCAAATGCCGACTTATCCTAAAGGAAGGTGCAATCATGGTCTTTTATCCATTCCCTGAAAAGCTTCGGGCAGAGTCCCTGAATATGTCAAAAGGCAATTTTGGCCTTTGGTACAATAAGTTTATCCCTCTAAGCAATGCATACAAACCGGCTGATGAAAGCGGCAAAGACACCATGCCGGTTGAATATTATTTCACACGATATGGTCAGATGAAAAACCATGCCGTTGACATGCTCAAACGTAAGCATAAGGATATGGATGATTATTGTGCAAGCTTTCCCTCCGATAAATATGAGGAGATTGTAATTTACGCAATACTAACGACACCTCTGATAACTGGCATCGGTGAATCGCATCCTCATGAAGTTAGCATGGTCTTCGATCACAACATGGGTATCCCCTATATTCCCGCTTCAGGTGTGAAAGGTATTGTCCGATTAGCCCACACACTTTCCATTTTTCTCGATGAGAACGGAAAAGTAAAAGAACCGTATAAAGACCAAGAATATCTCGACGAAACCAAGGAAGACATTCCTGACATTTTTGGCGGGGAGAAAAATATTGCAGATCAAGAAAAGGAGAAGAAAATCATCCTGCGCGGTCGTGTTGTCTTCCTCGACTCCTATCCGGCTAAAATTCCTGATCTGCATATCGACATCATGAATCCGCATTACGCCCCTTATTATAGCGAAAGTAAGCCTCCGGCTGATCACTACAATCCGACGCCCATAAAGTTCCTCACCGTTGCCAAGGATTCGACATTCGTTTTCCGTGCGGTTGCCGAAAAAAAGGAGAACCTACCGGAAAAGGTCAGATCCGCCTTCATCAAGGCGCTCACCGAAGAAGGCGTTGGAGCTAAAACTGCCGTGGGTTATGGACGATTTGAAATCACATCAATCGATGAGAAACGGCAGTATGCAACGTCAACTAAGAGAGAACGCACAATAACATCTCAATTGGAAAAATGGTATGAGCGATTGAAGCAAACCAAACCGAACGATGCGGGACGAATAGGGGCAATCATTAACAGTGCATTGGGGGAGCTAGAATCGGAAGAAGAAAAAAGAGAATTTGCTGAGGCCATTAAAGAACATATGGGGAAAAATTTCAAGAAAAGCAAAGCTAAAAAAAAGCTGGAATATCTCTTCAATTAAATCCTACTGGGAAAGTCATGACAGATGGAACAAGAAGGATTGTTCCAAAAAGCAATGGGCGAAAGTGCAGAAGATAAAGGGAATTCTGTGTGAAGTATAGGTTTGGTTGGCTTATTATATATAGACGTAAGCATGGAAGTCATCTTCCTGCTTAATCGGTTGCATTGTATTTCATAATGAAATATGATGTCTCAAAAAATGGGAGGTTTTAATAATGCCGAAAGCTGTCAAAATATCGGATGACCTTGCCGCCACTGCGGCGATGTACGCAAAGGTTAAAAACCGGTCGCTTGCAGGTCAGGTGGAATATTGGGCAAAACTCGGCAAGATCGCCGACGAAAATCCCGACCTTCCCATATCATTCATAAAGGACATCCTGATCGGAAAGGCGCAGATTCAGGCTGGAGAGAAGACGCCGTACATCTTTGGTGAGAAAAAATGAACCGGCACGTATTTCAGTCGCCGCTTTTCGAAAGGCAAAAAAAACGTCTGACCAAAAAAGAAATCGAAGTCTTGGATGCGGCCATTAAAGAGATTATGGACAACCCCGACGTGGGCGAACCTAAGAGAAGCGACATCGACGGCGTATATGTTTACAAGTTTAAGGCGGGTTCTAAACTGCTCTTGGTGGCATACGAGTTTAACGATGCGGAAATCGATCTTTTGACAATAGGTCCCCACGAAAATTTCTATAGGGATCTGAAACGTTACCTGAAATGAAGAAGGATTGCGCCGACCGTGAAGACCTGTCAGCGATGCCGTCGGGAGTTTACCCCCGATGAAAGTCTGGTAGACGGTCTGGCGGAACATTTGGGAGAGCTCTTCATTGAAACAATAGGAACGGATGATATTAAAAATCTCTGCCCTGATTGTATCGACGAGCTCGGTATTCTGAATGTCCTCGGTTTTGATGCGTGAAGGGTAATATGTGATGAAACTTTCTGAATAGGGCGCCTATGCCGGACCGAAACCCACCTTTTGAAATAATGACAATCGCGAATTGAATTGGAGAGACAATGGATATGGGGGCAGTTGACGGAAATGGTGCATCAATCGAAGGGAAGTCTCTCATTCTGCTTTTCAACCATCGCCTTACAAGAAAACAGGAAGAGGCGGCTCTACAAACATTGAATGTTACGCGGATCGCGGAACCTCCAGCCGACCTCGCCCTTATATGGCGCGAAGTGCCACCGGAACTGAAGGAAATCCACGGGTACCTTGAACCGATCCGCCGGTGGCTGCGGTCGGAGGCACGGTTGGGTGATTACGTGTTGATTCAGGGAGATTTCGGCGCCACCTACCTGATGGTAACCTATGCAATAGAAAACGGCTATATTCCCATATACTCGACGACATACCGTATGGCCGTTGAGGAAGATGAACGCGACGACTCGATAAAAGTCACGCATAATTTTCAGCACCGGATTTTCAGGAAATACGCGAGATAAACCATGAAGACATGCCTTGTTTCTTTGATCGGCGATCAGACAATTCCCAATATACTGGTGGCGGGACACTATAGACCGGACTTTCTATTGTTTATAACGACCCCATCAATGGAAAAGAAGGAAAAATGTGCGGCAATACTTGACGTTTTAAAACAGCGGGGCAACGATTACACCCATGCAGTCAAGAAAATCGTCGTTGCTGAAGATTCCATCGACAAGATCCAATCTGATGTGGCAGCGTGGCTGGACAGCGAAGGCAGACAGTATCGCTTTATTATAAACCTGACCGGTGGAACCAAACTTATGTCCATTGCGGCATTTGACCTGTTCAGTGGATATGACAGCATCATGGGTTATATACCCATACGGAGAAATGAGTTCTTGATTCCATTTCCCAAGAAGCAACCGAAGGCGCCGGTCATCCTTCATGAACGGCTCACCGTGAGAGAGTATTTGAATGCCTACGGTTTTACCATAGAGAACGAACAAGAGCTTGAGAAAAATAAACAGGCGGCCTCCGATCGTGCGACTGTCAGCGCATTCATGTTTGATCACTATGAAGCGGTCAAACCGCTGCTGAAATACCTGGGTGGCTGTCTTCGCCCCCTGAAAGACCGTCAACTGAAGAAAGGCTATGATTTCCGCGGGGCCTTCTCACCGCAGAACAAAGAGCAGGCAGCACTGTGCGACATGCTCGGCTTTAAATACAACAATTCGGAAATGACGAGAAAAATCCATAAAACCGAATGGAACTTCCTCAGGGGAGGGTGGCTCGAAGAGCATCTTTTTCTGTGCTTGTTAAAGGCCATGCCACGCGGTTCGAACATTCAGCTTTCCATTGTATGCAACGACCCGCAGGGGAACAGAAACGAATTCGACATTATGTTTACCTGGGAAAACAGCCTGTACATAGTAGAGTGCAAATCCCTTAATGCCCCGGCAGAGAGTGACAGTGAGGGTAAGGGAGCGATCAACGAATTCTTGTACAAGCTCGGCGCACTTCGTCAGAAGTTCGGCCTGACGCCGCAGGCGTTTTTAGCCACCACGTCGACGCATATTTTTGATCAAAAGGAAGAGGTAAAAGCGCATTTGATTGAAAGAGGGAAACAATTCTCCACCGAAATTATTCCGTTAGTGAAGGTCGAAAACCCGGAGTCGTTTTTCAGAAGTAAATTTTCATACAACTCATGAAGGCTCTTTGACAACTGAATAATGCAACGTTGCAATGATGGACACAATCCCGGCGCCTGGTACAATGCCTCTGAAAGTATTTTTCTCCTCTTCGTTCCCGGCGGGAAAAGACATCAGACACCTTTCCCCCGGGAAGTGAAGATACATCAGAGGGAGTCGGGAGGTACGCATGGTCGTCTACATCAGAACGCAGGGCGCGCGGATCATTAAGGAAGGACGGCATCTGCTGGTCAAGAAAGGCGATGCCACGTATCACACTTTGTTTACGTACAAGCTCCGGCAGATTGTCATCTATGGCAACGTGGATATCACCCACTTTGCCTTTGTCCAGCTCATGCGTAATAATATCGACGTGGTATTTCTCTCCTATGATGGACGATACCTGGGGCGTATCGCCGCCGCCGAGGCGAAAAACGTCTTTCTTCACAAGCGGCAGTACCTGCTGCTCGACGATCCGGCATTCGGTCTGCGCATGAGCCGGTGCATCGTGGCGGGGAAGCTCTCGAATATGGCGACCCTGCTGATGCGTATCAAGCGGAGCAAGAACAAAGGCAAGGCGGGAGACAATGCCCGGCAGATCCAGAACCTTATGGAACTGCTTCAGTCTGCTGAAAGTATTGAGAGTGTCCGCGGATACGAGGGACGGGGCACAGCACTGTTCTTCGAGGCATTTCCCCTGGGATTCGTCGACAACATGGGATTCACCCGCCGCGTACGCCGTCCTCCCACCGACCCGGTCAATTCAGTGCTGTCACTTCTGTACACCTTTCTCATGAACCGGGTATACGCCGCCGTGCGGATTGCCGGTCTCGATCCGTACCCCGGCTTTCTTCATTCCATCGACTACGGGCGATACTCACTGGTCCTCGACCTGATGGAGGAATTCCGTTCAGTCATCGCCGAGACACTGACCCTGTCTCTCTTCAACCTCAAAATTCTTCAGAAGGCTGATTTCGTCATCGAGTCACCCGATTCGCGAGGGGCTGTCCCCATGGGCGATCATGAACTGCCCGATGTATCGAAAGACCCCATCGGATTAATATCGGGGAACGAAGGAGAAGCGTCAGTCTTCGACGTTCCCGAGCAGCGAATGGAGGATCAGACGCCGATTTCCTCCCCATCCACCGGGAAATACCCCGTCAAGCTTCGTCCCGATGCCTTCAGAAAGGTCATTGATGCCTTTGAGAAAAAATTGACCACGGCGTTTTTTTACCCGCCCGCCGGCAGGAGGCTCACCTACAGCGACGCGATTATCTACCAAGCCGGCCATTTTCGCAAGGTCATCGAAGGCGAGGCGGATACCTATCTTCCGGTGACTCTGAAATGATTACGTTGATTACGTACGACATAACCGAACCGAAGCGGCTTACGAAACTTCACAAATATCTGAAGGAGTTCGGCCTCAACACGCAGAAGTCCGTATTTGAGTGTGACATCGACAAAACGGCGCTGAAGCAGATACGCGCCTATTGCCGCGACAACCTCGATATTGCAACCGATTCGGTGCGGATCTACAAGATCTGCAGTCACTGCATTAATAAGGTTATCCTGTCGGGGACCGGTATCAAGGTGACACAGTTTGAGTATATGGTCATTGATGATTGATCACGTGGGGAAGTGGGAAACGATATGAACATGATTGTGGCATACGATATAGCCGATGAACGTCGCCTCGCGAGGATCGCTAAGATTATATGCGACTATGGAGTCCGTGTTCAGAAATCCATTTTTGAAGTAACCGTCGATTCCGGTATTTTCGAAGAAATGAAGGCACGGGTCGAAGACGTGATCGTCCCGGAAGAAGACGGCGTCAAATATTTCCCCCTCTGCGGGAGATGCGCTGAGACCGTGGAAATCATCGGGCAGGGAATCTTCACCGACCCTGATGAAGAATATTACGTCTACTGATTCCGCGAACCTCCGTGATTATGAGAGGGACGCTTATAACATGCTGATATAATTGATAATGTATGAATTAATGGCAACGAGGTCGGCGGAACAGTAATTTATGATTGTATTACGAGGAGTTATGGTCTGCATGCCTATCAGAACACATATCATTTCACAGACGGAGTCATTCTGCGTGTGGGAGGTCGGCGGAAAGGCGCCGGCAAGTTCAGAAACAGAAAGACATGGAGAAGGCCGCGATCGAAACAGACCTGACATACGAAGGGATTGCGACGCATCTATCCCTGGATTGACATCCTGAATCGCGCGGGGTATCGAAACAGACCTGACATACGAAGGGATTGCGACGGATCTATTTTTTTAATCGTTCCCGACAAGGTTTATGTCCATCGAAACAGACCTGACATACGAAGGGATTGCGACCGAGCTTTTCCAGTTCCTTTTCGAGTTTCCTCCGATGGATCGAAACAGACCTGACATACGAAGGGATTGCGACTTTTTTGCATCCTCCTTTGTTTTTGTTGATTACAATTTACATCGAAACAGACCTGACATACGAAGGGATTGCGACAGAATCAGCCTGATCGTAATAGTTGATCGATTTTCGCCACATCGAAACAGACCTGACATACGAAGGGATTGCGACCCGGCCCACAGCCCGTTGGGATTGTCTCCCAACCGGGTGAATCGAAACAGACCTGACATACGAAGGGATTGCGACCCGGGTGATCGGGCCGCGTTAATCGCCGCTTAATCAATGTATATCGAAACAGACCTGACATACGAAGGGATTGCGACTAACGTCCCGTCGGCCTTTTCTTCGACGCTCGGACCCGGATCGAAACAGACCTGACATACGAAGGGATTGCGACCGAGAGTAGTCCCTTGCTTCTCACCCGCAGGGACTTCTATCGAAACAGACCTGACATACGAAGGGATTGCGACACGCGCAGGACTTCGCAAATCTGCGCGATTCTCTTATCGATCGAAACAGACCTGACATACGAAGGGATTGCGACCCCGGTTTTTGCAGTCTTTGCATTTGGCCCTGATAATCATCATCGAAACAGACCTGACATACGAAGGGATTGCGACATGTTGATGGGATGTTTATTGTTTCAGGTTGCATGGTTTCATCGAAACAGACCTGACATACGAAGGGATTGCGACGATCTTTGCTGTGTCCGGGCTTCCAGTCGCCGCCTCGTCATTATCGAAACAGACCTGACATACGAAGGGATTGCGACTCGTTCAATGTGGGGCGTTCTGGAGCGTTTAAAGGGGATCGAAACAGACCTGACATACGAAGGGATTGCGACCTGTTTTGCCGGCCATTTTTCGTGATTCTGTCTGATCGAAACAGACCTGACATACGAAGGGATTGCGACTATGAGAGCGGATAGTAAGTTTTTGTTGGCGGATCTCCGATATCGAAACAGACCTGACATACGAAGGGATTGCGACATCATCGCACGCTCCGTGAATGTGGCATGTTTTGTCATGAATCGAAACAGACCTGACATACGAAGGGATTGCGACGGTGGCAGTCGGAAAAAAGGCGTCCGAAGGATTCGGCTGGATCGAAACAGACCTGACATACGAAGGGATTGCGACGGTGAGCTCCTGCGGTTCCATCACCCGCTCGTCCGATCCCATCGAAACAGACCTGACATACGAAGGGATTGCGACTCCGTCGGCCTTTTCTGTTATACTCGGCCCCGGCAGTGTCAATCGAAACAGACCTGACATACGAAGGGATTGCGACATCGACCGGCTCGTCTTTTCCAGTGTCAATTTTATGCATCGAAACAGACCTGACATACGAAGGGATTGCGACATGAAGTCATCAACGCTTATAACAACTCCCTCTTCTTATCGAAACAGACCTGACATACGAAGGGATTGCGACCTAGGTGGGCATAACGTTGTGTGGTTATAAAGGGATTGATAAACATCAAGATTAAAAAGTTATTACTTCGGCAACAATATATGTCAAAGCCGTCATTTTCGTGACAACGGGAATCCAGAATTGGCCTAGATGCCGGATCAAGTCCGGCATGACAGTTGATATGTTTAATTGCCGCAGTAATAAAACAGTCTGAGAGCGACCATGTCATTTACGTTTACGAAGAATCGCTCGAATGTAACATGGCCGATCTCATCAAGAGCTGTGGAGATGCCCACTCGATTCTTTCTCCCGTCTTCAACTGAACCCTGAAGAGTGAATTACCCCACCAACAGGACCGGAGTATTCACGTTTTAAATTTCATGAAAATGCCTCACTCATTCGGGGGGGGGGAAACACAA
>OMKS01000237.1_pt1 | contig 51563 bp, 49 predicted proteins | sample 1674721 | NCBI WGS metagenome assembly OMKS01 (sample SAMN06264996, study PRJEB25208) | sediment metagenome | isolation source: hot spring sediment | place: USA: California | collected 2014-09-02 | reverse complement strand
TGATGCCCATTATAGAGGTTTTCCTGCATTAAGTAAATGTTATTATTGATATTTTATCCAATCTTTGCAACACCTTTAATTATATTCCGCCTGTACTGCCGGCACAAAATTATCGAACGGCGAGCAGCCAACCGGCTGAAAATCTGACCTTCGGCAGCGCAGCCGAAACCCGAACTTCGCTGTCGCCCCCCTGCTCCCAAAGCGGCCTCCAATACAAAAAAATCCCCGAACCGAAACCTTGGTTTCGACTCGGGGATTTCCCTTTTTGATCCACGAAGACGCTCTAAGCCCGACTCTGCCCACGAGATGCGGCTTATTTGTCCAGGCATGTCCTATAGCCTTACCTTCCCAGCCTTGCGGCCGGTGGTTTCTTATAGCTTTCGGCCCCGGTTACAGCGGCGGGCCCGTCCCCGATTTTAGCGGGGTTCCCTGTCAGGCGCAGTTACGAGCACCTGAATAATTATGTTGCGTGGCGATTAATGGTTTGACCGGGCTTTGTCAAAAAAACAAACGGCACCCGCAGCCGTTTTCGCCGAAAGCGGTTACGTTCCGGCCTAACGTCGATGAACTCGTCTTCAGATCATTGCCTATCCAGCATGCAGTGGTTCTCCCCGAGGGACGACTCAATCTGGATGGTCGCGTGAGCGATACCGGAATGATCGTACAGATGTCGCTGAAGTCTTTGCAGGAAATTGTTATCCAGCGCCTCACCCGTCACGACAAGGTGAACCGTCAGCGCGGTTTCAGTGGTACTCAACGGCCAGACGTGGAGATCGTGAATGCGACTGACATTTTCGACACCAAGCAGATATTTGGTGATACCGGCGATATCTATGTGCCTGGGCACGGCATCAAGAGCGTGGTTTAAGGAGCGATTATGATCGGCGACTTCAGGCCTGTGATCGTGGGTCATAGCTCTCTTCCTCTTCATGGCCAACGCTAAGGTTCACAAAACAAACCCGCGCCGTGTACGAAAGCACCAGACTGACATACATCTTCAGGCCTGATGTCTTCCAGAATAGACGGTTCACAAAGGCCCAAAGCCGCGTTGGCCCTTAATCAAGGCCCATCCAACAACTTCAACTCCGAAGAACTACCTTGCAGAAAACACTTTGACATGATTCCAACGATGTTTCATCGAGCGGATTAACACCTGATAACAGGCTAAAGGCGAAACAACATCACCCTCCGGGTTGATCTGCCCGGACTTGATCATTTCGTGACGAAGAGCCGCGCGAAAAATTCTGGACAGGGCTCACCACCGGCAGAATGGAATGACACGGCGAGGCCTGCCAGAAACCACGCCTCTCTTTTTGTGTTTAAAAAGATTTTTATGGTGCCGTCTCCTAGCAGTTATACAGCGGGAACCTGTAAGCCGGAAAGGACTTCAGTCCGGCGGAGAGAAGAGGACTGAAAAAAGATGAAGACAGAAATGACAACCCTGTCGCGTCAAACCGAGGTGGTCAAATGTCATTCTACCGGACAACAGTCATGAAAATATAGTTATATACGCAGTGATTTTCAAGAGAAATTTTCGGGAGTGCCTGGGCTGAGGTCAAACAGGAGACTGCAAAAAACTCTTATTCACGCTTTCTTCAGAAACCACCTGCTATCAACTCCCCGCCAGATAAACAAAACCGGTTGGCGGAGATCCAGAGTGCACGGACCGGCAATCGGGGTTTTAACCAATCGTCGGCCCAGAAGGGACGACGGCTGATTTTTGTCGCCCCTTCTGGGCCGGGCCCTCACAGCCAGGGCCAGGACGTAGGGTACGGGAGTTAAATTTTATGATTTCGGCGCAACTACTTCTGATTTTCGGCCTGACCGCTATTCTCATCTTCTTTTTCGGTCTGCAGCGGGCTCTGCTTTTGTGGTTTAACCGAGAACTGGCCAAAACCGTACCGTCGGTTGAGATCGTCCGCGCTTTTTTCATCGGAATGCGTTTTGACCTGGTGGTAATCGGCGCGGTCATGCTGTTACCCATACTCCTGCAGTGTTTTCCCGGCGGCACCTGGCGGCTGAGTTTCAGCGTCTTCTGGGTCACGGGCTGGGGCAGCCTTCTGCTTTTGCTCGGAGTTATTGAACTCGAGTTCTACCGCCAGTTTCATACCCGCCTTAACAGCCTGGTCGTCGATTATCTTAAGGAAGACCCGAAAACCGTCACCAGTATGATCTGGCACGGCTGCCCGGTGCTCAGCTATCTCGGTTTGTGGCTAATCGGCTGCGGTCTGCTCTGGGGCGGCTGCCGCCTGCTCGGCACTTTCAGCCTCGCCCTTTTCCACGCCGCCGCCGTTCCCGGCCTGCCGCGGCAGCTGGTTTTTTTTCTGCCCCTGACGACGCTGGATGCCATCGCCTGCCGCGGCACCCTGCGCTCGGGCCCGCCCCTGCGCTGGGGTGACGCCTACCACTCGACCCATCTTTTCGCCAACCATCTAGCCTTGAACGGCATCTTTACGATGATCAAGGCGGTCATCGATTCCCGGCGTAAAAAAAGCCGCAGCCGCTGGCTCAAGGTCATGGACCCGACCACGGCCCGGGAAACAACCCGAGCCCTGCTCCTTCAGAACGGCGATGAAGCCGACTTTCGGGAAGAGGCGCCGATCCGGCGGCTTCACCGACCGGTTCCCAACCGCCTCGGCCTGAAAAACGTGGTCGTTATCCTCATGGAAAGTTTCTCCGCGAGTTTCATCGGCGCCCTCGGCCACCCCGGCCGGGTCAGCCCGGAATTCGACCGCCTCTGCGCCGAGGGCCTGCTCTTTGACCATTTCTTTTCCTGCGGCACTCATACCCACCAGGGGATTTTCGCGACCCTGGCCGGTTTTCCCAACCTCCCCGGCTTTGAAACCCTGATGCAGCAGCCCCAGGGCGCTGCGGCTTTTTCAGGTCTCGGCAACCAGCTTTCCCAACGCGGCTACGACGACGTCTATATCTACAACGGGGATTTCGCCTGGGACAATCAGGAAGGTTTTTTCCGCAACCAGGGCATGACCCGGTTCATCGGCCGCTACGATTACAAAAATCCGGAATTTATCGACCCGACCTGGGGGGTCTCTGATCACGACATGTTCAACCGGGCTCACCTCGAACTCTGCCGGTACCAGGGGGGAAAACCGTTTTTCGCGGTGCTGCAGACCCTCTCCAACCATCTGCCGTTCACGATCCCCGAACCGCTGCCGATGGCCCGGGTCAGCGGTTATGGTGCGCTCGACGGCCATTTGACCGCCATGAAATACGCCGACTGGGCCCTGGGCCGTTTTTTCGACCAGGCCCGAAAAGCGCCTTATTACCACGACACCCTGTTCGTGCTTGTCGGCGACCACGGTTTCTGCGCTCCGCGTCAGCTCACCGACATTGAACTTCTGCGTTTTCACATCCCCCTGCTGCTGCTGGCCCCGGGCCTGAGGGAGAAATTCGGCCCCCGGCGCTCGCTGGTCGGCAGCCAGATCGATGTCGTACCAACCATCCTCGGCCTCCTGGAACAGCCGTTTGCACATCAGGGCTGGGGCCGCAATCTTCTGCAGACCGCCGCTGACGACCCCGGTTTCGCCGTCATCAAACCCTCGGGCAGCGACCCCTCGGTCGCCCTCGTCCGCGGCGAAAAAATCTTCGTCAAGCCCCCGGCCGGACGCGTCCCCCAGCTCTACGACTATCAGCTTTACCCCGAAGGCCGGGCCACCCCGGTCAGCGAGTCCGAAACCGCGGAGATGATGGAAACAGACCTGAACGCCTACATCCAGACCGCCATGCAGGCCCTGATCAGTGGCCGCACCGGCATTTGAGGAAAAAAATGAACAAACACAGAGGCAGAATCTGGATTACGGGGCTGGTTCTGGTGGCCGCTTTCGCCTGCGACCGCCCGGCGCTGCCGGCGGCGACGCCCTGGACTGATCTGATGCAGACGATTCAGGGCCGCCTGCATCAGGGTAATCTGGCGGTTGCCGAAGTCGCCATGGTCCAGGGCACAACCGTCATTATCAACCTGAAAAAGTCAGGTGTCACCACCGGCATGACCCTGGTGGCGAAGGGAAACAGCCTGCCGGGCGCGGCGTTATCTCTACAAGACAATATCGCCAGCCTGCTCCTGACCCAGATCCATGGCGATCGGGCCCGCGGTACAATCCTGCCGGGTTCACAAAAGATTCCACCCCAGGCTCCGCTGTTCCCTCTCAGCCACAACCGGATCTACCTCTACAGCAACCTCGCCGCCCCGCAGAGCATCCAGCCCTACCGGGATCTGACCGAAGTCTTACAAACCAATCAGATTCCCTATGCTATCAGAACCTGGACCCGGATCGCAGCCGCCGACCCGGACGGTATTCACCCCTTAATCATCACTTTTGAAGCTCGGGCAAATCAGGTCAGCTGTCGCTTGATCGACCGCGACCAGAATGTTTTTTACCAGCGGGTTTTTCAGCTCGAGCAGGCGCCGGCCATCACCCGCCCCGAGGGCGCGGCCTTGCTCCAAGCTCCGGCGCCCGGCTACCAGTTTAGGCCTTTCAGCAATGGTTCTCAGTCCTTTACCCGGGCCGCAGGAGCGACATCCGAGGACCAAGCAGCCGGGAAAATTGAATTGAAAAGTCCCTATAAGCGTCTGGTTTTTGCTGATTGCGACCACCAACCCGGCCAGGAACTGGTCCTCCTCAACAACCAGTGGCTGGAAATCTATACTTTCAGCCACCTTGAAATAAAGCCGGTTGCCCGCTATCGCCTGCCCGACAATGATTTCATTCCCATTCATCTGCATGCCGGCGATTTCAACCACAACGGGCTGGACGAAATCTATCTGAGCCTCGGCCGCCCCGTCATCGTCGACAACAAATTGGACACCTCGTTACATTCCATAATTCTCGAACCCGGGGAAACGGCGCTTCAGCTTCTAGGCGGGGACTTACCATATTATTTCCGCACGATCGAACAACGGGACGGAAAAGTTGTGCTCCTGACCCAGGAGATGGGCGATTTCAAACAGTATAAAACCCCTATTCACTGGGCCGGCTATTATAACGGTGGATTCGCGATCCGCGGTGAGTACCAACCGGCCCGCGATGTCTTCTCACTCTACAATTTCAATCTGAGTCCTTTCAACGACGAACATCTTCTGATTCTGGACGAAGTGGGACATCTGGCCGGTTTCAATGGCCGCAACTCCGAAAGGCTGATCACTGCCGACCACCACTATGGCGTTTTTGCCGAAACCCCTTATAACCAGAAACTGAAAAACGTTGAATTCACCGGCGGTTTTTCCGACTCGAAAAGCGCTGAGATCCGCTTCACGGCGCGACGTTTCATCAATTGCAACAATTACGGCCAACAGATCTTTCTGATCAGAAAAGGCCGCGCGGCTGAATCCGGTCCGGCCGAAAAGGGGCTCAACCTGTTCGTCGACAACCAGGTCAAATATGATCAGATTGTCGGCATTCAGTGGCAAAACGGAGAAATCCGCGAGAGCTGGCAATCGCCCAGGCTCCCCCGCGACATTATTGATTTTGCCTTCACCCAGGAGAATGGCCGGGAAACCATGGTGATCCTGACCCGCAATCATGACGGGAAATATGCCTTGGAACTAATGCAAGATTAAGCCTTTCAACTTTATTGCAGCTTTCCGGAGGTCATTTTGGCAACAAGCCCGAGGCTAAGCAAAACCCGGCTGGGCTGGTTTACTTTTCCCGGTATCCTTTTCGGCTCAATCTTATGACATACCGGGCTGCTTTATGGAGTGACGCCGGCCCGGCCTCGTAAATACGAGTTTTTTTTGAGCGACGGCAACTGAATCATCAACAACATCCAGGCCTGTTCACGCTTTCTTCAGAGTTCCCCGACTATACAGGCTAAAGCTCAACATTAAGCAACCCACAAGCCGGGAGATTTTGTCATGTCCGTACCCTTCGTTGACCTCAGCCGTCAGTTCGCCCCTCTGTTACCGCAGATCAGAAAAAGTTTCGACGACATCATTAGCCGCTCGGCCTTCATCAACGGCCCCGAGGTCGGGATTTTTGAAAAGGAACTGGCCGTTTGGATGGGCCTCGACCAGGCCTGCGGCGTCAGCAGCGGCACTCACGCCCTGAGCCTGACCCTGCAGGCTTTAGGCATCGGCCCCGGCGACGAAGTCATCACCGTGGCCAACACCGCTTTTCCCACCGCCGAAGCCATCAGTCTGACCGGCGCCGAGGTGGTTTTCGTCGATATCAGCCCGGGAACCTTCGCCATGGATCCGGAGGCCGCCGCCGCCGCCATCACCCCGAAAACCCGGGCCCTGCTGCCGGTCCACCTGTACGGGATTCCGGCGGATATGGATGCGCTGAGAAAGATTGCCGAGCGACATCGGCTTTACCTGATTGAAGATGTGGCCCAGGCCATGGGCGCCCGCTACCAGGGACGAAGGGTCGGCAGCATCGGCCAGGCCGGCTGCTTCAGTTTTTTCCCGTCCAAGAATCTCGGCACCTTCGGCGACGGCGGCGCCATGGCCGCCAACGACCAAAAACTGGTAACCCGGGTGCGAATGCTGGCCAATCACGGCCGTCAGGACAAGTTCACGCACGAGATTATCGGCACCAACAGCCGGCTCGATACCCTGAAAGCGGCCCAGCTTTCAATCTGCCTCAAAGCCCTGGATGACTGGAATGCCGACCGGCGCCGGGCCGCGGCCCTTTACGATGTTCTCCTGACCCCATACCCGGAAATCATCCGGCCCCAGGTTCCGGTCGGAGGTGAGGCCATCTGGCATCTCTACGTCATCCGTCACCCGAAACGCGAGGCTTTGCGCCGATATCTGCAGGGAAAAGGCATCCAGACCGGCCTCCATTACCCCCAGCCGCTGCACCGGCAGCCGGCCTACGCGTACCTCGACCTGAAAGCCGGCAGTCTGCCACGAACCGAGGCCGCGACCGCCGAAGTCCTGTCGCTGCCGATGTTCCCCTACATCAGCGCCGCCGAAATTGAAACGGTAGTCAGGGCCATTGCCGATTTTCTCGGCGGCTGCAGGTAGAGGTTGCCATGAACACGTATAAACCTGAGCTCTCGGTCGTCATTCCGATTTTCGACGAGGAAGAAAATATTTTTCCGTTGCTGGAAGAGCTGACGACTGCTTTGGATAAACTCGGGCGGGCCTTCGAAATCATCTGTGTTGACGACGCCAGCCGCGACCACAGCCGGGAAAAACTGGCGGATTTCGGCACACGCGAACCCCGCCTCAAGATCGTTTTTCACCGGCGCAACTGCGGTGAAAGCGCGGCCACGGCGAGCGGCTTTCATCGGGCCCGAGGCCGCTACATCATTACCATGGACGGCGATCTCCAGAACGACCCGGCCGACATCCCCAATCTGCTCGCCCGGATTGAAAAACAGGGGGTGGCCGCGGTCTGCGGCGTCCGCCGCAGACGCGAGGATGACTGGGTCAAACGGCTTTCCTCTCGCGCGGCCAACACTTTCCGCAACCTGGTTACCGGCGACCGCATCCGCGACGCCGGCTGCACCTTCCGCATCCTGCGCCGTGACGCTCTCAGAGAAATCCCGATTTTTAACGGCATGCACCGCTTTCTGCCGACGCTGCTGCGGCTTCAGGGCTATGAAGTCGAGGAACTTTTGGTCAATCACCGCCTCCGGCGCCTGGGGGTGTCGAAATATGGGATCGGCAACCGCCTGTTTCGCGGCCTCGTCGACTGCCTGGCCATGCGCTGGTGGCAGAGCCGCTGTGTCCCCGGCCAACGCTGCCGGGACGGTCAACCCCAGGCGGCCGGCGATTGACGAATTTCTGATGAAGGCCGACAACACCGCTTCCGGGGTCCGGATTCCACGGCGCACCCTGATTCTGATAGCAATCCTCTGCGGCCTGCTGGGGTTGACCCATTTTTCCGGCCTCGGCAACTATCTCGATCCGCGCCATCTGCCTTTCCTCAGGGAACAGCTGGTCGGGCTGCCGCCGTTGGCCGCAAAAACGCTATTCGTCGCCGGCGGCGCCCTGCTCATCCTGGCCGGGGTCGGCCGCAATGCCGTCAGCCTGGCCGGCGGCATTATCTACGGCGCCGGCTGGGGCGCGGTCTATTCGGTACTGGCGGCACTGTTGGGCTCGCTGCCGGTGTTCGGGCTGGTCCGGGCCCTGGGACGGCCGTTTTTCCCGGGCCGGATCGGGGCCTATCTTGAAAGCGCCGATCGCCTGGTCACCCGCAACGGCTTTCTCGCGGTAATTCTCATCCGCCAGCTGCCACTGGCCTGCCTGCTGGTCAATGTTCTGATTGCCGTGACCAGGGTGCGAACGGCTCAGTTCATTGCCGGCTCACTGGTCGGTTTTCTTCCCGAAGCCCTGGTCTTTGCCCTCTACGGCAGCAGCGCTCGGGAAGGTTTCTGCACCCGGGCCGCCATCGCCTCCATCCTGCTGTTGGCGATCGCCGTTGGAGCCAAACTGCTGCATAAAAAATTGACCGCCGATTTCAAGGCGCGCTCTTAAACGCTGACATTTTTCCGCCTCGCGCCAGTGAGGCCTTTTCAGGAGGTATTGCGAATGAAGATATTACAGATCGGCAGCGGCCGCTGGGGCAGTAACCATCTCAGAATTCTGCGCGGTCTCGGGGTCGAGGTCTTTGTTGCCGAACTCGCGGCCGACGAACGCCGGCGCTGCCTCAGCGAAGGCCTGCCCGCGGACCATGTCAGCGAAAACTTCGAGGATTTTCTCGACCGGGTCGACGCCGTCGATATCGTTACTCCGGCCCAGACCCATCTTCCCATCGCCATCAGCGCCATGGCCCGACACAAGGATATCTTCTGCGAGAAGCCCCTGGCCGAGAACAGCGCCAAAGCCGACGAGTTCGCCGCCGCGGTCAAGCAAGCCGGAGTGCTCTGTCAGGTCGGTCATGTTTTCCGCTACGATCCGGCCTCTGCCTACATGAAAAACGCGATCGAGGCCGGGGAACTGGGCGCTATCCGCTCTTTAAGCGGCAGTTTTTCCGGCTTCAAACGTCCCCGCGATGACGGCGGGGTCACGATTTCAGACGCCATTCATTTCGTCGATCTTTTCAACTACCTGCTGGCCGCGACCCCTGACCGGGTCATGGCCCAGTGTCACGACCTTTTGGGTCGCGGCCTCGACGACCAGGCCTGGCTCTGGCTGGCCTACGGCGAGACCCGGGCGGTGATTGAAGCCAACTATTTTTCTCCTCATAAATCCCGGCTGGTTACCGTGATCGGAGAAAAGGCGACCCTGGTCTGCAATTTCGCAGCGGCCCAGGATAAAATCACAATTTTCAACAACCGCCATGTCAGGGAACAGGGAACCTGGCAAGGAATCGCCGGGGAAATCATGGAAAAAGAGATTCCGCCCTCGGAGCCGCTGCTGCTTGAACTCCAGGATTTCATCGCCTGCGTCCGCGGCCGCAGGCAGCCCCGGGCCGGGGCCGAAGCCGGGGCCGCCGCCGTCCGGGTAATCGACGCCGCCCTGGAAGCCAGCCGCCGCCAGCAGACCGTCACTCTTTAAACCGCACTGTGACTCGACCTCCAGGTACTGATAATAATGAGCAAAACCAGCAGCACCGCCAAGCGGCAAGAGACCCCTTTTTTTTCCATCACCGCCGGTAATCTCCTGCTTTTGGGAGCCGGCCTGATTCTGGTCTGGGGTTTCCAGACCATGCCTCTGGCCGGAGTCAATGAAGGGCGCCGGGCCCTGACCGTGGTCGAGATGCTGCGTCAGCACAACTGGCTGATTCCGACCATGAACGGTCATGTCTATATCGATAAGCCCCCGCTGCTCTACTGGCTGATGGCCCTGTCCGCCGGCATCTGCGGCACTACTGCCGAATGGGCTCTGCGCCTACCCTCGGTCTTGGCTGCGTCAGGCACCTGTGCCCTGTTGTTTGCTTCTCTCCGACGCTATCTCGGCCGCGATCTCGCCATCGCCGCGGTTCTTGTTCTGGCCACCTCGATACCATTCAGCCAGCACGCCCATCTCGCTGAGATCGAGATGCTGCTGACCTTTTTCTGCGTCGCCGCCAACCTTTTTTTTCTCGATTACTGCCATGGTCGCGGCCGCCGCTACCTGCACCTCAGCTACCTCTGCCTGGGACTGGCTTTTCTGACCAAGGGTCCGGTCGCCCTGGTTTTTTTCCTCCCACCAGGGCTGGTTTTTATTCTCGTCGAGAAAAGCGGCCGCGCCCGCCGCGGCCTGCTCTCGCTTTCCGGCTGGCTGACGGTGCTGATCGTCGGTGGCGGCTGGTACCTGCTGATCTGGTTTTCCACGGCCGGGCCGCTGCTGCGCCAGGTCATCGAAATTGACCTTTTCGGTAAAAGTATCGGCGGCCTGCCCGACAGCAAACCTTTTTACAATTACTTCATCAATCTGATCGGCATCTTCGCCCCCTGGACCCTGCTGCCGGTCATCCGCTGGAAAAGAGCCCGACGGCTGCTGGCTGAGCCCACCACTATCTTCTTCACCCTGCAGGCCCTGGTGCCACTGATCATCATGTCGCTGTTCGCCAGCAAACACAACAAATACATTCTCCCCCTGCTGCCGGCCCTGGCCGTCTGTCTGGCGGTTTTTCTGCTGGACTTTCTTCAGCAGCTCGAACCGCGCTATCCGGAGCGGCTAAAAAAATATTTCCTGCGGGGCGCCGGCGGCCTGCTGGCGGCTCACCTGCTTTTTTTCGCGGTCGTCGAACCCCGGATTTACGTCCACCGCAGTTCCGCTTTCGCCCCGCTGCTGGCCGCAATCCACGCGGTTGCAGACCGGGCGCCGCTGTATTGCGCCAATGAACTGAAATTTTTGCAGCTGGCCTACTACCTGGGCCGACCAATCCCGGAAATGAAAGAGAGCGACGTGCCTCAGGCCCTGGCCGCGGGCAAGCCTTTTCTGTTGCTGGCCGAAAGCAGCGCCTGGCCACTATTGCCGGATCAGGGTCTGCGCGTTCTTTTCGAAAAAACCCCCTTTCGCAACCGGAAGCGGGCGGTCAGGCTGCTGACCAATGCCGGCCCCGAACACTTTGCCGCCCCGGCCCATAAAACCACGGCCGCCAGTACCCTGGTCTGCGCCCTGGGCGCTGAACTTAACGAGAATTCCGGCCTCCAGTATACTGCCGACGGGCTCTGGACCTTTAACGACAGCGGCGGCCGCCCCGAACTCTACCGCGTCGACCCCGGCAACGGCCGGATTCGCCAGACTCTGAAAATCACTGACGCCCAAAATCACGACTGGGAAGATATCAGTGCAGACGAGGACTACATTTATATCTCTGACCTGGGCAATAACCACAACAACCGCCACGACCTCAAAATCTACCGGATTGCCAAAGCCGATATCCCCCTGAGCGGCAACGGCCAGCTGCTGGCGCAACCGATCAGTATCAGTTACGAGATCAGGCACCTCGACCTGATCAACCGCCGCCTGAAAAATCACAACAGCGAGGCTTTAGCCTGCGTCGGCAAGGAGCTGGTGCTTTTCAGCAAGAACCAGGGGTTCACCAGCATCTACCGCATTCCCAAAAGTCCCGGTTTTCACCGGGCCGTGAATCCTTTTCATTTAAAGCTGGACGGGGTTATCAGCGGCGCCGATTACAATCCCGACAATGGCACCCTGGCCCTGATCGGCCGCACCGACACCCCCTTTATCTGCCTGCTGCCGCACTTTAATCCCGACAGCCCTCCGGACCCCTGTCCCCGGATCATCACCCTGCCGGACCTCAAGGGGGCCCAGGCCGAAGGCATCACCTGGCAGGATGACCGGACCCTGCTGATCTCCACTGAAAAATGCAACGGTTTTCTCGGGGTTTACCGGGTGGAGCTGCCGGATCGTGGCCTCGAGGCGGCGGGATCCGCCCCGCGCCCAAGCTGAAACAATCCCGGTAGCAAAGCTGTTTTCACGCTTTCTTCAGAAACCATCTGCTAGCATTACCCCGGAACAACCAAATAAGCCCAGCTAACCTGAGTTACGGATGGCTCGCTCCGGCCTTATCGAGGAAAAAAGTAGTTTGAGCGGAATTAACTGCGACCAGGCGCCCGCCGGTTCAAGGCTCGGAATAGGATAAAAATGAGGCAGATTAAATTATCCCTGGTGATTCCAGTCCACAATGAGACCGAGAATCTGGCGCCGCTGGCGGCAGAAATCAGACAGGCCCTAAGCCCGGAACATGATTTTGAGATGATCTTCGTTGACGACGGCAGCGACGACGACAGCCGGAACCGCCCGCGGCAGCTGCGCCGGCAATATCCGGAACTGAGGTGGCTGCGACACCGCCACTGCCATGGTCAGAGCCAGGCCCTGATCAGCGGTATCAAACGAGCCCGGCATCCGCTGATTGTCACCCTCGACGGCGACGGCCAGAATGATCCGGCGGACATTGACAAACTCCTGCGCCGCTATCTGCTGGAACCGGCGCCGCGGGAGAAACTGATGCTTGCCGGCCGCCGGCGGCAGCGCCGCGACAACCTTGAACGGCGTGTGGCCTCCTGGGTGACCAACCAGGTCCGGGCCCGGCTGCTCGGCGGCCGGACCCTTTCCGTGGAAGTCAGGCACCGGCCCCGGAAACAGGGCTCATCCCATTACGGCGCCTGGAAACGTCTGGGCCACGGCCTTATCGATCTGATCGGCGTAGCCTGGCTGATGCGGCGCAGTCAGGCGGTGGAAACGGAGGAAGAAGAATGGACGAATCAATGATCTGGGTCGGAATCGGCCTGCTCGGTCAGGCTCTGTTTTCGGCCCGTTTTCTCGTCCAGTGGTTGTTCAGCGAAAAACACCGGCAGAGTATCATTCCCGAATCCTTCTGGTATTTGAGCCTGGGCGGGGGGCTGATTCTGTTCGCCTATGCTCTTTACCGCAAGGATCCGGTCTTCATTCTCGGGCAGAGTTCGGGCTGCCTGATCTATCTGCGCAATATCTATTTCATCCGCAGAAAAAAACCGGAGAGGCCGACCTCATGAAAAGCCGAAGTGTTTGCGGATTGGTCGGCCTCTGGGGTCTGCTGGTAGTGGTCAGCATCGCCTGCCGACCGCCGATTCCGATTGATGAAACCCGCTATCTTTCGGTGGCCTGGGAAATGTGGCGGAGCGGCAATTTCCTGGTCCCCCAGGTCAACGGTCTGCCCTACAGTCACAAGCCGCCCCTGCTTTTCTACCTGATCAACCTCGGCTGGATGCTGTTCGGGGCCAATGCCTTTACCGCCCGGCTGACCGCCCCGCTGTTCGCCCTCTGTAACCTAGGGCTGACCGCCGCTCTGGGCCGCCGCCTCTGGCCGGAAAACCCCCGGGTCGCTGAATTTGCCCCTTTCATCCTCCTGGCCCTGCCCCTGTGGGCGGTAACCAGCACCGTAACCATGTTCGATCAGCTGCTGACCTTTTTTATTCTCCTGGGTCTTATCGGCCTGCTGAAAATAAGCCGGTGGCAGTGGCGCTCGGGCTTGATGCTGCTCGCGATCGCCATCGGCGGCGGCCTCCTGACCAAGGGTCCGGTCGTGCTTTTGCCGCTGCTGCCGACGGCCCTGAGCTTTCCCTGGTGGCGGCCGGCGGCGGCCGCGAAAAAAAAATACTGGTATCCGCTTTTGCTGGCGGCGCTGCTCGCCGGTATCGGCCTGGCCCTGGGCTGGGCCCTGCCCGCCGCCAGAGCCGGAGGCCCGGCCTACGCCGACGCCATTCTCTGGGGCCAGACGGCCGGACGGATAGTCAAATCCTTCGCCCATCAGCGCCCCTGGTGGTGGTACCTGCCCTTGCTCCCGCTCGTACTGCTGCCCTGGACGGTGCTGCTTGTCCGGGGCCCGGAAAAAGGCTGGCGCGGCTTACTTGCGGAACCCGGCCTGCGCTTCTGTCTGGCCTGGCTGCTGCCGGCCTTCATCCTCTTTTCCCTGGTCAGCGGCAAGCAGCTCCACTATCTGGTCCCGCTGCTGCCGGCATTGGCTTTGCTCGGCGCCCGGGCGGCCGACGGCGCCGCCCCTCAAACCCTGCGCTGGTGCCGCATCAGTCTGGGCGGACTTTTTCTGGTCAGCGGGCTGGTACTGGCCGGCAGCGGGCTCCTGCCCTTGGTCAACGAATTTACCGGTCACCGCAACCCGCTCTGGGTCCTGGCTCTGATATTTTCAGGTCTTCTGGCTTGCGGATTAAAACCGGAGAAGCCCGCGACCACGATTACCGGAATCAGCGCCGCCGTAGTCGGCTGGATTCTGCTGCTGCAGTTCATCGCCGCCGGCAGCCTGGCCGGCACTTTCGACCTCGGACCCATGGCTTTGAAAATCGCCGAGCTGCAACGGCAAGGACATCAGGTCGCCATCTATCCGGCCAGATTCGCCAACCAGTTCCATTTCCCCGGCCGACTGCGCCAACCCCTGATCACTCTGGATGAGATTCACGAAGTCGGCCCCTGGCTGGCGGCCCATCCGAAGGCCTACATCGTCACCTTCCGCCGGAATCTGTCCCCCGATAACGACAGCGGGCCGCCTGAGCTGACCCTGGAGAGCGGCAAAAGACGAATCAGCCTGTGGTCGGCCACAGCCTTGCAACCCCTGCTGCCGCCCCCGCTGACGACAGAATAATTATCCTTTAAAAATACAGTTTTTTATTTTCATGGCAGGCAAACGACGGCAAGGCACTGAAACTCATGTTGCACTCACAAAAAAATCAGCCCCACCCCGACCGGCTCGCCGGGACCGACATCGAAGCGGAAAAGAACTGGCGGCAACGGCTCTTCCGGCTTGGCGCCGGGCGGGGCCCGACGCTGCTGCTGGCCCTGCTTTTCGCCACGGTTTACAATTTCCCCTTCTGGCGAAAGCTGCTGCGGCTGCCGGACATCTCCCTGAGCGCCAACGCCGGTTTTCTGGCCGCAACCCTGGTCATCTTAGTCGGGGTTTTCTTTTTCTTTCTGACCCTTACGGCCTATCCCTATCTCCAGAAAAGCCTGGCCGTGATCCTGCTGCTGCTGATGGGGCCGATTCTCTATTTCTCCTCGCATTACGGCGTCATTATCGATCACAACATGATCAGCAACCTGCTCGAAACCGATACCCGCGAAGCCGCCGAACTTTTGAGCCCGGCCTTTCTCGGGCATCTCCTGCTGTTGGTTATCCTGCCGGCGGCGCTGCTAATCCGCCGGCGGCAAACCTGGGCCCCGACCCTGCGCCAGACCGGCGCCAACCTGCTCTGCGCCCTGCTGACCCTGATGGTTATCGGCGGCACCCTGTTTGCCGCCTACGACGACTTCGCCCTGATCGGCCGCAGTCACCGTTTCCTCCGCCTCTTCTTAAACCCCAGCTACGCCCTCTATTCGGTGGAAAAATATTACCGGGTCAATCATCTTGTCAAAAGGCCGCCGCAACCGCTGGCTGAAGACGCGCGGATCAGTCCTGCCAGCGGCCGGCGGAAAAAGCTTCTCGGGGTTTTCGTAGTCGGCGAATCGGCTCGGGCCGCGAATTTTTCCTTAAACGGCTACCAGCGTGAAACCAACCCCCGACTTAAACAGGAAAACATCATCAGCTTCACCCAGGCCTACGCCTGCGGCACCTCGACCGCCGAGGCTCTGCCCGGCATGTTCTCACATCTGCCCCGCAAGGACTATTCGGTCAAAAAGGCGGCGGCTTACGAAAACGTGCTTGATATTTTACAGCGCCTCGGCGTGGCGGTGCTCTGGCGCGACAACAACTCCAGCGCCAAAGGCGTGGCCGAACGAATCTTCTACGAGAAACTGAGCCTCCGGGATCTGCCAAAGGCGCGGGCAGCCTCATTAAGTCAGCGGGGCGAGATCTTCGACGAAGCCCTGCTGCTCAACCTGGATGAATTTCTGGCGGCCCATGCCGACCGCGATCTGCTCATCGTGTTACACCAGAAAGGCAGCCATGGCCCGGCCTACCATAAACGCCGGCCGCCGGCTTTTGCCCGATTCCAGCCCGAATACCAGGGTGAAGACGTGCATAACGCCAGCCGTGAAGAACTGATCAACGCCTATGACAACACCATTCTCTATACCGATTTTTTTCTCGCCCGGCTGCTCGACTGGCTCAAAAACAACAGCGCCGAGCGGAACAGCTTTATGATCTACATGTCGGATCACGGCGAGTCTCTGGGGGAAAACGGCATTTACCTGCACAGTCTGCCCTGGTTCATGGCCCCGGATGAACAGATACATATCGGTGCTATCGCTTGGTTTTCCCCGGGTTTCGGCGAAGACCGGGGCTTTGATCCGGCCGCACTGCGGGCTCGACGCGACCAGGCGGTTTCCCATGATTTCATTTTTCACACCCTGCTGGGTCTTTACAAGGTTGAGAGCAAGATCTATAATCCGGAGCTTGACCTGCTGAAACTGGCTGAATAGCGACACTTCAGACCGCTATCGCAGCCACACATATGTGAAAGTTACCAGCTGTTACTGGCTTACTTGAAAGTAACCAAACAATCAAAGGATAATCCATCATGCTGAAAACAATCGGCCGTTCCTGGCTGCGGGCGGCGCGGCCGCTGCTCCTTTTTTATCTCCTTTTGCTGCTGGTCGCTTTTGTCGGCCGGCTGGTACTGATCGGCCGCTACCACGAGCCGCTGGTCGCCGGCGGGGTCAATTACTGGTTCGCCCTTCTTGTCGGTCTGCGCCTGGACACGATCGCCGCGGCCGCGGCCCTGGCTCTGCCGACTTTGTTCCTGTTTCTTTCTCCGCCCCGTTTCACCCGGGTCAGCGCCCGGCTCTGCGGCTGGTATTTTCTCGTCATCACGCTGATCACGATCTATATGGAAATCGCGACGCCGCCTTTTTTTGCCGAATTCGAGGCTCGGCCCAATGAACTGTTCGTCAATTACCTGCTCTACCCCCGCGAGGTCCTGAGCACGATTTTTTCGACCCAGCTGCTGCCCCTGACCCTGGCCGCCGTCTGTCTCTCGCTGTTTACCTGGCTCTATCGCCGCTGGAGGAAACAGAGCCGCCTTTTCCGACGCGCCCTGGAGGTCGACTACCGTCTGCGCCTCTTCCTTTTTCTGCCCACCGCCCTGATCATTTTTCTCGGCATCCGCTCCTCCTTCGGCCACCGGCCCGCCAATCTCTCCGACGCGACCTTCAGCAATTCCCACATTGCCAACGAGATTGCCAAGAACACCCTGCACGCGGTCGGCTATTCGCTCTATGCCAAGCATAAATTCTCGGTCGACACCAAGCTTTACGGGCGCATGCAGGATGACGAGGCCATCGCCCGGGTGCAGAAACTGCTCGCGATCGACCCGGGAAAACCGGTTCACCCCGACTACCCCTTTCTCCGCCGGGCGCAGAGTCATTTTCCCCGGTCCGAACGGCCCCGCAATCTGGTGGTCATCATTGAGGAAAGCCTGGGGGCTCAGTATGTCGAGGCTCTGGGCGGCCGGCCCGGAATCACCCCCGAGCTCAACCGCCTGGCCCAGGAAGGCATTCTGTTTACGCAACTTTATGCCAGCGGCACCCGCAGCGTCCGCGGCATGGAGGCCATCGTCGCCGGGTTCCCCCCGATTCCCGGCACCAGCGTCCTCAAACGCAACTTAAGCCAGCAGGATTTTTTCTCGCTCGCCCAGGCTTTGAACCCTAAAGGGTATCACAGCAGTTTCATTTACGGTGGGGAAAAGCGTTTCGACAACATGGGCAGCTGGTATTACGGCAATGGTTTTCAGAAAATCATCGATGAACCTTTGTTTGAAAACCCGGTTTATCACGGCATCTGGGGCGTCTGCGACGAGGACCTGGTGGTTCGCGCCGACCAGGAATTCACCCGGCATCACCAGGCCGGTCAGCCTTTTCTCTCGGTGCTGTTTACGACGACCAACCATACCCCTTTCGAATACCCGGAAGGCCGCATCAGCCCGCTGCCCGGCAGCCAACCCGACAGCGAGGAGAACGCGGTCAAATTTGCTGATTTCGCCCTCGGTAAATTCTTCGCCCTGGCCCGCGAGCACGGTTACTATGAAAACACCGTCTTTGTCGTCGTCGCCGATCACAACGTGCGCGTTCGCAGCAGCCCCAACGGCATCATGCCGGTCGACAATTACCGGATTTTCGGCCTGATTTTAGGAGGAAACGTGGAACCTCGGCGCTGCGAACGCCTGGTCAGCCAGATGGACGTCACGGCCACGGCCCTGGATCTGCTGGGCCTCGACCTCGAATCGCCGATTGTCGGCAATTCGATTTTCAACCCGGAGAAGGTTGATTTTGCCCTGATGCAGTTCTACTCGCTCTACGGCTTCTACCGCGGCGAGCGTTTGGCGGTGTTCGAGCCCCGAAGCGCCCCCCGAACCTTCCGCGTCAAGGGCCGGGAACTGCTGCCGCTGCCCCCCGATGAAGAACTCGAACGCGACGGCCTGGCCCTGCTTACCGCCTCCTCCTGGCTCTATCACCAGCGCCGCCACGGCCTGCCGCCGGCGGAGCATAAACCATGAAAATTCTCCTGGTCGAAGACGAGCCCGGCATTTTAACCCAGCTCGAGGAGCTGCTCCGGGAACAGCGCTACCTCGTCGATACAGCCGTCAACGGCGCGGAGGCTCTGGATAAGGTTTTCGCCAATCTCTACGACCTGCTGGTTCTCGACATCATGCTGCCCAAGCTCGACGGCCTCAGCCTGCTCAGGGAAATCCGCCGGGCCGCAATCAGTACTCCAGTGCTGTTTCTCACTGCCCGCGGCGGCATTGAGGACAAGGTCAAAGGGCTCGACTGCGGCGCCGACGACTACCTCGCCAAACCCTTCTCCACGGCCGAGCTGCTGGCCCGCATTCGGGCGCTGCTGCGCCGGCCGGGGCGCGAGGGCAACAGCCTGCTCCAGGTGGGCGACATCAGCCTTGACACGGTCAGCCGTGAAGTCGTAAACGCCGGCCGGCCCCTGGAGCTGACTCCCAAAGAGTTCTCCCTGCTCGAATTCCTGCTTTACAACAAGAACCAGCCGGTATCCCGAATCACCCTGGCCGAGCACGTCTGGGGCGAAGATTTCGACCCCTTCACCATGTCCAACACCATCGACGTCCACATCAAGAATCTGCGCCGCAAGCTCGACCCCGAAAAAAGCGGCCGGGCCCTGATTCAAACGGTTCGCGGCGTCGGCTTCGTCGCCCGGGATACCCCGGGCGACCAGGAAGAGCCGGCATGAAAATCCGCACCCGCATCAGCCTCTGGATCACCGCGGCCGGGGTCCTGGTCAGCCTGTTTTTCTCCCTCTTCGTTTTCCGGGAGATGTTGGAACAGCTCTACCGCCAGCTTGATGATGAAATCAAGACGGCGACCGGCGAGGTCATGCGGCTGTTTGAGAGCAGCAATCAGCCGGAAGAACAGTTTCAGCAGCAGGCCACCGAACTGCTTTTCAACAACCGCCGCTACTGGATCCGGGTTTATGAGGGCGAGAAACTGATCTATGCTTCCCGGCTGGCCCGCCTCATCGACCTACCCATGGCTCCAGAGAGAAAAAAAAGCACGCTCAGAGTTCAGGTTTCCAGCCGCATGATTGATCTGGATCAGGGCGAGAGCGAAAACGTGACCTTCAGAACCCGCCGCACCCGGCTGGCGGCTGCCGGCGACCAACCCGCCCGGCTAATCCAGGTGGCGCTGCCTATGGAAAAACTCGATGAAGAGATCCGCGAAGTCGTCATCTTCATTACCATCGGCCTCTCCCTGTCGACTGTGCTTTTGCTCTTGATCAGTTACCTGCTCGCCGGGCGCATTCTCAAACCCATCAGGCGGATCACCGAACTGGCCCGGGAGATTGACGAACAGGCCCTGACGGCACGGCTGCCGCTCAATCACAATCAGGATGAGCTTTTCGAGCTTTCCCGGGCTTTCAACCAGATGCTCGACCGTCTGCAATACTCCTTCAACCACCAGAAGGAATTTCTCGCCAATGCCGCCCATGAACTGAACACCCCGCTGACCACCATCCGCCTATTTGTCGAACAGGGGATGGAAAACCGGGAACTGCCGGCGGCTTTCCGCCGGCGCCTCGGCGCCCAGCAGCAGACCCTGCAGCGCCTCGGTCGGCTGCTGCGCGATCTGATGTTTCTCTCTCGTCTGGAAATCAAGCAGCAGCTGAAATCTGAAGTTTTCGACCTTGGAGAAATGCTGACCTCGGTCCTGGCCGAATTCGAGCCCCTGATCGATTTAGAGGCGATGTCCCTTAGCCTCGACATCACCCGCCCGGCCCCTTTCCGGGGTGATCCGGACAAACTCCAGCGGCTGTTTATCAACCTGCTCGACAACGCGATCAAGTACTGCCGGCCGCCGGGACACCTCAATGTCCGCCTGAGCCGGGACCGGGACGGCTTTAAACTGCGACTGGCCAACAGCAGCCCCCCGCTGAGCCCGGAAGAGCTGGCCCAACTCTTCGAACAGTTTTACCGGGTGGAAAAATCACGCTCGGCGGCTTCGGGCGGCTTCGGCCTGGGCCTGACCATCGTCCGGGAAATCGTCAACCAGCACCAGGGGGAAGTCAGTATCAACAACCGCAACGATCAAATCGAAGTCCTGGTCCGGCTGCCGGGAAGGTCTTCCGGCTGAGTTGTTCTCAACCCCAGCCTCAGAAAGCCAGCAAGAGCCAGGTCAGGGTGGCGAGGAAAAGGGCGACCATGACCGCGGCCGAGGCGATGTCCTTGGCCCGGCCGGAAAGCTCGTGGTGCTCGGAGCCGATCCGGTCGACCACGGCCTCGACCGCCGAATTGAGCAATTCCGTAATCATAACCAGCAGCCAGCTGCCGATGAGCAGCAGTTTTTCGACCGCGCCCTCCCCCCGCCACAACCCCAGCGGCAGCAACAACAGGAGCAGATAACACTCCTGCCGGAAAGCCTGCTCGTTCCTGAAGGCGGCGGCCAGACCGGCCAGGGAATAGCCGGTCGCCCGCCAAAGGCGGGCGACCGCGGCCTGCTTCATGGCTGGAAAATTCTGTCTATCCATGGGTTTATCTCCGAATAACTGCGGCCGCGGCCCAGGCCAAGCGGTGTTGCCGCGCCGAAAAATTACAATAATTTTACCTTCAAAAAAGCGAATTTCGTATCCAGAACGCAATTTTTGTTCCCGGTTCGCCCTGGCTTCAGGGGGGAGATACCTCAAGCTTGATGAAAAAACCATGAATTTCTCCAAAAAAATTTCGCACCTCAAGTTTTTGGCCACACGATTGCTCACCCCGGTTCTGTTTTCCGAAGCTTTTACTCCGGGCGCGGCCCGGCCCCGCGTCGAAATCTCGATGATGGTCGCGGCTACCATTGAAACAATCCTGCCCTGGCCTCCCGATTGACAGGTTCAAGATTTGATGGTATACTGGCGGTATATTGATGTCATCGTCAAGCGAGCAAGGCGAGTGAACTTCATTTAGCGGAGAGGTGAAAAGATATGTACAAAATCGATCCTGAATTATGCACATCCTGCGGTTCCTGCCAGGAAGAGTGTCCCGAAGATGCCATCATCGAGGGCGAGGACAGTTACATCATCACCGACAAATGCATTGACTGCGGTTCCTGCGCCGAGGTCTGCCCGGTGGATGCCATTTCCCCCGGCTGAAACAAGTCCGCACCACAACCTTTTACGGCCCGGAAACGCCTCTGCCGGCGTTTCCGGGCCGTATTTTATCCGCTCAGAACTTCAGCGCCAACGGTATAGTCACAAGATCGCGGTGCTTCGCCCTTTTGCGTAATCCTCTCGTATTGCAAACGCCATTGACCATCTCACGGCCAGATCAATACCGAAGAGCCGAGTAAACCTTCCTCCGATAGGGTTGCCTGGGCCGGGAGAAAAACGCCGAAGACTTACGGATACCGACCGCTTGCCCGTCAGAATTCCAGGGCCAGCTGCAGGGTTACGGTATCGGCCGTCTTACCGCTGCCGCCGTCGCCGACGCCATAGTCTTCGTCATGCGCGTATTCGAGCGCCAGACCGATTCCCGGGAAAAGTTCAACCCCGACACTACCCAGGTAACGATCCTCGGGCAGCTCCAGAGCCAGGGCCTCATCGGTACCCTGCCAGGCCACCGCGACAAAGGCTTCACGGCCGGCGACCGCAAAGGTGTAACCCAGTTCGACATTCCAGGCTTCGGGCTTGGCGCCCTTGCCCTTGAACTCAAGCTCGTCAACGGCGAAATCATCGTTGGCGGCCAGGTATTCACCGATCAGGGTCAGACCCTGCCAGGAAAATACGGCATGAGCGGTGAAGCCATCGACATAGTCACGGATGGATTCCGGCAGGGCGTCGCCCAAGGTATCGGAATCCGCCAGGTTGTTGATCCAGTCGGCCCCGACATCGAGACTGAAGTTATCGTTTTCAAAGGCATACCCGGTGCTCAAACCGAAACATTTAATCTCGTTATCGTCTTCGGCCTCGTCGATATCACCGTTGAAGGCATAAACGCCGACCCGGAAACCGGCCTGCTCGAAGCCGAGCAGAACCGCGCTTTCGCGGGTTTCCCCGAGTTCCAGAGTCAGAGGATCGGAGATCATATGGCTCTCGAAGTTGCCGAAGGGCACATAGAATTTACCGGCCTGAAGGAAAACCGGAAAATGTTCGGTATTGCCGAGAGTGAGATAGGCTTCGTCCAGATCGACCGGTTCGGTGTCATCCTCTTCCCAGAGCAGGAGAATATGGGCCGAAACATATTTATGCAGATCAATATCAATCCCCAGCTCCACCGTCGCCAAAGTGATATCGCTTTCGTCATTGCCGTCGTAATCCTCGGTAAAACCAACCTCAACCTCAACACAACCGCTGATGGTGACATGTTCGCCAAGCAGCTTAAGACCTCCCGCCAGGGAACTCAATTTCACCTGCTCCTGCCGATTTTCGTCAAGATCCTGCCGCTGACCGCTGAGCTGCTTCTGCAAATCGTTGAGCTGCTGTTCAAGGACCTCCATTTTCTGTTTCAGCTCCTGCGTCTCGGCAGCCAGCGGGGCCACGCCGACAAAAAGCAACAGGACAATTGCCGCAAGGATTAAATATCTATATATTTTCATTAAACAACTCCTGATTCTCTGTGGTCAGACATTAACGACAACGCTCTGCGGTCACGGATTTAACCCAGATCACCGCATCCTGGGAAAGTTCCTTGCCCTGATATTCCTTATCCGGCCCGACTCCGAGCGCACAAAAGCCCCACCAGCCGGCAAAAGGCATGGCAAACGTGAAGGTTCCGCCGGCATCGGCCTTGATCGTCATGGTCACGAAAGCGTCCTGCGGCGCCGTCACCGCCGCTTCGGCGGCAAAACTGTTGGTTGTCATATTCGGCTGATGATTAAGATACTCAACCTCAACTTCGGCGTAAGGCACCGGCTTGCCGGCACCTTTGACCACTCCCTGAAAAAGGTTGCCGGTCCACTGCGCATAAGGTTTGGCCAGGGGAACGATCTCGGCCGGCAGACCCAATTCGGCATCCCAATCGGTCGGAGCGCCGGCAACATTGACCATCATCTTCGTGCATTGCTGAATATAAACATCTTCCGAACCTTCATAATAAGGAGCCGGCACCAGACAAAAAACAAAATCACCCATCCCCTTCAAGCGATAACCAGTCAGTTCATAGGCTTTACCCTGATTGGTCAGGCTTTGCCAGGAAATCGGCGCAAGCTGAGCCAACAGATTCGTACGCTGTTCTTTATGGACCACGAAAAAACGTTCCGGTACCCCCATATCCATCGTATGACCGGCTTCAAACGGATGGGTAAAAACCAACTTCAGATCAATACTCCGCCCTTTCTCAAAAGCACAGTCCGGGGTATAAAGCATCTGAAAATGGGCCTGAGCGGAAACCGTCAGGCAAAAAACAGCCACCAGGGCCGACAGCAGGACAAATGTTCTTTTCATTTTTCGTTCTCCTGAATTTGATTTTTAGACGCCTTTTATGAATCACCGTTACTGACTGATCTCCCCACCGTCGATTTCAACTTCATGACCGGGACCGGCCGAAAACTGAACCCGAAAGGCGGTTTGGGGCCGGGGAAAAGTGAACTCGCTGTCGGCGTTCATCTTCCCTTCAAGCACGACCTTGCCGTCCTTTCCGATTACCCGCATGGCGACTCCGGCAGCCGACGAACCATCCGAGAAACCGCCTTCGCAGGTGATGGTTCCGTCGCCATTATCAAAGCAGGTACAAAGCGGGGTGTGAGCTTCGACCATCGTCGCCAGCGCCAGCGAAATTCCCAAGGCCAGACTCAGCAATTTAATTCTCTTCACGATCTTCATTTTCTTCTCCTTTTTTCTCCTTGTTCGGGGTTACGGGCCAAGACCCGTAAACCAGCATTAAAACTGCTTACCTTTCACCACCGCGAGCGCGAGTCCGCCACCCCGAGGCGGTCTTTCGACACGCAACTAAGCCCCGCAATAGTTTTGAGATCCTAACTTTTTACCAAAAAAGAAAGCCGAACTCCTGCAAGCCGGCCCTCAGAATTCTTTTTTTCAATCGCTACAGGTTTGACCTTCCCGGTCCTTAACCAGGGCCAGGGCCACCGTCACGATAACCGCGAACAGATAGAAAACCGCCATGGCCTGCCAGCCGTTCAGACCCAGAGCCCGGCCTCCGGAAAAAACCAGGATCGAGATCACCACCCCCATGACAATCGGCGCGACCAGGGAAAAAATCATCCATTTCCAGGAATTGGTCTGCAGTTTAATCATGATCATGGTTGCCAGGCAGGGCGGGTAGAGCGCCATGAACAAAATAATCGACAAGGCGTGCAGCGGGGTCATGCTGTTTTCCGTAATCCGCATCCGCTCTTCCAGTTTATCGTCAAGACCGCTTTCCGCGGACGGGGGTTCGTAAAGAGCGCCGAGCGTCGCCACGGCGCTCTCCTTTGCCGCCAGACAACTGAGAAGGGCGACATTGACCCGCCAGTTGAAACCCGCCCAGCGCGTCACCGGTTCCAGGGCGCGGCCGGTCCGACCAAGAAAGCTCCGGTTGATCTTTTCCTGCCGAATTTCCCGGCTCAGACTTTTCCGGGTCGTCAACAGCTTGCGGACTGCGCGATTGACCGCCAGTTTTCCAACCTCCTTACCGGGCTTGAGAAACGAGTAATATAGTGGATTTTTAGTCGAAAATTGCCGTTCCACCCCGGCCCTGGCTTCGTCACCGGCGCCCGCGGCGAGACTCGCCTGCTTGTAATCGTTCCAATAATCCAGCAGGGCCATGATCTGGGTGGGCGGCAGCTGTTCGACATAGCCATGCGTTCGGACCACCTGGCCGAACTCGGCCAGGGCCGCCTTTGCCCGCTCCTGGTAAAAGGTCTCCTGCTCGGGAGTCAGACCGGGAAACTGCAGCAGAAGATAAACCACCACGGCCACCGCCGCCACCACCGAGGTAACCTTCTTGACATAGAGCCAGACCCGCTCCCAGGCCCTAAGCAGAACCCCCTTGACGGTCGGCAGATGATAGCGCGGCATTTCCATGACAAAAGGAGTGCTCTCCTTGCCTTGTAACAGGGTCAGGGTCAGAATCTTGGCCACCGGCAGAGCGATAAAAATGGTGACCGTGGAAACAAAAAGAAAGGCGATGGTTTTATGTTCGCCGAAATAAATGCCGATCAGAAGCAGATAAAAGGGGGTTTTGGCCAGACAATTCATATACGGAGAAACCAGGATTGTCGCAAAGCGCGCTTTTTCATCGGCAATCCCTTTGCAGGCCATAACCCCGGGAACACAGCAACCGCCCACGACCACCCCGCTCAGGATCAGCGGCAGAGTCGACTGACCATGCAAACCGAAGCGTCGAAACACCCGATCCAGAATAAAGGCCATGCGCGGCATGTAACCGATATCCTCCAGAATCGCGATCAGGAGAAAAAGAATGAAAAAGACCGGAACATAGTTAAGTAATCCGTTGACACTGTCAACCACCCAGAGAGCCAGTCCGCGCCCGTGCGATTCCTCGATAAAACCGGAAAGCGGCAGCAACGCATCAACCATCTGCCGGAATCTGGCGAGCAGAGGCCAGGTGTAATTAGTGAGATTATAGCCTTGAACAATCGCCAGTTCATACATCAGATAGACGACTCCGACCAGCAGCAGCGGGCCGCAGTAACGATGACAAACAAATTTGTCGATACGATTGGTCCACGACTCGCGACGGGGACCGGCCGCGGCGTGCAGCCCGATTTTTTCAACCTCGACGGCCTGCTCGTGACGCCGCAGAGCGATCTGGCCCTCAGGCGTAATCTCGTGATCTTGTTCAAAAGCGTCCCGCAGCCTTTCGACCTCAATAGCCAGTGCCACCGCCAGAGGATGCAACCTCGCCAACAGATTCAAAGCCTGACTGTCACCCTCCAGCAATTTAACCGCCAGCCAGCGGGGTGAACAAAAGGCGCGCAGGGGCTCAGACTCCGCCAGACTCTTTTCGAGTTCGGCGAGACTGGGCTCAAGCACACCATAATCCAGCCTGAAACTGCCGGCCTGGTCCCCGGGACAGGACAAGGCCGCCAGAATCGTTTCCCGGCCCCGCCCCCCCTTGCCGGCGGCCGCAGCCACGACCGGTACCGTCAGCATCCGGCTGATTGCCTCCAGATCCAGAGCGTCCCCGCGACCTTCGACCACGTCCATCATGTTGAAAACCACCACCAGGGGCAGTCCCATTTCCAATAACTGAAAGGTAAGGTAGAGATTGCGCTTGAGGTTGGCCGCGTCGACCACGTTAATGGTCAGCGCCGGTTTTTCCTCAAGCAGAAAATCGCGCGCCACCCGTTCTTCCAGAGAGTACGAGGTCATGCTGTAGATTCCGGGCAGATCGATCAGCTCGTACTTCCGCCCCTCGACGGAAAAATGACCACTCTTCTTTTCAACCGTCACCCCCGGATAATTGGCCACGAACTGCCGGGTTCCGGTCAGCAGGTTGAAAACCGTGGACTTACCGGTATTGGGCTGTCCCGCCAGGGCCACCGTGATCTTGGCACTCATTGGGGTTCCACCTCGATGCCGGCCGCCTCGACGTGTCGCAACGACAGAAACTGACCGTCAAAAGCCAACTCCAGAGGATCCACCAACGGCGCGTTGCGCAGGACCCGGATTCTGGTTCCCGGAAACAGACCCAGGGCCATCAGGCGCTGTCCGACAACCCCGCGCTCCCTGATTTTCTTAACGACAGCCTCTTCGCCCGGCTTCAATTTATCAAGCGTCATGCACCAAATCCCTTCGTAAAAAATTTATTAGCCATGCCAAACTTTGGGCGCAAAAAAAACTACCCGACCATGATCTTTTCTGCCATGCCACGCCCAAGCATGATACGGTTACCATCAAGGGTCACGATCAGCGGCCCCCGGCCCTCATTGACCAGGACCTTGACTTCCACGCCAGGCACCATGCCCATGGCCGCCAGCCGGGAACGAACCCCCTGACCAGCATCAATATGCAACAATCGCAAAGACTTACCGCAACTCGCCGCCGGCAGCACCATAGACCCTCCAGGATAAAATTCACTTAAATAATCAAACTTAGAAGTAGTTAACTTATAGCATAATGGCGCATTTTATATGCTCAAACAAATTTAGTGTCAAGCTTTTTATCCCTCCGGCTGAGCCAAATATTTTTATTCCGGTCGATGGCCGAAGACAAGCCCGCTCATCCAGCCGCCGGGAAAAACCGCGGCGAAAGATTCAAACGACCTCCCGGCAACCGGGACCAACCCCGAAAGACCAGGCAAAAGCGTCCTATCCATGATCGAGCCAGCGGAGCAGACGGCGCGCCTCTTTCCGGGCGCTTTTGCAGTGTGCGGCCCGGCCCAACAGCTTGCGGGCCAGGTCCTTCTTTTCCAGACGCAGGGCGCAATAGCCCTGTTTCAGATAGGCGTTGCCGTCTTCCGGCTCCAGCCGGGCCAGCTCGGCAAAGGCGGCGAAAGCCTCCTCGTAACGCCCCAGTTCAAAATAAAGTTCCCCCTGGCTGCGCAGCAGAGCGGGGTTGGCGCCCCCCTGGCGTAAGGCCCGCTCGACCGTAGCCAGGGCCAGCTCCGGCTTGAGACCGAGACGATAACTGGTAATCAGCGCCTCGTACAGACATTGATGGGTCGGGGTCTCGATCAGCAAGTCCTCGTACAACTCCGCCGCCCGCAAGGGAATCTTGATCTGCAGGAGCAGGTCGGCCAGCAGCCTTTTCCGCGGTCGCGGCAGGGGCCCGAAGGAGGCCAGAATCTCGAGGTCGGCGGCCGCGGCTTCGTAATGCTGCTGTTGCAGCTCGAGCACGGCCCGCATATACCAGAAAATTTCGCGCCCCTCCAGCCAGGGCCGCCATTTTTCCAGTGACCCGGCGACACGCTTGAACTCCCGACGTTCGCAGCCGAGGGAGACATAGGTTTCGAGCCAGACATCCTTACCCACGCCCCGAGCCTGCGCAAACAGGGTTTCGAGCAGCTCCAGGGCCTGATCCTTGCGCTCGGCATGAATGCAGGCAACCACCGCCGAAAACAACAACTCATGATCCGGCTTGAGGGCATGGGCTTTGAGCAGGGAATCGGCCGCCAGCGTGAAATCTTTCAGATCCCAGGCTATCTTGGCCTGATTCCGCCATAGCCAGGCTTTTTCCGGACACAAGACCAGGGCCTCGCCGTAGGCGGCCAGCGCCTTGCGCGCCTGTTTCCCGGCGTCATAGAGATTGCCGAGATGAGAGTAGATCAGATAATGCTTCTCTTGCGGATAATCGCGGACGAAACCTTCCAACAGGGCCAGAACGGCCTCGTGATCCGGCTGTTTCAGCCCCGTCTCCACCTTATGCAGGAGAATGGCCAGACGCTGACTGACCGGTCCGTCGCAATCGGCCGCAGCCGGCCCGACCCCAATCGGCAACCGGAACAGCGCCACGAGCAAAACCAACCCCAGGTTCCGACCCGACTTGGCGAAAAGCAGCGACATACTATTCCTCCAGATTGAAAACAATTGTCCGGCTCATCCGGGTGACCACCTTATCCCCAAGCAGCTCACCCGGATGAAAACGCCACTGCCGGAGCGCGGTCAACACCGCCTCGTCGAAAACGCCGGGCGGCTCCGATTCAAGAATCCGAATCCGCCCGACGCCGCCGTCGATCCCGACCTCGAATTCAACCTTGACCCGGCCGCTGATATTCAGCCGCTTGGCCCGATAGGGATAGAGCGGCGGGGCCTGATAACTCAACACCGGGACCTGATCGAGATCCTCCAGCCGATAGCTGCCGGCCAAGGGCGTCAACGGGGCCACGCCATAAGCCGTAGTCAGCTGCAGGGCCGGTTCCGGCGGCGCCAAAACCAGTTCCGGGGCCTGCACCAGTCGCGGCAGCGCCTGGCTTTGCGGCTGCGACGTCGGCAGGGGCTCGGGTTTGACTTCCTCGGGTTGGGGTTTTTGCTCCGCGAGCAGCGGTTCCGGCGGCGGCTCCCGAAACAGATATACCCGCTGCCGGCGGATCCGCTCCCCGCGCTCTTCCCGCTGCTGGACGAGATGCGGAATCAAAGAAAAAAGACAACCATTGACCGCCAGCGCCAGCAGCAGGGCTGCCGCGTAAATTCGCCACGAAACCTTGTCCATCAATGCCCCCCGGAAGCCTCGGTGGCGGCCAGACTGACCCTTACGGCTCCGGCCAGACGGCATTGATCCATGACCTGAACGATGACGCCGGTATGGCTTTCCCGGTCGCCGACCACAATCACCTCGCCGCCCGGATTTTCGGCGATCGCCCGGGCGATATGGCTGCGCACGGTGCGGATATCGACCCGCCGGCCGTCAAAAAAAACCTCGCCGGAGCTGGTTACCGCCACCAGGATATTACTGTTGTGTCCGGCGCCGGCGGTGGTCGCCGTCGGGCGCTCGACCTCGACCCCGGTTTCGCGCACGAAACTGGTGGTCACCATAAAAAAGATCAGCAACAGAAAAACCAGATCAATCAGCGGCGAAATATTGATTTCGGCGGGGCCGCGGCTGCGTCTGAAACTTTGTCGGACATTGATCATAATCTAAACCAACCGTTTTAAGGTGATAATGGATTCCTGCAGACGCTGTCGCAGCCGTCTAGCTTTAAGCGCCAGCAGGGCCGCCGCGAAGATGCCGGGGATGGCGACCAGAAGGCCGCTTTGGGTGGTGATCAGGGCTTCGGAGATCCCGCCGGCCAGAGCCCGGGCGTTGCCGGTACCGAACAATGCGATGACGTCAAAAGTGGTGATCATGCCGGTCACCGTGCCCAGAAGCCCAAGCAGCGGCGAGACCGCGGCCAGAACGCCGATGCCGGCGATATGCCGGTCGATACCCACCTGCAACTTAAACCGGCATTCGTCCAGCAGGCGGCGGTTGAGATTACGGTCGGAGCTCAGGTTGGCCTGCAGGAAATAAATAATCCGCCGGCGCAGCCCCAGCCCCGCTGCCGTCGGTTCACCCTGGCGCTGACGCCGGACCAATTCGGCCAGATCCAGATCTCGAAACTCCAGCCGGAAAAAGGTGTAGATCCGTTCCGCGATCAGGGTCCACATGAGCAGGGAAACCAGCAGCAACGGATACATAACCGCGCCCCCGCCCTGAAAATAGGCCGTCAACTCGCCCCAGGGACCGTCCTGACCACACAGACAGACCAATCGTTCAAACAGGGCAATCACGACACCGCTCCCCGGCGCAACGATAAATGATATTGATCAGAGTCACCGATTTTTCCTCCATGTCGCCGACGATATGCTCTACCCGCCGGTCCAGGAAGGTATGCACCAACATGATGGGAATCGCGACGATCAAACCCAGCATGGTGGTGACTAGGGCCACCGAAATGCCACCGGACATCAGACGCGGGTCGCCGGTGCCGTGAATATTGATGACCTCAAAGGTGCCGATCATGCCGGTCACCGTGCCCAGCAGTCCGAGCAGCGGCGCCACGGCCCCCATGACATTGAGCAGCGGCAGGGCCCTTTCCAGACGCGGCAGTTCTTTAAGAATCGCCTCCTGCAAAACGCTTTCAAGAACCTCCCGGCCCTCGTGACGAGCCGTAAGACCAGCCCGGACCACATTATAGACCGGGGTCTTCCGACCTTCGATCAGGCGGCGGCAACCGTCCCAATCGCCGCTCGCGGCCCGGCGGTTCACCTCGTTCATGGTCCGGTCGGTGTTATCATGAACCCGTTTGAGAAAAACGACCCGTTCCAGACTGATAAAAATAGCGGCCACGGCCAGCAACAGAATCGGCCAGACCAGAACGCCGCCCTCCTGCACCCGTTCAATCACCCCTTTTTGTCGGGCCAATTGTTGCAGGGCGGCCCCGTTGGCCAGATCCAGGGGAAGCCTTTCCTCTTCGCCGTTCAGATATTTCCGCAGAATCCGCTGTTGCCCCCGGGGCAGGTCGAGATCAAGCAGGCTCAAACTGCGCTTGGCGGGATTATAGTCCAGCAGCCGGGGAATCTCGGCGGCCAGCCGGACGATGACAAAGGGTCCGGCCAGCAGGACCCGGCCCCGCTCGGCGCTGCCGTCCCCGGCAAAAAAGTCAGCCTCGGCGAGGTTAACCTGAGCACCATACTCCATTTCGGTTTCAAAAAGTTCGACCATCACCTCCAGGTCGTCAAGACCGGGGAAATGATTGGCGTCCAGAATCCGGTTGAGGCGCTCCGGTCGGTCCGGTTCCAGAGCCGTAAAGGGCGAGGCGATCAGAATCTCCTGCAACTGTTTGGCGCTGATTCTCACCGACGCGGTCAGGTTGGTCATCAGCTCATCGTCGGCGATCTGTTCCGCTTGCAACCGCTCGACCTCGCGCTGTTTGGCGGACAGGCACTGCTGTTGTTCGGTGATCCGCCTTTCCAGTTGGGCGACCTCGGTCCGCAACCGGGCCTGCGTTTGTTTTAAATCCTCTTTGCGTAAACGAATACGCTGACTCTGCTCCGCCTTTTGCCGGGCGCTCTCCGCTTTCCTTTCCGCCACCTGACGGTAGACGGACCGCAGATCGGCGGCGCGGGCCGCCGGCGCCGCCGGCAGGCAACTCAGTAAAATAATCAAGGAATAAGCGATCAGTTTTCTGTTCATGGTTTGACAATCCTTCCAATCGGCAGACTCACCAACTCGGCCGCCGTTTCCCGACGGACAATGGCCATGGCCCGTGAAATATCGGCGACATTCTCGACCGGCAGCAAGCGGAAACCACCCAACCCCGGATCATAGACACCCGCCGACTTTTGATCCAGGGTCCGGAAAAACAGAGCCAGTCGGCCGATACGCAGAAGATCCACTTGCCGCTGCCGCCCATCCAGAACAATCTCCTCGCGATAGACCTCGTTACTAAAACCATATTCGGTCTCCACCAGCAAGGCTTCGAAAACCCGGCGAAACTGTTCATGCGGCGGCGTATAAGAGTCACTCAGCACGACATCAAGATCGTCGAACCGTTTCCGTCTTTCCCCGGACAAAAAGGGCGTGCCCTGAGCCTTTCTTTCAGCCAGACGCTGGCAGACCGGCCGCAGCCAGTCCAACAAACCATCACGCAATTTCTGACTCTCCACAAGACGGCGCTGACCGGCGACAAGCCGTTGCTCCTCCGTCTTCAGCGCCAGTTCCAGACTCTCGGACCGCCGCCGCAACTCCGCCTGCCGGCGCTCAAGACCTGCAATCTCCTTGCCAAGCTCTCTTTCCTCCCGACTCCACTCTTCGGCTTCCTTTTGCGCCGCTTGCTGGTTGTTCAAGGTTTCACCGGCCATGCCGACCAAAGACGGCTCGGCGCCGGCCGCTCCCGCCAGCGCCAACCAGCCCAGCAGCAACAAGCATCCCCATATCCGGAAAATCAATTTCACCTCCTGAATCCACTCACGGCCCAATCCGGCCCTTAGTCCCGCAACCCTGCTGCCGTCTGGCAACGCCCGCAAACAAATACCCTTCTCAGAGCATTTTTCTATTCCGCGAACAAACAGCCCGCAAGCTCACCGATAACGTCAACAGCCAAGATCGCCGGCAGTACGAGCTTGGCTGTTGACGACCACATCCGCGGCTACAAGTTTAACGACACGCAATTACTTAGACCAAGCTAACTAATTAGTCAACAAAAAAAACTATTACCCGTGCCTTACAGATTATTTTCTTGTTTTTTTCAACCTTTTACTACAACAAAAACCAGAAAATGTTCTGATCAGAGCACTTTTAGTTGTGATACTCTAAAATTGCCGAGATAGGCATAAGTAACGGGATCGAAATTGGGAAACTGCATGCCATAGGGACCCTGTTCATGCTCCTCGATATCGAAATACAAGCCAAAAACCCAGCGCAGACCCTCGGTCCGATTGCTCGACAGCCGCAGTTTCTGGGTCCAGGTGTCGGTTTTACTATCGTTGAACTGAATGAGTCCGTCGAAAACGGGATTTTCGCCGAAATCGGCATCATAGTCCCCCCGGGTGTCGAGAACCCGGTGTCGTCGTCGAGGTCAGCGTGGCCCGGCCAAAGGCATAACTCATGACGAGGCTCTGAGTGCTGCTCTCAACGTCCTGAAACGTATCCTCATCGTAGCGGACATGCTCGGCATCATCCCGCTCGAAGTCAGTGACCCGCGACCCGCCGGGCAGACCGTAACCATGATCCCAGTGGTCTTTGCTATAATCGTTTGCAACCGTCAGTCGGGCCTCAAATCTGTCCGTCGGCTTGCAGAGCAGATAAACCCCGATCTTGGAGTCCGTCTCCCGGTCGGCATCCTCATCCCCGCCCGGATAATCGTTTTCTATCCAGCCGTCGCTTTGCTGATAGAAACCATTCACTCCGAGAAACAGCCTGTCCTTCACTATCGGTCCGCTGAGATTCAAGGACCCCGATAAGGTGTTGAAACTGCCGTAGTCGATATTGAAGGCTCCCTGCCAGGTATCGCCCGGATCCTGGGTCACGATGTTGATGACCGCGCCGATGGCATCCTTGCCGTACAGGGTGCCCTGGGAGCCACGCAAGACCTCGATCCGCTCCACATTAACCAGCGAAGCGTCAAAGCCGAAAGCGTGACTGTAAGGCACGCCGTCGATATAGATCACCACCGGATTATTGCTGGTGAATATGGAGGTGTTCAGCCCCCGGGAATTAATCGCATTACCGCGATTGGAACTATCGCCTCATGTTAGGAATCTCCCGAATGACATCGGGAATGTCCTTGATTCCTTTCTCCTCCAGAGTGATTTCATCGATAACCGTGATGCTCTGGGGCACGTCGGTCACATCCTCCTCGATCTTGTTAGCCGTGACCTTGATAATGCCGTCTTCTTTCGGTTCATCCTCGGCCGCCCATGATCTGCTCAGCCCCGGCAGAAGCAACAGAACGCCCAGCAAAACCACCACCATCGCCCCTTACGCCGCCGAGTTGCAGCCAGGGCGCGGTCGATGATCCGAGCAAATAGCCGGCGAAAGCGATGGCGGCGGCCGCGATCGGCGCGGAAAAACCGACGATCAGCGAGATCCAGCCGGAAATAAAAGCCGGAAGCGGCCCAAAGGCCTGTGATAGAGATAGGCGTATTCTCCACCGGCCCGGGGCAGCATCGCCCCCAAGCTCCCCGTAGCACACGGCTCAGGCCAGGGCGAAAATTCCGCCGAGCAACCAGCACCAGAGCAGGGTTTTCGGTTCACCGATTTCGGCGATAATAAAACCCGAGGTGGTAAAAACACTACTGCCCACCATATTGGCGATGACCAGCACGGTGGCGGAGAGTAAACCGAGATCCCGTTTCAGACCGGCAGAAATTGTCGCATCATTCATAATTGTTTCCTCTTCGACTCAGCGCGGAATGTCACACGATTTGATTTTCAGCTGATGCCCAGGCCCACCGTCGAAGATGATTTCAAAGCTGTCCGCGGCCGGTTTTTCCAGCTCGATGGTCCCGGTGAAATCAAGTCGGCCGCGACTGAGCAGTTTTCCCAGCCCGTCCCGAACCTCGATGGTCGCCCCGGCCGCATCCGAACCATCAGAGAAAGCCCCCTCACAGGTGAGACTGCCGTCGCCGTTGGTAAAACAGGTAAAAATGGGCGAATGCGCCCAGCCCATCCCGAACCTACCAAAAAGCATGGTCAAGACAATCATCATCACTACGTTTATGCGTTTACCCATATCATTACCTCACAGTTCATTTTCGGTTTGAAAAAACAAGCCGCTCCGAGGTCAAGCAAGCGCGAAGGGGCCTTGGGCTCACAAAACCCGCTTTCACATCAGAACGTCACATTGACCCCGCCGTAGAAAAAGGTCGGCTCCCTTTCGTCGTCATTGAAAAGATTGTCGATGCCGACAAAAAGCTTCAACTGATCAGTAATTCCCTTGGCAACATAGGCATGCACCAGGGCGTAGTCGGGTTCGTCGCCGGCCGAGCTGTAAGCCTTGCCGTAATAGCTGGTTCTGAGATTGGCGTGCAGGCGCAAAACCTCGTTCTGATAGCTGAGCTTGAGATCACCCTTGAAATTCGGTTGGCCTTCAAGTTCCTTGCCGGTTTCCCGGTTTTCCGTGTCCAGCCAGGTCGCGCCGCCGTCCAGGGAGAAGCCCAGGGGCAAAGACAGGTTGCCGCGCAGTTCAACCCCCTGCGTCCGGGCGCTGGCAACATTTTCCAGAATGTAATAATCCTTCTTTTGCTGACCGCTGCCGATCGACTCAACAAATCGGGCTTCGATCAGATCGTCATAATCGTTGCGAAAAGCGGTCACTCCGCCCCGAAAACAGCCATAGTAACCTTCCAGTCCGACCTCATAACTTTTCGAGGTTTCCGGATCGAGATCCGGATTGGCTTCATAGATTATTTTGCCTCTCTGCCGCCATGAGGTGATAAACAATTCGGAGATGCTGGGAGCCCGAAAACCCTGACCGTAAGAGGCCTTCCATTTCAGGTGTGAATTAATATCGCAGACCAGCGAGATTTTCGGCGTCAACTCCGAACCAAACTCGGAATGCTCGTCGTAACGGGCACCCAGGACCAGGTACAACGAGTCCGTGATCTGATACTCATCCTGGATGAAGCAACTAAGATTGTCCGCATCCAATTTTCTGCCGCTGTTGTCTTCTCGGGTCTCATCGCGAAACTCCACCCCGACCGTGGCCAAATGGCGTTCAAAAAGAAGCCCCGAAAACCGGCCTTCAACCTGATTGAGCACGTAATCCTTGGCTCCTTCCTCGGTGCTGCTGGCGGCGGGATCCAGGGTGACCTCGTTGGTAAACTGCGACCGGTTCACCAGCAGCGTGAATTGGTATTTATCCATGACACGGGCGTCGTACTGCAGAAAACCGCTTAAATGTTCATCGTCAACCTCACGATTCCGGGATTTGCCTTCAATGAAGCGCAACCCTTCCATGCTGCCATTGCTGTAATCCAAGCCGCCGGTCAGCATCTGGTTGTCCCACAATTTAAAGCTGAAACGGGCCGAGCCGGAAGCAATCTCAATGTCGTCGCCGTCATCGAGCTCATCCCCGTCAATCCGGTTCCACTTGTCCTTGCCGCGATATTGCACGCCGCCGTTGAAATTAACCGGCCCGAGAAAGGCGTTTCCCCAGGCGCTGCCCAGGAAAGCATCCCCTTCGCTGTCTTTGTTAATTCCGTATTGCCCGGTTAATTCGCCCCGCAGCGTCGCCGTGGGTTTTCGGGTAATAATATTGACGACTCCGCCCAGAGCGTCGCTGCCGTACAGGGAGGACGCCGGCCCACGCACAACCTCGATCCGATCCACCATAACCACCGGAATCTGATTGATATTGACCAGATCGCCAAAACCGGCGACGATCCTTCTGCCGTCAATCAGAACCAGGGTATGCTTGCTCTTGGCGCCGCGAATGCTGGGACTCTTGACCCGCCCGGTTTCGGACGAAACCACCAGTCCCAAGGCGTTTTCCAGGGCTTCAGCCACCGTGAGAGCGTTCATCTCCTCGATCTCTTCCGCGGTCACCACTTCAATGGAACCGGGCGTCGCTTCCAGGTTTTTCTCAGTTTTAGTGGCGGTAACCACAATTTGCTCAGCGTTTTGATCACGGCCCTGCGACCAGCTGTTTTCGTTCGCGGCCACCGCGACCCCGGACAGCAGCAGCCAAAGCATGGTGATGCCCCACGCAAGAAACCACGATTGCGTGGCCTGAGTTGCCTTCATTCCGATCATCTTTTCTCTCCTTCCGACTCTCGGCGCATCTGTGCCTTGTTTTCCAGTCTCAGTTTGCGAATGCGGCGATCCATCTCACCCTTGTCCACGTCACCCCACAACATGACCTTGCGGGGTTGCGGGTTTCCGAAAAGTTCGCTGTCGGATTTCCGGGGAAAATCAAGGATCATGCTTTTGATATAGCCGTGCAGGCGCTCGTCTTCCTCGCGACTGCTCTGTTGTTTTTTCTGCTTCTGTTTGAGACGGGTGAAATCTTCCGGCAACAGACCGGGGTTCAGCCTGATGTCCAGCAACTCCGAGGTCGATTTGCGCATAAGCGTGAAATGAAACCGGCTCTGATCGTTGAGCATACCGTCCGGAGCCCAGGTCTTCAGCGCCGGGTTGTCGCCCTTCATCAGAAGATCAATCAGATCCTTGATTCCGCCCGCCGGGCTCCGGGAGATGATCAGGATGTCGTCCCGGCGGGGAATCTCTTCCCCGAACAGCCGTTTCAGACCATGCCCAAGCGCGAGAAAGGCCGTGGTCAGCCCCGGACATTCATGGCCATGAAAGGCAAAGGCCTGTTCCAGGGTAAATTCATACACCGTTGTTCCGGCCATGATCCGCAGCGGCGGAATCTCGGGTACGACAATCGTCACCCCGTTTTTCTGATGGCACTCCAAACAGTCGCCGGCCCACAGCAGCCCAGGCAAGAACAAGCTTGCCGCAATCAAAAACACCAGGTTTTTCTTCATCATTTTCACCAACACCCTCCTCCTTGGTTAACAGATAAAAACATTTTCTTATAATTATAAAAATTTTAACCAGAACTAACTTTATCCCTGTAAGAAAACCACCCCGGCGGATTCCGCCGTCAGCGGATTTTGTATACATCCTCCCTCAACCCTAGCAGACTTTATCCGTCCGCATTAATCAGGCTCGTAAATCAGGCCGGCGGTTAGAGCTTAACCGCCCGATTCAAAAAATATCCCAGTGATCCTTTAAAAAATCCCCGACATAGACGAGATGACTAAAGGGGATGTCTTGTTCGCCGAGCTTATCCAGGATCGTTTCCAGGGTACCGCGAATCACCCTCTCCTTTGCGGCGTATCCGGCTTCCACAACCACGGCGACCGGCGTGTCCGCCGGATAATGTCCCCGCAGCTCGGGCACCAGTTTTTTCAGGTCCACATGCATGGGAAAAAAGACCACGAGGGAACGACTGGCCGCCAGTTTTACAAGAGTGTCGGCGCCCTGGTATTCCGGCCGGAGACCGGCGCCGTTGGTCAGGATGGCGGAACGCGCCTCGACCCCGAAGGTCACTCCTTTCTGCAAAGCGGCATTGGCGGCATTAAAGCTGCTGCCCCCCGGAATAATAACCGGGTCCGCTCTCTTGCAACGCCTCCATTATCCAGATTTGCGGACCATAGATGGCAGGCTCCCCGGATTCCAGCAGGGAGATCGTCTGGCCTTTTTTGCCGGCGTGAGGGCAAGGATCAATTAGGACCGCCACAATATCCGACCACATCAGAAAGATAATTTCAGGGGCACGCAACGTAAGAGTCAGAGGTCATGCCAAAGTTTCTCTGCACCTTATGATCGGAATTGGGACTCTGTTTGCAACGCTCATTGTGGTTCATCTTTTTCACGGGTCCGCCATGGACAAAAGGTTAATGCAATACACGCCGGTAAAACCAATCATAAACTCCTGAAAGAGTAACAATTAACAAGGCCAGTCCGCCAAGAGGAGCGATGAGCCAGGTGTAACGGCCGAAGAGGTCTTGAAAAATCCGTCCGTTATGAAACTCAAAGAAAAAGTGCCACAGGGAGATACGACTTTTCTTGCTGATTTTTTCCGGCATCGTAAACGATGATGCAAAATCGCCGGCCTGCATCTCTGTCGCAGCTGAACTTTCTCCCGGAAAAGGTCTCATACCCCGGCGATAGTCGCACCAGAATTTAGGTGTGCCGTTATTGATTACGGCAGCCGCGACCATGGCGCCGCCTGAGTGTCGGGGCTGAGTGGTTTTGTCGGTGACAAGATTTGTGACTATGCCGGTTTCAGGATGCCATTTAGCCAGGCCGCTGAATGAGCCGATCAGGAGGCTGTCATCAGCTAAAGGTTCAAGGACAGTGGCCCCCATGCCATGGATCGACAATCGGCTCGTATCGACGGCTGCAAAGGGGCTGTCAGCGTTGGGAGAACCGGAAAACAGTCCATTTTCGGTGGCCAGATATAATTTGTTGTTTGCCTTAAGCCAGGCAGCTTGATGAATCCGACCCAGACGGTTTTCAGCGATCAGATTTGTAGATTGCAGAAGTTCAGGTGTTTGGAGCCTGGCAATCGCCATTAAAAACGGTGGTCGCAAAAATATCCCGGTCAAGGCGCAGATCGCCAATAAGAGTGAAGCGTAGATACCGAGCTTTAAATGGTAACGGTAGAGAAATTTGTAATAGCGGGGCTTACGATATTCTCGCATTCGCCGCCGCCAGGGTACGTACCAGAGATAGAAGGCTGACAGCGACAGAAAGATTAAAACCAACCCGATAATATCTGCAATCAGGCGGCCCGTCGGTCCAAACAGGGAGCCGTCATGAAGTTTTAGTAAAAAACGGAAAAAAGGGGCGCGGGGCTTGAAACCCGGAGGCGTTTTCAGGTCCCGCGCCTCAAAAACCGGTGCGCCCGGAGAGAGAGGTGCAACAAAACAGCCGGTTTCGGTAAATACGAAAATTTCCTGGTCGATTTGCAGCAGGTCAACAATTTCAGTTTGTTGGAGGTGCGGATTTAGCACTGTTTGCCAGCGAAGCTCATCGGGAGAGCAGTAATAGAGTCCATCCTTGGTGCCGGCAAAAAGCCTGGTGGGAACGTGGTTTTCAACCAGCAGCAGACAGTTTGTGTCACGTAGGTAGGCGGACTCAGGCAGGCCGGTACTTGCCGGGGTAAAACTGCGCCCCGCATTGCAACTCATCCAGACCCCCTCCTTGCCCGCGACGTAGACCTTTTCGGGTTGTTGTTCGGAAAAAACTGCGTCCCTCAAACTCCAGCGGTTCCACGCTCGATACTGGAAACTGTCAGACAACCATCCGAGCGGCAGAGAGAACTTCTGCAACAGGGCTGGATGATTGAGCAAAATGCCGCTGACACCCATTCCCAGGAAGTAGACCAGAGCTATGAGACCTAAGTATTTATGAACAAATCGCGAAACGCGAAAGATCAGTTTGAACATCGGGACAAGCCTTCCTTAGGGGTGGTTTATTTGATTTCAAAGGTCATGGTGGCGGTATAGTGCTCTTCGATGCACTTTTTGGCGTATGCACTGCTGGCCGGCTGTTTTTTGTCGACCTTGATGAGCTGGTTACCGTAACGCAAAATGCGGACTTTGGCCATGCCTTCTGCATTGGTCTTGGTGGCAAAAGCGAAATCATCAGTATTGGAAAATCCGTCGTAAGTCGCATGTACCCAGCAAAAAGGGGCGGCTTTTCCGCTGAGCAGAACTTTTATCTCCAGGATGTCACCCGGTTTGAGGTGACAGGGATTCTGTTGCGGAATAATCTCCATTTTGTCGCCCAGAACTTGTGAGAAGGCGTCACCGGCGGTCTCTCCGACGCTAATCAGAGCTTTACTGTACTGTTCGTAGTAGAGGCTTAGGAAGACGTTGTCGAGCCCGGTCATCGGTTTTAAGTGGTGGTGGGGTCGGCCATTTTCCATGTTCATAGTGTAGTAGCCGGGTTTTAAGGCGGCACTTACAATATAGGCTCCGGCCTCTTTGAACTTGATCTCAGTGGCCAGGAAGCCGCCGGGATTAGGTTTAAGATCCTTTTTATCCTCGCCTTTAACCAATTGAAACTTGGCCAGATGATCCTCTTCGAGAAAATCGGCCACGGGGTAGCGGTGCCCGTAGCCAAAAAAAGTGATTGTGGCGGCGCCGAATCTGGGCCGAAGTTCAGGGGTGAAATCGGTGGCATTAATCCACAGGGTATGGGCCGCGGCCGCGACTGGGATAATCAAGAGCAGACCAAAGATAGTCATCAGTTTACATAGTTTCTTCATTTTACTTCTCCTTATAACTTTGGTTGTTGTTAAAACACAGCCCGCAGGCTGGCGTAGATAAAGCGTCCTCGTTCTTCGTAGTTGAAGTCAGGCGATTTGTCGGCCAGGCGCTCGTCACCGATATTATCAATCCCGATCTGTAGTTTTAAATTATCGGTTATCGATTTTGTGGCCGACAGGTTCCAGAGATCGTAATGCGGCACGCAGTTATTATCCAGCAATTGGCGGCCGATATATTGATAGCGCAAACTTGCGCTTAAACCTAAGCCTTCGTGGGTGTAGGAGAGGTTCATGTTGCCCTGATGCTCCGGGCGGCCCTCCAGGTCTTTGCCGGTTCCTTTATCTTCAGTGTCGAGATAGGTGTAGTTGGCGCTTACGGCAAAACCATAGGGCAGGGACGCGGAAACGTTGGTCTCAATACCCTGGATCTCGGCTTCAGCCACATTATCCCAGGTAAACTTTCGACCGTAGCGGGCTCCGCAGTTATTGATACATCTTGTATCGATCAGATCTTCAATGTCGTTGTAGAAGTAGAAGAGCCCGGCCTGCAGGATTTTGCCGCTGTATTCGAGACCGATCTCGAAGTTGTCGGCGGTTTCGGCGTCGAGGTTTGGATTGCCGTAAAAGGTATGGGCTCGAATTGCAACGTAGTCTTTTGACATATTCTTGATGGTCGGGGCGTTAAAGGCGTGTCCGTAACCAGCTTTCAGGCGCAGCTCATCCCAGAGGCTGTAGACCAGATAGATACGGGGGCTGAATTCTGAGCCGAAAACTTCGTGATCATCGAGGCGGCCGCCGATGGTCAGGCTTAAGCGTGCAAAGAGTCTGATTTCATCTTGAAAAAAGAGGGCTAAGTGGCGGACATCTTCACCGCTTCTAAGAATATCATTTTCAAAATCTTCAAGCCGGGCTTCGCCGCCTAAGGTAAAAATATGGTTTTTAAGACCCGTATAAGTGATCTGGGCATCCAGAATATCATCAGTGATGGTATTCTTGCTCTGCATGGACGGGATATCATAATCGGAGTCAAGTGAGGTACGGTAGGCCTTGACCGCCGTTTTGAAAGCCCCGAAAGTGCCATTCCAGGTCAGGGCGACATGGTATTTTTCGAGATCATATTCAGCAGCTTCGTAGGACGAACCTTGGCGGCTTACTGAATCTCTCCAGCGATTTTCCTGGATACCGCTGAGTAAAAAGGCAAAGGTCTGGTTGTCGACCGGCCGCCAGGTGAGTTTTACCTTCCCTGAAATGGTCTCTTTACCCTCAAGTTCCGAGTAGCGAGAGTCGTCCTGATCGGATACGTCATCTTCTTTCAGATAACCAGCGGCTAAAGAGATACCGAATTTTTTATTGGGAAAAGGTCCGGCCGCGGCGAAACTGAAACTCTGCTGGTCGCCGCCGCTCTCGCCGTTTGCCAACAGTCCGCCGCCCATATCAAACCCAACCCGCCAATGGTCGGCGATCGGTTTACTGATAATATTGATCACCCCGCCTAAGGCTTCGGAACCATAAAGGGCCGAAAGCGGGCCCCGGACGATTTCAACCTGTTCCACATCTTCCATGGAAAACCAGTCGTTCTGGAAGTTGGAGTGGCCGATATTCGCATCGGATGTGGCAATCCGCATGCCGTCAACCAGGATCAGGGTGTGACGGCTTTCGGTGCCGCGGATACTGATCTTTTTGCGGCCGCCAAGACCGGTGCCTAAAAGCGAAATACCGGGGGTGTCGCGAACAATATCAAGAAGATCATTGGCACCCTTCACTTTGATCTCTTCGGCTCCAACCAGCGTGATGGCCCCCGGGGCATCGGCCAGATCGATCTCGGAGCGGGTCGCGGTAACCACCACCTTTTCACTATCAACCGGAGCTGGCTCAATTTGCTCCCGGGCTCCGGCCGAAGAGAGAAATCCCGAGGTCATAAATGCCAGAAGCACCAGACCGGCAACCAAGATTTTCATGTTTTTTCTCCTTTTCCAATTAGTGCCTTACAGGTTATTTTCTTGTTTTTTCCCAACAATTTTTTCCACCAAAAACAAAAATCGTTCTAATAAGATCAATTGTTTACGGGCCGTAAGAGCCCTTTGGATTACATAGCCCTCTCCCGCATCAGTACGATGGCTTTTGTACCATAAAGACAAAATGCGGGGATAATCGCTCACCGAGCCGTCGATATAGTCCGGTAGAGAGACGATCCGTTAATCAGGCCGCGAACCCGGACTGACTGAAAAATCGGGCCGGCAGCGACGCGAGCAGGGTTTCCAGGCCGCGATCGGCGTTTTTTCTGACCGCGGCTTCGGCCGCCGAACCATCACCTTGCTCCAGAGCCCTGATAATTTCTTCATGATCCCTGCGAATGTCGTCGATCTCGATGAACGCGGTGGTCATGAAACGGAAACGCAGGCAGCGGGTTCCCAGATCGGCATACATTTCATGCATTTTTTCATTACTTCCGAGCCTGACGATATATTCATGAAAGTTATTATGGGCCTTGACAATTCCCAGACCCGAGGCGCGACCGGAAGCCAGCAGACGCAGTAATCTCCGATTGTAGCTTTTGAGGCGCTTAAGCTGTTCAAAGGAAGCCGAGCGCGCCGCTTCCCGGGCGGCAAAGCCCTCCATGATCTTGCGGATTTCATAGTAGTTACGAATATCCGAAACCCGCAGATCCGCAGCAACCCGGACCCCCTTGCGGGGCTCAATCGCCAGAAAACCTTCGGCCTCCAACTGATAAAAGGCCTCCCGAATCGGCGTACGACTGATTTTCAGCTTGCGACTCAGACCATGTTCGGTCAACTTTTCACCGGGCTGCAGGCGCTGGTGAATAATTTCTCCGCGCAAAAAAGCCACCACCTTCTCCCGCAGGGTCAGTTTTTCAACCGGAATCGACAACATATTTTCCATGACAACCTCTTGTAATAAAAATTAAATTGCTCTTTTCCCGCCAAACCTCGGTTATTCGGCCAGCAGCTCCAGGCGTTCGATCAGACGGCTGCGGCCCAGACGTTCCACGATGGTCTCGAAGGGGTGTTGAAAAAAAGCCAGCATGGCATAGCGGCGCAGGCGCCGATAAAGATTGGCCAGCACCAGAGAGGGATGGCGCCGGCCATAAATCTGCCAGCCCGCAGTCAGTAGGTGTTGTTGCTTGTCGCCTGCGATATACCCCTTGACATCCTTCAAGGGGATACCCATAAAGAGCCCCAACTCAACCGGCAGCGACCTTTTTTGCCGGTACTCTTTGATGCATAAATCTATAAACAGGTGGGGCTGACGGATAGTTTCCCAACCATATCCCCATCCCTGAGCTTCAAGAAAGTTTCTGATTTCCGACATGCCCAGAAGCCTGTGACAGGCCTCGCGGTGGTAAAACAACAGGGTTTCTCCCCGAGCATTACACTCCAGGACACGCAGGCCAAGGGTCTGGCGGCCCTGAAACAGTGTTTTCAGCTCCTGCCATTGAGCGGCGCAGCTCGCGCACTTTTTTAACGCCAGCGGCGGATGTTTGAAACGCATGATCGTAAGCGGTTTAATCCCGACCATGGTTGCCGCCAGATGATAGATGAGCTTAAATTTAAAAATCTCATCGTGAGTCATCTGTTTGCGGGCCAGAATCTTTTCATCCCGGTCAAAATGGAGACACTCCCGGTCCCGGGTAATCATCAGATAGTCATTGCCAAGCTTATGAAAATCGGTAGCCTGATACTCTTTTAAACAGTGCATGATCGATACGCTCCATACCTAATAAGTTGTTAATGCTGCCTAACTTTGCCGGCAAAAAAAAATTCTGCCGGCAGCTGCGGTCGGTCCGCTCCCGCGAAAAAAATCCGGCCTGTTCTCCGCGGAGGAGAAAAAGACTGCCGCGAAATCGATTCCCGCAACCCCAGGAGACAGCCTTGCGACGCACACCCGAAGAAACTCCCGATGGTTGCGGACAAGAACTCTCCGCCAGATCCTTCTCAGTTTTTTTCAAACCGGACCTGATCAGTGAAATACTAATCACAGTCAACCTTTCTGCTCCCTGCCCCGGATTTCGCGATCCTGGCTTGTGTTTCCCCCGGCGCAATCGCCGGAGCAGCCGGCGCAACCGACGCAAGCCCCGCCGCCGCGTTCGGCCCGACGAAAAGCCTTATAGAACATTCGACCGAGAACCAGCAAAGCCAGGCCGACAACGATCAAGACGATAATAGTTTCCATAAATTCTCCTGTTTTCTACTGCGGAAGCAAGCCCCGCAAGCCCAACGCGGCCTTTTTCGACTCGTACCAAACGGCACTTCCGATGGTCGCACCTGACGGCACTTCCGATGGTCGCGAATAAATACTTTCGTGAGGTTATCTCCTGATTAAAAAAACAAAGACATAACCTGTGAGGAGTTTAAGGTTAAACCCAAGCTATCTACCCATCAGGGATGTCAACACCAGTCCCCCTTGATAAACGCCGCAACTAATCAACCAGGCCAGCGCGGTCAGACCGAAAAACTGCAGCAGGGGCCAGCGCCACGAACCGGTCTCCTGATAGGTCGCCGCCAGGGTGGCGAAACACGGCAGACCGATTAAGCTGAAAATGATCATTGAAAGACCGCTTCGGGGGCTGTAACGAGCGCGCAAAACGGTTCTCAGCCCGGCCTGCTTTTCGGCGGCACCCGTTACCTCCGTTTCCGTCAGGATAATTCCTATCTGGGCGATCAACATCTCTTTGGCGACTCCGGCCCCGAGCAAGGCGGTCGTGAGACGCCAGTCAAAACCCAGAGGTCGACCGAGGGGCTCCAGAAAATGTCCCAGGCGTCCGGCCCAGGTCCAGGAGACCGCCGCCTCCCGGCGCGCCTCAGCGGAGAAACGCTCCAGAAAATTCTGCGGCGCCCGGGGATAAGAGATCAGAGCCCAGAAAACAATCGAGAGAAAAAAAATCAACAGACCGGCCCTTTTCAGATAATGACGACCCCTTTCCCAGACGTGCAGCCCCAGACCCGACCAGGTCGGCATGCGATAGGGCGGCAGTTCCATGATCATGGGTGGCGCTTTCTGCGGCCCCAGGCAACCCTGAAACAAGCGGGCGCAGCCCGCCAGCAGCCCAAACCCGGTCAGATAAACCAACAACAAGAGCGGCGCCTGCCAGGAACCGGGGAAAAAGGCGGCGATCAGCAAGGTGTAGATCGGCAAACGCCCACCACAACTGATCAAAGGCAAAACCAGAATCGTGATCAGACGGTGCCTTGCGTTTTCCTGAGTTCGGGTCGCCATAATCGCCGGCACCGAACATCCCAGGCCGATCATCAACGGAATAAAGCTTTTACCGTCAAGACCGAACGTCCGCATTACCCTATCCATCAGAAACGCGGCCCTGGACATGTAACCGCTGTCTTCCAGCCAGGCCAGCAGAAAAAACAGGCTGAAGATGCTCGGCATAAAGACCAGGACATTACCGCACCCGGCAAGAATGCCGTCAACCAGCAGGGAACTCAGTTGCCCATCTCCCAGGCTCCGGCGCAGCTGCCAGCCGATTTTATCGACTAGCCCCCCCAGCCAGACCGAGGTTTGCGCTCCGCAGCTGAAAACGATAAAAAATAACAGATACATCAACAACAAAAAGATCGGCAGACCAAACCAGCGATGAGTCAGTACGACATCGATCTTTTCAGAGATACGCCGGCGAGCGGCAGCGGAAGTACCGACAACCTCCCGGCACAAGCCCTGACTGAGACCGTAGCGGGCCTCGATCAGGGCCAGAACCGGATCGCGGCGCAAAGATTTACTCAACGTTTCCCCGGCCCGCTGCGCCGTGTTAACGATACGCCGACCGGAACTCCGGGAGGCCAGCACCAGCTCGGCAACCTTGGTATCGCCTTCGAGAAGTTTGACCGCCAACCAGCGGGACGGGGGCGTATGGCCCTCGGAGGACTCTAAAAGGGCGCTCAGATTTTCTATCTCCGCTTCAATTTCAGCCCCGTAGGTAAACGGGTTAGCCTTTCCTGCCGACGCCTGACGACAGTTTTCCGCCAGCGCCTTCAGCAGCTCCGCGCGTCCGACTCCGCTGCGCGCTACCGTGGCGACCACCGGCGTCTGCAGCAATCCGGTCAATCTTTCCTGGTCAATCCGCCGACCCTGCCTTTCGGCCTCATCCACCATATTTAAGACCAGAAGCAAAGGAAGCCCGAGTTCCAGTAATTCAAAGGTCAGAACCAGACCGCGCTCCAGCTGGGCGGCATTGACAACATTCACAATCAGATCTATCTTTTCAAATAACAGAAAATCGCGGGCGGCGGCCTCATCCGGAGCCGCTGCGCTCAGACTGTAGGTTCCCGGCAGATCGACAATGCTGAAACGTTCTTCCTGAAAGAGCAGAAGCCCCTCTTTCTTTTCAACCGTCACCCCCGGATAATTACCGATATGCTGGCGACCGCCGGTCAGCAGATTGAAAAGTGTCGATTTACCACAATTTGGATTACCGGCCAGAACCACCCGCCATTCCCGCGCCGGCGCCCTGAACGCCGATTTTGCCGTCCGGGCGGAAGAAAGCGGCCCGAAGGGGTCGGCTTCCGAATTTAAGGAAATCACACTCGCCATAACAAATAAAACTTCCGCTCCCAAACCCCACATCGGGTTTGCTCCCACATAGTTAGAGACAACTAACTATATAGGCAAAAAAAAACCTTGTCCCGCCCGGGCCGGGTGCCATCACAGCGGCTCCACGGCCACAGCCACGGCGTCCTCCCGGCGCAAAGTCAACCTGGCACCATTGAGACTGATCTCACAGGGATCGCCGAGAGGAGCGAATTTTTCCACCCGCACCACCGCCCCAGGCAAAAGGCCCAGCTCGGCCAGCCGGCGCCCGGCATTTCTGAGAGCGACCACTTGAACCAGATCTCCCGCCTGCAGATCCGCAAGGGTCAGCGGCGGCGCCACGGACTTACCGGATTCAACTTCCGACTTGCAAAACAGACTACCCAGCCCCTTTTCCATACAGGATTGACAATCCTGGGATTTGCCGGCAACCCATCGATTCCTGAAATCGGCCAGCCATTCATCACCGGTGCGCGGACAGGTCCGAATGAAATCGACAAAGGCCAGCAGACGCTCATAAACCTCTTCGTCGATTGTATTTTCCAGCAGACCGGCGTTACGTTCCGCCACGGCGGCCGGCAACGCCAGAATCTTCTGCAGAAAATCAAGCATGACCTCCCGGCGAGCCACCAGCCTTCGGCTCAAACTGAGACCTTCTCCGGTCAGGGTAATAAAATTATGCGGCGAATAATTAAGCAAACCCTTATCGGCCAGAATCCGTAACGCCGAGCTCACCGAAGAAAGGCCGACGGCAAGCGCTTTGGCGATCTCACCAACCCGGGCGACGCGGTTTTCCTGCTCCAGCTCGTACACCGCTACCAAATAATTTTCCTGGGTCGGGGTCAGTTGGTTATTCATGATGCCACCGTGAGCCGTCAGCGGTCGCGACCGCTGACGGCGGGTTTCACAGAAATTTTGTTAGCTATCTTTAACTTATTCGAGGTTATAAGCCGATGCGCCCCGGCTGTCAAGCAAAAAAATCAAGCGGCTCAAAAAAACTGGGCCCGGAATCAGAATTGCCGGCTCAGACTCGCATAAAAAAAGCGGCCCGGCTCATAAACGATGGCCGGGTTGGCGCCGGACCCGGAAACCACGTCCCACTCGTAGGAATTGGCGACGGCATAATTCTCGTCAAGCAGGTTTTCAATCCCGGCGTTCAAGGTCCAGCCGCCCCGCCGCCAGCCGCCCCGCAGGTTCAACGTATTCCAGCCCGACAACGGTTGTTCGCCGGCATCGACATCGACCGCGGCAGCTTTTTCCGAATGCAGCCATTCCAGGGTGGCAAAGCGGTTCTCACGGTCATAATGCAGGGCCAGGCGGCTTTTCAACGGTGGAATCCGGGCCAGATCGCGATCCTGGTTGAGTTCCGGCTGGGAATCCTTGCGCCCTTTCTGCCAGGCGGCCGCGGCCTCCAGCGACCAGTCGGCGCCCAGTTTCACCAGCGCCCAAAAATCGGCGCCGTACAGATGAGCATCGATATTGGTCCAGGTCTGATGCGATGCGGCCGTCCGTTTGCCCTGCTGATAAATATAATCGTCGAGATCGCTGTAAAAGGCTTTTAAACGCAGGCTTAAACGGGAGTTTTCATACTGAACGCCGCCGTCAATCTCCGTATTGACGGTGGGCCTAAGCTCGGGATTGCCATGAAAAAAGGGAGAAGGCGACTGCAGATAGCGTTCCACCCCGGTCGGGGTCCGAAAACCGCGCCCCAGCCCCGTGAACAGGGAGAAATTATCTCCCCAGAAACGAGTCAGGCTCAGGTAGCCGCCGACCAGATCGTCCGTCCGGCGATTGGCCATGATTCCGGCGGCGCGGCTTTGTTTTAGGTCGGCATCGGCCCGGCTCAGGCTGCGATCATAACGCACCCCGGCTTCCAACAGCCATTGCCGGCCCAGCTCGCGCACCACTTGCAGATAAGCGCCGCCATTCAGCAACATAACCTCGGGAATCAGCTCGTCATCAATTCGGAGCCCGGTATCGTCGCGATACATATCGGCATTCCAATCCTGCCGGTAAAAATCACCGCCGCAGGTAATCTGCTGCCCGCCCCAACCAAAACGGTTTTCAATCCGAGCGCCGGTAATCGTCGAGACCGCTTCATTGTGACGATGAAAAAAGGGGGCGGCGACCAGTTCCCGATATTTGTCGGAAGGACGATGTTCAACCTGATTGCGGTACAGTGAAAACGCGAGGCGTTCGGAAAATCTTCCCAGAGCGTGAATGACATACTCGCCCCGACTCAGGAAACTGCGTTCCTCCTCGATATCCATTTCCGCCCGCGGCGCCAGGATATCCTCGCCGCTGCCGTAATTATACGTAAAACTGAGCTGCTGCTTTTCACTGGGCGCAACGGCCAAGGAGACCCAGAGATCCTTTTTGGTAAAAGCTTTCTGCTCCATGCCCGTCCGACTATAAGGCCGCGCCGACGGCGCGAAGCTGGTAAACCGGTGGCCGTCGCCATTGCGATAAGGGTCGGCCTCGCTGTAACTGGCGCCGAAAAGCCCCCGCAGATCGTCCCGGCCTCCGGTCAGATAAAAACCGCCGCTGTGATAATCGGCGCTGCCGGCTTTGCCGAAAACCTCTCCCTGCCGGCCGGCCTGGGGTTTTTTCGTTACCACATTTATGCCGCCCCCCAGGATTCCGGGCCGGGTGACATCGAAAGGCCCCGAACGAACCTCCAGACGTTCTACCGTCAGCAGGTTGACGTGGGAAAGCGAAGGATCCTTGCGACTGCCGCAAGCACCTTCAAGGATACTACCGTCAAGCAGAACCCGCAGATCCGACTGGCCGAAACCTCTGATTGAAACCTCATTGCCGTAACCACCCTTGCGAATCATATGGGCTTCAACCATCTCGTCGGCAAGGATTTCAGCCAGATCGACAATTTTATGGGCCTTCAGGGCCTGGCTGGAGATGGTTTCATGATGCTCCTCCCCAGGCGCGGCCGTAACCACAAGACTTTCCAGGGTCAGGACCGCTCCCGCGACCGCGGCATTCCCCGCCCATCCACAAATAACAAATAAAATCAATAGCTTTTGCAATAAGATCGGCATCCGCAACTCCACTGTTCAAATCATCCTCTAACCCCTCGCGACGGCAGGCAACGGCAGCCGGTACGCCCGAGCCGCCCGCCGACCGCGAAAATCCCTGCCTGAAGCGATACTTCAGGAGGGCCATGAATAAAACTGGGGGGGGTTAAACCGAAAAGGGAGGAGCTCGCGCCGGACGGGGAAAAAAACAGGAAGACCGGGGTCGCCCGACGAAAACCAGCAGACAGTTTTCCGGCCGCCCGGCCCGACAGGTCGGCGAAGTTAAGGGCAAAGCCTGAAAAAGATTAAACTGCTGCAGAAAAAAACAAATAAAACAAAGGCCTGAAGACGACCTGATAACTGCCGCGCAGGTTTCATCCGCGAGCGCCCCGAAGCAGGGAACATCCCGACTGCGACCGGAGAAGTCCTTCGCGCCATCGGGCACCCGGCAGGAAACCGCCGCCGGGCTACCAGGAACGCCAGGGCGGGGAAAAACCGGCGCGGCGCGAAAATCATGCACTGCGGAAGCTGAAACGCGACCCAGGTCGGGCCGGCAAAGGGCCGAGGCGGCAGGCCCATGATGATGATAATGATGATGATGAAATAAGGGGTGCAACAGAGGCAGTCCGGCCGTGGCGAACAGCAGCGCGCCCAGGGCCAGCGCCGGCAGAAAAGCTCGCGCTCCGGAAACCAGACGCCCGTCCGATTCGAACTTGTCGCTGAACATATTAAACCTACCGAACCTGTTCCAGGCCACTCCCGTGATATCCTTCTTTTTCAGCCGCCCCCAGAAAACCCCGGCGAATCAAATAAACAACGTCAGGGACAACAGCGTGGCAATTCCCCCAGCGCCGCCCCAGAGTCTGGGCCGCGGCCACGGTCGTGCGCCGGCGGGAACTGAGTTCAAGTTTTTCAAGCATCCTGCCTCCTGTACGGTTTTCAGACCGGTTCGGAAAAGAGGGTGTAAAAAAGATTGTGTAAATGGCCATTCAGGGGTACACCGTGACCCCACCCATTAAAAGGAGCTCATAT
>OMKS01000235.1_pt1 | contig 51685 bp, 47 predicted proteins | sample 1674721 | NCBI WGS metagenome assembly OMKS01 (sample SAMN06264996, study PRJEB25208) | sediment metagenome | isolation source: hot spring sediment | place: USA: California | collected 2014-09-02 | reverse complement strand
TTTTCTCGCCTTCGGCGAGTCCTGTTTTCATCCACCCAGCAGAGCTAGGTGGTATCCAACAGGAATTTTTTTATGAATGTCTGAGGCTGTGAATGGTAACATTCTTTTTAATCAATGCCTTTTCACGTGCTATTTCAAATACTCTCTGGGCAGTCCTTGTGGTAATGTATCTTTCTTTGTCTGGTCCAGGAAATAACCACTTTGTTGGTCTATATTCCTTCCAATATTCTCTTAGGACTTCTAAGACTGTGTCTGATAGCATTGTATATCTATCCTTCCTGCCTTTTGCATCCTTGATGTGGACCAATCTCCTTTGACTATCGATGTCTTCCACTTTCAGTCTGACTACCTCCCCAACCCTCAAGCCAGCAGAATAGACAAGCATAAGTATTGTCTTGTGTTTGATATTATCAACGGATGAGAGGATTTTTACAACTTCTTCTTTGTTTAAAACTACGGGTAATTTTTTGTCCTTGCGAGGTCTTTTGACTTCGTAGATAAACTTCTTCTTAAGCATTGTGCCATAGTAAAACTTTAAAGCATTAATTGCCTGATTGAGGGTTGAGGTTGTCGACTGTCTTTCTTCGGCAAGGTAAAATAAGTAGTTTTTCACATCGAAATCGGTAATTTCAAAAGGATTTTTATTTACAAACTGAAGTAAATTTTTATTGTAATAGATATAGGCTTTTACTGTCTTAGAGCTGTATTTTCTTGAAAGGAGTTTTCTCTTTAAGTCTTCAAAGTCGTGATTCGTAATGCGTGATGCATGATGGGATTGTTTCGAGCCTAAATTAAGATTGCCACGCACCCTTTGGGTGCTCGCAATGACAGGCGTAGGAGACTGGACTTGCAACAGAGGGGCTAATTGGATTTCTTTGCTCTCAAAGGTTTTTAAAATCTTTTCTATTGTTCCGTTGGAATTGGGAAAGCTCCAACACTTTTTATCAGGATGCCACTTATAGCCCTTGATGGCCTTAATTTTTGCAACGAACTTAAGGTTATATGGAAAGGTTACTGCTATTCTCTCTTGTGTGTCCCTTTGAATTTCTACATCCGACATAGATTTTATTGTCCCTTTAGACCCATAGATGTGCTTTACTTATTTTATCAAACATTTGTTCGATTACCAAGAATTTTTTACTAAAAATATTTCTTCCTTATATTCTACAATTCCACCGCAACTTCCTCTAACAAAATCTTTTTTAACCAACAGCCAATATCCAATAACTAACAGCAAATAGTCATTATCGCCATATCGTTTTTAGGCAAAAAAATGGGCTAATAAATCAGCCAAAAGCCTGCCTGCCTCATCGGTTACGCCTCAGGCACTGACAGGCAGGCGGGGGCTCTGTTAGCAGAATTGTTTTTCCAATTCCCCGTGGGTCGCTCACAGGGCGACTATGAGGGCTCCGACGAGCAAGTGACGAGACGGGGTTTCGGCCGAAGCTGTCTGAGCGAAGCGAGTTCTGCAGGCCGCCGTCGAGGAGCACGGTGAGGAGGGAATCAGCCCGAATCGGAGTCTCTAGAGCGACCCACAAAAAATTTTTGGGAAACAAAAAAGACCCTTTTACAAGGGTCTTTTTTAATTAGATTCGGCGGCGTCCTACTCTCCCACACCGTTGCCAGTGCAGTACCATCGGCGCTGAGCGGCTTAACTTCTGTGTTCGGGATGGGAACAGGTGTACCCCACTCGCTATGACCACCGAAAACTCTTAGTTTCTTGGTGACTTGGTTATATGGTTTACTTTTTCCATGTCTCCATGTGTCCACGTTGCTAAGTATCCAAATTGCACCTTCAAAACTACACAGCAAAATTCGAGTAAAAATTAAGTCCTCGGTTTATTAGTACTACTCAGCTAAATCCGTCACCGGACTTACACTTATAGCCTATCAACCAGGTAGTCTACCTGGAACCTTACTCCATTTAGGATGGGAAACCTAATCTTAGGGTGAGCTTCCCACTTAGATGCTTTCAGCGGTTATCCCTTCCGAACATAGCTACCCAGCAATGCCGTTGGCACGACAACTGGTACACCAGAGGTTCGTTCATCCCGGTCCTCTCGTACTAGGGATGACTCCCTTCAAGTTTCCTGCGCCCGCAACGGATAGGGACCGAACTGTCTCACGACGTTCTAAACCCAGCTCGCGTACCGCTTTAATTGGCGAACAGCCAAACCCTTGGGACCTGCTTCAGCCCCAGGATGCGATGAGCCGACATCGAGGTGCCAAACCTTGCCGTCGATATGGACTCTTGGGCAAGATTAGCCTGTTATCCCCGGAGTACCTTTTATCCGTTGAGCGACGGCCATTCCACACTGAGCCGCCGGATCACTAGGCCCGACTTTCGTCTCTGCTCGACCTGTATGTCTTGCAGTTAAGCTCCCTTATGCCCTTACACTCTACGCACGATTGCCATCCGTGCTGAGGGAACCTTTGGGCGCCTCCGTTACCTTTTGGGAGGCGACCGCCCCAGTCAAACTGCCCACCAGACACTGTTCTTCGCCAGGATAACTGCACGAAGTTAGAACTTCAATACACCCAGGGTGGTATCTCAAGGATGGCTCCACCCCAACTAACGTTGGGGCTTCAAAGCCTCCCACCTATCCTGCACAAAGTGCACCAAAATTCAATATCTAGCTACAGTAAAGGTTCACGGGGTCTTTCCGTCCTGTTGCGGGTAACTCGCATCTTTACGAGTAATACAATTTCGCCGAGCTCCTCGTTGAGACAGCGCCCAAGTCGTTACGCCATTCGTGCAGGTCGGAACTTCACATTTCCCCCTTGTTACCAAGGGTGTAGACTATATCTTCATCTCACTTTTGGAGTATTTCCTTTTGCCCGAAACATTCATCTCAAAAGCCAAATCAACTATTTTGTTAAATCCCCTGCTCTTAAGATGCTCTTTTCGGGAAATCATCCTGCAAATCTCCGCAAACTTTTTAAAATCTGCCTTTTTACTGGAAAGAAGCGGATAAGCTTCAAAATGCGGAATCACTTTTTTAATCAAATGCTGAATACTCCTAATCTCGTATTTGAAAGTCTTGTCAGATCTATCGGGACGAATGTAGCCACAACCAAATTGTTTTTTGAAAAGCTCCAAAATTTCCATTCTGTCACTATTCTGGCTTACAGAAAAACTTGGTCTTGCTTCTCGTCCAAGATTATGCCTTTGACTTTTTGAGAAAGATACGCAGAAACAACCTTCTCCGTCTGCATAACCCGACAAATATGAATTAACGTCGGCCATTCAAGACCTCCTTCGGTGAGAGCTGGCGTATGATGGCGGTCATAGATTTACCTTATTGGCACTAACACACCATCTCACCCCAATTATATTGGGGATCAGTCGTTACGGGGTCACAAAGACTTCCCACGGTATTACCCTGCTTTACAGGGCTTCACCGTTATTAGCCAGATTTTCTTGAGAAATCACTTTCTCAAGGGGCAAGCACTCTTACCCGACAAGGAATTTCGCTACCTTAGGACCGTTCGTTTATGTTAACTCCATATCGCTATGGAGACCGGACTATATCATCCCCACCACTATTGGGTGAAGTCTGGCGTATAGTCTCTGAGGATTCTCCAGGTGGAATTTTTCTAAGAATCTCTTCGTTGCTGTAATGCCTCTTACCACCATCGTTCATCTCGGTGCGGATTTTTAATATCTCTTCGATGCCCTCCAGACTTAGATGTTTTCCTTCCTTCATAAGAAAAGCAATCTTTTTGAATTTTGCAAAATCTCGCTTTTTCTTGGCTGACAAAAAACCAAACTTATTGAAGAAAGGAATTACATTCTCGAGAATGGCATTAAGGTTATTTACCTCATAGTACCAAACTCCATCTTTCCTCTGGCGCATTGTTCCGCACTTTAGATACCGCTTAAAGAGTGAGAGTATCACCTTATCTCTCTGAGAGATATTAAAGCAAAGTGATACTTTCCACGATATTTTGTAGTCTTTGCGGGATCGAAAGGAAGTGTTGAAGCTGCCTTCTCCATCAGTAAAACCAGCTAGATAATAACCGATTTCCCTTGGGACATTTTTAGCATCAAACATAATTGCTCCTTTCAGCCCCCACCTGAAGTCTTTCCTGCTGATTACCTGCACCACATCGATTGTCACTGGCCACCATGTTGTGACCGAGTACGAGTGGATTCTCCAGGCTTCCCAGCATATAGCCAGATTTTATAACTACAGTGGTCCAGTCTATAGTTACGGCCGCCGTTTACCGGGGCTTAGATTCAATGCTTCGCTTGCCTTAACGACTCGCTAACATCTCCTCGTAACCTTCCGGCACCGGGCAGGCGTCAGCCCCTATACATCGTCTTACGACTTAGCAGAGACCTGTGTTTTTAGTAAACAGTCGCTTGGGCCTTTTCACTGCACCCTCTTCACGCTCATGCCGCAGGGCAATCACGCTAATGAGGGACCCCTTCTCCCGAAGTTACGGGGTAATTTTGCCGAGTTCCTTAACGAGGGATCACTCGATCGCCTTGGGATTCTCTCCCCACCCACCTGTGTCGGTTTGGGGTACGGGCACCTAGTTGCTCGCTAGAGGTTTTTCTTGGCAGTGTGGGATCAACCACTTCGCCTCAATCGGCTCGCCATCACACCTCAGGGTTTGATACCAGAACGGATTTACCTATTCCGGCCCCCTACATGCTTAGACGCGGACGACCAACGCCGCGCATGGTCTACCCTACTGCGTCACCCCATCACGTCTTAGTCGCAACTCGGTGGTGCTGGAATATCTACCAGCTGTCCATCGCCTACGCCTCTCGGCCTCGGCTTAGGTCCCGACTAACCCTGGGCGGATTAACCTTCCCCAGGAAACCTTGGGTTTACGGCGGACGGGTTTCTCGCCCGTCTCTCGCTACTTATGCCGGCATTCGCTCTTCCCTGTCGTCCACCAATCCTCACGAATTGACTTCGTCCAACAGGGAATGCTCCTCTACCACTCATCAAAGATAAGTCCGTAGCTTCGGTGATGAACTTGAGCCCCGATAATTGTCGGCGCAGATTCGCTTAACCAGTGAGCTATTACGCACTCTTCAAATGATTGCTGCTTCTAAGCCAACATCCTGGCTGTCTGTGCGCTTCCACTTCCTTTTCCACTTAGTTCATACTTAGGGACCTTAGCTGACGGTCTGGGCTGTTTCCCTTTCGACTAAGGAGCTTAGCCCCCATAGTCTGACTCCCAAGCTCTAAAGTTTTGGTATTCGGAGTTTGACTGGGTTTGGTAACCTGTGAGGGCCCCTAGTCCAATCAGTGCTCTACCACCAAAACTAAACGCTTGAGGCTAGCCCTAAAGCTATTTCGAGGAGAACCAGATATTACCGAGTTTGATTAGCCTTTCACTCCGATCCACAGCTCATCCCCCAGCTTTTCAACGCTGGTGGGTTCGGGCCTCCACTCCGTTTTACCGGAGCTTCACCCTGGCCATGGATAGATCACTCGGCTTCAGGTCTACGGCATCTAACTAATCGCCCTATTCAGACTTGCTTTCGCTGCGGCTCCACCATACGGCTTAACCTTGCTAGATACCAGTAACTCGCCGGCTCATTCTACAAAAGGCACGCTCTCACCCCGACAAGTCGGGGCTCGAACTGCTTGTAAGCATACGATTTCAGGTACTATTTCACTCCCCTCCCGGGGTGCTTTTCACCTTTCCCTCACGGTACTAGTTCGCTATCGGTCACCAGGGAGTATTTAGCCTTGCGAGGTGGTCCTCGCAGATTCCGACAGGATTTCTCGTGTCCCGCCGTACTTAGGAAGTTATTGAGAGATCGATACCTTTCGCTTACGGGGTTTTCACCCTCTGTGACAGACTGTTCCAAGTCTTTCAGCTAAATATCGACTTTGTAACTCTCTGGTTCTTCTGCAGAAAAACCTGATAACCCCTACAACCCCCACCGAGAAACGCCTGCAGGCTATCACGCCCGATGGGTTTGGGCTCTTCCCTCTTCGCTCGCCGCTACTAAGGGAATCGAAATTTCTTTCTCTTCCTCGGGGTACTAAGATGTTTCAATTCCCCCGGTTGTCCTTCGCATCCTATGTATTCAGATGCGCATAGTTGGGCATTACCCCAACTGGGTTGCCCCATTCGGAAATCCTCGGATCGAAGCTCACTTGCAGCTACCCGAGGCTTATCGCAGCTTATCACGTCCTTCATCGACTCCTGGTACCAAGGCATCCATCGTATGCCCTTACTAACTTAACCTGTATTACTCGATTTTCGCTGTGTAGTTTTCAAGGTGCAACGCGCCTTTAAGCGCACTATTTAATCCTTGGTTAGTTGATAATTAATCACTAACCAAGGACCCGGCTTAACCGGATTGGTCTTTCAAAACTAAACAGTGTTGTGACTAGCGGTCGACTTTATTCCAGAAAGCTAATCCAAAATAGGATTGCTCCTTATAGAACAAACTCCCTAGAAAGGAGGTGATCCAGCCGCACCTTCCGGTACGGCTACCTTGTTACGACTTCACCCCCCTTACCCTCCATACCTTCGGCGCCTCCCTCCCTTGCGGGTTAGGCCAGCGACTTCGGGTACAGACAACTCGGGTGGTGTGACGGGCGGTGTGTACAAGGCCCGGGAACGTATTCACCGCGGCATTGCTGATCCGCGATTACTAGCGACTCCAACTTCATGAAGGCGAGTTACAGCCTTCAATCCGAACTGGGACCGGTTTTAATGGATTCGCTCCGGGTTACCCCTTCGCAGCCTATTGTACCGGCCATTGTAGCACGTGTGCAGCCCAGGACATAAAGGGCATGATGACTTGACGTCATCCCCACCTTCCTCCCCGTTAACCGAGGCAGTTTCCTATGAGTCCCCAACTTAATGCTGGCAACATAGGATGAGGGTTGCGCTCGTTGCGGGACTTAACCCAACATCTCACGACACGAGCTGACGACAGCCATGCACCACCTGTGCAGGACGCCTTTCGGCACACCATGTTTCCATGGCTTTTCCCTACATGTCAAGCCCTGGTAAGGTTCTTCGCGTTGCATTGAATTAAGCCACATGCTCCGCCGCTTGTGCGGGCCCCCGTCAATTCCTTTGAGTTTTAGCCTTGCGGCCGTACTCCCCAGGCGGGGCACTTAATGCGTTAGCTTCGGCACGGAGGGAGTCGATGACCCCCCACACCTAGTGCCCATCGTTTACGGCTAGGACTACCAGGGTATCTAATCCTGTTTGCTCCCCTAGCTTTCGCGCCTCAGCGTCAGTCATAGTCCAGAGAGCCGCCTTCGCCACCGGTGTTCCTCCTAATATCTGCGCATTTCACCGCTACACTAGGAATTCCACTCTCCCCTACTAGACTCAAGCCCACCAGTTTCAAATGCAGTCCTCGGGTTAAGCCCAAGGTTTTCACATCTGACTTGATGAACCGCCTACGCGCTCTTTACGCCCAATAAATCCGGACAACGCTCGCCCCCTACGTATTACCGCGGCTGCTGGCACGTAGTTAGCCGGGGCTTCTTTTGTGGGTACCGTCACCTTGCGGCTTCTTCCCCACTGAAAGGACTTTACAACCCGAAGGCCTTCATCGTCCACGCGGCGTTGCTGCGTCAGGCTTTCGCCCATTGCGCAAAATTCCCCACTGCTGCCTCCCGTAGGAGTCTGGGCCGTGTCTCAGTCCCAGTGTGGCCGGTCACCCTCTCAGGCCGGCTATCCATCGCAGCCTTGGTGAGCCGTTACCTCACCAACAAGCTAATGGAACGCGAGTTCATCCCAAAGCGGCCTTACGGCCTTTCTTAACAACTGCATGCACAATTGCTAAGATATCCGGTATTAGACCGAGTTTCCCCGGCTTATCCCAGTCTTCGGGGCAGATTACTCACGCGTTACTCACCCGTTCGCCACTATCTCATATTTCCCTATCTGCCGAAGCTTCAAGAGAGAGAGATCGTTCGACTTGCATGTGTTAGGCACGCCGCCAGCGTTAGTCCTGAGCCAGGATCAAACTCTCCGTTAAAACTTCTCAACATGTGCCAAAAGACACCGTTGATATTTACAGAGATTCTTTATTTTGTCAGCTTAAAACTGACAGATATCCGCTAGCTAGAAACGTTAGCTTCATTCACAACACTGTTTAGTTTTCAAAGACCAATAAACGCAAGAGGTAATGCTAACAGAAGCCAGATAAGGTGTCAACATAGTTTTTAAAAAACTATAAATAAAAATTGCCGCCAATTTTTCGGCGACAATAAGTCATCTAGAAGCTCGTCTCCTTCTATCGCTTGCCTCTATATCTTTGTCACCTTCGTTGGCATATGCCCAAACCTAACAACTCCAATAAATATCAAAGAGCAAATTCAACCAGTGTAATTATACCACCGAAAAAGTTTTTATGTCAACTAATTATGGTTCTTTTCAGCGGAACCTACAACATTCCTTTAACTATCATATCCACCGCTTCTTCCTCGGTTAAACCACGGGCCATTAACGTATCGAGTTCTTTTTGATTTACTCTTCCAACTGCCGCTTCGTGTGTTATGCGCGCCATTTCGTCGGTCACTCTAACCAATGGCGTAGCTCTGGCCGTAGAGCCGAAGCCTTGGATTATCTCTTTACAATCCACATGACCCGTAGCGCCAGGAGCGTTACCTTCGGTAATACCTTCCATAAAAACCTCCCCGCCCCCCCGTGCAGCGGCACGCATACGGATGGTCCCTCTGGAATTGTTGCCTTCCAAAAAAACGGCGTCCCTGATCATCACCTTATCTTTATCGCTCTTACCATAGGCTTTTGTAATCATCTCTATCTTAGCATCCTTTTGAGCATAGATATTTGCATTTATATTAACCTTACCAACAGTTCCTTGAACCAATGAAAAAACGGTTTTAAAGTAACTTCCTTCTCCAATATCCGCCTCAAAAGTAGGATAAACACTTGCCCCGCTGTTCTCCCCATGATAGTGACGCTCCTCATATAAAAACTTTGCACCCTTGCCAACTGCAATTTTTGCTTCCATTTTATGGACAAGATCACACGCGTTTGGAAAACTGCAATGAGCCAGCATTAAAACTTCCGCGCCATCTTCGATTATGAAGCGGGCGACTATTTCCTGAATGCCAGTTTGAGCAACCATTCCAAAACAAAGATGCAAAGGATATTTAATTTTGACGCCTTTCGTTACTATTATGTCAGCAACGATGCCATCATCAATCTCTTTGCTTTTCAAAATTAACCCCGGAGCATCTTTAACGGCAACGACTTTATTGAAATTTAAGAGCAACTTCGGAGCATCCGGCGCCACCATGGGGTCAATATCAAAACCAACCTTCTCGGCGCTCTCTAATATTTCATGAGGCAGGGTTTTTTCCTGCATTTATCTTCTCTCCTCGCCATCGTGCAATATTTGTGCATAACAATCGGGAATCTACCGCTTAAAATGGTTTTACCTTCCCAGATTAATGTGGCTGAATCTGCGACTTCACCACTTTCTTCCCGATGAGTAATAAGCAAAACTGAGGAGTTTACCTCATTTCTTATGTTGTCAAGAAGCTGGTAAAGTTCATCATAAACGATGACATCCAGCCCCGAATCGGGTTCGTCTAGTATCATTAATTTCGGTTCCATAGCTACTACAGCCGCGAGCTCTACGCGCTTTCTCTCCCCACCGCTTAAGGAATTATCCACGAACCTCTTCTTGAATTTCTTGCTATCCAGTTCAACGAGAGAGAGCGCGTGATCAACGGCACTCTCATCGCGATTCGACATCCCCGCTTTTATGTAATCACTCACCGTTATTCCTTCAAATCTCACCGGCTCCTGCCAGGCCAAAGTAATACCCAGCTTAGCTCTTTCGGTCACTGAAAGATTGGTTATATCCTTTTCCATGAAGGTTATGCTGCCAGAAATCGGCTTATAACCCCCTAGACCCATAACTGAGTAGGCAAGGGTAGACTTACCGGAACCGTTGGGCCCAAGAATCACGTGGATCTCTTTCTCGCGAACTTCAAAACTCGCGTTACTTACAACGGCCTTTTTTACACCTCGGGGTTCTATCACCAAATCTTTGACCTTAAGCATTAGTCCCACCTTGACTTCACAAATTTTTAGCCTCACTCCAACATATATATTACTTATTTAAAATTGTATTAATGGCCTTCTCGTCCGAATCAGCTATCTCTCTCATGACCTTAACTAAAATCTTCCTTAGCTTCTCCTTGCCCGTTCTCTCGATATCTTCTTCCTTAAGACCAGCAAATTCAAGGCTGCATTTCTTGCACAATTCAGCCCCGGAAGCATAATGTTTTGCCGCCTCCTCATATCCCCTCTCTTTAAGTTCCTTGGCCAATCTCTTTCTTCCATTATATCCCTTTGGCATATCCGCCAAAAAAGCGCTCACAAAATGTATCTTCTCATCCCCTCGCTCGATATTTTCAATCGTTGCTCTTGTTTCCGCAATAGCCTTAAGCCCCGATTCTTTAATCCTTTCAATTAAGTCGCTCAATTTTTATTTCCTCCCTCTTCAAAATCGTAGAACACAAAGACATTTGAAAAATTATAAAGCCCAACTTCTTTTACCGCAATCTTTTTGTAAAAGTCAAATCACAAGAATTTCTATCGGCAGTGAATAATCCTCTTTTCGGTCACAATCCAATCAACGGGAATATCATGAGGTTCTTTTGGCACTTCGTCCACTATCTGGAACTCATAAGCCAAGCCTACAGTTTTTGCCCTTGAGCCAATTATTTGAAGAAATCTATCGTAATAACCTCCACCGTAACCTAGCCTGTAGCCAGACACATCGAAAACGCTGCCCGGCAAGATAATGATATCTAAATTATCTAAGTCAACCTGTTTCGATTTGGCGACTTTTGGCTCTAGTATCCCGTAAGTGCCCACTTCGAGGTCTTCGTCAAAATTTTCTATGTAAACCATCTGAAGCTCCTTTTCCCTCGCTCGGGAAACTGGAACAACAACTCTCTTATCCAATCTTAAAGATTCTTTTATCATGGCTTCGGTTTCGACTTCGCTCCTGAACGAAACATAAAATCCTACCAAGTTAGCATCTTTAAATATGAGCATATCGAAAAGTTTCTCTTTTATTAATAGACTCTTTGCTTCTCTTTCCCGCTTGGGAATCTCGTCCCTTTTATTTAACATCGACTGACGCAGCCATTTTTTCTTCAGCATCCAATTCACCCCACAGTTGACACAATACAACGAAAATCGTTTCTCTCCTTCTATTAAAACATTTGACAGTAGATTTTAGTGGGATTATTATGCAAAAATAGTAAGCATTTTTTATTAACCAACGGAGAGCAAAATTGCACATAATAGTTGTGGGATGCGGGCGTGTAGGTTCTATTTTGGCTAAATATTTAGCGGTCGAGGGGCACAATGTCGTGGTTGTTGACAAGGACTCTCGTTCTTTTCGCCGATTGGGCTCCACTTTTAATGGGTTAACGATTGAAGGATTTGGATTCGACGAAGAAGTACTCAAACAAGCCGGGATTGAAAAAGCAGACGCCCTTGCCGCCGTAACGGACCTCGACAACACCAATATGATGATAGCTGAAATGACCACAAAATTATTCGACGTTCCTCGCGTAATAACGAGGCTCTATAATCCAGAAAAAGAAAAAACTTACCAACAGCTAGGACTCAATTATGTTTGTGGAACAGTGCTTACGGCCGAAAAAATTCTTGACAAGATTGTTGAGGATTATGTCCGGCATGTATCCGTCGGCGCGGACGCTGAAATAATTGAATTTGAAGCAAGCAAAATTCTGGACAGCAAGAGAATTGAGGAGATGGAAATCTCCGATGAAATTAAAGTTTCCGCCATCGTGCGAAGAGGAGAAAGCATAATCCCCGAAGCTGGTTTCCAAATTAAAGAAAACGATCTCATCATTTGTGTTGTAAAGCGGTATGCTTTGCCCAAGCTTAAAAAATTTATGGGTGCCTAGGAGGAAAGATGTATATCATCATAAACGGAGGCGGCAAGGTCGGCTCCTTCTTGGCAAATAAGCTCTCAAGCAAAGAGCACGACGTTGTTATAATTGAACGGAATGAAAAAATCTGTGAACAGCTTTCAGTCAGCCTTCCCGATGTAATGATCATAAGCGGCGATGGTTGCGACGTTTCTTCCCAAGAAGACGCGGGAACATCCCACGCTGACGTCTTCGCTTCAGTAACTGGCGATGATGACGATAACCTCGTCGCTTGTGAATTAGCGAAAGTCACTTTCAACGTTCCAAGAACCGTCGCAAGGGTAAATAACCCTAAAAACGAAAAGATCTTTCATAAGATGGGCATAGAGGCCATAAGCAGCACTACAATTATCTCAAGATTAATTGAGGAAGAAACAACGATAGGCGATGTCATAACCCTCTATATCTTAAAAAGGGGCCATCTTGTGCTGGTGGAAGTTGAACTGCCTCACGAAAAATGCAAAGTTTGCCACAAACAGGTAGCCGAGCTGAAACTGCCGGAGGATTGCGTCATTACATCCATTGTTAGGGGAGATAAAGTCATTATCCCCCGGGGGGATACGGTACTCGAAGCAGGGGACTCAATTATTGCTTTAACCAATATTGAAAAAGAGAAAGAGCTAAAAGAGGTACTCACCGGCTGATTATGAAAAAAAATAATGGGAAAACCAGATCGTATTTAAATTACCTTACCGGGGTGCTGATAGAAATTTTAGGAGTCCTCGTTATTTCACTGGCAGCATATGTAATTGTTAGCCTGATCGTAGGTTGGTATAGATGATTCCCAGACCCAGGCTCCCCGATTTCAAAAATATCGCCTATTACAGCGGCAAGATAGTTTTTGGCGTTGGGATCCTTATGATAATCCCGCTAATAACCGCATTAATTTTTAAGGAATGGTCCCCCGCCCTCGACTTCGCCATAGGAATGTTTACATGTTTCACGATAGGCTTATTATTTCAAATATTTTTTTATTCGGAACGCGACTTAAGCTGGTTGCAGGGCCTGGTTGTCGCATCTTTTTCCTGGCTTTTGGCCATGATGTTGGGGGCAATCCCCCACTATCTTAGCGGACACTTTGGAAGCTTCTTGGATGCTTGTTTTGATTTAATGAGCGGATATACCACCACGGGTTTATATCTTCTGCAAGATTTGGATCACATCTCCTGCGCCCTGAATATGTGGCGCCATTTGTTGACTTATGCGGGGGGACAGGGAATAATTGTCATCGCTTTAACTTTCTTAGTTAAAGGCACCGGTGGCGCCTTTAAGATGTACGTTGCCGAAGGGAAAGAAGAAAAACTCCTCCCAAACATAATTCAAACGGCTCGTGCCATTTGGCTAATCAGCTTATCATACTTGGGGGTCGGTTCACTTGCCCTGTGGATCATTGCAGTCCACGAAGGGATGTCCATTACAAAAGGGTTTTTGCATGGCGTCTGGGTGTTCATGGGTGCTTGGAGTACGGGCGGGTTTGCACCCCAGTCCTTCAATATAATATACTATCACAGTTTTCTTTTTGAGATGGTCACGGTGGTGTGTTTTATCATCGGTTCCTTTAATTTCGCGCTCCACTGGGCCATCTGGACCGGCAACAAAAAAGAGCTCTACAGAAATATAGAAATCGTATCATTTTGCGTAACCATTACAATAGCCCTTGTAACAACATCCATCGGGCTGATGAGACTGGGCGTTTACCCCGACTTAATGGCCATCTTTCGCAAAGGATTCTACCAGATAGCCTCCGGCCACACAACAACGGGATTCATGACAATTCAATCTAGAACATTTGTGAGGCAATGGGGAGAGATGGCCATGCTTGGAGTGGCGTTTGCAATGGCCATAGGCGCCTCGGCTTGCTCTACAGCAGGAGGTTTTAAGGGTTTAAGGATGGGCATCGTATTTAAGACCCTTATACAAGACATAAAAAAGATGCTTTCTCCGGAAACAGCCGTGGTCGTCGAAAAATTTCATCACATAAAGGATATGGTCTTAACCGAGAAACACATTAGGGGAGCAACGTTAATAATTATATTGTATATCGCCGCTTACGCGCTCGCTACCATAGTGGGCGTGTATTTCGGTTACCCGTTCATTGAAGCCTTGTTCGATGGAGTATCGGCTGGAAGCAATACGGGTCTTTCGTGCGGCGTTACCTCGCCCAGCATGCCGGCGCTCATGAAAATCACCTACATATTGGTCATGTGGATGGGAAGGTTGGAGTTCATGTCAATTTTCGCATTAATCGGGTTCATAATCGCGGCGGTGAGGGGAAAGTGAAAAAATATTTGAAGCCTCTAACCACTAAAAGAAAATTTGCGTGCTCGCTGCTCGTGGGAGTAGCTTTTTTGTTAATATCTTCGGCTCCCATATATGCTAAAACCTTCTCCTCACCGGAGTTGATTGAAAATGCTAATGGCCATGATGGTGAGACCATAACCTTTCGAGGCGAGGTTATAGGTGATGTGATGATAAGGGAAGACCATGCATGGATACACCTAAACGACGACCCTTATGCCAAAGAGCCATCTAAGCTTGCGGGCTACAATTCGGGCATGGCCATCTGGTGCAAAACCGAAGACGTAAAACTTATAAAATATGTCGGCGACTATAAAAATCGGGGGGATATAGTTGAAATAACAGGGTGTTTCAATGGTGCCTGCCCTGAACACGGAGGCGATATGGACATCCACGCCACCCATCTTAAAATTATCGAGCTGGGTTATCCTTTTGAACATGAACTTCAAATGTCGAAATTTTGGTGGGCATTGGTTCTTGGTTTTATCTCTGGCACACTTTTTTTGGCAAATAAATATTGGTATCACAGATAAATTGAAACCAACCTCTCATAAAAACCATCTCTTTGACCCAAAATTTTTTAACAATGATGATAAATATTGTATAATTTGCTTTATGAGTTCACCTTGAAGGCGGGAATAGCTCAGTAGGTAGAGCGTCAGCTTCCCAAGCTGAAGGCCGCGGGTTCGAGACCCGTTTCCCGCTCCATCGTCATTAAAATTCTTTAATTAAACGTAATAGGATCACCTTCTGTTTCAATAGTCAAATCGGCATAAAACTATTTTATCCCCTTGAGCTTTAATTTTATTCTGCAAAGCGCATTGTCCACTACCTTAATATGACTTTCGAGTTCTTCGGCAATTTCTTTATAGGATTTTCCCTCAACGTGGGATTCCAATACTCTCCATTCCAAATTGCTTAAAATTTTCTTGAGCACCTTTTTGATGCGCCTTATCTCTTCTCCCAATATAAATAAATTGAGAGGATCATCCGCCCGCATGCTGGGGGTTGCATCAAGAAGCGTGCTTTTGTTCTCCTCATCGAAAACGTTGGTGGTAAGCGAGGTGTATGAATTTAAAGGGAGGTGTTTTTTTCTGGTAGATGTCTTGATAGCGCTAATTAACTGACGATTTATACAAAGCAGGGCAAACGAACAAAAAGAGCAAAAGCCGTTCTTTCGATAGCCCTTTATCGCTTTATATAGTCCAATCATTCCTTCTTGCAGTATATCTTCCCGGTCAGCGCCGTTCAAAAAATAGGGACGGGCTTTGAGGTGAACAAGATATTCATACTTATTTATGAGAAAACTTTGGGCTCCCTCATCACCAATTTGTGCCCGCTCAACCAAAGAATTGTCATCCAGTTTATGATAATCGGGGATTAAGCACCCTCTGAGGTGAAAATTAATTCGGCTTCTCTTTTTTGAGGAATCAACATTTTCGCCCATATGCAAACTAGACTGAGATCCCAAGAAAGCCTCCTATTAAAAGGCAACCCAAAACAACTTGTTTAATACATATTTAAGGTAGCCAATTTCGGACGTAAAATCAAGATATTTTACGAGGAGACTATTCTCTTACTCCCATTCTGAGAAGTTTTGTGAGGATAAGAAGCCGCTTTTCTCTAATCTCTAGCGCTTTAACAAAATTCTCCACCATCTCGGATATCCCGACGGAAGGAGTGTATTGATAAACATCTCCACCGTTTTCCTTGATTTCGGTAACCAGATTTTTATCTGCCAGCTCTCTCAATGCTTTCTTAATATCGCTCTCTTTCCGTCCAAGATGAACAGCCAAAGAATGAGAAGAATCAAAAACGCCGGCATTATTATGAAAATAAGTTATTAGATCCCACTTAACGAACGAATCTACATATTCTTCTATAAATCTTTCCAGAGGCTCGTTCAATTCAGGCAAAACCTACCACCTTTTACATTTTTTGATTAATAACTTATCTAAAGTAAATTTCGTCAATGAAATTTTTTATCCTTCTAAATTATTAAATCAATTTAGCTAAAAATTTATTTTAACAAATGTAACTTATTTATGCTCCTTGTTTTGAAGGATTCCCCGCATATTAATTGAATTCTAAAAACAAAGGAGGAAAGATGATGCACTCTCTAAATGATCACCCTGTCTCTCCCCTGTTGAATGAACAAAGCAAAATTGAGGAACTATTTGAAGAATATTTAGATAAAGCAATTGCAGAAACTCTGCTTTTGGCCAAAAAAATACAAACATGTAAAGCTTGCCGTTTGCATGCCCTTTGTAACGAACCTTTGCCCGGTGCGGGTTATCCTTTAGCAGATATTCTAGTTTTAAAAGAGGCCGTGACCAAGCAGGAGGATGCCGAGAGGGTAGCTTTTTTCGGAGAAATTGGAGAGGCCCTGCGAAGTGGGTTTAAAAAGCTGGGGCTTGACATCACGGATGTTTATGGAACCAACGCCGTAAAGTGTTCTGTACCGCTTAAAGATATAAACGAAACAAACATAAAAGCCTGTAAAGAACATCTCGAAACTGAAATAGAAATTTTGCAACCCAGAATCATACTGGCAATGGGAGAGTTTTCGATAAAGGCTTTGAACGCGATAACACCTTTTGAAGAAGAAAATTACTTTAATCCCGGAAAAATAATCAATTGGGGACAGGGGATAAAGGTCATAATGACCCACAGCTCTCAGGATGCGCTGAGAAATCAAACCTTTAAAAAGGAGTTTTGGTCGGCCTTAAAATTGCTTAAAAATTACAATAAAAACATCAATAATTAGACAAGAGGCCAAAGTTATATTATAAATATCTTAACATTTTTTAGGAGGCAATCTTTATGGATATCCAGCAAAAATATTCCGGGGCTTCACGAATCGACCCCCAGCCATGGTTTAAACCAACCACGTGGGAGCCTTGGGAAGAAGACAGAGCAAGCTGGATGGTTGATAATAAATATAGGCGCAAAATAATTTCTGCGTTGGCTGCAGGACCAAAAAAAATAGACGAACTTGAAAAAGTCTGTGAGATTTTGAAGCCATTTTTCTCCACAGAGGGCGAGGTTAAAATAGAGATATCTCGTGACGCGCTTGCAAACCACCTGTATATCCTCGCAGAAGGCGGCCTTGTCTTGAAAAATAACGATTATTATGAACTCAACTTGCCGTTTCTCCCAAAGAAAGATCTGGATTCACTGGATGATTTTGTGGAAAAATTGGCGGTTGCTCTAGTAAATAAGTTAAGCGAGGAACGCTCAAACATTTTAGAAGCTCTCAACTCCTCTTCGTTAAATCGTATTCTTGATCCCCTTTTGGAAAAAGTCGTGGAGTTAGCGCTTAAAAAAATGGGGCAAGAAGGCGAGTACGAACTGGGGCAATATAGACGATGGGTTGAAGAGATCGACATGGATACCTTTAGAGACTGGGCTTCCGGCATAAAAATTTAACGGGTACCCGTTGCCGCTTTTTCTTCCGTTTTCTCTATCAATGTCCGCTTTAGAACAAATTCTCTATCGAGCCCCATAACTTCGACAGAGTCAATAGCAATTAATCTTATGGGGTCCTTCTGTATATATAGCACATGAAATGTGTAAGGAATCCCCTCTTCCGCCTCGAATGCGCGCAATCCCGCCGCGCCGGTGGTCCCAGCGTTTATTAAAACTGAGCCGCCCTTCCGCTTGATGCCCGATTTGTGAGTGTGTCCAAAAAGGATCACGGGCACCTCGCCAATAATTTGCTCGCTCATTCTCTCATCGTGCAAGGCAACAATAAAGGGCTCTCTCTTCAGAGATTTTACTCCATCGGCAACACCGAAAGACGTCTTTTCCATCTCCTCATCGGAGAGCGGCTCAATCTTTATTGAACAAGAGGCAGGATCGGCAAAACCCACAATGTTTATGCCTTCGACCGCTTCGCCGTTCCCATCCAAAACCTTTACATTTGACATTTCTTGTAATCTTTCAATGCTAGCAGGGGAATCGTGATTACCCGCCGTGTAAAGATAGGGGACATCCAATCCCTCTATACGTGAAGCCATTTCGGTCTCAATCGGGCTCCCAAAATCAGTTACATCGCCCGTATCAACTACAAAATTTATTTTGAAATCTTTTATTACCTTTCCAATAAGATCAAACGTTATCGGATTATTGTGAATATCCGAGATGTGCAACAATTTAATTGCTTCTTTTTCGAGCATAAGGGGTTCCCAATCCTCTATCTTCGAATAAAAATTATACAAATTAGACGCTGTATTTTGCATCTCTTTGCGAAACAGCTCCACGCTACCAAACCCCTTCTCCAATGAGCTAATTAGCACAGGCGCGGCTTTAAGTGTCCCCGTAAACCTCGGTTGCCTAAAAGCGTCCGGCTCGAAATCAAGAAATAGAAACCCAATCGTAAGAACCATTAAGAAAAGACCTATGGCAAGTCCTTTTATTATCGACATAGGATTTCTCGGATAAACCAAAAAGGCTCCCAAGGCACCTCCGATTGCGGAAAGAAGAAGAAGCCGTCTAATAAAATCTTTTAAAGCTTGCACCGTCTGTTTTTCCACGTTTTCCAAAAATTCCTTCTGGTCAATGGGTGTGTAAGCGATAATTTCTAGACTATCGAGGTTAATTTGAAGAAGTGTTGCTTGAATCGTTAGAGGCAAAAGATGCGTGTTGGCAGCTATGGCGCCGAGAGGAGGCAGAGAAACCTCGGTTAGCCCTCTGCTTGAGGGCTCAACGCTTAACTCAATCTGAAGACCACTAATTTCATACTGTGCGCTGCCAAATCCCCACACCATAAAAAAGCTACCCAAACAGGCCACAATTACCATAAGAAAAATCATTAAGCACCCACGCGGCAAAGCGCGGGGTTTTCTCTTGCAAATTAAATCTGTTTCCACAAGTATTTTCTCCCGAAAAATTAGTACGGAACTGGGGTTTCTTTATTTAGAAGCGGAAGTTTTATGCTTTCTAAAACCGCATCGAGACCATCTTGCCAAAATAAGACGGATTTTAAATCAAGCCGCATTAATGGAAATTTTTCGTCATCGCGAACTATGTAAAAACCATTTCTCATATAAAAACCAAAGGGCGCCGAGGGCCTATTCTCCAAAGTTTTGTTTCCAAAAGTCTCAATGGCCCTGTAACCGCTCTTGCTCAGTCTCTTTACAATCTCACGCAAAATGGCTTTTCCATGCCCCTTGTCTCTGTGGGGCGGAAGTACGTAAAGACAGGAAAGAAATATTGCGTCTTCGCTGAGTGGAGCGGCAGCATAGTTCTTAATTTTCGGGAAATAACAAGGAGGGGCATATTGAGCATAGGCCACAGCTTCATCACCTACATAAATCAACTTCCCACACTCTCCCCAGCTTCGCATGGTTGAAATAAACCACTTGTCTCTCAATCCTTGCCCACCCGAAGGAGTTCGAGCGGTATCAAGAAAAGATTCCCAGTAAGAACAAGACCTGCATGGCTGCGGGATATTCTTCAGTGTGGCAATATTTATCGCAGTTATCCTTCCTGCCATGAAACCTCCTTAACCTCAACGGTCTCCCTGGGTTTTAGGCATTAACGTCGAGACTATGATTTGGAGATATCTATACCCGAGACATGGATTATTGTGTTGTCGACATTTACCTTGGTTAAAGTTTGGATGTTTTCTTTAATGAGCTTCTTAACCGAGTTTGAAATCTTGGGTATAGAAACGCGAGGCTGAACGACCAGATATAAATCTACATCCACCAATTCCTTTTCTTTCGGAGTTACAATAACGCTTTTTGTGGGCTTCCCGCGAGCCAGCCGACCTACAACCTTATCTATCTTGCCATCTCTAAATCCCGCTATGCCTGGGATATCCGATATATTCTCTATGGCGGTGGCGGCAATCACACTCTCCGCAATCTCGACCCTAACTCCTTTTTCTTCAATAAATGTGGCTTTCTTTTTTGTCACCACAATAATACCTCCGCGCTCTATTTTTCTCCCTTTAAGACTGACCATCTATTTTTGACGGAAGATAGCCCCGCCGCCAAAGCAAACTCATGCAGCTTACCCTCATTCTTAGCTCGCACTATATGTTCTTCCTCAATTTTTTGCCCCTTGACAACCATAATATCGCCTTTATCATCCTTTATCGTCATTCCAGAGTTTTTGCCAAGAGCAAATCTCGCTTCTTGCGATAAAAGCATCGTGTTTGCGCTGCTGGCAACCTTGGCGCCACTCGACAACACCGCCTGCAATAATTCTTTGGCTCCGCCTGTTTGGCTTGCTTCCTCTTCCGACCCGCGCTCCAACAATATAAAGTCTTTGCCGCCGCTTTTAATACATGAGCCCGAAAGAACCAAAAATCCTTCAGAAATATCGGCTAAAACTCCTCGGCTTATCTCTATTTCGAAAATCCTCCCATCGCTGTGGGATATAATTAGTTCTCCCAATATCCCGAGTTCTTTGCCCTTTTCACAAAAAACTTTGGAGTTCCTTAGTTGAGCGCCGCAAACAGCGTTCTCTTGCACCAAATTCTTGGCCCTCACAAGACTCTCTCGGCTCTTAACACACACCCCGTCTTTTCCAATTGTTACAATGTCGTCAAAAAGAACCGCTTTGGCGGAACTTAACATGCTGGATTTTAAAACCAGCGCTGAAAGCCTTTTTTCCGCAAAATCGAAAATTAAATCTTTAACCTCTCCGGCATTTTCTCCTTTGCCGATAATTAACACCGGCAAACCAAGAACCTCATTTGACCTAAATGTTTTCACAAATTTAACCACCAAATAAGAATTTATTTGTCTTGCATAGGTTGATTACTCCACCCTCTTCTTGCCCTCTGTTTTGGCCCCTCTTTGTCTCTTGTTTGAACTTTTTTCGCCGCTTCTTCCACAAGCTATCTTGTTTTTTCCGCTTTTTCTTTTACCGCCTCTGTAACTTCTCCGACTTTTTCCTTAAGTTTTTTAGTTGCATCTTCCACTTTGGACTTAAGATCTTCGCCCCCACTTAAAACGCTTTTCTTGCCACTCTCAATTAACTCCTCGCCCTTAATCTTGAGTCTTTCCCTGGTCTCTTTGCCAGACCGAGGCGCCAAAAGTAACCCGCCAATAGCTCCCGTTACACCTCCTAGAATGAAACTGAATAGACTCCTAAAGAAACCACCTTTTTTCTCCGCCATGTTGGCGACACCTCCAAATTGTTGAATTAACTTAATTGTAATCTACTTCGCCGTACCTTTCAAGAAATCACAGCTCAGCCCATTTTTTATATTTTCTTTGCATAAAACGTATGGGCCACCCCCTTCCGAACAGCTTTGCGGCCATCCCGACCGCGCAGTTGGGCATCCTAAAAAATAACCATTGGAGACCAGAAAAAAACTCATGGTAACAACGATGTTTATTTACAAAATCCGCATACTCCTTAAGCCCCGTAACTAAATCTATCTCTTTCTCAACTATGCTCTGAATTATCCGCCCACATTTTTGCCCATAATAAATTGCCTGCCTTACTCCTTCGCCCGTCAATGGCCAAGCATGACCTGCCGAATCCCCAACCAAAAATATCTTCTCAATTACTGGTTTTCGTATCTTGACAGGGATAAACCCTCCATGCACGCCGTTTATTTCTTTCCCGTAAACTGATAAGAACTTTGTCAAATTATCTTTCAAGGCTTTCCCGTTTTCATAGCCCCCCAAGCCGAAACGAGTCTTTTTTCCGACTGGAAACTTCCAAGCATATCCCAGCTTAACTATTTCGGGGTCCCAAAAAAAACTTAGGAAGTCATCTGCATCACAGTCGACCTCGGTCTCCACACCAAAGTACAACGATTTTTTGTTAACAAAATCGTCTTTTAAAGCGGTGCCGAGCGCGGCCCTCCATCCAGTGCAATCCACAATGCACTTGGCAGAAAAATCTCCCTTATCTGTTAAAACCGTGTCCCCTTCGAGTCCTTTTATGTTTGCTTTTAGAAACTCCCCTTCAAAATGCTTCGCAAGCCCTTGGCAAAATCCATGATAATCAAAGACACAAAAGGGTTCCATTGCCTTATATTCTGTACAGCAAGAGGCCGTATGAAACTTAACTTTTTTAAGGATCGAGAGAACCGAATCCTCACAACCTAGTTTTTTGACAACACCGTACAATGTTGCACACGCTGAGGTTGGAATGGTGCCTATATCTTTTCTGTCTATCAATAAGATTTTGCCTTTTATTTGTCCAGCAACCGCAAGACCGGCAAAACTCGCACCCGCTATTATCGTATCGTAGCACATTGCGTCTCCCTTCCATCCTCCGATAATTTTGGAGTTCGACAAACTTGCGCTTTAACCTGCATCTGGTTTGACATTTTACATGCTATATTATAAAATAAATTTTAATTTAAAGACAAAAATGTGACGGGAAGAGCAAGCACAATCAGTTTTGTTGTTGCCAAAAAAGTGCTTCGAGCTACTTCCCAAGATTAGAATCACGAGGTTTTAGCAGCGTGAGTTGTGTACTTTGAGAATATGCCTCTCGTCCCTTTATGCCCGAGAGGTTTTTGTTAATCGGAGAAAAAATGGCTCCTGAAATTCGATTAGATAAGTGGGCGGATTTATACGCAAAGAGGACCGCGGTTCTTAAGTCATCGGCAATCAGGGATCTGTTTATTGTTGCTTCAAGACCCGACATAATCTCATTTGCTGGGGGAATGCCTGACACAAGAAGTCTGCCCATGGAGATAATTGCCGAGGCGACAAGAACCGTTCTCTTAAGAGAGGGAGCGGCGGCGCTTCAATACGGCTCATCCGAGGGACATCTAGGATTACGCGAGTGCATCGTCAAACTTATGGCCGAAGATAATATTCATGCAGACGTGGACGACATCATCGTTACCGATGGCGGGCAACAAGCGCTCGACTTCATTGGAAAAGTTTTAATCGATCCCGAAGATTACGTTATCGTCGAGGGTCCGAGTTATGTCGGGGCCGTTCAAGCATTCTCAAGCTACCAAGCAAAAATGTTAACTGTTCCCCTTGACGAAAAGGGCTTGCAAATTGAACCCTTGATAGCAACTCTTGAGAGTCTAAAAAAGCGAAAACAAAAGGCAAAGTTTCTCTACCTCGTCCCATCCTTTCATAATCCAGCGGGGGTAACCCTTTCTTTAAAACGGCGGGAAGCCGTGCTAGATATCGCGAGGAAGCACAACCTCTTGGTCGTCGAGGATAATCCTTATGGCCAGCTCAGGTTCGCGGGAAACAAGTTGCCTACATTGCGCTCTATGGACGATTCAATCATATACATGAGTACTTTTTCAAAAATATTCTCTCCCGGCATGCGGCTTGGTTGGATAAACGCTCCTAAGCCCATCATCGAAAAATTAAACTTCGCCAAACAAGCTGCCAACCTCTGTTCAAGCTCGTTTACGCAGAGGATTGTGGAGGAATACTTCAATAACTATCCCTGGCGAAAATACCTGGAGAAACAAACGAAGCTATACAAAGAGAGACGCGATGCGATGCTTCAGTCCCTTGAGAAATTCTTTCCTCAGGGAGCAACCTGGACGAAACCAGAAGGCGGTCTCTTTTTGTGGGCAACCTTGCCGGAGTTCATTAATACATCGGAGATGCTAGCTGAATCAATCAATGAAGCAAAGGTTGCATACATCTCGGGGGAGGCTTTTTTTGCGGACGGAAGCGGGAAAAATTGCATGCGGCTGAATTTTTCCTACCCAAGCGCCGAACAAATTTGCGAGGGAATAAAACGACTTGGAAAGCTGATTAAGTCTCAAATAAAACTCTATGAGACCTTTACAAGCAAGTTGCATTTAAACAACGATTAGATAATATTCTATAGATGTTGAGTTGAAAATTGGAATTTTTTAAAATGAAAATACTTTTTTATCAGCTCTTCTAGGAGGAGGAGAATAATGAAAGAAAAGGTTGCCGTGTTAATGGGCGGACGTTCTTTGGAGAGAGAGGTATCGCTAAAGAGCGGTCACAGGGTGTCTGAAGCCCTTAAAGAAAAGAAGCACCCAATTATCCAGCTGGATGTCGACGAAAATCTCGTAGACAACCTGACTGAAGAAAAACCAGACGTAGTTTACATTGCTCTCCATGGCAAGTACGGCGAAGACGGAACCGTCCAAGAGCTTTTGGAGATCATAAACATTCCCTATACTGGGCCAGGGGTATATGCAAGCATAGTTGGATTCGACAAAGCGCTTTCTAAGGAGATATTTCAGCTTGAGAACATCCCCACTGCCCCATTTTTTGCACTAAGCGCGGGCGCTTTTAAAGAGATGGGAGCCTCCGGAGCGCTCGGCAAAGTAATTAAAAAACTCGGCTTGCCTTTGATTGTAAAGCCCGCGAGACAGGGTTCGGCTCTCGGAATTAAATACGTCGAAAAACACGAGCAAATGGCCGAAGCCTTGATAGGCGCCCTAAGTTACGACCACAAGGTGATTATCGAGAAATACATAAAAGGCAAAGAGGTTGCCGTAAGCATTTTAGAAGAAAAAGGGGAGCCCAAAGCGCTTCCCGTAGTTGAAATAGTTCCCAAAAAAGAGTTCTTTGATTTCGAGTCAATGTACACCACAGGAAAGACGGAGTATTATGTGCCCGCACGTCTTTCTGAAGAGCAATCCGAGAAGGTTCAAAATCTTGCCATAAGAGTTCATGAAACCCTGTGTTGCCGCGACGTCTCAAGAGTAGACATGATAATAGATGAGAATAATCAACCTTATGTGCTGGAATTAAACACGGGCCCCGGGATGACGGAGACAAGTCTTCTCCCCATGGCCGCAGAGACAGCTGGAATAGAACTTGCAGATTTGGTGGAAAAATTGGTGCAGATGGCATTAGCAAGAAAAGTGAGTTGACCCCCTACCTACCCCACACTATAATCTATATGCGCCTCCGTAGCTCAGAGGATAGAGCACCGGTTTCCTAAACCGGGTGTCACAGGTTCAATTCCTGTCGGGGGCGCCAGTTAAAAAACAAGGCGCCACCACAATCCTGAAGAACTTTTTTTAAAAACATTGCTAGCAAGAGATCCTTCCGCTGCTTAACTCCGCAATAAAATACTTCGTCGCTTCAATCGCATTATCAACAGCATCTTTTATCCCATCGCCACTCATGCTTTCCCGGATCTTTTTTATCTCCTCATCGTTAATGAATTGATCTTCTTCGGCTTGTCCGTAAACAAGTTTTTCCCCAGAACAGAAATCCACAGTTATCGCCCAAGTATCCGCATGTCCCCAAACAGCTTGCATGCTCATTTTTGCCATAGTTTCACCGAATCCCCCTATGGCCTCCTGGTGATTTTTGCACAGCGGGAGCTCCGTTGTTTTGCCGGACAAATCGTTCTTTAAAAACATTTGCCATGTCCCATCCTCTTTTGGAGCCATCTCCACGGTAAAAGATCTATCCGAATCCAGCTTGATGTTTGCTTCTATAGCTCTTTTATCCATTCTTGCATCACATCCTACTTCAGATTTTGTTTCATTGTATCAATTATCGTTTGACCGAATACGCTCGCCGCCTGGGGACCACGGGCGGTAATGATTTTGCCAGCCTGGACAACATCCTCGTTGACATAAATGGCTCCCTTTGCTCTCAGTTGAGCCGCCTTCGAAGAAAACACGGTTGCCTCTTTGCCGTCCAAAACACCGGCATTAGCCAAGGTCACCGGGGCAATGCATATCGCCCCCAATACTTTACCCGAATTCACGGCCTCCTTCGCAATAGAGAGCGCCTTCTGGTTGGTATAATACTCATCTGCCCCCGAGCCACCCACAAATATAATTGCGTCATAATCACCGACCACGACATCATCCACCAATATGTCGGGTTTAACCGTCATGCCAAGCATGCCCTTGGCGATGCTTGAGCTTGAAGAGGCAACTATGACCTCTGCTCCGTTGGCTTCCAAGATTTTTCTCGGTTCATCGTATTCTTCATCACGAAAGTTGTTGCTTGCAATTATCATTAAGACCTTCATCTTCTCGGGGACCTCCTTTCCTTCCGTTAAAGTCTCTTTTTTGGCAGGCTCCTCTACGACCTCTTCGACTCCCTCAGTCTCGGTGGCTGGCTCCTTTTGTCCGGAGACACCCTCGTCGGCAGCCTTACAGCCCACAATTATGGTTGCAATCAAAAGAATTATGAGAAGAACCGAAAGTTTTTTCATCAATAATCACGCTTCTTAGGAAGCTTCCTCCTTGTTAACATGCCAAGATGAACCTCAAGATCGGTTGTTGAAATAACTCCGACCAAATTCCCCTGTTCGTTCACCACCGGCATGCGCCTTATCTTGTTTTTTCTTAAGGTTTCAACCGTTTCGAGCACGCTCGCATCAGCTTTTATGGTCATAACATCGGTTGTCATGATGTTTTTAACAGGATAATCTTCAGATGTCGGTCCAAAGGCATACATCTTCGACAGGAGATCCCCATCGGTTACAACGCCCGCCACTTTCCCTTCCTTGAGAATAGGAAAGTAACGAGTGTCGGTCTCGTCCATCTTCTTCGTAACCTCAGATACCGCAGTCGAATCATCCAGCGCGACAACGTCTTTGGTCATCACCCTTCCCACTTTTTCTAGACACAACTGAACGCGAGAAAGATATTCATCTGCCTCCTTGGCCATTTTTTTCTCCATTAAAAGTTTATCTATAACTGTTCCAAGAAAAGATCCCGGAACGGTGTATTTCACTTCGTAGCCAAGCTTGGTCCCCTCGCCCTCTTTGCTCAAACGCCAGTGCCCGTTGGTAGAGCACATAAAATCAACAGTGTGAAACTTTACAGAAGAAGGACGACTCTCTTCATCAATGTAAATTTCATAACAGACTTTTTCCAGTCCAATTAAAGGTATTTTTTCCTTACCCGCAATGTTAAAGAAGCCTTTCTCTTTGTCCTTTTCAACCTCTTCTACTCCCGGAATAAGCTTAAAATTGTCCTCGCTTATAAGGAAATCGTACACCTCTTCCGGCGACCGGTTTATTAAAACCTCTTTTGAAAATTTTGCCATCTCACACCTCCAGATTATGCTCCTTGCTAATTATTTCCCCAAAAATCACCTTAATCCTTCAATGAGTGCTTGAGGACATGCTCATCGAGACCGCCAAGCTGAGAATATTTCGAAATGATTGACAATGCCCGCTCTTTGAGCATTTTATGCTCCACCTTACACTTTTCCGGCACTTCCCCCCGTAGAGACGCACTCGTATTTTCGGTAATTTGGATTAATTCGGTTGCAATTAATCCATTTAACCATATCATATCCGCCAACATCTTTCGTATCTCCTTTTCCTCCTTCAAAATTCTCCTACACCCCCTTTATATGTAACAAAACAACGCTTTTATCATAAGAGAAGTTTCAGCCCGCTTCTTTTAGTTCTTTTGCAGCCGCCTCGGGCGACACAACATTTATATATATCCCGCTTCCCCATTCGAATCCTGCCGCGATGGTGAGCCGCGGCAAAATCTCGATGTGCCAGTGGTAATAAATGAGATCGGGCGTTTTAAGCGGAGCGACGTGCACCGAGAAATTGTAGGCCGGATCGTTTAAGAGCTTGGTCAGCCGCCTAAACACTTGCGAAAAAGTCTCGGCCAAATCGCTTGCCTGGCTCTTTGACAGATCCTCTATTGAGCCAGCGTGTTCTTTAGGCGCGATACAAACTTCGAAAGGAAATCTCGAGGCGTAGGGACAGAATGCAAACATCGTCTCATTTTCAAAAACTTTCCTCTTGGCGCTCCCCATTTCCATCTTCAAGATATCACAAAAAACACACCTTTCATTCCGGTCATAGTCTTCCTTGGCCTGCTCCATCTCCTCGCTTATCCTAGGAGGAATTATGGGAGTTGCGATAACCTGAGAATGAGGATGCGACAGGGATGCGCCAGCTGCCCCTTTGTAATTTCTAAACACCAAAACATAGACGACGCGAGGATCGAGTTTCCAGAATTTGTAGCGATGGGTGTAGGTGTTTATAATGGCAACAAGCTGGTCAAAATGCATCGTGGCAAAAGTATCTTCGTGTTCGGGGCTCTCGACAATAACCTCGTGGCCTCCGGCACCCCCTAAAAAATGATATAACCCTCTCTCGGAACCCTGGATTAATTCGGCCTTTGGGGACAGCGCCGGGAACTTGTTTGGCAAAACACGCGTCTTCCAGATGGGATGTTCTTCCCCTACCTTTTCTCCGGGCCAAACAGCAAAAGGCCCTGGCGGTTCGGTCATCTCACCTTTCCCGCAAAAGGGGCACTTTGACTTAATTGTTCTTTCTTCTCTTTGAGTTTTGGCAAAATCGGAGGAACGCTTGGCACGCTCGGTGGCAAGAATTATCCACGAGTTGCTGATGGGATCCCTTCTTATCTCAGACATTATCTCTCCTTGGTTTATCAATTTTATGGTAAGCTATGAAGGATGACCTCGCAAGCAAAGAATTTATTTTTTAATGGAGGATAAATTTATGAGTTTAAACATAAAAGAACTTTTGAAAAAAAGAGGTCTCAAAAACAACGCCGAATGGCTTAAGAAGAATCTCAAAAAGATTCAGGTGATATACACTGACGTAGACGCCACTCTCGTTGGAGCATACGGCTCCCTCTTTTTAACTGCAAATGGCGAATACACCTTAGAGCCAGCAAGAGCCATAGTCGAAGCACATAAAAACGGCATAGATGTAGTTATGATATCCGGGCGAAGCGCGCGCCAGCTTTTTGGGGACGCGCGGCTATTGGGATTCAAGAACTATATCGCCGAGCTTGGCTGCGAAATCGTTTACGACCTTGGGAAAAAGGTTGTTGAAAATCCGGGTTGTTATCGCATAACCGAAGAAAATCTTTTTGAAACCATTGCCAAGTCAGGGGCAGCGGAATTGCTTTTTGAGAAATATCCAGATCGCCTCGAATACCACACTCCCTGGTCTGAAAATCGAAAATGCACCCATGTGTTTAGGGGCTTTATAGATGTTGAGAAAGCTAAAAAACTCCTTGAAGAAAATGGCTTTCAGGAATTTACCATAGTGGATAACGGCCTAATAAAACGTCGCGGAACTTTGAATAAGGATTTGCCCGAAATCCACGCCTATCATCTTCTTCCAAAAAAAACCGGAAAACCGGAGGGGCTTAAAAAGGATAGAGGGATTAGAAAAATACCGAAAGAATGCACTGTGGCAATTGGGGATGCTTTCTCAGATATAGCCCTTGCTCCAAACGTCGGGGCATTCTTCCTCGTTAGAAACGCACTGGACGGAAACGACGGGATAGACAAAGAGGTTTTAAAATATGAAAACGTGTTTATAACCGAAAATGAAATGGGTCTCGGCTTTGCCGAGATGGTCAAGTTTTTGGTTAGTGAGATTGGTTAGGACTACCCCTCCCTCTCTCGCGAAATATTCATAACATCTTTTCAATTATTCCACTCAATTAATATCTTCATTTTCGGCATAATGCTAAAAACGTGCAAGCATATGGGCACCCCGTTTACTTAAATACCATATCATTTTTAGGTGGAAAAATAGGCTACTAACAAGCAGTCGAAAGTCAAAGCTGTCTCTTGCTTTTAGTTTTTAAAACTCGGTGGGTCGGGTGGACAGCGACATATGAGCACGCCGTATAGCGAAGAAAGTTTGAACATCCGCGGCAAATTGCGTGCTCAAAGAGCAAATAGCAATTTCGCAATGAGAAAACTGCCTGAGTAGGCACGCGCAATCCGAAGCTGTTGCCCGACCCATAAAAAAAATTTTCACCAAGCAAGAAAATGAAGGAATTTAAATTTAAATGAATAAGCTAAAACACGAAGGCGAATTTGCAAAACGAGGGGTAAATATGAGCATTTTTGCCAAAAGTTAATTTGTTCAGGTTGCGGAAGAGAGATTGAAGAAGGTGCTCGGGTTGTTTTGGAAGGCATAGCACCAACAAACAAGGAATGGCGCTTAATCTTCTTTAATGGAATCAAAGGATTGGAGCAACACTTTAAAGTTCTGTGTGAAAACTGCCAAAAATAAAAACGACCGAAGGCTACTCCAAATAATCTTCAGCGATTCTTTTCCCCAATTCTACCAACAATTCTTCCGCCTTCTCCATCGCTTCTTCGACAGAGCCAGCGATATCCATCAGAGAATAAATCTTTTCGATTCCGTGTTTTTTAAGGATTTCGGCCCCCTCGCCTACTTGCCCTGCAACGGCAACCGTTGGGATCTTCATCCTCTTTGCGAGCTCAGAAACACCCACCGGTGTCTTGCCATTGGCGGTTTGGGCATCGATTTTGCCCTCGCCTGTTATGACAAGATCGATTCCCTTCATTCTTTTTCTTAAATCAACGGCCTTCATAACGAGTTCAATGCCTAGGCGAAATTTGGCCCCGAGAAAAACCATTAGCCCCGCGCCGAGCCCGCCGGCGGCGCCGGCGCCCGAGACATCTTTTATGTCAACACTCAAATCCCTTTTTACTATCTCAGTGTAATGACGGAGCCCTTCGTCAAGCTCTCTAACCATAGCCGGGGTCGCCCCCTTCTGAGGACCATAAATGCAAGCGGCGCCATTTGGGCCACAAAGAGGGTTATCCACATCCGAGGCCGCCAGAAATTTTGTCTCATTAATTCGCCCATCGAGCAAGGAAATGTCAATTTTTGCAATATCTTTAAGGAGTTGTCCGCAGCCGAGCCCAAGTTCATGCCCTTTTATATGGTAAAATTTTGCCCCTAGGGCCTGGGCCATACCCATTCCCCCATCGGTTGTGGCGCTTCCCCCTATGCCCACAATTATCTCCCGGCATCCTTTGTCCAGCGCCGCCTTTATAAGCTCACCGGTTCCATAGGTTGTGGTAAGCATGGGGTTTTTTTCTTCTTCCGACAAAAAATGCAGGCCGGAGATGGCAGCCATCTCGATAACGGCAATTTTCTCTCCGCGTCGGTTCTTGCCGAGTATGCCGAAGTATGAATTGGCGGGTGCGCCCAATGGTCCCGTCGCCTTCAAAAAAATCTTCTTGCCCCTCATCGCCGAAATCAAGGCATCTACGGTCCCTTCCCCCCCGTCCGCCATGGGACAAACAAAAACCTCGACTTCGGGGACAACTCTTTCAATACCCCTCTTAATTGCCGAGGCCACTTTATTTGCACTTAAGCTTCCTTTAAATTTATCTGGCGCAATCAATATTTTCATGTCTTTTAAATTTCTTAAGCCCGAGCCGTGCTTTGACCAACAATATCATCTTGTTGCTCGTTTTCCTCAAGACTTCTAAGCATATCGGAGACTGTAATCATCTTATATCCTTCTGACTTAAGAAAATCTATCACTTGGGGCAAGGCTTTAACGGTGCCGGTTCGCTTGCTCGTCTTACAGCCAAACAACGAACCGTTATCGTGAAAAAGGATTATTGCCCCATTATGAACAAACAGCTTTACCCTACGAAGGATAGTTTTTGGCTTAACCCTTCTCCAGTCCAAAGTGCTCAGCGTCCAAAGTATTACTTTGTAGCCCTCGTTTAAGAGCAACTTTCTCGCCGCGCCTCCCAAAAAACCGCGTGGCGGACGGAAAAGCCTGGTTCGCGCCCCCGTTGCTCTTCTGATTGCCTCGTCCGTTTTAGCAAGTTCGCTTAGGATAGTCCTCTTTCCTGAAGCCATTCCCCTGTGATTGTAAGTATGGTTACCAATATCATGACCTTCTTCAACTATGCGTTTCGCGATTTCAGGATATTTGTCCACATATATGCCCGTAACAAAAAATGTTCCCTTGACACCCTTCTTTTTTAGAATATCTAATACCTGGGGCGTGTGTTTAAGACTAGGCCCGTCATCAAAAGTAAGGCAGACAAGGGGCTTATGCTGTCCCTTGCGAACTATTCCATCCTGAGAACCAAAACCGTGGTATTCGTAATAGCTTGTAAGAAAAGATGTGGCCAAAAGAAAGGCGGCGAGAATAATTAAAAAAGTTTCTAAATCTCTGCCAAGCTCAATGAAAATTTCTCCTATGGTGGTTCCCTTAAAAAAAAGGAAGCCCATAAGAACAAGAGCCAACCCGTACAAAATTTTTGGGAAAAAATACTTCAGAGAGTTTTTCAAAAAATTACTCCTCCTCTTTTAACTAATCTTTAAAATCATACACTTTCACGTCTCCCCCTAATAACGCTTAGGCAGACTTTTTCTTGGGCGCCTTAAATAAGATGTTTCTCTTGTTATTAAAAAGACTGTTTTCTCACTTTACTTTGACCCCTCTTTTGCTATCCTTAATTAAAGAAATTTCCTACTGATACTTTACAGGAAGGCGGCAAAATGGGCAACCATGAAATTTGGCATACTCTGGACGTTTCCTCTGTTGAGGAAAGATTGAAATCATCAATAGAGACAGGCCTAGATGAGAACGAGGCGGCAAAGCGACTTTTATCATATGGGCCAAACGAATTAGCGGAAAAGGAAAAGTCAACCGCCTTGGGCTTATTTCTTTCGCAATTTAGCGATTTCATGATCTGGGTTTTAATTGTGGCTGCGCTGATAGCCGGTTTTGTTTTAAAAGAAACCATAGACGCGCTAGCAATCTTCGTAATTCTCACCTTGAATGCGGTTCTCGGTTTTGTTCAGGAATTTAGGGCCGAAAAAGCTCTGGACGCTCTAAAACGCATGACAGCGCCCGAGGCCAGAGCGCTAAGAGAAGGTGGAGAAAAACTCATCCCCGCGAAAAACCTCGTTCAGGGAGACGTGGTTCTTCTTTATGCAGGAGACCACGTACCAGCGGATGCACGCATAATTGAATCAAGCGCCTTTTTCGCAGACGAGGCCTCTTTAACTGGCGAGTCACAACCAGAGATGAAGTCATCGGGAGCTTTAGATAGATCCGATGCGCTTTTGGGCGACAGAAAAAATATGATTTACATGGGAACTACCATTGTCTCGGGAAGAGCTAAGGCGTTTGTTGTTGCCACGGGCGCCTCCACAGAGATGGGAAAAATCGCAGAATCGATTAAGGTCCCCGAAGAGAAGACTCCTTTGCAAATTGAGTTGAAAAAGGTGGGTAAAACGATAGCCCTCATCTGCCTTGCAATCTGCGGAATAGTCTTTTTAGCTGGAGTCATTAACGGCAAGGATTTTTCACTTATGTTTTTAACCGCTGTGAGTTTGGCAGTCGCGGCTATTCCCGAGGGTCTTCCTGCCATAGTAACCGTATCGCTCGCGCTCGGCGTCCAAAATATGGCCAAAAAAAATGCTTTGGTGAGACGTCTCCATGCCGTTGAAACATTGGGCTCAACAACCGTGATTTGTACTGACAAAACGGGAACACTCACCTTAAACAGGATGACGGTTCAGCCAATCTACTCCGCGGGAGAGCTGGTTCGGCTCAAGGGGAATGGGCAAATCGAAGACGAATCGGGCAAAGAAATTACTTTACGAGAGGACATAAAAACACTTTTTAAAATAGCTGTCCTTTGTAATGATGCCAGAATATCTGATGACCAAACCCTTGGAGACCCGACCGAAATCGCCCTGTTGCAAGCATCTGAAAAAACAGGATTTGCTAAAAACGAACTGGACAAACAGTTCCCTCGTATAAATGAAATCCCTTTTGACTCAGAGAGAAAAGAAATGACAACGATTCACAAGACCAACGAAAAGTGGTTGGGGACAGCAAAAAACGGTTTGATTGCTTTGACAAAAGGGGCCCCCGAGATTGTCTTGTCTCAATGCGCCTCATTGCTTGAGAAAGGAAAGGCAAGGAAAGTCAAAAAAAAGGATCTTGAAAAAATACTTAAAGTCAACGAGGATTTGGCCTCCACGGGCTTCCGGATCCTTGCCCTCGCCTTCAAGCTGCTGCCCGAAGATCTTAAAACGGCGGAAGCCGCTTCCATAGAGCGCGACCTTGTTTTCGTAGGTCTTGCGGGAATGATTGACCCACCAAGAAAAGAAGTTTACGAAGCCATAGAGACAAGCAAGAGCGCCCACGTTAAGGTTGTAATGATAACAGGAGATCATAAGCTTACGGCAGAAAACATCGCCAAAGAAATCGGATTGCTTGGAGAAGAAGAAACATTAACCGGAGACGAACTCGCCTCTCTTTCAGAAGACGAGCTTGCGGAGAGAGTGGAAAGTGTCGCCGTCTATTCAAGAGTCGCCCCTCTGCATAAAGTTAAAATTGTCGAGGCGCTTAAAAAGAAGGGCCACACCGTTGCCATGACAGGCGACGGAGTAAACGACGCGCCTGCGGTAAAACGTGCCGATATCGGCGTAAGCATGGGATTGGTTGGCACCGACGTAACAAAGGAGGCTTCCGATATGGTTCTCGCCGATGACAATTTTGCCACCATCATAAAAGCCATCCGCGAAGGACGCTTGATATTCGATAACATAAAGAAGTTTATTTATTTTCTGCTCTCCTGTAATGTGAGCGAGGTTTTAACCATGTTTTTGGGAATAATGGTCTGGGGCAAGCTTGTGCTTTTGCCCACTCAAATACTTTGGATGAACCTAATCACAGATGGGTTTCCCGCTTTAGCCTTGGGAGTTGACCCCGCCGCTTCAGGTCTAATGACCCGACCGCCAAGAAAACGGGACGAGGGCATCTTGACCGGTCGACCCTTAAGCAAAATATTTTTCCAAGGAGTAATTTTAACGGTCTGCACTCTGTCGACTTTCATTGTGGGGATGTTTTGGTTCAAGTTGCCGCTATCAAAAGTTCAAACGATGACGTTCACTTTTCTGGTTTTAATACAGCTTCTCCATTCGCTCAACTTTAGAACCGGCGAACTATCCGTCTTTTCAAAGAGCGCTTTTGTCAACAAGTCTCTGTTGGCGGCCATTGGGGGTTCGTCTCTTTTACAGCTTTTAGTAATTTATTTCGCGCCGTTTAACAAGATTTTCCACACTCTGCCTCTTGGCTGGCAGGAATGGGCCATTATTGCTATTATCGTGCTTGCGACCATGGTTTTGCTAGATATCACAAAGAGGTTGTCTGGGAGAAAACAATATGCTCGTTAAACATATCTTTATAACTTTGCTTCCGTGGATAGAGCTACGGGGAGCCATACCGTTGGCGGTAAAAAACGGGGAGCTCGTTGCGATTCCGTTTATCCTTATTACCAACATTTTAATTTTTTTCCCCGTTTATTTTGGGCTAGAATTTTTTTACAAGCGCCTAAAAGAAGATTCTTGGCTCAAAAAACGTCTTGAGAAGATAAAAAGAAAATCCCGTCCGTACGTTCAAAAGTACGGGATTTTGGGACTTGCGCTGTTCGTGGCCATCCCCCTGCCTGGCACCGGGGCCTATTCAGGCTCGGCGGCCGCATGGCTACTTGGTTTGGGGTGGAAGTCCTCGCTTTGTGCGATTTGCGGGGGAGTGGCGCTGGCGGGCCTTTTGGTCTTTCTGTTAAGCATGGGCATTCTCAACAACTTGCCCTCCCTTTAGGTCTGTGAATGTTTCTTCTCCAGAGCAAGTTCGACGATTTTTCCAACAAGCTCTGGAAAAGCGATGCCCGCGGCCTTCGCTTCCTTAGGGAAAAGACTGTTTTCGGTCAAGCCGGGAATGGTATTAATCTCTGAAACCAAAAAGCCGCGACCTGAAGCGAGAAACATGTCCACTCTGGCAAAGCCACTGCAACCGAGAGCTTTGTAAGCACGAAGACTCATCTCCTTGCCCGCCTTCGTCTCCGCGACAGAGAGCGGAGCGGGAGTTATCTCCTCTGCCATTCCAGAAGTATATTTCGCTTCGAAGTCGAAGAATTGATTTTTGGGAATAATTTCCACAAGAGGTAAGGCAACGGGGTCTTCGTTGCCCAGCACGCCGCATTGAATCTCTCTTCCTTCAATAAACTCTTCAATCAGAACACCTTCATCACAAGAAAAAGCATCCTCGATTGAATCCGCTAAATCTTTCTCTTTTGAGATAACGCTAATCCCCACGCTCGAGCCCTGAGCTACTGGCTTTACCACAAAAGGGAGCGGAAAGGCCTCTTTTGCTTTGGTGAGAATCTGATCTTTTTCATCTTTCCAGTCACTCTTTGAAATATGTAAAAAAGCCGGCGTGGAAATACCTTCGCTTAAGAAAACTCTCTTGCTAAACAGCTTGTTCAAACAAAGGGCGCTTGCCAAAACGCCTGAGCCGGTATAGGGAATATCTAGAATTTCAAGTATCCCCTGAACGGTCCCATCCTCACCATGTTTGCCATGAAGCGCTATGAAGACAATGTCCGGTCGTTCTCTCTTTAGGTTTTCTACAAAGTTTTCATCTAGATCTATCTTCGAGGCATCGTGCCCGCTCTTAAGTAAGGTCTTGTAGACCTCTTCTCCCGTTAAAAGAGAGATCTCCCGCTCTTTTGAGCAGCCACCGAATAAGACCACAACCTTCATTTTTTTCATCAATCTCCTCCGAGCCGAAAAAACTATGCCCCGCTTAAATCATATTTTTTAAGGTCGGCCCTGAGAGACTCTATCTTCTTCCACGCAACGGTCTCTTGAAGGCCCAGAAGGCTTTCTGCTCTCTCAATCAAGACCTCAATTCGCCCCTTGGTTTGTTGAAACAGGTCTTCGGCTATTTCTTTTGCCTCTTCTGCGCGATCTGAAATCTGTTTCCTCGTTATGGCGCCAGACTGGGGCGCAACAAGCAGCCCTGCTACCGCACCAAGGATTGCCCCCAACAATAGGCCCATTCCAAACTCCTCAAACCCAAATCCTTTATTCTCGTCCATCTCTCCTCCTTGCTTAAAAATTAGAGACTGTTAAATAATAGCCAAATAAGCATTTTTTCGCGTCATTGCCTGGTACAGGTCTAACGACGAGGCGAAGCCCTGTCCCCGATGCGAGCCACGCTCCCCTTGGTCACTCGCAATGACAAAATTTAACAGTCTCAATTATCGCCTACAGACCCGTGATGTTCTTCAACAACAACATACAAGAGCGCCACAATTGCAAACATTATGACGGCGGCTGCGGCGGCTGCTCCCGTATCGTTGAACACAAAGGCCGCCAGCGCCCCTAGTGTCGTTCCCACAAACCCCCCCATTAAATTGGGATACCTCTTCCGCAAATTTTCCAGAAAACTCACGGGGCGCAAAAATAAAATGGGGAACGCCAGCAAGGTGGCCAATAAAACTCTGGTCCAAGCGGTATAGCGCATTCCCTTGTAGTTCATAGCAATCTTGCGCTGAATTATTTTAACTGCCTCCGTTGCTCCTCCGCGATAAACAAGGGTTGCGCTCCTTCCAGCGTGAGAACTCGAATCCCCTCGTAGCAAATCTATCCCCGTAAAGAGTAAAAGAATTATTAAAATTCCGACAACGACGTAGGCAAGATGTTTCTTTTTCAAAGACCCTTCCCAAAGGATTAGAAATGTTGTTCCATAAGCAACAACCGCCGCAATGGCGCCTCCCATATTAGCACCGAGCGAGGGGTGACCAACCGCAACAATTAAAAACAGAAAAAAGAGCCCCGTTAATAGGCGCCAACCCTTTGAATTCAGATGCCTTATATCTAAAAGGGCCGTTGTGCCCACTATGCTTGAGCCCAACAGGATGCCCATGTACTCGTTTCCAATCCCATAAAATCTTGCCCCAATATTTGGGCAGTAGCCCAACAACGACCCCCTTGTCAGATTCCATCCGCTAAAAACATCGGCGACCAAAACAAAGGTTGTGAGCAGAGAAATTGCAACTATCGGCGCAAGCAACTCTTTTTTTAAAAAACGAGCTCCAAGAAGAATAAGAGCAGCAATCACCGAAGCAGAGACGATGGGAACCACAATCGAACCATATTGGACGGGAGCAAAAATCTCAAAAGCAACCGGGACGCTAAGCAGCCAGAGGAAAACAAGCTGTGTTCCTCGTAAAACTTTCTTAGGGATGGATTTGATTAAAGAAAGGAGGGCGGCAAGAATCAGCATGACCGCAACAAATGACACATAGCTGGTAAGTATCGGGACGCGAGTTTGCGCTTTCATCTCAAATTTCTCGCTAAGGGCTCCTATGTTTTCGAATCCCTCTTCCCTGTTAAGGACGCTAATTGGTCTGCCAGAAAAGGAGTTTAACGAATCCGCTCCCAAAAAATTTAAAACCGTTGGAGCTATATCGGTATTATCGATTATTCCGGGCCACCTTGTAGTTGCCGAGGTTAAAATCCCGCGCCCCACCCCTCCTCCGCCAATGATTAGCGGCGTAAGATAATTGCCACTCTCCCTGGCTTTTAAGGACGTAGTTGGAGCAAGGACCATCAGCATCGTTTCTTCGTCTTCGTCCTTCAGATTTGAAGACAATCGCCCTATAAAATTATCCGCCCGAGCAATGGCAGCGGTCTTGTTTTTTAACATGGCTTCTTCGGCATAGAACAGGGCTTCCTTTTCGGCCCTCGAGGTGTCACCGAGCTCGATAACCAAAAAATCTACTGATCTTAAAAACTCGATTGATCTTGAGAGGAGCTTGTCATAATCAGTAACCAATCCCGCGCGTGGATCCTTTTTAATAAAGGTGCTCCCGACATCTCCCCGTTGAACTATCCCATCCCAATCCATGGCTATCAAAGATACTTCTCTGTGATGCTCTTCCTTGGTGTCCGCATTGCCCAAAACCGCCACCTTGAAACCGGCTTCTTTGAGAGACTGACCCAGCGCCCCGGGAAAAGCGCTTCTTGGCACCAATTCAGCGTTGCGAAGAATCTCCGCAATTGCGAGATTGATCACATTCTGCGGCGACGCGAATTTTCCCGTTCTTTGAAAAAAAACATCTGCCGCCGTGATGTCGTCAAAATATATGTCCGACGCATTAAAAGCAAGTCCGCCGTTGGATCCTCCTTTGATCTTCGCGCCAGCACCAATACATAAATATGTATCGGAGGGACCAAGGGAACCGGCTGTTCTGCAATTCATAAGCCCCACAGCCCCCTCTTCCGCAATTCTTCTCAAGGATGGAGCGGCCGCTTCGGTTAGCTCCCCCGCGCTTAAGTTGTCGAGTACGACCATAACAACTCTTTTGTTTCCCTGGGCAAAAGATATCTTGGGGAACAAATGAACACGCAAGGTTAAAATTAAAAACGAGACAAGGAGAACAAAGCAAATTTTTTTTAGCGGGATGTTTAAAGACAGTGTATCTCACTCCTTTTAACCGAGCAGGATCGATAAGAAATTTGTAATTTCGCACTTTTGGAGGCACGATCATGCAAGCTACTGAACTTCCTCCTGCTCTATTTCGGGGCACGCTTTTTCGGTAATTAGTCTAAAGACCCTTTCAAGATCGTTTAACGATTTGAAATCTATCTCTATCTTCCCCTTCTTGTGAGTCATCTTAACTCTGACCCGTGTTGATAATGCATCGCCCAGCCGCTTGGCTATCGTCCGAAATGCTTTGGGCTGAAGATGCCGGGGTTTCTGAGATTTTGCACCTGAAAAACTCAACAAACGAACTGTGTTCTCAATCTCCCTTACAGATAATCCATCTTCAACAATCCGCTTGGCCAGATTGATCTGCTTTTCTTTATCTTCAAGCGACAATAACGCCCTGGCGTGGCTCGACGACAATCCATCCTCTTCGATGAGTTGTTTCACTTCCTTGGGTAGCTGAAGAAGTCTTAGTGTGTTAGTTATGGCTGTGCGGCTCTTCCCCACCACTACCGCCAGCTCGCCTTGAGTAAGATTAAATTTTTCAACGAGCTCCCGATAGGCCGAGGCCTCTTCGATTGCGTTTAAATTTTCTCTCTGTAGGTTTTCCACCAAACCAAGCTCCAGAGACTCGACATCGGTTGTCTCTTTGATGATTGCGGGTATTACTTCGAGACCAGCTTCCGTGGCAGCTCTCCAGCGCCGTTCTCCCGCCACCAACTCATAACCTAATCCTTTGGGTCGAACCATTATTGGTTGGACCACCCCGAACTCATTAACCGAAGATACAAGTTCACGGAAAGTTTCGGGGTTGAAATTTTTCCGTGGCTGGTGGGGGTTTGGTACAATTTCTTTTACGGGTATCTGTTCTAGTTGAAAATCCCCTGTCCCGGCTTGCTCCACGGAGGGGATTAAAGAACTTAGCCCTTTACCTAGGCCTCTTTTAACCACGCTTAATCACTTCCTTCGCAAAATTTTGGTAAGCCACAGCCCCTACGCATTTAGGATCGTATGTTGTAATTGGCTGACCAAAACTGGGGGCTTCGCTCAACCTTACGGTCCTTGGAATTATGGTTTTATAAACCTTATCTTTGAAATATTTGGCAACCTCGTCCACCACTTGCTGTGAAATTTTGGTGCGAGCATCATGCATCGTCATAAGGACACCGGCTATTTCCAGATGAGGATTCAAGTGTTTTCGAATTAACCGCACGCTTTCAAGCAGTTTGCTTAAACCCTCCAGTGCGTAATATTCACATTGGATGGGGATGATGAGCTGATCTGCAGCGGTTAGGGCATTCACCGTCAAAAGGCCCAGCGAGGGCGGACAATCAATGATTATGTAATTATAAACCTCTTCAAGCAATTCGAGAACTTGCTTTAGTCTGGTCTCCCGCGAAATCATGGAAACCAGTTCTATCTCCGCGCCGGCCAGGTGAATGGTGGCGGGGACCACAAACAGCCCTTTTGTTTGCGCTGACTCTATGAGTTCGGAGATGGGGACATCTCCAATAAGAGCATCATAAATACACTTTTCCCTATCTCCCTTGGCCATCCCCAACCCGCTGGTTGAATTTCCCTGTGGATCCAGGTCAATTAGAAGAGCTCTCTTCCCCGCTTGGGCAAGGCACGCCCCGAGGTTAACGGCTGTGGTGCTTTTGCCCACGCCTCCTTTTTGATTAACTATGGCTATTGTCTTCGATTTATTGGCCATCCGCTCTCCTTGAAATCCCTTATATAAAATCTATAAACTACTTCTGCTCTTAAAAGATTATTCCTCTTTATTATATATAACACGCCTTCCCCAAAGGTCTCTTTTTAGGAATGCCTGACCTCCGGGGATATGTGCCAGAAGAAACCGATTTTTTCTCTGTCAAAACCAGATACCGCTCGGCGTCAAGGAAGGGCACTTCGACTTTCCGCACCTCTTTAACCTGTCCGCCCACGATTTTTGCGGCCTCTTTCCCCGCATCTATTTCCTTTTCAAGGCCCTTGCTCTTCTGGGCCACAAACAAACCGCCCCTCACAAGAAGCGGCAACGCGTATTCCATCAAAACCGGAAGAGGAGCAACCGCTCGTGCCAAAACCACATCGAACGTTTCTCTGTTGCTCTTATTTATACCATAATCCTCAACACGACAACAGACCGCAGAAACGCCCTCTAGGCCAAGGCGATCGATTATGTTTAGAAGGAATTCGGTTTTTTTATTAGAGGAATCAAGCAATGTAAGCTCAATCGCCGGATAAACTATCTTTAGAGGAAGCCCCGGAAATCCCGCGCCGGAGCCGATATCTACAACTCTTGCACCTTTGCCAAAATCAAACGCTTCTGCGCAACTCAAGGAGTCCAGAAAGTGTTTGACAATAATCATTTCGCCATCTTTTATCGAGGTCAAATTGATCTTCTTGCTCCATCTTCCCATCTCTTCACGGTAAAGATCAAGTGCTGCTCTTTGGTCTCCTGTAATTTTAATTCCGAGCCTTGCCGCCCCCTCTCTTAAAAGAATTTCCAACCTCCCCTTCATGACTCCTTCTCCCTCCTGGCTCTCTGCCCCAGATGTATCATGAGGGCGGCCACGTCTGCCGGAGAAACGCCCGAAACCCTCGATGCCTGGCCAAGGGAGCGCGGCCTTATCTTCGAAAGCTGCTCCCTGGCTCGAAAAGAAAGCCCTGAAAGCTCATGATAGTCTATATTGTTGGGTATTATTTTTTGTTCGGCGCGCTTGTGCCTCTCAACCTGGTCAGTTTGGCGGCGGATGTAACCCTCGTATTTTATATCCATTTCCACATGTTTTTTAATCTCATCTTTTGTTCCATCGCCCAAACACCACTCGCCAAATTTTTCAGGAAACATCTTCTCCAGATATTCATACTTCACTTCGGGGCGCCGAAGAAGATCTGCCAACGAAATCGCATTTTTAATCGGGCTGCTTCCGATTTCAGCAAGAATGTCGTTGGTTTTTTTATCGGAAGAAATCATCGTATCGCTCAGCCACTCAAGCTGCCTTTTTATTGCTTGTCGTTTCTCTCCAACCATCTTCATTCTCTTGTCCGAAACCAGCCCCAGCTTGTGACCCATCGGAGATAGTCTTAAGTCCGCGTTGTCAGAGCGCAAAATCAATCTATATTCCGCCCTGGAAGTATACATCCTGTAGGGCTCGCTGAGATCCTTGGTAACAAGATCGTCCACAAGAACACCCATGTAGGCCTCTGAGCGATCCAGAATAAAGGGCGGTTTCCTTTTGACCTTAAGCGCGGCATTTATTCCGGCCATGAGCCCCAAGGCGGCGGCCTCTTCATAACCGGTCGTCCCTATCACCTGTCCCGCCATAAACAATCCCTCCACGGCCTTGGTCTCAAGAGTCAGCTTGAGCTGGGTTGGAGGAATATAGTCGTACTCAACGGCGTAGCCGGGGCGCATAATTTTGGCGTTTTCAAGACCCGGGGTTGCCCTTACTACCTTAATTTGAGCTTCCACAGGAAGAGCCGTCGTCAGCCCCTGTAAATATGCTTCTATCGTGTCCCTTCCTTCTGGTTCAACAAAAACAGGATGGCGTTTCTTGTCCGGAAAATTCATCACTTTTCTGTCTATGGAAGGACAGTTGCGTGGCCCATGGCTGTTTACCATGCCTGTTTTTATGGGAGAAAGGGGAAGGAGCCCTTCGATCGTTTTGTGGGTTTGTTCATTTGTGTAAGTAAGGTAGCATGGTATTTGTTTTCGTTCACCTATCTCCGATTCGATCGAGAAAGAGAGGCGGCCTTCGTCTCCTGGCTGAATGATCATCTTTGAAAAATCGATGGTCCTTTTGTCTATTCTGGGAGGGGTAGCCGTCTGAAGTCTTCCCAACATTAGCCCATTTTTTGCCAAGCTTAAAGAAAGGTCTTTGGCAGGAAACTCTCCCATCCTGCCCGCAGAAAAAGAGGCGTCGCCGATGATTACCTTCCCGTTCAGAAACGTGCCCGCCGCAACGATGGCGGCTTTGGCAAAGTAGGCGCCTCCCGCTTCGGTTTTTACCGCTACCACCCTTCCGCCTTCCACTAAGATCTCGGAAACAATTCCCTCCATTAAGAACAAGTTCTTTTGAGCCTCCAGGGCTTGTCTCATGTTGGTTTCATAAAGTCGTTTATCCGTTTGGGCACGAAGCGCTTGCACCGCCGGACCCTTGCTTTTATTTAAAACCTTAATTTGCAACATCGACTCATCTGTGTTTTTGCCTATTTGCCCCCCCAGAGAATCTATTTCTCTAACGAGGTGTCCCTTGCCGATGCCCCCAACTGAAGGATTGCATGGCATATACGCTATTCTCTCAGAGTTTATTGTGAGCAGAAAAACGTTGCATCCCATTTTGGCCGCGGCGAGAGCCGCCTCGCACCCAGCGTGACCTGCTCCAATAACTACAATATCAAATTTTTCTTCTTTGTTTAATCGCATCTTCGTGACCCTCGAAACAATTCTTCCCTAACCCTATTCTTGAGGATTATCTAATCTCTGCCATGGCTTCCCATCATGGCAACCATTAAAATATTTTTTCAGCCTCACTACCTGCACAAAGCGTTTGTTGTTATTTTTCAAACTCGTCTTGCTTCTTAAAAAACGAGGACATTTATGCAGAACCAATTTTCCCCTTTTTGTCTTGCTCCGCTCTGAGCTCATTCGCGCCCCATTCGGCGCCAGACACAACCTCCCTGGAAGTATACATCCTGTAGGGCTCGCTGAGATCCTTGGTAACAAGATCGTCCACAAGAACACCCATGTAGGCCTCTGAGCGATCCAGAATAAAGGGCGGTTTCCTTTTGACCTTAAGCGCGGCATTTATTCCGGCCATGAGCCCCAAGGCGGCGGCCTCTTCATAACCGGTCGTCCCTATCACCTGTCCCGCCATAAACAATCCCTCCACGGCCTTGGTCTCAAGAGTCAGCTTGAGCTGGGTTGGAGGAATATAGTCGTACTCAACGGCGTAGCCGGGGCGCATAATTTTGGCGTTTTCAAGACCCTCCATCGTTCGAATCAGCGCCCGCTGATTTTCCTCAGGCAAGCTCGTTGTCAAGCCGTGCATGTACATTTCAACGGTCCGTTGCCCAACTGGCTCAAGAATTACTTGATGGTTGGCTTTTTCGCCCAACCACAAATCCCCCCAGCCCGCTAAACAACCTTGTTGTTGCTGGTCCTTTGGCAAAGAAGTGGATGCTCTCCGAGATATCTCCCAGGAAATCATCTCTTTAATAAGCGCGTATGTTTGAGGACCGGGATTAATTATATAACAATTTCGCCGCCTTCTCTCCTCTGGTTTGCTCCTCGTCGAAAACGAATCTTGCTTCTCGCCAGGGCTTTGAGCCCTAACCTTATCTTTGTTAATCGTTTCCCCATCAATACATGGCCCCGATCCCACCTTGAGCCGACCGAGCCTAAACTCAAGATCTAGAAGTTGTTGGGCAAGCGCCTCTGATGCAATCTCCCCCGCCCTTCCCGCCAAAAAAGATGATGTTCCAGTAAAAACGGTTCCTTTTAAAAATGTTCCCGTTGTAATTATTACGTTGTCGGAAAAAATATTTCCGCAAAACTCCCCAGCAACACCAGCCACGCGGTTTTCTCTCATCAGCAAGCCCACCGCCACGTCTTGTAAAAGAGAAATCCCTGGTTCGCTTTCTAAAAAGCGTTTCATTTCAAGATGATATTCGCGCTTGTCAACCAATATAATTTTCGTTCCATCTTTAAAACTGCCCGTTAAAGAGTTTTCATTGCTAAAAATAAGGGTCTTGCTTATATTGACGGGCATCCTTCCGCCAAGTTTGTCTATTTCGAGTAAAAGCCGGCCTTCCTTGGGACCACCAAAAGATGTGCTCCCAGCCAATATTGCTATCGAGTCGAGGTTTAGGGTTATTAATAAAACTCGGCAACCCCTTCGTGATGCGGCCAAAGCTGCCTCACAGCCAGCGTGACCTGCCCCAATGACTATAACGTCGTATCTTTTGTCCACAAAACCTCACCCATCCTTTATCGAAAAAACTGCGTAGTTTGCCAAATCTTCTCGTGGCGGGAACATTTGGCAAACTACTTGCCTATGCAAAACTGAGCAAATATCTTGTCCAACAAATCTTCGTTTGTTGCTTTTCCTATAATTTCTCCCAGTCCCTCAATCGCATCTTTAAGGGGAACGACAACAATCTCCTCCGGCTCCTTGGCCATTATCGCCGCCTGTGCTTGTCTCAGCCCATTTTCCACTTTTAGCAGGGAGTTTTTGTGTCTTACGTTGGTTACGAGGGGTTCGGACCCATTGCCGTCAGTCTCGGAAAAGACAATTTTTGCAATAGTTTTTTCAAGTTCATTAATTCCCCCTCCCGTTAACGCTGAGATCTTTGAAAACCCCGCGCAATCGAGATGTCTTTTAATTTCTTCCTCACCAGTTACTTTCGGAAGATCGGACTTATTAAGTATGGCGATTACGACCTTTTCTTTTAATTCTTTAACTATTTTAATATCGTCTTTCCTTAAACAATCGCTGGAATCCACCACAAACAGGATCAACTCCGCTTCTGAGAGCGATTTTCGCGTAAGGCCAACCCCAATGTGCTCTATTTCGTTTTCAGGATGCCTAATCCCCGCAGTATCGTGAATCACTAAAGGAATCCCCTTTATGCTGATGGTTTCCTCTATTATGTCTCTCGTGGTTCCGGGTATCGAGGTCACTATGGACCTGTCTTCCCTCACAAGTGCGTTTAGTAGGCTTGACTTGCCAACATTTGGACGACCAACAATTGTTGTGCGAACGCCCTCGCGCAATATTTTACCACTTTCCCAGCTATTAATAAGTTTTAATGTCTTTTGCAGCGCCCGAGTTGTCGTCTGTAAAAGATCGGAATATGGTGTAATTTCAACATCTTCTTCTAAAAAATCTACCGCGGCTTCCAGCTGAACCAGCATCCCCATAATGTCATTCATTAATTCGCCAATTTTTTCAGATAGGTTGCCGTTCAGCTGGCGCATCGCGGCCCGCAAGCTTGCTTTTGTGCGAGAATTTATCACATCGATTACCGCTTCGGCTTGAGCCAAATCTATCCTGCCATTAAGGAATGCCCTTTTGGTAAATTCCCCTGGCTCCGCAAGCCTTGCTCCGCCTGCTAACACGGTGTCTAAAATTTCTCTTAATGTAATAATTCCACCGTGGCAGCTAATCTCGACAACGTCTTCCCTTGTATATGTGTTGGGGGCTTTCATGATGATGATTAAGACTTCATCGATTCTTTTTTTCGATGCCGAATCTATAATGTAACCGTAATGAACAACATGAGTTGTTTTCCCTGGAACCTTACCCTTTGGTGAAACAAAAATCCTGTTAGCTATGCTTATTGCACTGTCACCGCTTAAGCGCACAATCCCTATCCCTGCTTTCCCAATAGGGGTCGAAATCGCAGCGATTGTGTCCCTGTCATCCATCGCTCTCACCCTCTAAAATTAATCACAGCAATTATACCAGCTATTAGGAAAATGGTGAATGATTTTTTTAATGGGAGCATGTTTCACGTGAAACATGAGACATAAGCGAAGCTAAATAAGTGTTTGTTCAAGATCTTTGTTGTTTGTAGGTTTTATTATTACTCTTCTTTCGAGATCTTCTCCCTCGCTCACCGTCTCAACGCTTGGGTTGTCCTGAAGAGCCTCGTGTATGATTTTTCTCTCATAGGCGCTCATTGGCCTTAAGGAAATATTTCTGTTTTCTTTAATTGCTTTCTCGGACATTGCTTCCGCTAGTTTCGCCAATGACTTTTCTGTTCGAAGACGATATCCTTCGATGTCGAGAACTACTCGTTTTTTAAGCGGCTCTCCCTTGTTGACTACAATTGCAACGATGCTTTGCAGGGCATGAAGCGTTGTCCCCCAGTGCCCGATAAGTATTCCCAAGCCCTCTCCTTCAATATTAAAATGGAGCCTATCTTCATCCTCGGTGCTGGTAATGTTGGCTTTTAGTCCAAACCTCTCAACCACATCCACAAGAAGCTTGGTTGCTCGAATCGTCCTTTTGTCCTTGACGGTTACCCTTGCTTTGGCGTTTTTTTTATCGAACCCTAGAAAGCTCTTGGTGGTCTCCCTTAAAACTTCTATTTCTACCTCGTCATAAGACGCTCCGAGCTCCTCAAGGGCAATCTGAACAGCTTTTTCAACAGACTCCGCCTCAATTTCAATTACTCTATCCACGGCTTTCTCCTTGTTTCGTTAGCTATTTTTTCCAACGGGCAAACTATCCTTCGCCGTCATCAACTTTATAATCAAATAGTGTTGCCCAACGGATAATATATTAAAAATAACCCAATACAAGAGAACCCCAGCGGGCAAACCAACCGCAATCACAGCCATAAATATTATCATCGGGATCATCATCTTGTCCTGCTGGGGATCTGTTGACATCATCTTCTGCATGCCATACTGGCTTATTAACATCAAAAGAAGCAAAACAATGAATGGGATCAAACAACCAATACCCGCCTCAGACCCAAGACACGACCTAAGGCTGCCGGTTAGGCTCGAGAGACCCAAGAACTTGGATTTTGACAGCTCATTAAAGATGGGACTGGTCTTGTAACCAAGCAAACGAAACAGCGCGAAGAAAATTGGCATTTGCAACAAAAGAGGGAGACATCCACCAAAAGGGTTTATCTTGTTCTCGCCATAGAACTTCATCATCTCTTGCCCAAGCTTTTCTTTGTCGTTTTTGTATTTCTCCTGCAGCTTTTTCATTTCCGGCTGCCACTTTTTCATACTTTCCATCGCTTTCGTCTGTTTTATGGCCAACGGCAAAAGAACGATTTTAACAACCACGGTCAGGGCAATTATCGACCATCCCCAGCTTTGAACATACCGATTAAAAAAGATTAAAACTTGAAGCAAAACATCTACAATTGGTTTCAGTATCTGAGACACCAACAAGCTCCTTTCTTATTGCAGCGGATCATGTCCGCCTAAAGAAAATGGGTGACACCTCGCAACCCTTTTTAAAAACAAAAGCGCCCCCCTATAACTTCCATATTTTTCCAGCGCCTCCAGGGCGTATTGTGAACAGCTGGGATAATAACGACACGATGGGCGCGTGAATCTTGAAAAATATTTCTGATATATTCTTATAGCCGTTATTAAAATATATCTCATATCTCCTCAAGTCCCGCCCTTTTTAAAACATCAACCAGCGCGTCTCTGGTCTCTACAAAGCTTTTTCCTTTTATGGGAAGTCTCGCCACAATTAAAATATCATATCCACGCTTAACCTTGGTCTCTTTGCTTTTAAAAACCTCTCTAAGCAGCCGTTTTGTCCTGTTCCTCTCAACAGCCGTTCCTAGTCTTTTGCTTAAAGAGTATCCAACCCTTGTTTTTCCAGAATTTTCCTTTTTTAAAGCAATTAAAACCATGAACTTGTTTTTAGAGGCCATTCCTTTATGATAGGTTTCCTGGAAATCGCTTTTTTTAGTTAAACGTAATATTTTTTGCATGCTTTATTGGTTGGCATTAGGCAGAAAGTCTTTTCCGACCCTTTGTGCGCCGCGCAGCCAAAATTCGCCGTCCCGCCGCCGTGCTCATGCGCTTACGAAACCCGTGTGTCTTTTTTCTTTTTCTTGTGTTTGGTTGAAATGTCCTTTTCAAGGGGGATGACCTCCTATTTATCCCATTAAAACTGCATAATTATAGCGTGGCGGGGAAGGGGTGTCAAGGAAGCAGGGAATTAAATCCAATTTATAAAAATCACAAAGGGTGGTTGTTGGCCAGAAATTGATTGGTTTGTTTTTATTATGCTTTACTATAATTGTTCTACTTTTTTTAAAACTATATTTGTGATGGAAAGCATGAAAAGCAGAAAACAATTTAAACCCTTAAGGGTTAGGGGTTTTATAAATGGAAAAAATTTACTTTCAAAAGATTTCCACATATGTGGAAAGATGTGTGGATAAAATCAGCGTATCCCCATTTGGTTGACTATCGGGTTGGGTAGATTTAAACTATATGTTTATGGAAGAGTTCTACTTTGGCGTTATACATAGCCCATTTAAAAACAGGGGTTGCGTGGGTATTTATATATCCACAGACTTATTAAAAAAATTTGTGGAGAGCGGTGTTTTGTGAAAAATTTTTTAGAAAAAGTTTTGGCCGAGAAAAATGCGCGTCCACGCGAACAAGGCTTGGTAGAAAAAAAAGAGGGTGGTGCAAGAATCGCCATTTATGACTCTCTTGCTTCCGCCCCGCGAGTTGTTGAGCTCTCACGTCAGAGCCATGAAGAGTTCATAAACGTCCTAAGCACAAAAACATATCAATTTTCTCAAGAAAAGGGTGGCCGCATCCCTTTTACTGTAATTAAAGAGCTGATAGAAAACCTTATACATGCACACTTTAATGAAATAGTTATAACAATCTTAGACGGAGGAAATACAATAAAAATCTCCGATCAGGGCCCAGGAATAAAAGACAAGGAGAGGGTTTTTTGGCCGGGCTTCTCAACAGCCGATCAAGAAATGAAAAAAATAATAAAAGGGGTGGGGTCGGGGTTGCCTATAATAAAAGAGGTGTTGGGTTTTTCTGGTGGATCAATTAAAATAGAGGATAATCTTGGCTCAGGCACCGTCATCACGATTGCTCTTCCATTAATATCCCGCGGGCAACCAGAAAAAATTATCAACAAATCCCTTTTTAATAAAACAAAAGAATCCCCCCAATTTAATCTTTCCAATAGACAAAAAAAAGTGTTATTCTTAGTTGCGGAAATGGGTCCCATGGGCCCATCTAGAATCGCCGAAGAACTGAACATAGGTTTAAGTACAGCATATAGGGATCTTTTATTTCTTGAAGAGTTTGGGTTAATAAAATCCGATGAGAGAGGAAAAAGGAACTTAACCCAGAATGGAATTAAAAATTTAGAAGTGTTTTTTAAATTGTAAATATTTTGGTGGTTTTCTCTTTTGGGGGTCGCTTTGCAAAAACAGCTTGAAGAGGTCTGGGGTATAGCATTAAACACAATTAAGGAAAGTTTGGGTACGCCCGTATCTAGGGTGTGGTTTGACAATACAACCCCCTTAGAAATACAGGGGAGCACTTTTATAGTTTCGACGCCCAACTCTTTTATTAAAGAATGGTTGGAGACGCGCCACTCTCAAACACTAAAAAAGATTATTTCAGAGATAATGGATAAAGATCTTAATATTCAATTCATCTCAAAAAAAGAGGAGCCACCTTCTTTAAAAGCCAAACCAATGGTTGTGCCCCTGAAAAGGGAGGGTGCGTTTAATCAGCGCTACACTTTTGATAGTTTTGTTATCGGGAGCAGTAATAGGTTCGCCCACGCAGCCGCTCTCGCTGTGGCGGAGCAACCATTTAAAGCATATAACCCTCTTTTTATTTATGGTGGGGTTGGGTTAGGAAAAACGCATCTTCTCCAGGCTGTTGGAAATTATGTGGGGCGACATAATAAGGATATTGAAGCCAGATATGTCTCGACTGAAAAGTTTACAAATGATTTTATTAATTCAATTGGAGATAAGGGGAAAATTGCTGGATTTCAACGAAAATACCGAAAAGTAGATGTTTTATTGATTGATGATATCCAATTTATAGCGGGGAAAGAGGCTACACAGGAAGAGTTTTTTCACACATTTAATAATTTATATGAAGCAAACAAGCAAATAATCATCTCAAGCGATAGGCCCCCTAAAGATATTTCCACTCTAGAGGATCGGCTTAAGTCGCGGTTTGAGTGTGGTTTAATAACTGATATTCAACCACCGGATCTTGAAACTAGAATTGCCATCCTTCAAAAAAAAGCGCTTATACAAAACATAAGCATCTCTTTAGAAATAATGGAATTTATTGCCTCTAAAATTCAGTCTAATATTAGAGAGTTGGAGGGTGCATTAATTAGGGTTGTGGCTTATTCCTCTCTTACTAATTGTCCAATTGATATTAAACTCGCGGAGGATGTTTTAAAAAATATATTTTCGGATAGAGAAAGTAGGCCTATCGCCATACAAACAATACAAGCCGAGGTGTGTAAATATTTTAATGTCTCAAAAGTTGAGTTAGTGGGAAGTAAAAGAACTCAATCTATAGTTTTTCCTAGACAAATAGCTATGTATCTCTCAAGAGAATTAACTGATTTATCCCTTCCTAAAATAGGTGAGGAATTTGGGGGGAGAGATCATACAACAGTAATGCACGCTAATTTAAAAATAGAGAAACTTCTCACTGAAAAAAGAGATACATATAACCAAGTTCAAGAATTAATAAATAAAATAAAACAAAGACGCTAATTAGAAATTTATTAAGATGTTGTTGATAAATATTTACTTTATTAATTATTAAAGGGTTTAATTAAAGTAATTAACAAAGTATTAACATCTGTCTCTTATACACATCTGACGCTGCCGACGAAGAGGATAGTGTAGATCTCGGTGGTCGCCGTATCAT
>OMKS01000233.1_pt1 | contig 51795 bp, 38 predicted proteins | sample 1674721 | NCBI WGS metagenome assembly OMKS01 (sample SAMN06264996, study PRJEB25208) | sediment metagenome | isolation source: hot spring sediment | place: USA: California | collected 2014-09-02 | reverse complement strand
GAATGGGGTTATTCCTGCCGGGTGGTCGATCTGATCGATCTTCTTTTTTAGGAAACCACCTATATTATATAATATATTATAAATATGAAGAGGCCCCGCAGGGCCTCTTTTTTTTATGGCCGCACACACCTCTTTTCAGGCAAGGACAGGCAAGGGATCATTCTACAGGTATACCACATTCAGCCGCAGGGGAATGCTCACCGATTCCTGGTAATGAACCCCCAGCTCATACATGGATTCGTCCTCTTCTTCATAATACCAGTTCACCAGCACATCATGCCCCTGGTTGTGGTATTTCCTCAGTGTCCGCAAGATTTCCATCAAATATTTGGAAGTCCCGCTGTTCACATACTCCAGCTTCAGGTTCAGGATGGTTTGTTTGCTTGGATTCCTGAAATATTGATCAATCCAGGTCAGCAGGGGTTCGAAAAAGGATTCCGAATTTTCCGGAATCGACCTTCCTTCAATCAGAAGTACACCGGTAGAAGCATTCAGTTCTACACGAGGAGTGGCAGGTGACTTTTCAATGAAAAGATTTTCCATGATATATGCGTTTGCCGTTTATTCATAACGCAGGGCCACAATGGGATCCAGTCTGGATGCCTTGACAGCCGGCAGATACCCTGAACCCACCCCCACCACGAAACAGGCAATCACCCCGTTGATGATCCATATCCAGGGAACAATGAACGAAGCATCCATCAGAGCCGACACCAGGTTTCCTATGATGATGCCCAGCACAATCCCAACCAGCCCCCCCAGCTGACCAATCACCACCGCTTCAAACAAAAACTGCTGCTTGATAAACGATGCCTTGGCTCCGATGGCCTTCCTGATACCTATTTCCCGGGTACGTTCGGTTACCGAAACCAGCATAATGTTCATCAACCCGATGGCCGCCCCGAACAGGGTGATCAAACCGATCACCGTGGCAGCATAGGTAATCACTTTGATATTCTCCAGCAGTATATTCAGCAGGTTATCGCTTTTGGTGATGTTGAAATCGCTTTCATCCATGGCTTTCAGACCCCTGACAATACGGAATATTCCCTCCGCCTCGCTGATACTCACATCCAGATACTTGCTGTCGTGCGGTTTTACCTGAATGGTATACGACATATTGGGCCTGGAATAATACTGCCGCACGTTGGTATGGGGAAGCATGCAAACCTGATCCATTCCACCGAAACTCATGCCCTTTCCTTTCAGCACCCCGATAATCTTGTACTTTCCGGGTCCAACCGAAATGATCTTGTCAATCGGGTCTTCATTGTTCTTGAACAAAACGGGAACCAGGTCGGCGCCGATGATCACCAGATGACGGTTCTGCTGTATTTCCTGCGGGGTAAAATTCCTTCCCCTTTCCAGTTCATACCCTGCCGTCTCGAGGTAATTTTCATCCACACCCCTTACGGAGATAATGGGATTGGATTTGTTGTTGCGGTATTTCACCGTGGCCGATCCCGAAGCATACACCGAAACAGATACCGAACCGGGAAATGTGTATCTTTCCTTGAACTCCCTGGCCTGCCGGTACGAAATATAGGAATAATTCCGGGTTCGGTGCCTCTGGTTTCCAACCACCACCGTCATGCCCCGGCTTTCAATGGAAAAGGTATTCGCTCCCATGAAGGTGAATTGCTCAGTCATAGCCGACTTGATGGATTCAATGGCCGTAAGAATTCCAACCAGCGCCATAATGCCGAAAGCAATGATAAAAACCGTGAGAATGGCACGGAGCTGATTCGTGCGGATCGCCTGAAAGGCCACACGAACATTCTCAATAAACAGGTTAACCGCTTTCATACCTGCACCTGGTTATATTTATTGTTCAGCCGCTTCTCCTCAGGGAGGCAAAGTCCGATAAAGATACAAAAGATTCTGCTCTCCCGCACCGATTATCTCAAACCAAAATATTCGTTATTTAAATTCATTCTAATTTTATACCTTTGTGGCTCACCCGGTATCAAAAATAAACTTTTTACATGACATTTGACCTGCAAATGATCAGGCGGGTTTACAGGAACCTGCCGGAAAAAACAGAGCGGTCGAGGAAAATCGCACAACGGCCACTGACCCTAACCGAAAAGATACTTTACAACCACCTGGCACACCCCGCATCCCAACCCTTTTCCGGGGGAAAAGACTATGTGGAATTCCACCCCGACCGGGTTGCCATGCAGGATGCCACCGCTCAGATGGCCCTGCTGCAGTTTATGTCGGCCGGAAAGAAAAAGGTGGCGGTTCCCTCCACCGTGCATTGCGACCATCTCATCCAGGCCCGTGACGGAGCCCTGGCGGATCTGAAAAATGCCCGAACCGGGAATCAGGAGGTATTCGATTTTCTGGCCTCCGTTTCCAGAAAATACGGAATCGGATTCTGGAAACCGGGGGCCGGTATCATCCACCAGGTGGTACTGGAAAATTATGCTTTTCCCGGTGGAATGATGATTGGCACCGACTCACATACCCCGAATGCAGGAGGGCTCGGCATGCTGGCCATCGGGGTGGGCGGCGCCGATGCGGTGGATGTCATGGCGGGTATGCCCTGGGAACTGAAATTTCCCCGGCAAATCGGGGTAAAATTAACCGGCAGGCTCAGCGGCTGGACCGCCGCCAAGGATGTGATCCTGAAAGTGGCCGGGATCCTCACAGTGAAGGGAGGTACCGGCTACATACTGGAATACTTCGGCGATGGCGCCCGGTCCATATCGGCCACAGGGAAGGCCACTATCTGCAACATGGGGGCCGAGATCGGGGCCACCACTTCCCTGTTCGGTTACGACAGAAAAATGGATGCCTACCTGCGGGGAACCGGCCGCAGCGACCTGGCCGATGAAGCCGCCGGGGTGAAGGAACATCTGACAGCCGATCCGGAAGTATACGAAAACCCTGAATACTATTTTGACCAGTTGATCGAGATCAACCTGTCGGAACTGGAACCCCATATCAACGGCCCTTTCTCCCCCGACCGGGCCTGGCCGATCTCAGCATTTGCACAGGCGGTTAAGAAAAACAACTGGCCGAAGAAGCTGGAAGTGGGCCTGATAGGCTCCTGCACCAACTCATCATACGAAGACATCACCCGGGCCGCTTCCATTGCCCGGCAGGCCCTGGAAAACGGCCTCAGGGCAAAATCCGGCTTTACCGTTACGCCGGGTTCCGAACAGGTGCGCTACACCATCGAACGCGACGGGCTGCTGGAAATATTCGAAAAGATCGGAGGAGTGGTCCTTGCCAACGCCTGTGGCCCCTGTATCGGACAATGGGCCAGAAAGGGAGCCGACCGGGAAGAGAAAAATTCAATCATTACTTCATTCAACCGCAATTTTGCCAAGCGAAACGACGGAAATCCCAATACCCATGCCTTTGTTGCTTCGCCTGAAGTGGTTACTGCCATGTCCCTTGCCGGCGACCTCACCTTCAACCCCCTGACCGATACCCTGGTCAATCAGGAAGGGAAAAAGATCAAACTGAAAGAACCGGAAGGAATTGAAATGCCCGTGAAAGGCTTTGCCGTGGACGACAATGGCTACGTATCCCCTGCCGATGATGGATCCGGGGTGGAGATAAAGATCCATCCCAACTCCGAACGCCTGCAGTTGCTGGCCCCTTTCCCCGCCTGGGAAGGAACCGACCTGCATGATCTGAGGCTGCTGATCAAAGCCATGGGCAAATGTACCACCGACCATATATCCATGGCCGGACCCTGGCTGAGGTATCGCGGACATCTCGACAGGATCTCCAACAATCTTCTGATCGGGGCAATCAATGCCTTCAATGACAAGACAAACCTGGTGCTGAATACCGAAACCGGGAAATACCAGCCGGTGCCCGAAGTGGCCCGTTACTATAAAGAGAGAAAAATCGGCTCGGTGATCGTGGGAGATGAAAATTACGGGGAAGGTTCTTCCCGGGAACATGCGGCCATGGAACCCCGGTATATGAATGTACGGGCCGTTCTGGTCCGTTCGTTCGCCCGCATCCACGAATCGAACCTGAAGAAACAGGGATTACTGGCCCTGACATTCGCCGATCCGGCCGATTATGACCGGATCAGGGAAACCGACCGGATCAGTATTCTGGGACTGAAGACTTTTGCCCCGGGAAAATTCCTGACCATCAAGCTCAGGCATGAGGACGGAACCGAAGAGGAATTCCGCGTGAACCATTCCTATAACGAAACCCAGATCGGCTGGTTCCGGGCCGGATCGGCCCTGAACCTGATCAGGAAACAGAAGAAGAAGTAACCGGTCAAACCCGCAGAAAATGCATAGGGTCCCGCTCCTTTCGGGACAGTACCCCCTGTCCTTCTTACACGCTATCCTCCCCCCCCACCCCTGTTTTAAATTCCTGCTTCATTGTGCTTTTTTCTATATTTTTTGAAAAAAAACTAATCATTTAGTTGTATAACTAAATTTTTAGTTATACTTTTGAATTATGAAAGAACTGACCAAAGCCGAAGAACAGATCATGCAGGTCCTGTGGAAGCTTGAAAAAGCTTTTGTAAGGGACATCATGAAAAGGCTTCCCAACCCCGTGCCGGCATACAACACGGTGTCAACCATCGTGCGTATCCTCGAGAAAAAGGGGTTCGTCTCTCATGAGGCTTTCGGAAAATCGCACCGGTATTATCCCCTGGTATCGAGGGAGGAATATACCCGCGCCACGGTGAAAAGCTTCGTGCATAATTATTTCAGCAATTCTTTCGGGAACATGGTCTCCTTCTTTGCGCGCGAGAGGAGCCTGTCCCTGAAGGAAATGGAAGAGATCATGCAGATCATGCAGGAAGAGATTGAAAAACAGAAAAAGTTACTCCCATGATTCAACCGGGTGAGTATTTACTGGAATCGGGTATCAGCCTGGGGCTGTTTTACCTGCTATACTGGCTGCTGCTCCGAAAGCAGACCTTTTTCGGTCTTAACCGGCTGATCCTTCTGGGCACAGCCCTGCTGTCACTTGTCATTCCCCTGTTCCATTTCACCCTGCCGGCATCCCCGCAGGAAGGGTCGATACTGTATGTGGTGGAGTTTCTGGCATGGGAGGTTACGGGAAAGGGCAACGAAGGGGTTTCGCAGGACGCAGGGGCTGCCGGCATCGGTTACTGGCTGACAGCCGGTTACCTGTGTGGCATGTTTTTTTTCCTGTTCAGGTTTCTGGTTCAGATCTTTCATATTGTTATCCTCATCCGCTCGGGCAGAAAGATCCGGACGGACGATTCCGTGGTGATCCTGACCAGGGAAAACATCCCCGCTTTCTCTTTCTTCCGGTGGATCGTGATAAATGAAGAATGCTGGGAAAGAGAAGATATTTCGGATATACTGGCCCATGAAAAAGAACATGCGCTCAAATTCCATTCCCTCGATATTCTTTTCATGGAAATATTCACCATGGTTCACTGGTTCAATCCCTTTGCCTGGTTGTATAAAATGTCACTCAAACAGGTGCATGAATACCAGGCCGACAGGGAAGTGATACGACAGGGAGCCAACACCCTGCACTATCAAAACCTGATATTGCAGCAGATCTTCGGACATCAGTTCTTTCGCTTTGTCAATCATTTCAATCAGTTTCACCTGAAAAAACGTTTTATCATGATGACCGATAACCGCAAAAGAAAAACCGCCGCATGGCGTTCACTGGCCCTGATCCCGGCCGCAGCCGTCCTTATTGCCCTGTTCGGGTTCAACAGCAAACCGGGAGGCATTGCGTGGAACCAGCCACCCGTCAACGAAACCATCATTCAGAACGCAGCGGAAAATACCCCGCAAAACGAAGGGAATATTCCCTCGGATCAGGAAGAACCGATATTCTTCGTTGTGGAAGAAATGCCGTTATTTGTTTATAAGGGCGATACAAGCCAGGAGGCATTCCGCCATTATATTACCGATCATCTGGTCTATCCGGAAGAAGCCCACAAAAAAGGGATTGAAGGGAAAGTATATGTGAGCTTTATCGTGGAAAAGGACGGAAAAATGTCTACTGTGGAAATTGTCAGGGGGACACACGAATTGCTTGACACGGAAGCCCTCCGTGTGATCAATGAATGCCCTCATGCCTGGATCCCGGGCAGGCAGCGTGGACAAGCAGTGCGGGTGGCCTTTACTTTCCCCATGGTCTTTACCCTGAAAGAAAACAATAAGGAATAAACCTGAACCTATCCATTCGTCGGGATACTACGTAGACAACTACGTAGACAACTACGTAGTTGTCTACGTAGTTGTCTTTTATATGCCATCCTGTTTACAATAAATATACAAATTATACCCTAACATAGTATTTTTCATACAGGAATATTCCTGTCATAAACTCTTTTTTGTCAGGTTATATGGCAGGAGAAAAATATAACCTAATCGCAGGTTTCTTCTCCCGTGAGGAACAACCGGGTTACACAGCCTATGGCTTTGTGGTCGCCCATCAGGTACAGGATATCCCCCTCACAGATTTTCTCCGACGCATCGGGATTGGGAATGGTTTGCTCACCCCGGCGGATGGCCAGCAGGGTAACTCCGAATTGGCTGCGTAACCGGAGCTCCCGGATGGTTTTTCCTGTCAATTCCGTTTCTTTCTCCACCCTGAAACCGGTGATCTCAATCTCGGGTAAGTGCAGCTTCAGATCGGCTATTTTGCTTGTTGCCGGGGTCATTGACCGGAACATGTCATATCCGTCGGCCCGGATTTCGGCAATGAGTTTCTCGATCTCATCGCGGGGGACAAGATACCGGCTCAGCACCCTGGCAAAAATTTCCACCGAAGTCTCGAACTCCTCCGGGATCACTTCATCCGCCCCCAGCTTATACAGGTCTTCCACATCCTCCACATACCGGGTACGCACAATGATATATGCCTTCGGATTTAGATTGTTCACCACCTGAGTGATCCGGTAGGTGTTCGCCGGATCGGAAATGGCCACCACCACCACCGAAGCCAGGTGGCCCCCGACCGAGCGCAGGACGGAAGGAATGGAAGCATCGCCGTAAAATGCAGGTTCTCCGCTTTTCTGCGCCTTCCGTACCCTGTCGGCATCCACATCCAGAAGGACATACCGGATACCGGCTGTTTTTGCCGCTCTGGCCAAATTGGTCCCGTTCATTCCCATACCAATGATCAACAAATGGTCTTTCATTTCGTGCGTGACAGGTCTCGGCACAGGTCGTAATCCTTTGACCAGTTTTTCGGGCAGGGGCAGTTTCATAACCAGGTTGCTGATGGCCGGAGCCCACATCAGAATAAAGGGAGTCAGGGCCATCGTTACAATGGTAACCGAAAGAAATAACTGGTAATGATCGCCGCTTATCAAACCGTTCTCCCGGCCGATACCGGAAAGAATAAAGGAAAATTCACCCACCTGGCTCAGGGCAAGTCCCACCATCACCGTGGTGCGAAAAGGAAACCCCAGCAGAAATGCCACCATACCTGCAATGAATGTTTTCACAAGCAACACCCCGGCTACAATACCCAGCACAAGCAAGGGATTATCAACTACGAATCCCAGATCAAGCATCATACCGATGGATACGAAAAAGAAACTGGTAAATATGTCGCGGAACGGAACAATATTCCCGAAGGCCTGATGATGATAGTCAGATTCGGAAATGGCCAAACCCGCCAGAAAGGCGCCCAGAGCCAGGGAAAGACCCAGTTCCGATGATAGCCAGGCAATGGCCAGTCCGATAAGCAGGACCATGATCAGGAACAGTTCCCGGTTGCCGGTCCGGGCAACATGGTGCAGCACCTTCGGAACAAGATATTTGGCGCTTACGTAGGTCATCCCTACCAGTCCCAGCCCCTTGAGCAGCATTTCAACCAGGGAGAGAGCCAGGCCGGTTGAATTTCCAGCCAGAAAGGGGGTGAAAAGGATCATGGGAACGATGATGAGGTCCTGGAATATCAGGATCCCTACGGATGCCGAACCGTAGAGGGTATTTACTTCGCCGCGCGACTGGATCATTTTCAGCACCACCGCCGTACTGCTCAGAGCTACCAGAAAGCCCATAAAAACCGATTTCCCCGCCGGAAGGCCAAGAGCCCTCATGAGTACATAGGTCAGCAGGGCCGTAAGAAACACCTGCAGACTGCCGCCCAGCAGCACGGTTCGGGCGCCTTTGATAAGCGACCTGAAAGAGAACTCGATACCGATGGTAAACAGAAGCAATACCACCCCGATCTCCGCCAGTATCTCAATATCATGCATTTCTTTAACAATGCTTATGCCATTTGGCCCGATGAGGATACCTGTAATGAGAAATCCAAGAAGGGTGGGGATCTTGATCCTCTGGAAAAGCAATATCACCAGGGTGGACAGCAAAAAAATAATCAGGATTTCTTCCAGCAGATCGAATTCCATACCGGTAACCCTCTGTTTTTACGGGATAAAGAGCTATAAATTTAATGATTTCCGGGAAATAATCCCCGGCAAAATAAATATTCTGTTACGCATCCCTGACCTGTTTCATCCGTTTTCCTGTTTTACTATCTTCGCAGAAAGAAACATCCCTCATGCTCACCCTTCGTGAAAGAATCACATCACTGGCAAGGCTGGGACAGATCTTCCGGCAGGCAGCCGATGAAAAACCCGGAAAAAAGGACCGTGCCCTGTTTGATATCCTTTCAAAAGCCATGATCAGGGCAGGAGAAGAAAATCCCTGGTTCACGGAACCGTTTATCCGTTCCGCGCTGGGCGCCCTGGCCCGTATGCTGAATGAAGGAAACCTGCAGGAATGGACCGCCCCGTACCACCTGCCCGATGAACCCGGCCATCCCCGGAACGTTGGGGTGATTATGGCCGGCAACATTCCCCTGGTGGGTTTCCACGACATGCTGTGTGTGCTAATCAGTGGCCACCACCTGCTGGGACATCTGTCCCCGAAAGACCGGATACTGCCCGAGGCTGTAAGAGACCTGCTGACAGCCATCCATCCCGGATGGGGAAACCGGATACACCTTACCAGGGAACGCCTGAAAAACATGGATGCCGTGATCGCCACAGGAAGCAACAACACATCCAGGTATTTCGAGTACTATTTCGGAAAGCTTCCACACATTATCAGAAAAAACAGAAATTCGGTAGCTCTCCTTACCGGAAAAGAAACCCATGAAGAGCTCGGCCTGCTGGCCGATGATATTTTCATGTATTTCGGGCTGGGCTGCCGCAATGTATCCCTCCTGTACGTTCCCGTAGGATATGACTTCGCCCCGCTGCTCAACACGGTCTCTGAAAAATACGGAAACCTGGCCCTGCATGAGAAATTTGCCAACAATTACCGGTATCACCGGGCCATTTTCCTGATGGAACAAATACCCCACACCGATGCAGGATTCTTTCTGCTCAGGGAAGATCCGGCGCCCGCATCTCCCGCCGCGGTATTGCATTACCAAACTTACAGCCACCCGCATGAAGTGGAAGAATACCTGTATGGCATTCGCAACGAAATCCAGTGCCGGGCAGGCAACCTCCCCGGCTGGCAGGCTTTCGGCTCAACCCAGCAGCCCGGGCCATGGGATTACGCAGACGGGATTGATACACTGAAATTCCTGCAGTTCGCGGAATAATCATTTTTTCTATCAGAATATTTTTTTTAAATTGATTCATTATTCACTGGTATCCGGATGATTTATACTTTCCGACTGATATCCACCGAAGCCGATGATTTTGTGAGAGACATGGAGATCGGCGCCGGGAACAGTTTTCTGACCTTTCATACAGGTATTCAGAAAGCTCTCCGGTACGATCCCTCCCAGCTTGCTTCGTTTTTCCTTTGCGATAATGAGTGGAACCGGTTAAAAGAGATCACCCTGCTGGATATGTATGGAGAAGAAAAGATGCATACGCTGACCATGCAGGAAGCCATCATCTCACACTATGTTTCAAGCAAAGGAGACAAATTGCAGTACCTGTTCGATTTTTTTTCCGACCGGGCCCTGTTTATCGAGCTGGTTGATACAGAACCTGCAGGCGATCCGCTTGCTCCCCCTTTTGTCATCAGAGAAAAGGGAATCCCGCCCCAACAGATCGTTATGGATGTGCTTTCCGGAGATGTTCAGGACTTTGCTGAAACTGATAACGACGATGATATCGACGATGAAGACCTGCTGATCGATCCGGACGATCTTGAACGATTATAAATACTTAGGTACGGGCAAATACCCCGTTTTTCCCTTAATTTTACCGGGCACCCTATCCTTTTCACGATGCAGAACACCCTCATTGTCATTACCGGTCCTACCGCCTCGGGGAAAACCCGTGTGGCGGCCGGTCTGGCCCGTGAATGGCAAACAGCCGTGATCTCTGCCGACTCAAGGCAGATGTACCGTGAAATGTCGATCGGTACGGCAAAGCCCCGGCCCGGGGAAAAGGGGGGTGTAACCCACTACTTTATCGATCACCTGTCTATCCACGACTATTACAATGCCAGCATGTTTGACCATGAAGCCCTGGAACTGATGCAGAAACTGTTCCGGGGAAAATCCGTCCTGGTGATGGCCGGAGGTTCAGGGCTTTATGTGAATGCAGTTTGCTATGGCATTGACGACCTCCCCCGGGTTGATGAGGGAACCAGAAATCATCTGGTCAAAATCTGGAAAAGGGAAGGAATGGAAAAACTCAGGGAAATGCTGTTGGAACGGGACCCGGACTATTACCGGACGGTAGATCTGAACAATCCGAAAAGGGTGCTCAAAGGGCTGGAAATAAGCATCATGACCGGGAAACCGTATTCCGCTTTCCTGACACGGAAACCGAAGGTGAGAGACTTCCGGATGATACTCATCGGCCTTACCCTGCCCAGAAAGGAACTGTACGAAAAGATTAACCGCCGGGTAGACCAGATGGTGGCCGGAGGGCTGGTGGAAGAAGCCCGGGCACTGTATCCCTTCCGCCATCTGAATGCCCTGAATACGGTGGGATACCGGGAACTGTTCGATCATTTTTCAGGAAAAACAGGTCTTGAAGAAGCCGTCGAAAAGATCAAGGACCATACCCGCCAGTATGCCAGAAAACAGCTCACCTGGTTCAGAAAAAATCCGGATATTACCTGGTTTCACCCCGGTAACCGGGAAGAAATCGTGAAATACCTCAAAAAGCATTTGTGATGCCTGAAATTCCCTGTTTTGTTATTGTCAGGGTGTATGCCCTGATCATCAGCCGGAAGAAAGAGATACTCCTGACCGATGAATACCAGATGGATATGAGGATGACCAAATTCCCGGGCGGGGGATTGCAATACGGCGAAGGAACCATCGACTGTCTGAAACGGGAAGCCCTGGAAGAGCTCGGCCAGGAACTGGAAGTGAATGACCACTTCTATACTACCGACTTTTTCCAGGAAACCATGTTCTTCAAGGGGTATCAGTTGATCAGCATCTATTACCTGGCCGGTTTCAGGCATCCCGTTCATTTCAGGATATCGGACAGGCCGTTCGATTTCCCGGAAGATATCAACGGAAGCCTATCGTTCCGGTGGGCTGCCATCGAATCGCTCCGGCCGGAAGACCTGACATTTCCCATTGACAGGGTGGTACTGGAAAAACTGCAGGAGCCGCAAACCATGGAACGAATCACCCCGGGAATATAAAGACAACTTCCCCGCACATCGTGGTTCCGCATAAAAATGATTACTTTTATCCGCTGATTGGTCCCGGAACATGCAAAAAGGAAAAGTAACCATTATCGGAACCGCCTATCCCCTGCGAGGGGGGCTTGCAGCATACAATGAACGTCTGGCCCGCGCTTTCATGCAGCACGGGTATGAAACGGTGATCCATACTTTCTCCCTGCAGTATCCCGGGTTTCTCTTTCCCGGCAAAACACAGTATGCACAAGGGTCTCCCCCCGGTGAACTGAATATTCTTGTGACCATAAACTCTGTCCACCCCCTGAACTGGCAGAAGGTGGGCAGGCGTATCCGGAAAGAAAGGCCCGACATAGTGATCATAAAATTCTGGACCCCTTTCATGGCTCCCTGCCTGGGGACCCTGGCGCGTATCATTCGCAGGAACAGGCACACCCGGGTCATTTCCATTCTCGACAATGTGATCCCCCATGAAAGGCATTTCTATGACCTGCCGCTGATAAGATATTTCACCGGTTCGGTTGACGGATTCATAGGAATGTCGGAATCGGTGCTGACCGATCTGGCCCGTTTCAATACCAGCAGTCCCCGTGCCTTCTGCCCCCACCCGCTGTACGATCATTTCGGCCAGCCGGTCACCCGGAATGAAGCCCTGCAGGAACTGGAACTGGACCCCTCATACCGCTACCTGTTATTCTTCGGGTTTATCCGTGATTACAAGGGACTGGACCTGTTACTCCGGGCTTTCGCCTCCGTGCGGAAAGGGAAGCACCCGCTAAAACTGCTGGTAGCAGGGGAATTCTATACCGATCCCGGACCGTACAGGGAAATCATTGAAAAGAACCGGATGCAGGAGGATGTGGTCCTGCATACCGAATTCATTCCCGATGAAAAGGTCAGGTATTTTTTCTGTGCTGCCGACCTGGTGGTTCAACCATACAAAACCGCCACACAGAGCGGGGTAACACAGATAGCTTATCATTTCGACCGGCCCATGGTGGTTACCCGCACCGGGGGGCTGGCAGAAATGGTCCCACACGGCCGGGCGGGATACATTACCGAACAGGCGCCCGAAGCCATAACCGCTGCCATTCTTGATTTCTTTGACAGGGGCCGTTTTCAGGAAATGAGCGATCATGTGGCAGAGATCAAGAAAACATTCAGCTGGGAACGAATGGTAAACACAGTGGAAAAAGTAGCTAACGAATCAAATTCATAAATACCATGCTCATCCGCAGTAAGGCACCCCTGCGTATAGGTCTGGCCGGAGGCGGCTCGGATGTATCCCCCTATTCCGACCGTTATGGGGGAGCCATTCTTAATGCCACCCTGAACATGTATGCCTATGCCACCATCCTGCCCCGGGACGACAGAAAGATCATTCTCCATTCGCTCGACAAGCAAACCCGGATAGAGCTGCCGGCGGAAACAACCCTGGCCCTGGACGGGAAGCTGGATCTGATCAAGGGTATATATAACAGGGTGGTACACGACTTTTCAACCGGTCCCCTGGCATTTGAGCTGGTTACCCATGTGGATGCCCCACCGGGAAGCGGCCTGGGTTCTTCTTCCACTCTGGTCATCGCCATTTTGGGAGCCTTCACAGAATGGCTCAATCTTCCTCTGGGAGAATACGATCTGGCCCACCTGGCTTACCAGATAGAACGGATTGACCTGAACATGCCGGGAGGCAAACAGGACCAGTACGCTGCCACATTCGGAGGGGTCAATTTCATGGAATTCTACCACGACGACAAAGTGATCGTCAATCCACTGAGAATCAGAAGAGAGACACTCAGCGAACTGGCCTACAACCTGGTTTTGTTCAACACCGAGGTCAGCCGCACTTCCAACCGCATTATCGAGGAACAGCGTGAAAACGTAAAGAACAACCGGAAGGATTCCATCGAGGCCATGCACCGCATCAAGGAACAGGCCATCATGATGAAAGAAGCCCTTTTGAAAGGGAATCTTAACCGCATAGGCGATCTGCTGAATTTCGGCTGGCAGAATAAAAAGAACATGGCTTCAGGGATCACCACGGAGAGGCTGGAAGAAATTTATTCAGAAGCCCTGAAGGCCGGTGCTTCGGGAGGCAAGATCTCGGGTGCCGGGGGCGGAGGGTTCATGTTTTTCTATTGCCCCAACAACAGCCGCTTCAACGTGATAGACACACTGAAAAAATACGGAGGAGAAGTGCAACGTTATGAATTCACGGTACACGGGTTGAATACCTGGACCATTTAATACGGAAAATATGGTTGAACAGACGATCAGTGCATCGATCCGGGTCAAGGAGCAAATGCTTTCAGACAAGGATCTCCTGAAAAAGATTGAACAGGCAACGGCCACCCTGATAAAGACCTTCCGCGAAGGAGGCAGGGTGTTCTTTTGCGGAAACGGAGGCAGCGCTGCCGATGCCCAGCATCTGGCCGCCGAACTCTCCGGACGGTTTTACTTTGACCGGGATCCGCTGCCTGCAGAAGCCCTTCATGTGAACACTTCCTTTCTTACGGCCGTGGCAAACGATTATTCCTGGGAAGAAGCGTTTGCCCGGTATATGAAAGCTCACGGAAAAAAAGGGGATACACTGGTGGCCATTTCCACCTCAGGGAACTCTGCCAATATTCTCAGGGCCCTGGACGTAGCCCGGGAACTGGGGATTCACACCATCGGACTGACAGGTTCGTCAGGAGGCCTGATGAAAGGGCGGGTGGATCTTCTGCTGCCTGTTCCTTCCGACGATACCCCCCGCATTCAGGAAGCACAGATCCTGATTGGCCACATCATCTGCCAGCAGGTGGAAGCCGAACTTTTCGGAAAATGAAGTCAGGGGAAGCCGTTATACTGGCAGGAGGGATGGGAACCAGGCTCCGTGAAGTGGTCAGCGACCGGCCCAAAGTGATGGCCCCCGTGGGAAACCGTCCATTCCTGGAATACCTGTTAATGTTCCTGAGAAACCGGAATTTTCACCATGTGGTCCTCTCCGTGGGTTACCGGCATGAAATGATCAGCAGGTATTTCAGATCGGAATACCGGGGACTAAGCCTGGAATACGCCGTGGAAAAGGAGCCGCTGGGAACCGGGGGGGGCATTCTGAACGCCTTGAACCACTGCAGCGGGGAAGATGTTCTTATTGTAAACGGCGATACCCTTTTTCTGATAGATAACGTTGAACTTGAAGAATTCCATTTCAGGACCAGTTCGCTGCTTACTGTCTGCTGCAAAAGGAATACAGACACATCGCGATACGGAACCGTTCAGGTTGAAAACGGCCGGATAACGGGATTTTCAGAAAAAGGCAGCCAGGAAGCCGGACTGATCAACGGAGGGATCTATCTGGTCAGCAGAAACTGGCTCACGGGCCTGAACCTGCCCGTGCGTTTTTCCTTTGAACGGGATTTTCTCGGACCCATGTGCCGTCAGCAGCCTCTGTACGGATTTGTGAGTGATGCCTATTTTCTCGACATGGGCATACCCGAGGACTACCGCCGTGCTGAAAGGGAACTACCCGGTTTATGGAATTCCTGGGAATGAATACCATGGAAGAAGCCGGAAATCAGCCCATTTCTTCCAGAAGGCCGACCAATCCGGCATACATATTTTCCCAATCGAACCTTTTCTTTTCCACGGCAAGATTTTTTACAAACTCTTCCTCGCGGTGGTTGACATAAAAATCAACAATGTACCGGGCAATGGCAGCGGGATCGACCGGTGACACATATCCCACTTTTTCATGGGGGACCGTTTCTTTCAGCCCCCCCACATCGGTCACCAGCATAGGACGCTCAAACTGGTAGGCGATCTGGGTAATACCGCTCTGCGAAGCCTCGAGGTAGGGCTGGATAATCAGGTCGGCTGCACAAAAGTAATATTTCACCTCACTGGTCGGAATGAATTCATCCATCAGGATCACATGATTTTCCAGCTTCAGCGACCTGATCATTTTCTCATATCCTTCCTTCCCTTCAAAAAATTCACCCGCCACGATCAGGCGAAGGGATAGTTTTCTGACCTCCTCGGCGGCCATAGCTTGTAACAGGATATTCAATCCCTTGTAAGGACGTACAATACCAAAAAACAGAATGAGGGGTTCATCAGGGTCCAGCTTCAGAAAGGCACGGGCCTCTTTTTTATCCACTTTTTCTCCAAAAACCCGGTAAACGGGATGGGGAACAAACCGGGTGGGGCGGTTGATGCTGCTTTCTTCCAGTTCCTTCAGAATGGTTCTCGACATGATCAGGAAGCCATGGCATTTTTTCAGGAAGTACCGGTTCAACAGGTTTTTCACAGGCGATCGTTCCTTTTTCACCTGGTGCAGCACGGCCACCATCCGGATACTTCCCTTTGTTTTCCGGAACAGGCGGCCCAGAATAAAACCCAGGCAGGGAGCCAGCCATGGCGACCAGTAGTGCACAATGATCACAGAGGCGTTGAATTTCCCGATTCTGCTAACAACACGAACCCAGGTTAAGGGATTCCCCGCATGGATCAGGGGTTCGATTTCCAGTTTCATGGGCCTGATACCGGGTTCCAGCGGTATCTTCATGGGAAACAAAAAGCGGGGAAAACGGGAGGAATAGGATATATTCAGAACCTCCCACCGGTGTTCAATGAGCATGCAGGAAAAGGATTCATTGAAACTGGCCACCCCTCCCCTCATCGGATATGCCGGCCCCAGGGTAACTGCTTTCAAAACTCAGAGATTTATTTTTTCGTCAATGGCATAAAAATTCCTGATGGGAGAATTGCGTGAGATCAATTCTCCGAGAAACCCGGCAATAAAAAATAGCGAGCCCAGGATCATACAGGTAAGGGCAATATAGAAATACGGACTATCGGTCACCAGAATGGATGGTATTCCATGGGAAAGATGATATAATTTCCGGGCTCCCAGGTAAACGGCCGCAGCAAAGCCCAGAAGGAACAGCAGAGTTCCCAGTGAGCCGAAAAGGTGCATGGGACGTTTCCCGAAGCGTGTCATAAAGCTGATGGATAAAAGATCAAGTGCTCCGTTTATGAATCTCTCCATACCAAACTTGGTTACGCCGTATTTTCTTCGGTTGTGTTGAACCTTTTTCTCGCCGATGCTTGAAAAGCCCGATTGCTTCACAAGCACCGGAATATAGCGATGCATTTCGCCGTATACTTCAATATTTTTCACTACATCCCCCCGGTAGGCTTTCAGTCCGCAATTAAAATCGTGCAGCCTGATTCCGGTAACCTTCCGGGCAACCCAGTTATAGAACCGGCTGGGGATGGTTTTGGTAACCGGATCATGCCGTTTCTTTTTCCAGCCGGAAACCATATGATAATTCTCTTCTTTGATCATGCGGTACAGTTCGGGTATTTCATCGGGGCTATCCTGCAGGTCGGCATCCATGGTAATAACCACTTCGCCTGACGCCTCCCGGAAACCGCTGAAGAGGGCGGCCGATTTGCCATAATTCCGACGGAACCTGATCCCTTTCACATGTTTTTTGGCAGAAGCCATCTGGAAAATGACATTCCATGAGCTGTCTTCACTGCCATCATCTACCAGAATGATTTCGAAGCGGAATCCGTGATCGGCCATCACCCTTTCAATCCACGACACGAGCTCGTTCAGCGATTCTTCTTCATTATATAGAGGAATAACGACGGAAATATCCATTTTACTATCTTCTGAACTGATGATCCGTTGCCGGCCAGGTCAATATACCACCACCTCTTCCTGTTTTTTGGCAAAGGCAGAAGTAATGAGCGATACGATTAACCCATAAATAACTCCTCCCAGAATAGACTGCAAGGCTGTTTTCCCGGGGCCAGGAATTTCCTGATTTTCAAACCTGGCCATAGCCATATCGATCTGGTCCTGACTCAGACCTCTTTCCCTCATGAAATTTTCTGTGCTTTCCATGGTAACCTGCATAACCCTTTCCATGTATCCGGGATCGATAAAGGCATTGAAAACATAGGTGTATGCCGCACTGACAACACTTCCGAAAAAAGTCACCAGCAAGGCAAATAAGAAGGCTTTTCCATAGGAAATGTAACCGCCCAGCGATTCGTTCCGGTACATTTTGGTAAACCAGTAAAGCAAACCGAAATATATCACCACATTCACAACGAACAGGATGATATTAACGGAAAACCTGGTGGGCATAATGTTGAACATCCACATAACGAGGCTCAGAGCGACCATCACCAACCCGAAATACAGCCCGTATATGAGGGATTGCGTCAGAATGGATGATTCGTTATTTTCCATGGCGAAGCATAATTTTGTTTATACAGCGGCAAATATATCAGTTTTTTATAACTCTTGAAGTCAGCACCCGCGAAATTCATTTGTATGGAGGCATAAAAGTTCGTAAGTTTGCACGGGGTAAGTCTTGTACGACCAGCTCCTGCTGAATCCCCCCAGGTCCGGAAGGAAGCAAGGGTAGGCGGTTGTAGCGGTGCGATGCAAGTAGCTTACCCCTTTTTCATGAGACCCGGATTTCACGAGCCGCAATGCGGTAAAGTTAAATTCGCTGGCCGAATGAATCCCGCACAATTCATTTCCTGATTTCACCATATTTTGATAAATTCGTTGCGTTTAACAGATACTATAAACCGAAGAAATTATGAAATTTTTCATTGACACTGCCAACCTGGATGATATCAGGGAAGCCCAGGCCCTGGGAATTCTTGACGGAGTAACAACCAATCCCAGCCTGATGGCCCGGGAAGGGATCAAAGGGGAAAAGAATATTCAGGAACATTATAAAAAGATCTGTGACATTGTTGATGGAGACGTCAGTGCCGAAGTGATTTCCACCGATTTCGAAGGAATGGTTAAGGAAGGAGAAACCCTGGCAGCACTTCATCCCCGGATTGTGGTCAAAATCCCCATCATCAAAGAAGGGGTAAAAGCCATCAAATATCTAACAGAAAAGGGAATCAGGGTCAACTGCACCCTGGTATTCACTCCTGGCCAGGCCCTGCTGGCAGCAAAGGCAGGCGCATCCTATGTATCTCCCTTTATCGGAAGGCTGGATGATATTTCTGAAGACGGGATCGGCCTGGTAAAGCAAATAGTGGATATGTTCAATTATTACGGTTACGAAACGGAAGTGCTTGCCGCCTCCATCAGGCATACCCGGCATATTATCCAGTGTATGGAAGTCGGGGCCGACGTCATCACCTCTCCGCTGCAACCCATTTTGGGATTGCTGAAGCACCCGCTGACCGATGCCGGTCTGGAAAAATTCCTGGCCGATTACAAAAAAGTAAACGGATAAAACAACCATCGCTTGCTGCTGAAGCTGTACAGAGATAATCCCAGCCAGAAACACATCAGGCGGACGGCCGATGTGCTCAGGGAAGGTGGGATCGTGATTTACCCCACCGACACCGTGTACGGATTGGGTTGTGACATGTTCAAACCCAGAGCAGTGGAGAGGCTGGCCAGGCTGAAGGGAGTGGATCCCAGGAATCCCGACCTTTCCCTGATCTGTTATGATATGAGCCAGGTGGCGCAATTCACAGTACCCCTGTCAAACACCGTATTCCGGCTCATGAAGAAAAACCTGCCCGGTCCGTTCACCTTTATTCTGACAGCCAATCATCAGGTACCCAAGATCTTCCAGGGCAACAAAAAAACGGTGGGTATCCGGATCCCCGACAATCCCATTCTTCTGGAAATAGTCAGGGAACTGGGGCATCCCATACTCACCACTTCCATTCACGACGATGACGAAATTATTGAATATACTACCGATCCAGAGCTTATTTATGAAAAATACCGGAAACAGGTGGATCTGGTCATCGACGGAGGATATGGAAGCAATGAACCCAGTACTGTTGTTGATTGCACCGGGGATGAACCGGTTATCGTCAGGGAAGGGACAGGTATTCTGGTGGAATAACCGCCTGGCAGGTACCCCGGAACAAATAAAACAAAGCGCCTGGGTGATTCATCTTCCAATTCACCCGGAACATCCCGGTAAGGAAAAATAAACGTGGGCCCTGCACCACAGGCCGGGCCCACGTTTAACCTGATAACCCTCTTATTTAACCTCAAGAACCACCACTGATTTTGAGGGCATATCCACCGTCAGCACATTCCTGCGGAGGCGTGCCCCGTTGAATTCTGCGGGTTTAACCGCTTCAGGATTGTCAAAGGTATTGTGTGCATTGAAAGCTGAAGCAGTCAGCACCCTGCCCGAAACGGATTTTGTATCGGCTCCGCGCAACTCGATCTCCACGCTGATGTTTTTATTGGGATCGGTATTGACCAGAGAGATATGAATGGCTCCGTTCTCATCTTTCGAGGCGGATGCACTGATGGCCGGGATGCTGTTCCCCCCAAAGGCATAGTCGGCCGTTTTCAGATCCAGGGGCAGCAAGGTCGCGTCCTGATGCACTTTATACATTTCGAAAACATGATAAGTAGGCGTCAGGAGCATTTTGGCCTCGTCGGTAAGGATCAGGGCCTGCAGCACGTTCACGGTCTGGGCAATATTGGCCATCTTCACGCGGTCGGCTTTGGCGTTGAAATAATTCAGCGACAGGCCGGCCAGAATAGCATCTCTCAGGCTGTTCTGCTGATAGAGGAAACCGGGGTTGGTTCCGGGTTCCACAGCGTACCAGGCACCCCACTCATCCACTACCAGGGCAACGCGTTTTTCGGGATCGTACCGGTCCATCACATCGATATGCCGGTCGATAGCTGTTTCAATAGCCAGACAGCGTTCCAGGATATCGAAGTATTCGTCTTCTCCGAACTGGGTAGCCGATGCCCTGCGGTTTATGCTGCTGCGGGTATAATAGTGCAGGGAAAGTCCCCACATCATCCGCGGACCAACATCGCGCATCATCACTTCGGTCCAGTGATAGTCAGTGGCATTAGCCCCGCTGCATATCCGCATCAGCCGGTTATCACCGTAGTTCCTGGTATAGGTGGCATAATTCCGGTAAAGGTCGGCATAATGCTCGGGGGTCATGCGTCCACCACAACCCCAGGTTTCGTTCCCAATTCCCCAGAACCGCACTCCCCAGGGTTCTTCCCGGCCGTTCTGGCGGCGCAGGTCGGCCATAGGGCTAATCCCGTCAAAATTCACATATTCCACCCACTTCGACATTTCCTCTACGGTACCGCTTCCCACATTCCCGCAGATCACGGGTTCGGTTTCAAGCTGTTCACAGAGATCCAGAAATTCATGGGTCCCGAAGCTGTTGTCTTCGGTCACACCCCCCCAATGCGTGTTGATCATTTTTGGGCGCTGGTCGCGCGGACCGATCCCGTCCATCCAGTGGTATTCGTCGGCAAAACAGCCGCCGGGCCACCGCAGATTGGGAATTTTCGTAGCTTTCAATGCTTCTACGATATCATTTCTGATTCCACGGGTATTTGGAATGTCGGAATTTTCTCCGACCCAGTAGCCGCCATAAATACAACGGCCCAGATGTTCGGAAAAATGTCCGTAGATATGCCGGCTGATCGTTTCTTTACCCAGATCGGCATTGATCACAATCCTGGCCTTTCCGTCGTCATATTTCTGCCACTCAACGGGACGGAGAATATTCCACCCCTGGGCATTGAGCGTAACACTCGCAAGAAGCAGGAACAATCCTGCACATGTCATTTTCAGATGTTTCATTCTTCTCGTTTTAAATGGTTTTAGATTGGTTGGGAATATTACAGATCGATGAAAGGCCAGTCGTTGTTATCCCATTTCATCTCTCTGATTATCAATTTTGAACGACCATCATCCTTCCTGTCATAACCATGAAATACCAGATAGCTTTTCCCGTTGAAGGTATAGGCGGAACAGTGCCCCACGGCTGCCCAGTCTTCATTTCCATCGGCCACCAGCGATCCTCCCCCCACGCTCAGCGATACCCCGTCTTTGTCCACATATGGACCCTCAACATCTCTGGAACGTCCCACCAGTATTTTATAGGTGCTTTCGAGTCCCCTGCAGCAGTAGTCTACTGAGACAAAAAGATAAAAATACTCGTTGTACCGGTAAATAAAGGGAGCCTCTATGGCACCGTCTCCCGGGTCGGTATCGTCCAGGGCAAACGACCTGGGCTGACGGGCAATGGTGTACCATTCTTCCGGCTGAGCCAGGGATAACAGGTCGGGAGCCAGCTTAACCAGCTTCAATCCTCCCCAGAATGAACCGAAAGAAAGCCAGCCTTCGTTCCTTCCGGCCATAATGAGGTTGGGATCAATAGCATTCCAGAAATCCCGGTTGGGAACCGACTGCACCACCATTCCATGATCAACCCACCTGAAATCGGGATCTGAGGGATGCAGGGTTTTGTTGGTAGCTACGCCGATTGCCGAGGTGTTTTTAGCAAAGGCTGAAGCCGAATAATACATATAATAGGTTCCGTCCACGCAGGCAATATCAGGAGCCCACAGGTGGTTTCCCCGAAAACCCGGTACGACCTCATTGGTGATCCATCCGGGTTTGCTGCTGAACACGGGGTTCATCCGGGTCCAGTTTTCCATATCGGTACTGGAAGCCACCGATATGCCGTTTCCGGTGGTAAACAGGTAATACACGCTGTCCTGTTTGATCATCACCGGGTCGTGAGCGGGGAATCCCCTCGATTCCCGTTCGGGCCCGGGCCCTCTGCGCCTGCTTTCCTGTGCTTCTGCCATCAGGGTGGTAACCAGGGTAAGCAGTACGGTAACGAAGCAACCTTTCACAAGATAGTTTTTCTTCATACGATCGTATTGGGTCAGTTCATTCAAAGTTCCACAACCGGCCAGCCTTCTTCATCCCATTTGATTTCGCGTATCAGGAGTTTGGAACGACCCCTGTCTTTGGCGTCATATCCGTGGAATATCAGGTAATCTTTGCCGTCAAAGGTATAGGCGGAATTATGCCCTACTCCGGGCCAGTTCTCATTTCCTTTCAGTACCTGGGTATGGCCACCGTATCGCATATCCACTCCATCCCGGTCGAGGTACGGGCCCGTTACCTTTTCGGACCTTCCCACCACCATGTTGTAATCGCTTCTCACTCCCCGGCAGCAATGATCATAGGAAACGAACAGGTAATAATATCCATTCTTCCTGAAAATGAACGGAGCTTCGATACCCGGTCTGTCATTTTCCCGGTCTTCCGGCCTGAACGAACGTTCCCTGGCAGCCAGGGTAAGCCAGCGTTCGGGTTGTGCAATGCTGATGAGGTCGGGGTTCAGCCTGACCATCTTGATCCCTCCCCACCAGGAACCGAAGTTCAGCCAGGGCACCCCTTCAACGTCGAAAACCAGATTAGGATCGATGGCATTCCAGTCGTGCTTTCCGGCTATGGAATTTACCAGGCATCCGTGGTCCACCCACTCGAAATCAGGATCGGCCGGATCCAGGGTTTTGTTCGATGCCACCCCGATAGCCGATGTATTCCTGCCAAAGGATGAAACGGAATAATACAGATAATATCTTCCGTTATGAAAGGCAATATCAGGCGCCCAGAAATCATTCCTCCTGTGCCCCGGCACCAGGGTGTCGTTTACCCAGGAAGGATCGTCGGCAAACACCGGTTCCATCCGTGTCCAGTTCACCATGTCGGTGCTTGATGCCACCTGAATACCCCTTCCGGTGGCAAACAGGTAATACACCCCGTCGTGTTTGATCATAACCGGATCGTGGGTACCCAGTTCGGTATTCTGAGCCAGGGTAAAAGAGGTGCCCGATAATATCACCAGGGCGATGACCGCAAAAAGCCTGCGGTAGGGTGATGTAATAAAATCCATTATTTCAAAGATGTTTAAGAAAAGGGCCTTCCGGAGTAAACCGGAAGCTCCCTCCGGCAAATAAGCCTGATAATGCATTATTTCAGTTCCAGCACCACTACCGATTTGGGTGGCAGATTGGCTGTTACCACATGATTATCCACTGTAAAATCACTGAATGCGGCAGGTTTCACCCTGTCAGGGTGATCAAAGGTATTGTGTGCATTCATTTCGGGAGCTGTCAGCACCCTGCCTGTAACCGATGATGCCTGGTATCCCCGGATATTGATCTCGGTCTCAATGGCATTTTCAGGATCAATATTGACCAGGGAAATATGCACCACTCCTTCCGCATCTTTTGATGCCGATGCACTTACAGCCGGCAGTGACCGGTTTTCGTACCGGTAATCGGCGGTTTTTATTTTCAGCGGCAACAGGGTTGCGTCATGATGTACCTTGTACATCTCGAATACGTGATAGGTCGGGGTAAGGATCATTTTAGCCTCATCGGTCAGGATCAGTGCCTGCAGCACGTTCACCGTCTGGGCAATGTTGGCCATCCGGATGCGGTCGGCACGTTCGTTGAAATAATTGAGCGACAGTCCTGCCACCAGGGCATCACGAATGGTATTCTGCTGATAGAGAAAACCGGGATTGGTGCCGGGTTCCACATCATACCAGGTACCCCACTCGTCCACCACCAGGGCTACCCGTTTGCTGGGGTCGTACTGGTCCATGATGGTGATATGACGATCCAGCACGTCTTCAATTTCCAGGCAGCGACGCAACACATCGAAATACAGATCTTCACCGAACCGGGTAGCCGACCCTTTGTTGCTCCAGTTTGTAGTATAATGGTGCAGGGAAAGTCCCCATACATTCCGGGTTCCGATATCACGCATCATCACCTCGGTCCAGTGATAATCGGTGGTGTTGGCGCCGCTGATGATCCGGTTCAGCCGGTATTCCCCGTAATTCCGGGTATAAGTGGCATAATTCCGGTAAAGCTGGGCATAATATTCGGGAGTCATGTTTCCCCCGCATCCCCAAGTTTCGTTCCCGATTCCCCAGAACCGCACTCCCCAGGGTTCTTCCCGTCCGTTCTGGCGGCGCAGGTCGGCCATAGGGCTTATCCCGTCAAAATTCACATATTCCACCCACTTCGACAATTCTTCCACGGTACCGCTTCCCACATTGCCCACAATAATGGGTTCCGTTTCAAGCTGTTCGCACAGATCAAGGAATTCGTGGGTACCGAAACTGTTGTCTTCAGTCACCCCACCCCAGTGGGTGTTGATCATTTTTGGTCGCTGGTCGCGCGGACCGATGCCGTCCATCCAGTGGTATTCGTCGGCAAAGCAACCGCCGGGCCAGCGCAGGTTGGGAATTTTTGTAGCCTTGAGGGCCTCAACGATATCATTTCTTATTCCCCGGGTATTGGGAATATCGGAATTTTCTCCCACCCAGTAACCTCCGTAAATACACCGTCCCAGGTGTTCGGAAAAATGGCCGTAAATATGACGGCTGATCGTCTCTTCTCCCAGATCGGCATTGACAATGACCTGGGCTTTTCCGGGGGTATACGACTCGCGGGAAGTCCTCTGCCGGAAATTTCTCTGCTGGCCATAGGTCTGGGTCATGGCAACCATGACCAGGCCTGCAAACAAAATGGTCAGTTTTTTACAATTCATCTTTTCATTATTTAGAGATTTCACATTCACCAGGACAGGTATCCGGCTCCTCCGGATACCAACCGGCAGGAATAATCCTACGTTCATCAGCCGGTACTACCGGATCAGAAGTTTTCGTTTCCCCCGATTGACGAACTGCCCTTTCAATAATTTTTCGGAAAACACACCTGCTACCGGTGTGTTTTCCGAAAAATTACAAAAAACTGTTGTCAATTACAACTCGAGCTTCTGCACCTGGGTATACAGGTACTCATTTACACCCTGTGTTTTCACGCCAATCCGCACAAATACATAGTCCCTGTCGGCCATATCGGCAGGCAGGGTAATGCTGTGGTTCACGGGCTGTGAAATATCGGGCGACCCCAGAATATGACGCTCCTCGAAATACCTGTGATCCAGGAGTTTGTTAGTACCCAGAAAAAGGGTCACATTGTCAACATTCACACTCTGCGTGCTCACCTGGGACACGTTACAGGAGGAAGAAACCACTCCGCCGCTGTAGCTGAACGATTCCCCGGTAATGACAAAGAAGGGAACCACGGGCACATCCAGGGTGGTGGTTCCGCTTACCGTCACATCAATGGAATCGGAATTGGATTCATAGGGCCCTCCGGACAGTCGTACCAGTTTGTAATCGCCGTCAAACACGCGGGCGGAATAGGATCCGTCCTGGTCAATGTATACGGGTATTTTTGAATACAGATCATACCCGGGTTGCCATAGTTCGAGTTGAAGTGCATTCGACCTCACCCCGATGGGATTCCCGTTGTACACCAGGTTTCCTTTTAGAAATGAGGTGGGTTCGTCGTAGTTATCTTTTTCGCATCCCGCGATGACCAGGATCAGCGCCAGGAAAAAGAATGATATAGCTGTTCTTTTCATAATCGTAGATTAATGGAATGGGTTTTGAATGATCAACGGGTTGTTATCAATCACACTCTGGGAAATGGAACTGTAATAGTTCTGCATCTGGAAGAACCTCGGGCTGCGGAAGCGCGGGGCCACCATTTTCTCAAATACGTATTTCCCGTCTTTGGTTGGGTCAGTGGGATGAATCACCCGGTACGGATACAGTGCATACAACATGGCATTGGGGTTCGAGGGATCACCATCCCATACTTCATGGGCAATTCTCCAGCGCTTGAGGTCCCATACCCGGTGGTCTTCAAAGGCCAGTTCCACCCTGCGTTCGTTAATCAGATCATCCAGTGTAAAAGAAGTAAGGCTGTTGGGCGGGAAACCGGCTCTTTCACGCAGCCTGTTCACATAACCCAGGGCTTCGGCCTCGGTGGAAACCTCCAGAGCGGCTTCAGCAGCATTCAGGTAGATTTCACCCAGCCTGAACCATACCCACCAGTTATCGCTGCGGATACCGCGGGTACTGGAACCGGGATCGGAGTCTATGAACTTCCTGAGATAAAAGCCCGTGTTGCTCACTTCCTGCATGGAACGGTGAGGACCTGAGCTACCGGTCAGCAGCCCTCCGTCACTGTACTTGGTAGCCAGGTCAGAACCTTCATAGGTGTTGTATTCGCCGGCCACCGGATCCCATTCCTTCACCCCGGCCTGAATTTCTACGGGCAGTCCTTTAAAGGAGGTGCCAGGATAAATCACGGTGCCGTAAAGCCTCCAGTCCTTATTGGCAAATATATCTTCCAGGTTGTCATAATAGATATAATCACTTTGGTCAGGAAGATGTGTCACCAGTTCTCCGGAGGAATTGTCCAGGTACTGGAAAGCCTCCACCAGGTTCAAAACCGGAGTAACGGTAGACGAAGCCAGATTATCTTCACGTATCCCGCGGGCAATGTTGTCATAGGCGAACCAGTGCCTCTTGTCAACGGCCGTGGAAAAATCTTTGGCGAAGATTACCTCCGGATTGGCTGCTTCGTTGTAGGTTACTTCATAAAAGTTTTCACCCAGGTGCGGGTTGATCTCATACAGTTCGTAAGGGCTTTCGTTAATGAGTTCCCTGGAAGCTTCCAGGGAAGCTGTGTAATAGGCATCGGCCATGGAAGCGGGGATTCCCACCTCGCCTCCGTCGGTCTCGATGGGAACGGGCATCTCATTATTGTACTTGGCCAGGGAACCGGCATACAACATGGCACGGCTTTTCAGCGCCAGGCAGGTATATCTGTTGGCACGGGTCTGGCTGCCTTCATTGCCGATCACATCCATGATCTCATCCAGTTCGTCGGCAATGAAATCATACACTTCATGCTCCTTAGCCCTGGGCTGGCGCAGATAGCTGGGATCGCCGCTGAAGTCATAGATCAGCTGCTCCGTCACCAGGGGTACGCCCCCCATTCTTTTAACCAGCTCAAAATAATTCATGGCCCGTATGAACCGGAGCTCGGCGTTAAAAGCCAGTTTTGTGTTTTCATCGAGTTCTACCGCATACTCTTCCAGGCTTTCCAGCGCCAGGTTGATGTCCCTGATCAGGCCATAATTCCACAGACGCCATTCACTGCCACCATAGGAAGCCATATCATTGTAATAACCTTCGTTGTTCATCTGGCCCGACCACATGGCATCGTCGTAAATAGCCATGCGCCGCCAGTTGTCGTCAACACTCATGTCCACTTCCAGTCTGTTGTAATAATTGGCCAACAAACTGAGGATCATATCGGGATCGTTCCAGACCTGCTCTTCCAGGACAAGATCCTTGGGTTTCCTGTCCAGCCAGTCTTTTTCACATCCGGTGGAAAGAAAAACAAACAGGCCGATCAATAAACCGTTTATTATTTTTTTCATCATCTCAGTCATTTAAAAAGTTAGATTAAAGCCAACATTGACCAGTCTCTGCTGCGGATAAACCAGACCGCTCGAAGAAGTTACTTCGGGATCGATCTCGAACTGCTTCAGGTTATCGAATGAGAACAGGTTGGTTCCGTTGACATAGACCCTGAGCCTGGAAATTCCGATCTTGTTTAATACAGATTCAGGAATATTATATCCCAGTTCCAGGTTCTTCAGTCGCAGATAGTTCACGTTGGTCACCCACCAGTCGTTTTTCCAGAAATTGGAATGTCCGCGGTCGGTACGTACTGCCGGCCATTCGCCGGGTATCCATTCGCTCTCGGGATCATATACGTCGGCTTTTCTCCAGTAATCATCCAGCATATAGTGAGGTGCGTTCCCGTTGCTCTGGAAGGGAACCATGATCTCCCATTCGCGCCGGTATGATTGCAGGTGCCCGCCGGCAAAATCAAAGGCCAGGGAGAAATTCTTCCAGGTAATGTATCCGTTGATACCGGTTGCCAGGTATGGGTTGGCTCCCTGGGCATATCCAATGGGTACTTCATCCATATAATTGATCACGCCGTCCTCATTGGTGTCCTGGTATTTAAAGTCGCCGGGCAACATGGTGCTGTTCCCGCGTCCGTCGTTGTTGATCTCATAATTTTCGATCTCTTCTTCCGACTGGAAACGGCCAATCACATGGTAACCCCAGTTAACGGATGCCCAGCGGTCTTCCACCGAGTTGCGGTATTCATCCCAGGAGTTGCCAAAACGAGGCTTGTACGTGTACAGGATACGGCGCCTCGACAGCGTAGCATGGGCGCTGAAGCTGTAGCTGAAATCACCCTTGCGGTCTCTCCAGGTAAGAATCCCTTCCACTCCGCGGTGGGCGTCGGCATTCAGGTTCTCGTCGGGCAGTGAATAACCCACTTCGCTGGGAAGCAACACGTCGTAGCGAGCAGCCGGCAAACCGGTACGACGGCGTTCGAACACGTCGACAGTACCTGAAAGTTTGTTCTCAAACATGGCAAAGTCAAGTCCCAGGTTGATGGTCTTGTTATGTGTCCATGACAGGTTGGTGATGGGAAGCCCTTTGGGCTGCAAACCGATTACCAGATCGCCGTCCAACAGAGCGTCTCCTCTGAAGAAATTGTATCCGGCCATGTAGTCGAAGGCACTCACACGGGTCTCACTCCCGGTTTCACCATAGGAAGCCCTGATCTTCATGCTGCTGAACACATTCCCCAGCGCATTCCGGAAGAAATCTTCTTCAGAAATCAGCCATCCTGCAGAAATGCCCGGGAAGAAACCCCAGCGGGTATCGGGCGGGTACAGGTATGAGCCGTCATAACGACCCAGCAGTTCCAGCATATACTTCTGCCGGAAGTTATAGTTCACACGACCGATATACCCGGCCCGGGCTTCGGTGCGCCAGGAATCACCCAGGTAATCCTGCTCGGAGAAGTCCATCCTTTCCACATAGTTGGTGGAAGGTACCGTATGGATGGCCAGATAATGGTTGTCATAATCAGACCGCTCATAGGCTACGGTAGCGGCAATGTTATGATCGCCGAATGTCTTCACATAATTTAACTGTGCCTGGGCAAAACGCTGCACCACATTCCGTTTGTGGTATTCTCTCCAGGGATTCTGGTTCCCCCAGCCGGGCTGGGTGTAATAGGTATCGGTAGCTTCATCGTAACGATAGGCATCGTAAGTATATTCAAAGCCGTCGAAATCCTCATTCCTGAAGTTGTAAGCGCCGGCCACCCGGGCAGTCAGCCCGAAATCAAAATCATATTCTGCGAACACATTAATGTTCATGGTATGAAAATCATTGTCCACCCAACCGGTGATATCCCGTGTATAGGTAGCCGGGTTCACGTTCACGTTATGCGACTGATGCACATAATTGGGGTTATCATTGGCATACGGTGGTTCGGTTGGCCAGTTGTTCAGCACCGAGTAGAACGGATTCCAGTAATCGTCCAATCCGGGAACCCCCACATTACGGATCTTGGTCAAACCGGCGGTCATTTTTCCGCCTACCGTCAGACCTTTTGTCAGACCCGACTCCAGATTCAGCTGCACGTTGGTACGGTCATAGGAGTAATCCTTGATGATGGCGTCCTGGTGCATATCTGTCAGCGAGAAATAATAGCTGGTCCGCTGCGACCCGCCTGTAGCATTCACGTTTATATACGACTGCGGCACATTGGGGCGCATGGTCAGATCAAAGTAGTCATAGCTTTTGTATCCCCGTTCCGTACCGGCTTTCCACTTCTCAAATTCTTCCGGAGTGTAGAGCAGGGAAGGATCCTGGCCACGCACCACGGCAGCCTGCATTTTCCCTTCCACAAACTGGGCTGCATTGGCTGGGTGCGGGAAACGGGTATAATTCTGCCATCCGTAGTAGCCGTTTACATTGATGCGGGTTTTTTCATTGTACTTTCCGCTTTTGGTCGTGATCAGCACCACCCCATTGGCAGCCCGCAGACCGTAAATGGAAGCGGAAGCGTCTTTCAGGATAGTGATACTCTCAATGTCTTCAATGGACAGTTCATTGAAAATATCCTTTCCCGATCCTTCCGTAAAACCGAAAGCATTTTGCCAGGTGGGCCCTCCGTAGGGAATTCCGTCAACCACGTAGAGAGGATCACCCAGGTTACGGATCTCCAGGTTGGTGGCATTTCCCGGACGGGCATCGCCCCGGCGGGCTGTCACTCCCTGGATTTTACCAACCAGTGCTTCACTGGAAGCAGTGGAAGGTGTGCGTACTATGTCTTCCGTTGTAACACTGCTCACGGCACCGGTCAGGGTTCGCTTGGTCTGCTCGCCGTAGGCCACCACCACAATTTCGTCCAGACCAATGGTTTCGGTCTGCAAAACGATATCGATCCGCTGGCGACCCTGAACGGGTACAGTTTGTGACCTCATCCCCACGAATGAGAACACCAGTGTGTCATTCGAATTGATATTGTTCAGGGTATAATTCCCGTCCACATCGGTTTGAGTTCCCGTAATGGTGCCTTTGACCACCACGCTCACTCCGATAAGGGAAGCCCCCGATTCATCCACGACCTTTCCGGTCACGGAGTGCTGCTGGGCATAAAGAAGGCCCGAAGCCATCTGCCCCCAGCAGAACAACAGAAGAAGCAAGGCATGCCTTAATAGCCGGAAGCTATTGAAAACCGCCGTGTTCTTCCCGGAATTTTCCTGATTTTTTTGATTTTTCATGGTTTAGGTTTAATTGGGATCATTTTACATGTTAGTTACTCCTGTAGGTAAAAAATCGTGTACTTACTTTGCATGTTTGTATCCGGTAAACTGACCGGCATACAAACCAATAAAACATTTCACCGGGTTATGTTTTCATAGGCATCAGGTTTGGTTTAGGGTTCAACATTGGTTTATTCTTATCATACTATAAATATTTATAAAAAAAACGGCCGGCGAGCATCTGTTCATGCATCCGGCCGACGGAACATTTTCCAGCTATCCTATTATTAATCAAGTTATTAGTATATTGCCACCCGTACATTCAGTAGAATAAATGTTAAATCGACATTAAATTTACATGAATGCAGAGAAGGGGCAGGTGGAATTTTGTGGAATAAAGGTGGAAATTTGTCTATGAACTGAAATTTGTGTTATAAAACATATTTTCAGCCCCTGAAATGGTCAGGACGACATACCTCCATATTCTTTGGGAGAAATTCCGAAATGTTTCTTGAAGGAACGACTGAAATATTTCGGATCGCTGTAACCGGTGGCATAGGCAATTTCGGAAATATTCATCTTGTTTTCTTTCAGGAGCCGGGCTGCTTTCTTCAACCGCATATTGATAATAAAATCACTGGCTTTCACATCGGTATAGGCAATCAGTTTCTTGTGCAAAAGGCTGCGGCTGATACAGAGCACCCTGGCCAGCTTCTGTACATTGAATGAGGGATCTGCCATATTTTCTTCAATGGCTTTCAGAACATTTTGCAGGAATTCCTCATCGGACCGGGTAGTAGTCAATTCTCCCGGCACTGGAGTCAGATTCTGCAGGAACAAACGGCGGAGTTTTTTCCGGTTTTCCATCAGGCTCTTTGCCTTCACCTCCAACATGTCGAGATGAAAAGGCTTGGCCACATAATCGTCTGCTCCGGTACCATACCCTTCGAAATGGCTTTCTGTTTCAGCCCTTGCCGAAAGTAGGATCACGGGAATATGCGATGTGTTCAGATCGTTTTTCAACCGGGTACACAATTCCAGTCCGTCCATACCCGGCATCATAACATCCGAGATGATCAGGTCAGGTGCATGTTTCAGGGCTTTTTCCCAGCCTTCGGTTCCGTCAAATGCGGTGATCACATGAAACGAACGGGTCAGTGTATTCTGTATATACCGGCACAATTCGCGGTCATCATCCACAAACAGCAGTACAGGCTGATCGGGTTTTTCAGCCTTCTGCACCTGCTGTACGTCTTCATACCCATCCTGCGTTATTTCATTGAATGATATGCCATGAATTCTGTCGCCAGCCATTTCATCCGGAATATTTTCCATCACCTCGCCCGGAAGGTAATTTTCTCTTTCCACTGGAAGAAATACCGTAAAAGTGGTACCCACCCCGGGTTCTGACCTGACATAAATCTGTCCCCTGTGAGCGCGGGTCATTTCCCTGGCCAGATACAACCCTATACCACTTCCCCGGACTTCCCGATTTCCCTTATGGGGCAGACGGTGAAATTTTCTAAACACATCTTTTACCACTTCATGGGGAATACCGGGTCCGGTATCACGAACCATTATCCAGGCATAGGAACCGGTTCCCCGGGGGTATTCTGAGGGTTCTTCCATTACATTAACGCCGGCTTCAGCCCTTTTCTCGCCATTGCCCACACCTGTTGCAACCTTCACCATTCCCTTTTGCGGAGTATATTTGATGGCGTTCGAAAGAAGATTATATACAATATTTTCCACAATTTCCCGGTCGAAGTACATTTCAATGCGCTCAGCCGGATGATACTCAAACGGGATTTCTTTCAGCGACGCCTGATTGGAGAATGAGCGGGAAATATTTTCAACAAATGAAGCCAGCTCGCCCCGGGCCACTTTCATTTCGATCTCCCCCGTTTCCACTTTCCTGATCTCGAGCAACTGGTTGATCAGTCTTAACAACCTCTGTGTGTTCCGGTAAATGATCTGGAGATTGTTTTTGATCCCTTCTTCCAGCCGGGTTTCTTTCATCATCTGTTCAATGGGCGAGATGATCAGAGTCAGGGGGGAACGGAATTCGTGCGATACCTGCGTAAAAAAGTTCAGCTGTTCCTGCTGGATCTGCCCTACTTTTTCATTCAGCTCGATGAGCTTATCCCGCTGTTCGCTGATCTGCATATTCTGATTCTCCAGCTGCCGTTTCTGCCCCTCGATCATTTCCTGCCGTTTCTCAAGCTGTTGATAGGATTCCCGCAGATCGGCAGCCTGTGATTCCAGCTCCAATTTCTGTCCTTCCACCTCGGCCGTTCTCTCCTTCACCAGGACCTCCAGCTTTTTCTTCTGCCTGTTCAGTGAATAGGTTCTGTATCTGATGATCAGCAATACAATGGCCAGAGACGCAAGAACAGCCAGTACATGGAACCATGTGCGCTGCCATACGGGTGGAATAATGGTAACAGCCATCATCGCGGGTTCACCCACCTGCTGACCGTCCATCACGGCCTGCACATAGAAGGTGTAATCACCACCCGAAAGATTGGTATAAGTTGCCTGCCGGCTGCCGGTAGCGTCCCTCCACCGGTTGTCGAATCCTACCATCCGGTAGCGATAGGTAATCCTTTCCGACTGTACAAAATTGAGCGCTGAAAACTGAAAGGAAAATTCCTTGATCCGGCGCGGCAAAACCAGATGATCGGAAGTAAGAATAGACTGAGGAAGAAGAACCCTTTTTTCATATTTCTCTCCTATCTCCACAGGGGAATTGAACACCCTGAATCCGGTAATGGTGGTAGGGAATAACTGGGGCATCTCCCGGATACTGTCGGGATAAAAACTGATCAACCCCTGCATGCTCCCGAAATAGAGCTCTCCCGATTTACCCGTAGCACCGGCCGACCAGTAAAACTGATCACTCAACAAACCGTCTTCCACATAGAAATTCCGGAAGGTCTTTTCCTCCGGATCAAATTCCGACAAACCGTTATCGGTACTCATCCACAACCTTCCTTTCCCGTCTTCCTGAATAGCATACACCACGTCATTGCACAATCCGTCATTTTCACAAAAATGTGTAAATACCCACTTCTTTCTTTCCATATCTTCACTGCACAACCGATTCAACCCCTGCCCGTAGGTTCCAATCCAGAGATCCCCGTTGCCACCCAACAGAAGGGATATCACATAATTCCCGCTGATGCTTGCGGGATCGTCCGGATCACTGACAAACCGGTCGGCATGAATGGCCTTTTCATAAACCACCTGCAGGCTTTCCCAGGTGATACGATATAGCGCATAGCGGGTCCCTACCCAAAGATTGCTATCCGCATCGAATGTCAGACAGCCCACCGATTCCATGTTTCTGATATCATCGTACAACCGAACGGGAATAAACTCCTCTTTCACTGCATCATATTTCATCAGGCCGTCTATAGTCCCTATCCACAGGTTTCCCCGGGAATCTTCCACAATGGATGAAATGTAATTGCTAATGGGTTGTCCGGGAATGGATGGCTGGTGGAGGTATCTGATAAATTTCCCTTCTTCCATGTTCCCGGGGGTAAGCAGGTGCAGCCCGCCGCCCCAGGAACCCACCCACAGGTTCCCTTCCCGATCCCGGTGAAGCACTGAAATAAAATCGGAGGTAAGTCCGTCACGGTCTCCGGGCGAATACATGTAATGCCTGAAGTCACCTGTGTTTTTTTCATACCTGTTCAATCCGCCACCGGCTGTTCCGATCCACAGGTATTTCTCATCTTCACAAACTGAATTTACGGTGTTATGGCTCAGGCTGTTTTCATCCCAGGGGTTCCATTCAAAAAAGTCAAAATTCCTGCGGTAAATGTTATACCGGTTAATTCCGCCCCGTTCGGTCCCGATCCATACATTCCCGTCTTCTGTATACAACAGGCAATTGACAAATTCATTGTTCAGGCCGAAATGTGAGTCGGGGGTGGTAGTATAATTCCTGAACGCATCGTTGGATTCATTGTAAATACTCAAACCACCCAGGGTGCCTACCAGGATATTCCCCTCTCCGTCAGAGGTAATGCTCATGGCCACATTATGGACCAGGCTGCCCGGGTCTAAGGACCGGTGAATATACCTTATAATATTATTTTCCTTGACATCATAGCGAAAAACCCCGAACTGTGTTCCGATCCACATGGTGCCCAACGAATCCATCAGGAAAGCACGGGCAGTATTCAGCCGCGACACTGCCTCCGGGATCAGAGTGTTCCCTTCCGGCAGGAAACAACCATTTTCCGTATCATAAATATACACTCCGTTTGAAGTTCCAATCCATATTCTTCCCTGCGGGTCCTGATAAATTTCCCGCACCGACACAGGGGATGATGTCAGGGCGCTGTCAGAAAAAAACCTTTCCACACCTGATATCCTCCCGCTTTCATCCTCCGGATGAACACGGTCCAGTCCCCTGTCAGTTCCCACCCATACATACCCGTCACGGTCGGCCATGACCGCCTGTATGCGACAGGCACTCACAGAATAACCCGCTGATTCAGTAGTATATGTCAGGAAACGGTCCTGCCGGTAGAGATACACATTTAACCCATTTTCCGTGCCGATCCAGATATTCCCGTATGGGCCCTCCGTCATATCGAGTATAAAATTGTCGGACAGGGTAGCGTGATCGGTGTCATCGTGTTTGAAGACGGTAAAGGAATACCCGTCATACCGGTTCAGCCCATTCCATGTGCCGAACCACATGAATCCCCGGCTGTCCTGCAATATGCAGTCGACCATATTCTGGGAGAGGCCTTCCTTAATGGTTAAGTATTCGAAACGGATCGTTTCGGCCGGGTTCCCGGCCCGCGCGGAAAAACCCTGCAGAAATAGCGCCATCAGCAGAAACAATCCTTCGGGAATTATTCTTTTCATTTTCGGGATCTTGACCATGCTTTTTATCTCCACACATTGGGTTCATAAAGATAACACCTGTTTTTCTGGAAAAAAAGAGCATGTCCTGAAGAAAGCCCACCGGGAATGCTCTGCCGGTCACTTCCGGTAAAAAGCGGGAGAAAGAATGATGATCACAGTAAAAAGCTCCAGCCTTCCTACCAGCATAAGAAAAGAAAGGAACCATTTCCCCACATCGGGTATGTGTGCATAGGTTTCAGAAGGACCCACAGCCCCCAGGCCCGGGCCGATATTTCCAAGCGAGGCCGCCACAGCACCGAACGAGGAATCCATGTCATACCCCATGGCCGACATAACAGCCACACTGCTAATGATAATGATCAGGTAAAAAAAGGCAAAGGCAAGCACATTGGAGATAACCTGGGCGGAAACCGGTTTCCCGTTATATCTTACCGGGATCACGGCATTGGGATGAATCAGGCGTTTCAGTTCCAGGAAACTGTTTTTCAGTAAAAGCAGTATCCTGACTATCTTCACACCTCCACCGGTGGATCCGGCAGATCCACCGAAAAACATCAGAATAAAGATCAGTACGGTAAGGAAGGGCAGCCAGGTAAGGTAATCGGCCGTTACATACCCCGTGGTGGTAATAATGGATACCACCTGAAACAGGGCATCGCGGAAACATTTTTCTGGAGTGCATCCCAGGGTTAGCCATAAACCCATGGAAACGGCCAGGGTGAAAAATAAAACAGAGCCGAGGTAAAACCTGAATTCCTCATTCCTGAATATTTTACCGAAACGGAGATGAAGGGCAAAATACGACATCATGAAGTTGGTGCCGGCCAGGAACATAAAAACGGTAATTACATAATGAATATAGGGATTGCTCCAGTGAGCAATGCTTGCCTGCTTTGTGGAATATCCACCGGTAGCCATGGTTGTAAAGGAATGGCATACAGCATCGAAAATATCCATTCCCCCGATGGTGAGCAAAACAGCCTCTGAAAAGGTGAAAATAATATAGATCGTCCACAGGCGTTTGGCCGTTTCCCTTATCCGGGGATGCAGCTTATCGTATGTCACACCCGGCACCTCGGCAATAAAAAGCTGCATGCCCCCCACACCCAGTACCGGAAGGATTGCCAGCGTAAGCACAATGATCCCCATTCCTCCCAGCCACTGGGTGAGGCTACGCCAGAACAACAAGCCATGGGGCATGGATTCGATATCCGTCAGAATGGAAGCACCGGTAGTGGTAAATCCTGAAATGGTTTCGAAGAAAGCATCGGTAAAATTCGGAATGGAGGCGGAAAGAAGAAAAGGCAGGCTTCCGAAAAGGGAGAACAGAACCCATCCCAGAGTTACAATGAAATATCCTTCCCGTTTTCCCAGATCCCTGCTCGAGCGCCGGGTGGAAGACCAGGCAATAGCGCCTGTGGCCGTTACAATACCGGCAGATATTACCAGGGAAAGTTCACCCCCGTCATGATAAAAAGCTCCAACCAGTGCCGAAAGGAGCATAAAAAAACCCTCGACCAGCAAAAGAATCCCCAGAATGTGGACTATGATCCGGTAATTGATCATATATCAATTGAAGAAGTTGTCGATTTTTCCGACGGCACTCGGCAGGGCAAACACCACTACATGATCGTTAGGTTCGATTTGAGTATCCCCCTTGGCAATGAACGCCCGTTCTCCCCTGACAATCCCCCCAATGATGGAATCACGGGGAAATTCCAGTTCTTTCAGGGAAAACCGTGTGGCACGGGCCCCGGGTTTGACCACAAATTCCATCACCTCGGCATCGGTTCCCGTCAGGCACTTCATCGATGTTACCTCGGCACTCATGGTAAATCGTGAAATACGGCTGGCAGTGATCAGTTTCTTGTTGATCACCGCATCAATCCCCATGCGTTCGGCCATTTCTATGTAATCCAGGTTCTCTATTTCTGCAATGGTCTTGCGTACTCCCATTCGCTTAGCCAGCATGCAGGCCAGGATATTTGCTTCCGAATTCCCTGTCACGGCCACAAAGGCCTCCATGTTTTTCAGCCCTTCATCCATCAACAGATTGATATTCCTTCCGTCTCCCTGGATCACCAGGGTATTGTCCAGAAATCCTGCCAGTGTCACACTCTTCTCCTGGTCGATCTCAATCAGCTTTACATTGATTTCGTTTTCCAGGTCCTTCGCGGTACGCAAGCCGATGCGGCTTCCTCCGATGATCATCAGGTTGTTTATCTCAAAATTCTCTTTCCCCGAATACTTCAGCAGGCTGTTCACCCCTTTCCGGCTGGTAATGACATATACCACATCTCCCACCTTGAAAACATCATTCCCCCGCGGAATGATGGTATCTCCGTTCCGGGTTATGGCCACCGCCCTGTAATCCAATTCATTCCGGTTCTCGGTCGCTTCCATCAGGGTTTTATTCACTACCGGAGCGTTCTCATCCAGCTTCAGGGCGAAAAGAGACAACTTTCCCCCGGAAAAATCAAAAAACTCGCTCGTTCCCGTCTGGCTCAGCAAACCCACAATTTCCCGGGCAGCGATTTTTTCGGGATAAATCAGATGGTCCACTCCCAGACTGCGGAAAAACTCCTTGTTGTTCGGAAGAAGATACTCCTGGTTGTCTATGCGCGCAATGGTTCGTTTGGCGCCCAGTTTTTTACCCAGGATACAGGCCGTAATATTGGTATCTTCCAGGTGGGCTACCGAAATAAACAGGTCGGTCTTCCTGACATTGGCTTCCTCCAGGGTGGAAATGGAGGTAGCCGAACCATGTACGGTCATCAGATCCAGCCGGTTATCAATCGCCTGAAGCAATGATTCATTCGGATCGATCAACACCAGATCATGATTCTCCTGGCTGAGCATTTTGGCCAGGTGTGACCCTACCTCTCCTGCTCCTGCCACAATGATTTTCATCTCCTTATTCAATTAGCGGACACAAAGTAAATCATAATCCTCCGAATTATGCAAAAATTTGGCAACAACCTGTAAACAAATGTATCAATTTACAGAGAACATTGAAAGGCTCCATCCACGTAAACAGCATGAAAGGGTATATTTTTCTTTTTCAGATAATTCACCCACTCGCGGGTTCTGTAGTACCCCAGTGATCCGTCCAGTACAACCATTTGCGGATCGAAGCAATGCTCCAGTATGCCGGAGGCCACCCTGATATTCCCGGTTAAAATCAGCAAATCGAGGCTCAGTTTCCGGTCACACCGGCAGGTAACGGGAAAATTTTCCTCCAGTATCCCGATTTTTGTTCTCTTTCCCTGTACATACCCGGCCATGGGGGTTTGAACAATACCGAAATCTTCACGGGTTGTGGTTTTCTCCCATCTGATCAAGTCTTTTATTCCCATCCTGATCCGGTGGTTCCGTGTGTGATAATCATACCATCCGTCTTCTGTCACCGGTCTGATCCGGGCCACACAGGTTCTCCCCCGGGTTATGCCTATCATACTGCCGCCGGGGATACGATAGACCGTGAGCTCGTGCTGTCTGTACCATTCGGCAGCCAGCCTGAACCGGTCGGCCGCAAAGATCATGGCCACAGCCAGAAAGGCCCACCGGAAGGTTTTCCCATACCCCTTTCCGGCAAGGATCAGGGTCGCCAGCATACCATACAGTAAAACGACATGGAAGGGACCCACGTAAATCCCGGAAACGGTAGCACCCGGCAACGAACCGATCCACTGTACCGATTCGTTCATACACCAGGCAACCTTCCCTGCAAGCCAGGCCGTAACTCCTCCAAGCCATGGGAAAACAGATCCGGCCACAAAAAATACAAGGCACAACCCCAGCAAAAGCGTTATCAGGGGCAACACCAGCACATTGGATACAGGAAAACAAACCGGGAAAATATGAAAATAATGCAGGGTAAGGGGAAAGGTAACAAGCTGGGCTGCCAGGCTCACACTGACCAGTTTCCACAACCAGGAAACAATGTTGCCGGGCGGAAGCAGCCACCGGAAAATGCGGGGCTGAAAATACACGATCCCGGCAACGGCAAGATACGATAGCTGGAATCCCACATCCACCAGCAGGAACGGGTTAACCAGCAACATGAACATGGCCGATGCCGCCAGGATGTTGTACGTGTTAACATGCCTCTGCAACGCTCCTCCAGCTGCAAAGAAACCGAACATGGTCACGGCCCGGCAAACGGAAGGTGACAGGCCGCTCAGGAATGCATAAAAAATAAGCGCCAGCATTACCAGAACGGTTCTGATAAGGCGTCCTCCCGGTATGCGTACAAGAAAACCCAGCAGGGCATGCAGAAAAAGATACAGGATCCCGACGTGAAGTCCGGAAATAGCCAGAAAATGCATGGCTCCAGCGCCAGCATACCCCTGCCTGAGACCGGGGTCCATCTCATCACGGTATCCGAGCGACAACGCCGCCAGTACCTGAAACTCACGCTCGCCCATCCTGCCGGCTCTCAGCTTTTCTATCAAATCGGTGCGAAAGGAGTGAAAAAATACGAACCATTTACTCCCACCCTGAATTCCGGTCTTTCTCCAGCTTTCCTTCTCAAGGTATATTTGCCCTGTAATTCCCTGCCGGAAAAGAAATTTCCTGTAATCAAATTCTTCCGGATTCATGGGAGGATCCACCGGGCTCAGCCATCCCCGGCAAAGGATCAGGTCGCCATAAGCCAGTGTGGCCACAACCGTATCAACAGCCAGGGTGGCATACACCTTTTGCCGGTTACCCACCGGTTTTCCATACCGGTCAATCGCCCTCACCATAAGCAAAACCCGGTAGCTTCTTTCCTTTTTTACCGGACTTCCCATCACTTTTCCCAGATATGTTCCATATCCCTCATTCATTCTTTCCTCCAGCATGCTGTAACGCAGCCCAATATGGTAGATCCCGGCCAGGAGAAGGAAAAGAAAAAGAACGGAACCGAAAAGAACGGAGTCGAATGGTTCGATGAAATAAAGGAAAAACAAAAGAACAATCAGAAACAGCAAAACCACCACACAAAGAGGCGTAGTGAAAATCTGCGGTGGCCATAGCATTCCCACAGAAATTCCCGCCATAAAGGGGAGCAACAGGCGCAGGAAGGGATATTGCTTCAGGCGGCTCATGGATTATTGCATCCAAACCGTTGGAAATTCCAGGAATGAAATTAACCATTCCTTTTGAAAAATCCTATCATCCGAAACATCCGGTAAAACACAGCCTATTTGGAAAGATGCAGGAAGTTCGTTACATTTATTATCCCCGCCTGAACAAATAACAGGGAATAATGGTTAACCTAAAAAACAAAAAATTATGGCAAATCTGGGAACAAAATACCTGGGTATTGAACTGAAAAATCCCATCATCGTGGGGGCCAGCAATCTGGTCACCGAACCCGACATTGTAAAAAAACTCGAAAAAGCCGGCGCTGCCGCCATTGTGTACAAATCGCTCTTTGAAGAACAAATCCAGCTGGAAAGCTACGAAATGGAAGATCAGCTGGAAGAATACAATGAGCGCCATGCGGAAATGATCTCCCTGTTTCCGGATATCAAGCATGCCGGACCGGCAGAACATCTCCACCGGCTCGAAAAAATGAAAAAATCGGTTTCCATCCCGGTTATCGCCAGTCTGAACTGCGTATACCCCGAAACATGGACCGATTATGCCAAAAAACTGGAAGAAACGGGGATAGATGCTCTGGAACTGAATTTTTATGCCGTACCAAGGGATTTCAAAACAGAAGGGAATCAGATCGTGGAAGAGCAGATCAGGGTGATCGGGGAGGTGAAAAAAACAGTGAACATCCCTGTCAGTGTGAAACTCAGCCCCTTTTATACGAACATCCTGAAAGTGGTGGCCGAAATGGATAAGGCCGGAGCCGACGGTTTCGTACTGTTCAACCGGTTGTTCCAGCCTGATATCCATCTGGAAAAAGAAGAACATCACTATCCCTACCATCTCAGTCATGAAGACGACAACCGGCTGCCTCTGAGGTTTACCGGCCTTCTATACGATGAGATCCGTGCCGATATATGCAGTAACACGGGAATTTATTCCGGGCTGGATGTGATCAAGATGCTCCTGGCAGGTGCAGATGCCGTTCAGGTGGTCAGCACCCTCTACCGGAACAAACCCGATCATATAGCGGTTATGCTGCAGGAAATGGAACAGTGGATGGATAAAAAGCATTATGAAAAACCGGTTGACTTCAGAGGGAAACTTTCGAAAAAACACCTTACCGATCCGTTTGCTTACAAACGTGCACAGTATGTGGATATCCTGATGAAATCGGGAGATATTTTCAAGAAATATCCCGTGAGGTAGGCATAACAGGTACACATTGAATTCTCCCCCGGGAATCCGGAATGCCTGCGTTTGATTTTTTCCGGACTCGTTTCACAATAAATATTTATCTTTGTGTTTTCAATTATCCGAAGAAGGCAGTGGGAAGGATCCTGGCTATCGATTACGGGAAAAAACGCACGGGTGTGGCGGCAACCGATCCGCTTCAGATCATTGCGGGAGGAGTGGCAACGGTTCCTTCAGAAGGGATATGGGATTTCCTCGATGATTACCTGAAAAGGGAAACGGTAGATACAATTGTGGTAGGAAAACCGGTGACATTGAACAATCGGCCTTCCGAATCGTTCCGCGTTATTGAACCCTTTGTCAGGAAGCTTGAACGCCGTTACCCCAACATCCGGGTGGAACGGATGGATGAACGTTTCACTTCATCCATAGCGGGCCGGGCCATGATCGAAGGAGGGATGAAAAAGAAAGACCGGCAGGAAAAGGAAAGGATCGACCGCATCAGCGCATCTCTGATCCTGCAGTCATTCATGGAAATGAAGAATAACAAAACGTTAAAGTAAAAGGCTATCATGTTATATCCTGTTGTGGTATACGGACATCCTGCCCTGAGAAAAAAGGCTGCCACCGTGCAACCCGATTTACCCGGACTGCAGGAATTCATTGAGAACATGTGGGAAACCATGTACAAATCGGATGGAGTGGGTCTGGCTGCTCCGCAGGTGGGGGTTTCCCTGCGTATTTTTGTGATTGACGGATCGGAATTTTCCGACGACGATCCTTCCCTGAAGGAGTTCAGGCAAACCTTTATCAACCCCGTTATTCTGGAAAGGGCAGGAAACCCGGTGCTTTTCAATGAGGGATGCCTGAGCATACCGAAACTCAGGGAAGATGTTGAACGGGAATCATCTATCAAAATCACCTTCTTTGATGAACATTTTGAATTCCATGAAAAAACTTATGATGGGATTGCCGCCCGAATCATTCAGCATGAATACGATCACCTGGACGGCATCCTGTTCACCGACCGGTTAACCCCCCTGAAAAAACGTCTGATCAAGGGAAAATTGCTGGCGATTATGAAGGGAAAGTACGACGTACACTACCAGACCATTCTGCCGAAACAGCCGGTACCCAATCTGTTCCCTACCGGGATCAGGAAAAAGATCGTCGCCCCGGCAGGCTAAGCCCGGCCTCAGCAGCCTAAAAAAATAACCGCCGGATGGACAACCATCCGGCGGTTTTCTTATCCCCCTGAAAAACATCAGCTTTTCGTGTAATCCAGGGAAGCAAGCCGTTTATATGTCTCTGTCCTCCAGCGGGCATTTTCTTCTGCTGCCCTGAACAGCTTTTCCGCTTCTTTCGGAAACGTTTTCTTCAGCGAACTGTACCTTACCTCTCCTTCCAGGAACTGCTGGAACAGTTCCCATTTTGGTTCGCCCGAATCGAGTGTGAACGGATTTTTTCCTTCTTTCTCGAGCAAGGGGTTGTAGCGGTATAGATGCCAGTAACCGGCTTCCACGGCCCGTTTTTCCTCTTCCTGCGTTTTTTCCATCCCTGCCTTCAATCCGTGGTTTATACACGGAGCATAGGCAATGATCATGGAAGGTCCGGGATAGGCTTCGGCTTCTTTTACAGCCTTGAACAACTGCGACTGGCTGGCGCCCATAGCCACCTGGGCTACGTATACATATCCGTAACTCGTGGCCATCATCCCCAGGTCTTTTTTCCTGATCTTCTTACCGGAGGCGGCAAACTTGGCCACGGCGCCGGCCGGGGTAGCTTTGGAAGACTGACCTCCGGTATTCGAATATACTTCTGTATCAAGAACCAGTATATTCACATCCTCCCCGCTGGCCACCACGTGGTCCAGGCCACCGTATCCAATGTCGTAGGCCCATCCGTCACCGCCGATGATCCATACCGATTTCTTCACCAGGTACTGTTTCAGCTCAAGAATTTCCTTCGCTACCGGGTCCTTTTCTTTTTTCAGGGCTTCCAGCACTTTTTCAGAAGCTGCCCTGGAGGGTTCGGCTTCATCCTTTGCTTCCAGCCATTCGCCAAAGGCTTCTTTTGTTTCGGAAGAGATCGAGCCTTTCTCCATAGCTTCATGCATTTTCAGGGCAATTCTCTTTCTCATTTTTTCCACTCCGGCAGCAATACCGTATCCGTATTCGGCATTATCCTCGAACAGGCTGTTGGCCCATGCCGGTCCGCAACCTGATTTCTGATGAATGGTATAGGGAGTGGAAGGAGCGGTTCCTCCATAAATGGATGAGCAACCCGTGGCATTGGCAATGATCATGCGCTCGCCGAACAGCTGGGTCACCAGCTTGATGTACGGAGTTTCCCCGCATCCGGCACAGGCCCCCGAAAATTCAAACAGGGGTTGTGCAAACTGGCTGTTCTTCACCGTCTTGTCCTTTGGAACCACATCTTCCTTATAACCAATCTCTTTGTCAAGATAGTCCCAGTTATCCTGTTCATGCAGCTGGCTTTCGAACAGCTCCATTTTCAGCGCTTTTTCCTTGGTGGGACATACGTCCACACAGTTACCGCAACCCGTGCAGTCATACGGGCTTACCTGCAGCCTGTAATGATATCCTTTCAGCTGGGCTTTCCCTTCAATGGTTACCAGTCCTTCGGGTGCCTTTTGCAGTTCCCCGTCGGTCAGCAGGAATGGCCGGATGCAGGCATGGGGGCAAACCACCACACACTGGTTACACTGGATGCAGTTTTCCGGAATCCACTCCGGAACATGCACGGCAATCCCGCGTTTTTCGTAAGCAGTGGTTCCCTGGGGGAAGGTCCCGTCTTCCCTGCCCAGGAAAGCGCTAACCGGCAGATCGTCTCCTTTCTGCAGGTTGATAGGTTCGGCCACTTTGACAATGAATTCGGGCACATCCTTTTTCTGCGCCTTTTTCTCCTCCTCTTCTTTCAGGTTTTTCCATTCTTCAGGCACTTTTACCTCGGTTACCTGCGATCCGCTGTCAACGGCGGCAAAATTCATCTTCACCACTTCCTCACCTTTTCTACCGTAGGTTTTTTCAATGGCCTTTTTCATTTCTTTCACAGCCTGCTCATAGGGAATCACGTTGGCAATTTTGAAAAATGCTGCCTGCATAATGGTATTGGTACGGCCACCCAGCCCTATCTCATCGGCTATTTTGGTGGCATTGATCAGGAAGAACCGGATGTTGTTCCCGGCCAGGTACCGTTTCATGGAAACCGGCAGGCGTTCTTTGGTCTCTTCCTCATCCCAGATGCTGTTCAGCAGGAATGCCCCCCCTTTCTTGAGCCCTTTCAGCATATCGTACTTACCGATATATGCCGGCACATGGCAGGCCACAAAATCGGGATTGTTTACCAGGTACGTACTCCGGATGGGGTGATCGCCGAACCGAAGGTGGGACACTGTAAAGCCTCCCGATTTTTTCGAGTCGTAGGCAAAATACCCCTGGCAGTACTTGTCGGTGGTATCGCCGATGATCTTGATGGAGTTCTTGTTGGCACCCACTGTTCCGTCGGAACCCAGTCCGTAAAACTTGGCTTCCACCATGCCTTTGTGAACCAGCATAAAATCTTTCGGCTCAGGAAGTGACTGTTGGGTCACATCATCAACAATACCGATGCTGAAACGGTTCCTGGGCTTGTCGGCTTTGAGGTTTTCAAAAACGGCCATGATCTGGGCCGGTGTGGTATCTTTCGAGCTCAGTCCGTAACGTCCGCCCACGATCAGGGGACGGTTTTCGCGCTCATAGAAAAGGTCCCGCACATCGAGGTACAGGGGTTCGCCGTTGGCTCCGGGTTCTTTTGTGCGGTCCAGTACGGCTATGCGTTTTACCGTGTCGGGCAATACCTTGAAGAAATACCTGGCCGAGAAAGGACGATACAGGTGGCAGGTGATCAGACCCACCTTTTCGCCTTTTTCCACCAGGTAATCCACCACCTCCTTGACCGTTTCGGTAACCGTGGTCATGGCCACAATAATGTGTTCCGCATCTTTTGCCCCATGGTAGGTAAAAGGATGATATTCCCTGCCGGTAAGTTTGGAAATTTCCTGCATGTATTCTTCCACAATATCCGGAACGGCTTCGAAAAAGCGATTGGCCGATTCCTTGGCCTGGAAGTAAATATCGGGGTTCTGTGCCGTACCCCGCGTAACCGGATGTTCGGGATTCAGGGCGCGGTCACGGAACTCCTGCAGAGCCTTCCTGTCAACCAGAGAAGCCATGTCTTCGGTTTGAAGGGCTTCGATTTTCTGGATCTCATGGGAAGACCTGAACCCGTCGAAGAAATGCAGGAAGGGAACCCTCGATTTGATGGCAGCCAGATGGGCTACGCCAGCCAGGTCCATGATCTGCTGAATGCTGCCGCTGGCCAGCATGGCAAACCCTGTTTGACGTGTGGCATAAATATCACTGTGATCTCCGAAAATACTCAGGGCATGTGCTGCAACGCTCCGGGCTGAAACATGAAAAACACCCGGCAGCAATTCGCCGGCAATCTTATACATATTGGGAATCATCAGCAACAATCCCTGGGAAGCGGTGAAAGTGGAACATAACGCTCCTGCCTGCAAGGTGCCGTGTACGGCCCCGGAAGCCCCGCCTTCCGATTGCATTTCCTTTACCTCCACCGTCTCACCGAACATATTCTTCCTTCCGTTGGCAGCCCATTCGTCCACATATTCTGCCATATTCGATGAAGGGGTAATGGGGTAGATACATGCTACTTCACTGAACATATAGGCTATATGAGAAGCAGCCATATTCCCGTCACAAGTAATGAATTGTTTTTTCTTTGCCATTTTTCTTGATGATGTTTTTTGGATTGTGTTTTACATTGAATGATCAGAAGCAGAAGGATAAAAATAGAACAATTCCCTGTTTCTTTTCCCCGTTATTTAAGCAAAATTCGCTGTAAGCTTTTTATTCATTTTGTTTTTAAATTAAACGCCCTGCGAATCAACACAGTGTTATCCAGGTAACAGACATTTTTACAAATGTACAAAGAAAGACAGGAAAAAGAATGAATTTTGTCAGGTGATGATACAGCAAAGGCTGCCCCGGATGGACAGCCTTTCTGTATTATCCACTGTTCATGGATATCAGGAATTCTTCGTTCGACTGGGTTTTCATCATCCGGTCGCGCAAAAATTCCATGGCCTCCATCGGATTCATATCGGCCAAATAATTCCTCAGAATCCAGGTCTTGTTCAGGAAATTCTTGTCAAGCAATAATTCTTCGCGGCGGGTGCTGGAAGCATTGATATCCACGGCGGGCCAAACCCTTTTGTTGGCCAGTTTCCTGTCGAGCTGCAATTCCATATTGCCTGTTCCCTTGAATTCCTCGAAAATCACATCATCCATTTTCGATCCCGTTTCGGTAAGAGCGGTAGCCAGAATGGTAAGGGACCCCCCGTGCTCAATATTCCGGGCTGCCCCGAAAAAGCGCTTGGGCTTATGCAGGGCGTTGGAATCAACTCCCCCAGACAATACCTTGCCCGAAGCGGGAGCAATGGTATTGAACGCCCGGGCAAGCCGGGTGATGGAATCCAGCAGGATCACGACATCGTGTCCGCATTCCACCATTCTTTTGGCTTTTTCAAGCACGATATTGGCCACTCGTACATGCCGTTCTGCAGGCTCGTCGAATGTGGAAGAAATCACTTCGGCCTTCACGTTCCTGGCCATATCGGTCACCTCTTCCGGACGCTCATCGATCAGCAGAACAATGAGATACACTTCGGGATGATTATCGGCAATGGCATTGGCAATTTCCTGCAAAAGAACCGTTTTCCCTGTTTTCGGCTGGGCTACGATCAAACCGCGCTGTCCTTTTCCAATGGGAGAAAACATATCCACCACTCTCACCGACAGGCTGTTGTGCCCACTTCCCACCAGCCTGAATTTTTGATTGGGGAAAAGCGGGGTCAGATAATCGAATGGAACCCGGTCACGAATAAAATCAGGATCCCTGCCGTTGATCTCTTCAATCTTGATCAGGGGAAAGTATTTCTCCCCTTCCTTGGGAGGCCGGATGGTTCCTTTGATATAATCTCCCGTTTTCAGGCCGAACAGTTTGATTTGCGATTGCGACACATAAATATCATCGGGAGAATTCAGGTAATTGTAATCGGCTGAACGCAGGAAGCCATAACCGTCAGGCATGATTTCAAGCACGCCTGAATTGCTTATAATGCCGTCGAAATCATAATAATCGTTCTGTTTTTTCTCATGCTGGGCTTTTTTATGATACCCTGTGCCATGGGGTTCCGTAACAGGCTGCCTGCGTTTCTCATCGGTTTCCTGCTTTCCGGGAGCCACTGTGTCGGCAGTGGCTTTTTCCGGCTGCACCCCTCCGGGTTTTTCATCCTCAACATCCGTTGGCGAAGCAACGTAATCAAAATCGTCCAGGACGGGAGTTTGTCCGGAATCAGACCTCGACTTCCTCTTATTCTTATTCCTCTGCTCATTTGACTGATAGCCCCTACCGGACTGCGTCTTCCGGCCCTGTGACTGATCAGGCTGCCTCTGCTGCGACTGCTGAGATGGTTGCGGCTGGGCAGAGGATTGTTGTGGTTGTGGTTGTTGTGGTTGTGGTTGTGGTTGCTGTTGCTGCTGCTGCGGTTGCGGTGGCTGCTTGTCTGATACCGGCGGCTGATCAGCCTGCTGCTTTGAAGGATCTTCCGTTTTCCTGGGACGGCCTCTTTTCCGCGGACGGTCGGGACGGCGTTTTTCCTGTGCAGGCGGTGTTTGCTGGGAGGAAGGCTTCCCCCCGACTCCCTTTTCTGTGGCCACAATGGCCTGCTGATCAAGGATCTTGTAGATCAGATCCTGCTTACGCATTGCCTCAACCCGCTTAATGTTCAACTCCTTGGCAATATCGCGGAGTTCTGAAACAAGCTTCTTGTTCAGTTCAAGAATATCATACATAGATACGGTATAATTAAATAAGTAGAAATGTTAAAACACATCGAATTCTGAAAGAGACTTCAAAATTTATTCTGGATGTTGGAAATTACAAACCGGGGGGATAGAAAATCCACTGCAAGTATATGAATTAAACTTAATAATCCAAAATTTTTCGTGCAGATTATTTTTTAAAACACAAATAATGAACCCATTCCAATAATCTTGCCCCGTAAAATCCTTCCGGCATTCCGGCTTTATGCTTATGGGCACTTTTGGTTGATTTTTTTGCAACTTTTTTTCCGTCATTTCGTATAAACAATGACCGACCCTAACCCCCAGCCAATGAGACAATTAAAAATCAGCAAACAGGTTACTAACCGGGATACCCCGTCCCTTGATAAGTACCTCCACGAAATAGGCAAGGTAGAAATGGTGAGTGCGGAAGAAGAAGTAGAGCTGGCCAGAAGGATCAAAAAAGGGGATGATCAGGCTCTCAACCGGTTGATCAGGGCCAATCTGCGATTTGTGGTTTCCGTATCCAAACAGTACCAGAACCAGGGTCTTACCCTGCCCGACCTGATCAATGAAGGGAACCTGGGACTGATCAAGGCGGCACAGCGGTTTGATGAAACCCGCGGATTCAAGTTTATCTCCTACGCCGTGTGGTGGATCAGGCAGTCCATTCTGCAGGCTCTGGCCGAACAGGCCCGTATCGTGCGCCTTCCTCTCAACAAGATCGGATCCATCAACAAGATCAACAAAACCTTTGCTGAACTGGAACAGAAATTCGAACGCGAACCTTCCGTATCAGAACTGGCCCAGGTGCTGGAAATGGCGCCGAACGACGTGAAAGAGGCCCTGCGAAATACCGGAAGGCATGTTTCCATGGATGCTCCCATTGGCCCGGAAGAAGAAGGAAACCTGTATGACCTCATTCTGAGCAAGGATTCCCCCAGCCCCGAAAAGGAACTTCTTACCGACTCGCTCAGAAAGGAAATTGAACGGGCCCTCTCCACCCTTACATACCGGGAAGCCAATATTATCAGGCTGTATTTCGGCCTGAACGGCAAACATCCCCATACACTCGAAGAAATTGGGGAAGAATTCAACCTCACCCGGGAAAGGGTGCGACAGATCAAGGAAAAAGCGATCAAACGGCTGAAACACACCACCCGAAGCAAGATCCTGAGAACCTATTTGGGATAACCGGGTAAGTGAAAAGCCGGTTCGGAAGAAAAAGGATTCCCCTCTTCCGGCACATTTTTCATTTCATATCTACCATTTTCTATCCGGTATTTTCCTGTTATTTTATTTACTTTGGTGTCTTGACCAATCATTTTAAACTGAATTTCTATGGTAAAAGAAATCCTTGCCGAATCATTGAATCCCGAATCATTTATCGATGAGAAAGTAAATGAAATCAAACAGGCCGTTGAGGAAGGCATGGCCATCAACGCCCTGTCGGGAGGTGTCGACTCCTCCGTGGTGACATTGCTCGGACACCGGGCTCTGGGTAAACGGCTCCGGACCGTTTTTATTCAAAACGGACTGATGCGCGAAGGGGAACCGGAGCGGGTGGCTTCCTTTTTCAGCAAGCAGGGTGTGAGCGTGGAAATTATCCATGCCGAAGAGGCCTTCCTATCGGCCCTGAAAGGCATTACCGATCCCGAAGAAAAAAGAGAAGCCATCACCCAGACATTCTATAAAGACGTATTCGGCAAACTGGTAAGGGAAAGCAAAGCCAGATACCTGCTACAGGGAACCATACTCACCGACATTGACGAAACCGTAGCGGGCATCAAGCGCCAGCACAATGTATTTGAACAGCTGGGAATTGACCCTCAGGAAGCATTCGGATATGGTATCATTGAACCCCTGATCCAGCTTAGAAAAGACGGTGTGAGGAAGGTAGGCAAAGCCCTTGGACTAACCGAAGAATATTATAACCGCATCCCATTCCCGGGACCAGCCCTGGCGGCACGGATCATCGGGGAAGTGACCCGTGAAAAACTGGAAATGGTCAGGAAAGCAACATCCATAACCGAGGAAATGCTCAGTAACAGCGGAGCATTCCAGTACATGGCCATATTTCATGATGACCGGGTTACCGGTATGCGAAACGGAAAAAGAGATTTCGGCCACCAGATAGAAATCCGGTGCTGGGACAGCGTGGATGCCCGCACGGCCACACCCACCGAACTGCCTTTCGGTATTTTGAGAAAACTGGCTGCCGAGATCGTTGATAATGTACCCGGCGTGGTGAGTGTAACCTACAACATAGCTTCCAAACCGCCTTCAACCATAGAGGCTGTGTGATAATACCGGCAGAACAGGCAAAATAAAAGAATACTGCCGATATTATCAGCAACTGATATGATTTTGTATCTACGTAGTTATCTAGCGCTGTGCTTGTCAGGGACTCAGACAGGATCGCTGCACAGGCCATGGCGCTTCTTCCCCCGCCTTGTTTTTCTCATAAAACCCTCAGAGGCCGGTCGTTTTGATGAAATACGTGGTAATTATGGAACATAGCTAGTTATCTACGTTGCTATCTACGTAGTTATTATGGATGAAACATATCCCGGTAAGTTCCGTAGGAACGACAGTATATTTTTTTGGACCTGCTGAATAGTTACACATACCCCGCAGGCCGGTTTCGTTCGCCTCCCTGTCAAATCGATTTGTAGCAGAATGTTTGAAGAAACCCGATTTATTCATCCCACCGGCCACTGTTTCGCTCCGTTCCCGAAACGGAGCGACATGCTTTTTTGTGGG
>OMKS01000231.1_pt1 | contig 51861 bp, 39 predicted proteins | sample 1674721 | NCBI WGS metagenome assembly OMKS01 (sample SAMN06264996, study PRJEB25208) | sediment metagenome | isolation source: hot spring sediment | place: USA: California | collected 2014-09-02 | reverse complement strand
CGGCAGGTCGTTCTTGCTGCTCTATGCCGCGCGCCGGCGGTTCGGAGATTTGACCGCGACGCATCGCAGGCGGTTGACCCTCATCGCGTCGCTGTGCGGCTTCCTGTTGCTGTTGCTGCCGGTTACGAAGGAACCGCCGAATCAAAGCCCGCTCCTGCGGCGTAAACGCGCGTTCCAAGTCATTGTCTTGTTCGGCCCTAACGGGGCGGTCTTGTCGGCGTGCCCGTTCAACCGATTGGTCTTCCTGGGCAAAAACAGGCAATGCGACAAACGCGACCGCCAAAATTGCTGTAATTGTAATCCATTTTGTCTTCATCTTTGTCCCCTTTCATATTTAAGGTACATATCTCTATCAAGACAGTGGAAGAATTGGATGAAATGTTACACAATTTCGGGGAAAAATGCGGAAATACGACGAAAATATGCAAAAAAGCCTTGCTGATCATACAATCAGCAAGGCTTTTAGTTGGAGGTCTTAAATGGTTTGATTAGTTCGGGCAGTTGGGACCGCTGCCGTCCCGAGGACCGCCTCGCTGACCATGTCGCGGGCCGTTGCCGCTGCCGTCCTGAGGACAATCGCCTTTGCGTTGTCCGCGGCGTGCACCGCTTCCATCGCGGGGACCTTGCCCTCGGCCGTCTTGCGGGCGATTTTCGCCGCGTGTGCCGTCTTGCATCCCCTGTCGGTTGCCCTGCGGGCCGCCGGCAAGATCACAGCTCTGCGCTTCAAATGCAGCCTGACCCGTGGGGGCGGCCTGAGCGGTTGCGGTCGGGATGAAAACAATTCCCAGTACGAGCAAAATTCCTGCAAGAATCATCCATTGGCTCTTCATTGTTGTTTCCTTTCTGCTTATGTTTACATTTACGGGTTTATATTGCCTTTATGGGCCCATCTGCCTGGATAGTGGCAGCGACTGAGGAAATGTTACAATTAAAAAAGAAAAAATTAATTTTTTGAGTGAAATCGCCCTCTAAAATGCAAAAAATTGAAACCATCCAAAGGCGACATAGCGAGGCTTATGACTCAGGATTCACTAATTTTCTTTTTGACGGTGCGTCGATCAAGCCCGGCGGCGCGGGCGGTCGCTTCATAGGTTCCGTAAATAGCGTAAAGGCGTTTGAGGTAGTCGGTGACGACTTCGTCGGCGGTCGCCGAGCCGATCTTCATTTTTTGGTACAAGGCATCGAAGTGATTGGTCTGCTCAAGTCGGTCGCCTTCGTAGTCGTCTTTAAGCAGTACGCGACGGATACACTGGGCCAGCTCACGCACATTGCCGGGCCAGTGGTAGCTGCGTCCCAGTCGTTTTTCAATGACCTCCAGCACACGGCCGGTCAATTCGGGGATGTCTCTGCCGAGAATGGTCTGCACGAAATGGCCGGCCAGATGGGACAGTTCATCCGAATTTTGCTGAATCCGCTCGGCCAGACTCGGCACGCGAATACAGTCCGAGCACAGACGATAATAAAAGTCGTCACGAAATTTTCCTTCGTTGCGCAAGGTGTGGACGGGGCGGTTGGTCGCGGCGATGACCCGACCGCCGAAACGCATTTTTTCGTGGCTGCCGACCGGGCTGAAGGTGCGCTCTTCAAGCACTTTGAGCAGCTTGACTTGAATGGGAATATCGATTTCGCCGATTTCATCCAGAAAGATCGAGCCGTGCGGCCCGCACAGGCTGAGCACTCCTTCGTGGCTGCTGACCGCGCCGGTAAAGGCGCCTTTGGTGTGGCCGAACAGTTCCGATTCAATCAGGCCTTCGGGGTATTGGGACAGATTGATTGCCACAAACGTGCGGGTAAAGCTGACGGCAAAGCGTTTGCGCCGGGGGTCGTAGGGGATAAATCCGCTTTTGCCGATGGCCGCGGCCGCGGCGCCTTTGCCTGAGCCGGTCGGGCCTTCCAGCAGGGTCGAAAAATCCTCCATCCTGTCCCAGAGATACCGTTCGTAACGGCGGATATCCTGCGTAAAGATGTTGTTCCAGAGGTCCATTCGCAGTTTTCGCATGCAGTCGCTGGGACCGACCAGTCCGGTATCGATAAAGAAAAACGCCCGGCGAATCTGATAAAACAGGGCAAAATAGCGTGCCGATTCCTGCGGGCTAAAGCCTCGTCGGCCGAGGGACTCAAGAGCGGCCTCGGCAAACACAGCGGACGCCGGCTCGTCTCCATGCTGCTGGCGGATGATAAAGTCATCAAAATCCAGCGCAAAGCGATGAAATGTATCGAATAAATACACATACGTCATCAATTCACGGTCGGCCGGTTCAAAGTCCTGAATTCGGCACGGGCCGTCCTTGTCAAGCTGCACCAGACGTCGGCGAATCTGATCGACGGCCCGCGGGACGACCTTGCGCCAGTCGGTCTCGCTGAGCATCCCGGCCATCCGCCGGTCAATGTCGGCTCGATGGGCACTGAACGGGTTGGTGAAGGTCGCATCGGCGACCAGCGCAAAAAAATCGCGAAAAGACGGTGACAGGGTCGGTTTTTTCATACACAAAATGTATGTCGCGCATACAACAAATGCAAGTTTTTCTTGCAGGGTTTATGCCGCCGCGGCGTGGATTTTATCGAAAAATATCGGGATTGAGCGTGCCCCAGCGGGTAAAGCCGGTTTTTCGGCAAAGCCGGATGCCCAGCAAAATGGTGATGGCGGTTCCGGTAAAGATGGCAATCATAATGGCGATTTGGTAAAGAATGGCGGTCATAGGTTCGGCGCCGCCGAGAATCACGCCGGTCATCATCCCCGGCAGCGAAACCAGTCCCATTGTGGCTACCGTGGCCAGCGTCGGGGCGATGGCCTCGTGCAGGGCGTTGGTCAGATAGGGCCGGGTCGCCTCGGCCAAACTGGCGCCGTCGGCCAGACGCTGGAAGTAGGCCTTTTCGCCTTTTTGAATTGTCTGAAAGAACGTGCGAATGCCGATGATGTCGGCCCGCAGGCAGTTGCCGAGGATCATCCCGCCGATGGGAATGGCGTATTGCGCGTCCAGCAGATCGGAACGGCGTAGAATAAACGCCATAAAATAAAACAGCGGCACCGCCGTGCCGGCAATCAGGGCGACAAACAGCGGCCCGGCCAGCGGACGAAGTTTCAGGCCGCAGCCCTTGAGGATCGATCCGTCCGCAACCGCGACCATCACGACCAGCCACAGCAGGTTCAACCAGGGGTTGTTCAGCCGAAAGACGACTTCCAGATACACGCCCACAAACGCAAGCTGTACCGACATTCGCACGATCGCCAGCGCCGCCTGTCCCAGGATGGGCAGCCGCGCCCACAGCAGCACGCCGAACGGAACGGCCAGCAGGCCGTACATCGCGACGATGCCCCACGCAGAGATGGATTCGGTGTTCATCGGGCGGCTCCATTAACAGCGGAAAGGTCAATCGTTTCCTCTGCCAGTTCGGCCAGCGACTGGTCATGGGAAATGAACAAAACCGTCCATTCCGGATGGTCGGCGAACATATCGATAAAACGCCGGCGGCTTCGGGCGTCCATTGCCGAGACCGGCTCATCCAGCAAAAAAATGGTGCGCTGGAGCAAAATCGCCAAAATCACCGCCAGCCGCTGTTTTTCGCCGCCGGACAGAGCGCCGGTGTCTTTATTCAAAATCTCTCGTGGCAAATAATAATACTCCAGCCAGTGATGCAAGCGGTCGATGTCGAAGCGAATGCCCGCATTGCGCCGATAAGCGAACGGTTCCTGCAGGCGTGCAAGAACGGGGCCGCTGCCCAAATCCGGCTCCTGCGCCAGATAGGCCAGTTTTTGCCGAATCGTCCAGACATTCTCGGCGTTGAGTTCCTGCCGGTCGATGCGAATGAGGCCGGAGAGATTCGGGACGAATCCCATCAGGCATTTGAATAGGGTGCTTTTGCCGCAGCCGCTCGGGCCGGCGATTCGCACCCGTCGGCCGTGCTCGATTCGCAGCGACAATCCCTGCCACAGGGTGATTTCATTGAAGGATACACTCAGGTTGTCAGTTTCTATGCAAGCCATTGATGACGTTATCCGAAGACGTTTCCTTTTTCGTCCACATACACATCGCACTGGGCCGACTGCAACAGCGTCAGCGCCTTGTGCAGCGCGTCGGTGTCGGGCAAACGAAACAGCTTCCCGCAGCGCGGGCAGCGCTTGCGTCGATCTGCATCCGCAATCGACAGTTCAAGGGCAATACTGCAATCGGGACATTTTGTCAACAGTCGCATAAACGCCTCAGATCGGGGTTTACCATCAAAAAAATTTGTACTCCGGATGCGTGTTTTTGACAAGTGATTTCTTCAAAAGCAGCGATTTTTCTCCGACTTGGGCGATTTTATCGGATAACTGTCGGCGCCGGGTGGTTGGCGGTTGAAGTCGAGCGGGCTATTGCGGTATAATAAACGGTGTGATGAAAGCAGCGACGTGATAACTCTGTTTTCGGGGGGTTCGTGATGAAAAAGTATGTTGTATGCCGTATCGTTGATTCGGCGCCGCCGACGGCGCCGGATAATGACAGCTCACATACGCCGGCGCCGTGCGGCGTTCAGCCGCCGGTGTTCAGAGCACTGGAAGGTTTGATTGATCGCGCCTATGGCCTTCGCACCGCCCAAGCGGCGATGTCCGGAATGGTGCTCAATAGGGTCGTGTGAGTGTCAGGTCGGACAAAAACAAAAAGGTTTTGGATTGTTGTGCGTCGTCCAAAACCTTTTTCGTATGAATAATCCCTTATTGATGAATCAGCCGTCCGTGGCTTTATATCCCCAAACGCCATAGATGTTCAGCCGCCGACAAAAACGCTTCCGGCGACTGGAGCGTGCCGTCAGCCAGCGCCCGGCGAGCCTGTTCGACTGCACTGCGATCTTGCGATTCAATTTTAGCCTGCTCGATGATTTGGTCGAAATGTTTGCTTATTTCCACTATCCGACCGGATTCGTCAGCAGCGTCGTTTTTATCGGTTCGTGCAGCAGGGTGAGTGCCCGTCGGCAGCGATGAAAGCAAATTGTTATAAGCGTTTATCTGCATTTTACAGCCATTTTTTTCACATATTCTATCTGTCAGTATTATTATCGAGGGCAGCTCGGAAATCTTAAGGCCGATTCAGTTTTTTTTACGGCGCCAAATAACGGCGTCTGTATTCGACGGTTCGCGGAACGCTGTTTTTGGGTAATTCCGGTAGAGTTTCAGAAACTTCATATGCAACAAAGCTCTCGAATGCACGAGGGCTGGTGACCAGAATCTGCCAATCCATCGGTTCATAACCGGTTCGCATGTGTTCACGGAAGTAGGTCTGCATCCGCCGTTCGACGGCCTTGTCGCTGCTGTCCCAGACATCCTCGAACGCCCAGAGCAGCCGTCCCGTGCGGGTATCCACCATTTTCAGGTTCAACCCGATCTGTAAATTCGGAAACGACATATAGCGGCGAATTTCCCCGAACAGGACCGCGTCCACGTTCAGCGCCTGTCGGGCCGCGGCCAGATCGTCGAGGGTATGTGAGTGCATATTGCCCAGCCGATGGGTTTGCCAGACGGGATCCGACCGCATGACCTTTTGCACGCTGAACAGGTGGCGTTTGCCCAGGGCGTCGGCCAGTGACTGTGTGAACGTTTCCGACACGTCGGTCCGCGGCGTCTGGTTGTCCAGTTCGAGCAGGGCGACCCGGCCGACTGCCGTAAAATCAGCCTGCGGATTGACATAAAAATGATCCGTTCGCGACGGGGCGGGATAAATAATCTCCCGACATCCCGCACAACAGACCGCTGCAAAAGCCGCGATAAATATCCACCGTTTCATTGGCATCGTCCCGTTCTGTGCCTGTTATTGTTCGGATGTTCTCATTGGTTCGGCGCCGAGAATCAGCAGGATTCGGCTTAGCGCTTCGAGCTGGGCTTTCTGAGCCTGACGCATTTCATTGCGAAAACCCAGCACATCGGCCTTCCACTTGTTCAGCTCGGCGTGCATTTCCTGAAGGAATTCATTGGCCTCGTTCAGTTCGTTTCGCGTTCGTTCGAGGTCGGCTTTGGCCGTTTCAAGCTGTCGGTTCAATTCGGTGTTTTCGACAAACAGTGTGTTGTATTTTTCGCGCAGCTCGGCGTTCTGTTCGACGACGTTTTCATATTTTTTGGCCCACGTGACGGCGGTTTGCACGGCGTCATTCTGCGTGTCGGGATCGACAAACCGCCGTTCAATGATTTCGGCGTTGGGCTGTGCCGTCGGCGAGGGCGCCGCGGCCGGCGGCGGGTCGGAGGTTTCGTAGATCACCCGTTCTTCAATGACGCGGCAGCCGGTCAACATCAGCAGCGCCGTTAAACCGATGTGTATCTTATTCATGGTCTTGATCTCCGTATGGATGTATCAGCGGATTCATTGTGTCGCCTGTGAATCGGCGTAATTGCACTGAATATAACTTTTTGTGCCGCAGGCGCAGGTGATTTCGATAATGGCATAGTCGGCGCTGCTTTCAATGATGCGCGCCTCTTGCGGTGCGCCGGCGGTCGGGGAAGATGCCCGCGGTGCTGCTTTCGTCCTGACAGGGGCGGCGCCCGTGAGGGGCGCGATGCGAGCACTTCCGCCGACCTTTACGCCGTTGTTTTTCATCACCTTGACGGTTCGTCCTATCATCTGCGCTGGTCTCCTCGTCTCTGTTAAGCGTGATAATCAATATGAGTCTGCTCGTCTTCGCCGTCGCATTCACGCTGCGTCTGTTCCTGTTGGAGCGTTTCTTCAATGCCTGGACGCGGACGGCGCCGGTGTTTTTTGCCTTTACGGGCGTCCTCTTTTTTGTTCTCGGCCTGACGCGGGCCGATGGAGACCGGCTGGGCGACTACCGTCGGCGACTGGACGCGATCCAGCGACTCATCGTGTGCAGCCATCAGTGACTCCTTTTTATTTCGGGTTTTTGTTCTGTTTTAACCGGTTCATCGTGCTGCCATTGCTTCATTCGCGTTGACAGCTTGAATAAAGCGGCGGCGTGAAGCTGGCTGATGCGTGATTCGGTCAGCTCCATAACGTCGGATACCTGCTTCATTGTCAGTTCACGGTGATAGTACAACAGAATGATGTGTCGCTGTTTTTCCGGCAGTTCTTCAATCGCCCGGGCCAGCATGGTTTTCATTTCTTCGTGTTCGAGGCGGTCGCCAGGGGCGTGGCTGTTCGGGGCGGTCAGGCAGCGGCCCAGCGCCGGGGATTCGTCGTCGGCGCCGCTGATGGACAGAAAATGCCGCGCTCGGGCGGATTCATAAACCTGATAGATTTTCTCAAGCGGCAGATTCAGCGTCTCGGCGATATACTCATCGGAGGCGATGGTTCCGTGTTCCTGCAAATACCGCTCGGCGACGGTCTGCACCTGATCGAACAGTTTTTTACTGGTCGTCGGTGTGAACGACCAGCCGCGCATTTCGTCAATGACCGCCCCGCGGATCCGGATATAGGCGTAGGTCTTGAACTCGGCGTCTTTGGCCGCATCGTAGTCCCGCGCCGCCTTGACAAGCCCGATCGTGCCGGCGGAAATCAGATCGTCGCGCGACAGCGGCGGCTGCAAGTACGAGGCGACCTGCCGGACGATGCGATGCACCAGCGGCAGATATTGAATAATCAGATCGTCTTCCCGTCGGCGACGCATCTGGTCATCGTAGGCGCGCAGTGCTCGTCCGGCGTTTGTCGGCGGGGCGTTGAATTCACACGCCGCGGCCCCGACGCTTTCGCCGCCGCCCAACGCCGTCTGAATATCCTGAGTGTCCTGAGGTATAGTCATAAGTTACCGTTTACGTTTGTTGATTCTTCCGATGACGACGACGCGCCCGGTCCTGCGCCATCGCGTCCACCAATATACGCACGATCAGATTGCCCGCGATACACACCGTCAGATACAATGCGGCCGCCCCGATCAATGCCCGCTGCGTACAGACCATCGGCTCAAGCCCGCTGAGCCATCCGATCAGCGCCATTACAAAAAACAGCATCGCCGACAATCGAATCGCTATGTTGCGTATTGTTTTATCCATCTGTTAAACACACTCAATTGTTGTCTTTTATACCGTCATCAATTGTCCGGCGTCCACGCCGTCGCCGCTGTTGCCGACACCGTCGGGCAGCGTGAGCATTTCGACCGGTTCGATGGGGCTTGCCGGTACAATTTCATCATAAGCCACCACGGGCAGTCGCGGAATCGTCCGTTGCAGCAGGGTTCGCAGCCCCGCCCGCAGCCGCGCATCGCACAGGACAATGGCATGGTCAATACCTTTTTCCATCACCGCCTTCCAGGCCTGCGCGGCGGCCTGGCCGAGACAGGAGGCGGTTTCCGGATCAACCGAAAGGCCGATGGCGTCATTGCTTTGATTGACCTGCCCAAGCAGTGTATGTTCCACGGCCGGATCAAGCGTAATGGCGTAAAGGGTCCCGTCATTGGCCTTGTGCTGTTCGGTGATCGTGCGTGCCAGGGCCTTGCGAGCCAGTTCGGTCAGCAGCACGGCGTTCTTGGTGCGCCCGCCGTGTTCGCCGAGTGTCTCAAGAATCAACGGCAGATCGCGAATGGAAATTTCCTCACGCAGCAGATTCTGAAGCACCCGCTGCAGCAGTCCCACTGAGATCACTTCGGGCACCACTTCGCCGACCAGCGACGGCTGGACTTTACGCAGCCGTTCCAGCAACTGCTGAACGTCTTCGCGCGTCAGCAGTTCGTGGGCGTGTCGGCTCAGCGTCTCGGACAGATGGGTCATCAGGACCGACTCGGGATCGATGACGGTGTAACCGGCCAGCTCAGCTGTTTCTTTGTCGGCTTCATTGATCCACAACGCCGGCAGCCCATACACCGGTTCCTTGGTTGTGATTCCTTTGACCGGACGCTGCACCGTGCCCGGATCCATCGCCAGATAACGCCCCGGCTCCAGCGTGCCGGAGGCAATCACATGGTCGTACAGGCGAATCTCATAGGCGTTCGGTTCCAGACTGATGTTGTCGCGCAGCCGGACCAGCGGAATAATAAAACCGTATTTTTGGGCGAATTTTTTGCGCAGCGCTCCGATGCGATCAAAGATGCTGCTTTTTTTGCGCGGATCGACCAGACTAATCAGCCTAACACCCACCAGAATCGACAGGATGTCGGCCTGCAACAGCTCTTCGACGGCTGCGCTTTCATCCTTGACATCGGCCCGGTCGGATTCATCTTCGGCCTTCGTTTGCGGGGCGGCGGATTGTTTTCGCACCAGCCAGGCCAGTGTCCCGCAGCCGCCGCCCAGCAGCAGGAACGGAATTTTGGGAAAGCCCGGCACCAGTGTAAAGGCCCCGATCACACAGGCGGCAATCAGCAATGGCTGATTGTGCCGGAGCATCTGGCGGGTCATATCGACGCTGACGGTGTGCTCGGAGCGAATTTTGCTGACCAGAAAACCGCTGCTGACCGCGATGATAATCGACGGAATCTGGCTGACCAGTCCGTCGCCGATGGACAGCACGGCGTAACGCCGCAGCGCCTCGGCGATGGGCATGCCGTGCGTGTAGCCCAGCAGAATGCCGCCGATCAGATTGACGGCGGTGATGATCAGCCCCGCTTTGGCGTCGCCGGAGATGAATTTGCTGGCGCCGTCCATGGCGCCGTAAAATTCGCTTTCTTTGACAATGGCGTCGCGTCGGGCTTTGGCGTCTTTTTCGGTGATGGCGCCGGCGTTCAGATCGGCGTCGATGGCCATTTGTTTGCCCGGCATGGCGTCCAGCACGAATCGCGCGGCCACTTCACTGATGCGGCCGGCGCCTTTGGTTATGACCACAAACTGAATGACCACCAGGATCAAAAACATCACCAGCCCGACGATCAGATTGCCGCCGGCGACGAAATGGCCGAAGGTGTCAATGATCGTGCCCGCATCGCCGCGCAGCAGAATCAGCCGCGTGGAGGCGACGTTCAGCGACAGGCGAAACAGCGTTGTAATCAGCAGCAGCGAGGGAAACGTGGACAGTTCCAGCGGCTCATTGGAGCCGAGCACGATAATCAGCACCGCCACCGCCAGCGAAATGCTGCACGCCAGTCCGATGTCCAGCAGAAAGGTCGGCAGCGGGATCAGCAGCGTTGCCAGAATCGCCACCAGGCCGGCGGCGAAGATAAAATTCGTATTGCCGCCGAACCGCAGTGCGCCGCTTTCAGCGGGAAGTTTTGCGTGTTGTCCCGTCGATTCGCTCATACGTCCTGTCAAGAGAGATTATGCGTTTTGCGTTTTCTGCGTCGGATCAAGCTGTTTGACCTGACTGCCCATCACGTGCCGAATCCGCAGGCCGTAGTGATCGTCCACGACCACCACGTCGCCGGCGGCCAGACGAATGCCCTGCACATACAATTCCGCCGGCTGACCGACGGCCTGATCCAGTTCGAGTACCGAGCCGGGTCCCAACTGCAAGAGTCTGCGAAACGGCACTTCAGTCGTGCCGAGAACGACTGTAATCGGCATCTGGATATCCAGCAAAACCGATAAATTTTCCTGCTCGGAAGGGCCGGCGTCTTCGACTTCTTCAAAGGCGGCGGTCTGAACCGGGGTTTCTTCGGTCTGCTCTTCCTGCATTTCGGTTTGTTCCGTCTTTTCGGCGTTAGATGTTTCTGTTTTGGCCATTGTGATATCCTGTTTTCAATGTCAGCGTTTTGTTTAATTGCAGTCGGCCCTGTGTTTTACAAGCCGGGCACTTTTTCACCGGAGATCAGCAGCGCCCGTCGGCCGTCCGCCTTGGCCGGCCAGGCGCTGAAGGTTGTCCGTCCGTTGATCAGTACATCCGCCGGCTCGGTGATTCTGCGATCCAGGACCACCACATCGCCTTCTTCCAGCGACAAAATATCTTTCAGCGTCATCAGCGCCGAACTGAGCAGGGCGGTTATCCGCATCGGCGCTTCGTGCATTTGCCTGACAATATGATCGGGGCTTGCTTTTTTTTCTTCCGCCCGACTGAACGGCCCATTGATCTGAGCAATCTCGGCAATGACCTCATCGACGACCGTCAGCGATATCGTCAGTTTGGCCTGGCCGCTGACGGCTTCAAAGCGAAATTCGCACATATCGTCCAGGTCGTGGAACCGTACCGGCCAGTCGCTGTAAATGATCTGATTGCTTTTCTGGATGGGGATCCGTCCGTATTCATTAAACCCTTCGGTCAGCGCCTCGGCCAGCGCTGAAGTTGCATCCAGCAAAATCGATTCGGCCAGCGAGGTCATCTGTCCGTTGTCGCCGATTTGCGACTCCGGATCGCGCAGCATGAATCCGACCAGCCGCGTCGCCGTCTCAAACGGAAGACTGATAAACCCCACCGGCCCTTTGTTCGGCTGCAAGACGGGCATATAGTAGGTTTTCGGCTGCTCCTGCATGACGTGGGTGTACAGTTGATCGGCGTACCGCTCATAGAGGCCTTCGGCCCGCACGTCGAACGTCGTCCCGGCCAGCGTGTGCAGACTTTTTTCAAGATACCCGGCCAATTTGACGCTGAACAGCATCAGCGATTCCCTGCTTTCACTGTTGAGCCGGTGAGGAATGTACCAATCCACCGCCTCGGCGTCCGGACGGTGTGTATCCGGCTCGACCAGCGACCGCATCGTCTGCATCAGATCCAGCAGATGACGGCCGGCCATCGGATTGTCTTGAGGCGTCTGAGTCATTGAACCGCAAACTCCCGAAACAGGACCTGACGGATGAACGGCCTGGCGTCCGGAAACAACAATTGATTGAACTGGTCCTGTACATCGCGTTTGATGCGATTCAGGTTCCGGCTCCCGCGAACGTCTTCAAGGCTCAACCCGGCAAAATACGTCGTCAGCCAGTCGCGCAGCACCATCGTACGCTGCTCCAGAAAGACCTTGCCTTTTTCCGGGTCCAGTTCGGGGCTGATTTCCATCGAAATCGACACACGCACATAGCGCGTTACGCCCGGCTCGTCCAGGTTGGCCAGCACCGGTTCCATCGCGTCGTAAATCCACGGCGAAGCGCCGTTGGCGGCCTGTTGAGCCAGCACCTCATCAAACGTTTTGGCGTCGTTGTCCAGCGTGCCATTCGATTTCGGGATTGCCGCGCTGTCCTGGCCGCCCAGCAGTTGCGACAGGGCGAACCCTCCGGTCGCGCCGGCTGCCACCACGGCGCCCAGAATCAGCCATGTAAATAATCCTGATCCGCCTGCGGAGGATGAAGCTTTTTTTTCTTTGTCTTCTTTTTTCACTTCGTGATCTTTGTCTTTGGCCATTGTTCGCTCTCACGTGGTTGTCGAGTCTGTCCTGTGTTTTATTTCAATCATCCATCCGTTCCGTCCTCAGTCCGCTAATCCGCGGCGGTGACGGCCGGTTCCGCGACATCGTTGTATTTTTTCACTTTCTGACGCAGTGTTCGGTCGCTGATGCCGAGAATTCTCGCCGCTCGTGTTCGATTGCCGTCTTCCCGCCGAAGCGTATCGAGAATGGCCCGCCGTTCCAGTTCTTCAAGCGAATGGCCCGCCAGGGCAAACGGCGGTTCGTCGTCCAACGGCTGGACGCCGAGATTGCGCCGCAATTCCTGCAGCAGCCACGGCGTCTCGGTAATCGACAGTTTCGATCCTTTGCCAAGGATCATTGCGCTTCGCACCACATTACGAAGTTGCCGTATATTGCCCGGCCATGAATAGGCGTTGAACACATCCAGCGTGCGCCGGTCGATTTCGGTAATCGCACGTCCCGCCTCGCCGGCAAACTCATTGATAAACCACCAGATCAACTCCGGCAGATCGTCTTTACGGTCCGCCAGGGCGGGCATGGCGATGTGAACGCCGCAGAGACGATAATACAGATCGGCGCGGAAGGCGCCTTTGTGAACCTGCCGGATGATATCCTGGTTGGTCGTGCTGATCAGGCGGACATTGACGCGGATGCTCTCGCTGCCGCCGACCCGCTCAAACTGCATCTGTTCCAGAGCGCGAAGCAGCTTGGCCTGAAACGGCGGCGGCGTTTCGGTAATCTCATCGAGAAAGAGCGTGCCGCCGTGGGCGCGTTCCAGTCGGCCTTTGTGGCACATCAGCGCGCCGGTAAAGGCGCCTTTTTCATGGCCGAACAGCTCGCTTTCGAGCAGCGACTCGTTCAGCGCCGCACAATTGACCCGCACGAGGGGGCCGTCGGATCGCTTGCTGCGGTTGTGAATCAGTCCGGCCAGCAGTTCCTTGCCCGTGCCGCTGGGGCCGGTGATCAAGACCGGCGCCGAGGTCGCCGCAACCGCCTCGGCCATGCGAACCGCCTGTTTGAGAGGCTCGCTCTGTCCGATAATCGGATACGCCCGACCGTCGTCGCCGACGACCGTTGCAATGCGGCCGGCCTTGTGATTGGGAAGCCGGCGATCCAGAACGGCCTCCACGGCTTCGGCCTGGAGCGGCTTTTCAAGGACATCAACGCAGCCGGCGCGCAGCCCGGCGACCGCCGCTTGGGAGGCCTGGTTTTCGCACATCATTACAATCGGCACTTCAGGATGCTCCGTCCGCAGCAGCGTCAGCAAGTCGCTTCTTGGCCCGCCCGAATCGACCGGAAAATCATCCCCGATGAACACCAAATGCCACCGGTATTGTTCCAGAAACGTTCGCGCCGCCCGCGCGGTTGTGGCGACGGCGCCGCGCAGATTACGCCGAGCCAGCACCGCCAGCGCCTCGCGCAACTGGCGCGAATCCCGTTCAAGCATCAGCACATGATAATAGGTTTCGCTATTCATTCTCGCTCCGTAAGGTCGTGTATTGTTGTACCTGCGTCTGATTTGTTTCCAGCCAGTTCAGCATCCGCAGCCGCCCCTGCGCCGCGGCGGCCCAGACGGAGTTGGGATACAATTGAACCAACTCCTCGTATCGGGTTTTGGCTTTGGCCGCATCGGTGCGACGTACACAATTGGCGGATTGAAACAGCAGCCACGAATACGTCGGGGCCTGTTCTTTGGAGGTTTGGGACAGGGCGATGTCATAATAGCGAGCCGCCGATTCGAGCCGGCCGGCTCGATACAGCACATCCGCCAGTTCCTTCGGGTGCGGAATCGATTCAGGGTCTTCGATTGTGCTCAGCCATTCAATCCAATGGTTTCGCTGTTTTGTCGCGGCGTCGGTTTGCTGCTCGGTGGTTTGTTTTGCAGACGACGGGGCGCTTGTTTTTTGTTCAAGCGGCTTTGAATTCGGATCCTCGTCGGCGACAGAGGATGACGGCGACGGCTGATTGGGGTCCTTTGTTTGCGGCGCTTGCAGCGACAGAACCTGTTCGATCAGCTCGGCAAGCGTTGCTTCTTTTTCGTCGGGCGTCTTTTCCGATACCGCCGACAGCGTATGCGCCATAAACTGCCGACGCAGCGTGCGGGACTGATCAAGGACGGCGTTGGGATCGGACGCCCTCGTCGTTGCCGCCGCCGCGGCAATGCACCCACATATTATATAATGATAATAATATCGTTTCTGTTTCATTGTACATCCAGGGGTTCCAACAAACCGGCGTATGCCATCGCCGCGCGATCATAGGCTTGCTGTTCGGTATAGAGCGCTCCGAGAAGACCAAGCACTTCACGACGCAGCGATTCGTCGTCAACACCTTGTTTCATCACGTCCAGACAGATCGCCTCAGCCTGTTTGTGATTGTTGTTGCGATAGGCGATTTGAGCCAGTAAATACGCCGCTCGGCGGGTTTCGCGGCCGGTCGGCAAATGCGGCATCGCCTCATTCAGCTCCCGCCGGGCCGGCGTCAGTTCACCGTTTTGCAGGTAACACTCAGCCAGTTCCAGCGACAGCAGGGCGCGCAGCCGCGACTCGGCGATGAATTCAATCTTTCGGCGCAACAGAGCAATCGCCGGCGTTGGTATATCCATCTGTCGATAAAGCCGCGCTTTGGCAATCATCACGTCAACCGAATCTTCCTGAGTCAGCCGCGATTCGGGAATGCGTTCAAAAATCTCCAGCGCCCCCACATAGTGCTGCTGTTTCAACTCGGCCTCGACCAGATTCAGGGCGATCCGAACATATTCCCGATTGCCCAGCTTGGCGCCCAGTGCATTGTGCAGCACCTTGGCCGCCTCGGTGTATTGTTCGGTTTGGATCAACGCCTGTCCGAGCATCAGACACGTTGCCGCCAGCCGTCTGTCGCTGTGGTCGGTAAACAGCGACAGGGTTTCGGTCAGCCACTTGGCCGCTTCAGCAAAATGCCCCTGTTCGTAGGCGCATTTACCCAAACCGAATACGGATTGCAGACGGGCGCGGCGATTGATATTCAAATGGTACACGCGGCCAAACAGCTCGGCGGCTTCGGCGTAATTGCCGTTTTCCATCGTTGCCTCGGCCAGCGACAGCAGCGCCTCATCGGTGATCCTTGAATTGGGATAGCGAATCAACAACTCGTTCAAATCGGTCTGAGCGCCCGTGAAATCGCGAAGGGTTGTTTTGATTCTGCTGGAGCCGAGCAGCGCATAAGGCGCCAGCGAATGGGCAGGATACTGCGTTGCCACCAGTTTATATTCGCCCAGGGCCGTGGCCGCCTGATCGGCCATGGTGTAAAGCTGACCCAGGCAATAATGTGCATTGGGCTTGCGCGGGTCGCTGCGATGCCGCAGCAGGAAGCGCTGCCATAGCGCGGCCGCTTCACGAACAAGCACGGCTTTGAGTGCATCGGAATGCTCAAATGTCGAAATATCATACACCTGTCCGCTTTGTCCGTCAAACCGCCAGACCAATCCGGCGGCGCCGACCGCGACTTCGGCCAGATAATTGCGATCCACCAGCGGCAGATACACCATCGTCTTGTGTTGTCGGGCCGCGGCCGACAAGCTGTTTAAATTCAGAACGACTTTGGCTTCCGAGGCGTATTGCCATAAAAGCTGATCCAGCGGTGCATCCAGGGCATACGCCGTCCACTGGGCGCCGATGGAACGCTGCGGATCATACGCCACGAGCGGCGCGATCGCCGATTTGCTCAGTTGATCCATGCCCTCGGTCAGCAGGTACCCCAACTGTTCCTGGTCGGTAATCGGAAGCGAATAAATCGGCTGGGCGTCCGACCAGGTGTTGCCCGGCAGGTCGTCGCGTTGGTTGCCGATTCGCAGCAGATAGCGGGTCAGCGATTCAGCCGCCAGAAAATAACAGTCCGCCTCCAGCGTTGTCGGCATATATGCTTCAATCGTCTTTAACAGGGCCATCGCCTGATAGGCGTGTCGCCGGGCTTCGAGAAAATTGCGGTTATGGTTCTGGATAAAGGCTAGATTGTAATTGGCCAGCGCCCGAACCACGGGCGAACGGCTGTTCAGGGCGCGGGTAAACAGTTCGGCCATTAACTCCTGTTCCTGGGTTTTTTGCAGGCACAGCGCCATTTGAAGCGTCAGCCAGTCGGCCAGCGCCTCGTCCCGGTCGGTCCGCAGACTGAGATTGCTGCGCAGTCGCTCATAGACATAGGCGGCTTTGAGGTACTCTTTGGACGCATACAATCTCTCGGCGGTTTGCAGCGAGACGGCGCCGTCCAGCACGTCGGTGGTATGCCGTCCCAACTCCATCGTTTTAACCAGCGCCGCCGGGTCGGTTGTATCATTAATCTCAGATGCCGCCGCAGAGGCAGCAGGACGGGCCGAGTCCGCTGATTTCGTCGATGCCTCACCGGCGGCTGAAATCACACCGAACGGACGGCGGACCAGATAAACCAGAATGCCGGTCAGGACAACGATATTAAGAATCAGTATCATTTGTGTGAAACTGGATGATGTGGTTGCAAAACGTCTGTCGGCCTGACGAGGTCCGGCGTTGCCTTGCACCGGATAAGCCTTGTCGTCATTCAGTCCGGACACAGGCCCGCTGAAGATGTCCCCGGCGGACGTCTCCAGTTTCACATCGTCGCTGAAAAGCTCCGAGAGATTCGGAACGTCATTCCGGTTTCCCGATTTGTCACTTTTTTTACTGCTCATTCTATCCTGTCAGGTCGTTTTGCCGGTGTTCTCATCGCGCACTATTCTTTCGACAAATCAGGAATGCAAAGATTGTGCCATTATTGACGATGTTGAGTCTAAGGGAGGCAGCGCTGCTGATTAAGCGGGACAAATGCGGTTTTTAAGTGATTTTCCCGGTTTGCTTTTCGCCGGCGGTGTCTGCATTCCATACACCGGATGTGTTGAATTTACAAACATCCCGCCCGGCGGTCGGCGGTGGTTACACGGTAAAATCAAAGGCGTTGAGGTCTTTTTTGCGATGATAAAGGTAAAAAAGACCTGTTTTGTGTATTTTAAGGGAGTCTAAATCAATCAGCGTCGGTCCGTCGGGGGTGACGATGAGATTGGTGTGTTTGAGGTCGCCGTGTGTAATACGATGCCGGTCGAGCCGCGTCAATATATCAAAAACCTGATCGATTACCTTTGTTTTCTGTACTTTTGAAATCTCACTGTCGGCCAAATACTCATACAGCTTCGGCCCCGATGCCAGCTCTGTAATCAGCCAGGAACGCTTGAGCAGAAAGCCGGCGTATTCTTCAATAAAAGCCGCCGGTCGAGGCGTCGAAATGCCCAAATGCCGCAATCGAAGGGCGTTCAGCCAGCCCCGGCGAGCGCGGGAGCGCTTGAGGGTATGACGAATACTGTGCAGCAGCCCTTTGGGGTTGTATCGTTTGACGACATAGTCCCGTCCATGCAGGCGGATAGCCGAGACAAAGCATGTTGCGCCGTTTTTCAGCAATCGGGCCGAACCGGTCAGGGCGTCAAGTTGCCCGATGAATTCTTTGGCTTCAGATGGGTCAATATCCAGTTTGTCGAAAACAGCATAATGGTTCGCTGTTTTAACGCAACAAAACCGCTCTCCGTCGCGCAGCGCGGCTTTCAGAACGCCCGCCAGCGTTTGGGATGTTCTTTGACGGTTATCAGTGGGTATTGTCATCCGTCCGTTGGCCTCTTTATTTGGCTGTAAGAATTCAGTTGCAGTGGTATCCGATTCTAAGTATAGTTGTGTATCTTAGAAATCTAAATCATAGATGTCAAATGTTTGTATTCTTCCGTCAGTAAACAATAGCAGGGATCGTGTTTTTATTTTGAGCGCCAATGGGTTGGCTTGAACTCATTATCGGGTTTTTGATCGTGGTGGAAATCGCGTTTACCGCGCAGGTGTACAGCAATTTTCATTACGCAATGAAGAAATATCGGCGGGAGCGCACCTTTCGTCCGCACTGCGTTTTAATTGTGCCGTGTAAAGGACTGGATGAAGCGTTTGAGGCGAACATCCGGTCGTTTTATGAGCAAGCCTACGCGGGGTATCGGCTGTGGTTTGTCGTCCAAAGTCGCGACGACGCCGCCTATGAGATGCTGCTGAGGCTCAAGGCGCGCCATCGCCGTCGTTCCGAGGCCTCGGATGTTCGGATTCTGGCAGCCGGACGGAGCGCGGGGTGCAGCCAAAAACTGCATAATCTGTTATTTGCGGTTCATCAGATACCGCCGGATGTCGAGGTGCTGGTGTTTGCCGATTCGGATGCGTGCGCCGGTCCGGATTGGCTCTGTCAGGTGGTCGCTCCGCTGCGAAAAAAACATATCGGTCTGGCCAGCGGGTATCGGTGGTTTGTCCCCAAGGACAGACATCCGGCCACGCTGGCTCTGTCGGCGATGAATGCGAAGGTGTGTCAGTTGCTGGGCAATACCCGGTTTAATTTAGCTTGGGGCGGTTCAATGGCGGTTCGCCGCAGCGATTTTGAACGCCTCGGCATCGAGCACATTTGGCGTCGGGCGCTGAGCGACGATCTGTCGCTGAGTTGCGCGATTCGCCGGGACGGATTGCGAACACGGTTTGTCCCGGCGTGTATGATTGCCTCGTATCAATCTATGAGATGGGGCCGGTTGTGGGAGTTTGTGCGACGGCAGTTTATCATCACGCGGGTATATGCGCCGCGATTGTGGCTGTTCGGGCTGGTCGGGGCGCTGCTGTCGGTGGTCGGTCTGTGGGGCACATTGGCGCTGACCGTCTGGGGGCAGGCAGTCAGCGCGCCGTATCGGGCGGAATACGCCCTTGCGTTTGGGGTCTTTTTGAGCTGCCAGATTTTTCGGGCGATTATTCGACAGGAACTGGCGGCGCGGCTGCTGTCAAAAGACAAACAGGCCTTGCGTGCGGCGCGATGGGCCGACTGGCTGGGATTCTGGATATGGGGGATTGTCCTGCTGGTGGTCATCCTTTCGTCCGCCGTCGGACGAACCATCGTCTGGCGGGGTATTCGCTATCGGATCAAAAGTCCCAAAGACATTGAAATCCTTGATGAAAACAAGCCGAAACACGGTTAAAATGGCTGTGCCATACAAACAGCGGTTGTCTTTAGAATTTGCGGAGGCAGTTACCATGCGAAAGATAATGCTGATTTTGAGTTTGCTTTGTCTGTGCGGTTCGGTGTTGGGCGAACCGTCGCTTGAGGCCCGTCAGATCGAGTCGTTTAATTCCGGCTGGCGTTTTGTGAAGGCGGACGCGGACGCGGCTGAAAAGCCCGATTTTGACGATTCTTCGTGGCAGACCGTCGATGTGCCGCACGACTGGAGCATTGCCGGCCCATTTTCATCGGATGCGCCGTGCGGCGGCGACGGCGGGTTTTTGCCGACGGGGATCAGTTGGTACCGCAAGGCGTTTACCGTTCCGTCGGGGTGGGCCGATAAGCTGGTGTTTGTTGAATTTGACGGGATTATGGCCAACAGCACGGTCTGGATCAACGGCCATCAGCTCGGGCATCGGCCAAGCGGCTACGTCAGCCAGCGGTACGAACTGACGCCGCATTTGAAGCCCACCGGTCAGGCGAATGTTCTTGCGGTGCGAACCGACACCACCGTGCAGCCGGATTCGCGGTGGTACACCGGCCAGGGAATCTATCGTCCTGTGCGGCTGATTGCGACCGATCCGGTGCGGCTGGGGCAGTGGAGCACGTTTGTTTCGACGCCGAAGATAACGGACGACCAGGCCGCGATACGAGTGCAGACGAATGTGGTCAATGCGGCCAATACCGCACGAAACGTTTCCATTGAGACGATTATTTATACGCCGGACGGCACGACGGCTGCACGGAGCACCTCGCCGGCCAAAACGATCGCGGCGGGAAAAACCGAGCCGTTCGAACTGAATCTTACCGTGCGCCAGCCGCGGCGATGGGATATTGTCTCGCCGGCGCTTTATACCGCCCATACCAAAGTCATCTCGGAGGACAAGACGCTGGACGATGTGATCACCGCCTTCGGGATTCGCGAGTTCCGGTTTGAGCCGGCCACCGGTTTTTGGCTCAACGGGCGAAATTTCAAGATCAAAGGAGCGTGCGTCCATCATGACGGCGGGGCGTTTGGAGCGGCGGTTCCGCTGCAGGTCTGGCGTGATCGGCTCGAAACGCTTCGTTCGCTGGGCGTCAACGCCATTCGCACGGCTCACAACGCCGTTGCGCCGGAATTTCTGGACTTGTGCGACCGGATGGGCTTTCTGGTGATGAATGAATTTCTTGATGTCTGGCAGGTCGGCAAGCGGCGGGGCGACTATCACCGTTTCTTCGATGAATGGGCGCTGATCGATACGCGCCAAACGGTGCGGCGCGACCGGAATCATCCGAGCGTCATCATTTACAGCGCCGGCAACGAGATACGCGACACGCCGCGCCCGGAGCGGGCCAAACGCATCCTGGCGTCGCTGATTGAGGTCTATCATACCGAAGACCCGACCCGACCGGTGACGCAGGGTCTGTTCAGGCCGAATGTCAGCGGTGATTATGACAATGGACTGGCGGATATGCTGGATGTCGTCGGTCAAAATTACCGTGAAAATGAGCTGCTGGCGGCGTATCGGCAAAACCCGAAGCGCAAAATTCTCGGCACGGAAAATTCACATGATCTCAATGTCTGGCTGGCCATGCGGGATCATCCGCCGTTTTCGGGGCAGTTTATCTGGAGCGGGATTGATTATCTGGGCGAATCGCGCCAATGGCCTGCGATTTCGACGCCGTTCGGGATCATCGACCGGGCCGGCGGGCTGCGTCCCCGCTCCTATCAGCGGCAAAGCTGGTGGGCGGATGAGCCGATGGTGCATATCGTTCGGCGTATCGGACGCAATGAACCGTCGCCGATTGATCCGGGCTATGAGGCCAGCACCGATGCCCGTTTTCGCGTGCTTGAGTTTTCCGACTGGACGCCAATGAATCGTCAGCCGCATACCGAGACGGTGGATGTCTATAGCAATTGCGAATCGGTCGAGCTGTTTCTTAACGGGCGTTCGCTGGGGGCAAAGACAAGGCCCGACGATGATTCACCGCGGACGTGGCGGGTGGAGTTTGAGCCGGGCGTGATCCGTGCGGTCGGTTCCAATGGCGATCAGGTCGTCGCGGTCAAAGCGCATCGAACAGCCGGACAACCGGCCGCCGTGCGATTGCTGGCCCCGCGTTCGACGCTGACGATGGACTGGGATGACGTGGTGCGGGTGGAAGTGCAGATCGTGGATGAAAACGGCGTTCTCGTTCCCGCCGCCCGTAATCAGATGGCCTTTGAGGTGGATGAGCCGGGCGTCATCGCAGCGGTGGACAACGCCGATGTCTTCTCCCATGAGTCGTTTCAGGCCCATGGCCGCAGCGCCTATCAGGGGCGCTGTTATGTGTGGGTCAGGGCTGGCGCCGAACGTGGACAATTTACACTGACCGCGCGGTCGGACGATCTCAAAGCAGATACGCTGACCTTTAAGATTCAATGAGGAAATTCAACGGTTGTCCGTCTGCGAAAACCGGATGGACCTTCCGTTTTGCCGTTCATACGAGACTATTGAGCGGCGGCGGTCATTTCAAACACCGAGACGCGGCCTTTGCCGGCCTGTTTGGCGGCGTACAGTGCCCGGTCGGTGGTGCGAGCGACCTCGCCGGGCCCGCTGTGGCCGTCGTATTGTCCGACGCCAACGCTGACGGACAGATCGATTTTGTGCTGTTCCCAGATCATCGGCGTGCTTTTGACCATTGTCACTATACGCTCGGCTACGACCGCTGCATCGGCCAGTGAGGTGTTCGGTAATATGACGGCAAACTCGTCGCCGCCGTAACGGGCGGCCACGTCAATTTGCCGAATACAGGCCCCGATGCGGCGGGCGATCTGCTTGATGGCCATATCGCCGGCGCGGTGGCCGTAGCTGTCGTTGATGGGCTTGAGATTGTCCACGTCGGCCATAATGATCGACAGCCGTCCGCCGTAACGCTGGGTACGCCGCAATTCCGCCTCCAACGTCTCATAAAACGTGCGGTGGTTGAGCATTCCCGTCAGGCCGTCGGTCTTGGCCTGTCGCTGGGTCTTTTCAAACAGCTTGATGTTGCCGATGGAGGCGCCCACAAGCTGACGAAACAGCTCGACAATGGCGATTTGATCCTCGTTAAAGCGTTCTCCATCGGTCTTGTCGCTCAGATTCAGTACGCCTACGACGCGCCCATGGCAGATCAGCGGGGCGATGATGCAACTTTTGGTACTGTAATTTCTCGAAAACGACCGTTGGGTGTGTTTCATATTCGGGGTTGTGTGGGTATCCACATCGTCGATAATCAGCAGCTCCTGGCTCCGCACCGCCGCGACCATCGGCGAAGGCGGATTCTGATTGAGTGAGACGATGTTATTGATGAGAAACGGATGGTTGTTGTTTTCCAGATGCAGGATATCGCTGTTTTCATCAAGGATATACAGCGAAGCGAGCCGCGCCCCGACCAGTTGCGGGATTTCGTTGACGCAGATGTCGGCGATGCGTTTGACATCGAGACAGTTGATTTTCTTGGCCAGCGGCGTGATCAGATCCAGTCGGCTGCTTTGTCCGGCTGAGCCGGAGCCGGCGGACCGACGGTTCGATTGGGTTGTGTCCTTTTTCATGTCGCTATCGTATCCGTAAAAGGTCTGTGCATCTGTCTTTTTGATTCTCTCACAGTCGTGCCGTTATATCGGAAACACAGACCGGTCGATTAACCGCAAAGTGAAAAAAACTGTACCCGTCCGGCACGTGGGGCACGTTCCGACAAGCCGACTGTTGCGGTTGTTATAGGACGTCTTCCGTCGTCGGTAGATCTGGAAGTCTTTGACCGGGCGCCGGATTTTGGTATTCGAATGGTGAACGGAGCTTTGGCGAACGCCTGTTCATTCTCCCTGGTGCGCCGGGTTTGGGAGCACGGGCAGCCGAAGGTGAGCGAGAGTCGGCGGATACCGGCGGTTCAGCGACCGGAACCACGTTCGTTTGTGTTCGAATGGTGTGGTATTGGCGGGATTGGTATGAAAACAAGCGGTTGATTGTGGCAAAAGGCGTATTGCATTTCTGTCCTTTGGGCTTATACTCTAAAATGGATGGCCTGTAAAAATTGGACTAACACTGGGAAAGGATGCTTGTGGAGTTACTGGATGTCATAACTGAACTTTCGCATGAATTTGGCACGGCCGAATATGTTCGTGGGGGCGGGGGAAACACATCGGTCAAAACCGACAGCACGCTTTGGGTCAAACCTTCCGGCACTACACTTGCCGACTTGAAACCTTCAGATTTTGTCGCTCTGGATCGTTCCAAACTGGGGGCGCTGTATCGCGCTGAGCCGCCTGCTGATGCGGCTGAACGCGAGGCGATGGTCAAGGAGCTGATGGCGCAAGCGGTGTTGCCGTCTGGTTCGGGGCGTCCGTCGGTCGAGGCGCCGCTGCACGATTCGCTCAGTGCACGGTATGTGGTGCATACGCACCCGGCGCTGGTCAACGGGATGACATGCGGCAAAGAGGGCAAGGCGGCGTGCCGACGATGTTTTCCGCAGTCATTGTGGCTGGATTATGTCGATCCGGGATATACGCTGTGTATGGCGGTTCGCAAGGCGGTGGCTGACTATAAAGCGGACTTCGGGCGCGAGCCGGCGCTGATTTTCCTGAAGAATCATGGGGTGTTTGTGGCCGCCGACGAGGCCGATGAGATTCGTAAGCTTTATATTGGGTTGATGACGACGCTGCAGCGTCATTACGCCGGTCGGTCGATTAGCTGCAAACTGCCGGTCGGGCCGGCGCCGGACGCGACGGAGGTGGCAGCGGCACGGGAGATGATTCGACAGGCGTTTGAGGACCCGACGGTGCGCGTGGCGGCCTCGGGGCCGTTTGAGCTGCCGCAAGGGCCGATCTCGCCGGATCATCTTGTATATGCCAAGTCCTTTTATCTGACTGAAAAACCCACGGTCGAGGCGGTGGCGACCTTTCGTGAAAAGCACGGGTATTTACCGCAGGTGGTCGCATTTGGGCCGATGGCGCTGGGGGTCGGACCGACGCCGAAAAAAGCCGAGCTGGCGCTGGAACTGGCCACAGACGGGGCGATTGTCAAACAGTTGGCTGAGGCGTTCGGCGGGATTGATTATATGACCGATGCGGCGCGGGAATTTATTGAGAACTGGGAAGTCGAGTCGTACCGCAGTGGGCAGATCAAGTGATTTCAGGCATCAGGAGTCAATGTGACTGAGGCGATTGGAAAACGATGCTGGGTTGTGCCGGACGGATTTATTCCGAAGCTCACCGAGGCGGATCATTCAAATCCAAACGGGTATGTGTCGCATGAGTGTGTGTGTCTGGTCAATACCGGATCGACGGCGACTGGCGTCGTGTTGACGGTGTTTTTTGAGGACAAAGAGCCGGTTACCATCCCCGACATCGTTCTTGCGGCGCGACGGTGTCGGCATTTGCGAATGGATGAACTAAAACAGGGCGGTACGGCGGTGATTGAGCGGGGTGTGCCGTATGCGTTGATGGTGACTTCCGAGGAGCCGATTGTGGTGCAGATGTCCCGGCTGGATACGACGCAGCCGAATATGGCGTTTTTGTCGGCGATGGGGTATCCCGGGCAATGAAAAAAGTCAGAAGTCAGAGGAGGGGTTTGAGATTTGAAATTCAAGAGTTGAGATTTGGACAATCAGTTTCAGGAGAAAAATGATGACGGACAAACGTATTGAACAAGCCTACGCGATGGCCAAAGAACAGTATGCGGCGATGGGGGTCGATACCGAGGCGGCGATGAAGAAACTGGCGGCGGTGCCGATATCGATGCACTGCTGGCAGGGCGACGATGTGGGCGGCTTTGAAACGGCCGGAGCGGAACTGTCCGGCGGGGGGATCCAGGCGACCGGCAATTATCCCGGCAAGGCGCGGACGATCGACGAGCTGCAAAGCGATGTGGACAAGGCGATGAGCCTGATCCCCGGCACACATCGGCTGAATCTGCACTCGTGCTATCTGGACAACGGCGGCGCGTTTGTGGACCGCAACGAGATGGAGCCGAAACACTTTCAGACCTGGATTGACTGGGGCAAGGGCAAACTGCACGGGATGGATTTTAACCCGACCTATTTTTCCCACCCCAAAGCGGCCGACGGGTTTACGCTGGCCCATCCGGACAAGGGGATTCGGCAATTCTGGATCGAGCACGGGATCGCCTGCCGCAAGATTGGTACGGCCATGGGCAAGGCGTTCGGGACGCCGACGGTAACGAATTTCTGGATGCCGGATGGATATAAAGACATTCCGGTTGACCGCGTCGGGCCGCGTCAGCGCCTGGCCGAATCGCTGGATGCGATTTTCGCCGAAAAGATCGACCCGACAATTCATCTGGACGCGGTCGAATCGAAGCTGTTCGGCATCGGCGCCGAGAGCTATACCGTCGGTTCGCACGAGTTTTATATGGGCTATTCCGTGTCGCGGCAGATTCTGCTGTGTCTGGATGCGGGCCATTATCATCCGACAGAAGTCATTTCGGACAAGATTTCGGCGGTGATGATGTTCGTGCCGGAACTGTTGCTGCACGTCAGCCGGCCGGTACGGTGGGACAGCGACCATGTGGTGGTGCTGAACGAGGAACTGTTTGCCATCGCTCAGGAACTGGTGCGCAGCGGCAAGCTGGACAAGGTGCACATCGGGCTGGACTTCTTTGACGCCAGTATCAATCGCGTGGCGGCCTGGGTGATTGGCACGCGCAATATGATCAAGGCGCTGCTGTATGCGATGCTCGAGCCGACGCAGGAAATGAAGGACGCGGAGCTGGCCATGGATTACACCAAACGACTGGCGATGATGGAAGAGCTTAAGACGCTGCCGTTCGGGGCGGTATGGGATTATTATTGCCATACGCAGAATGCGCCGGTCGGTATGGCGTGGTTTGACCAGGTACGCCGGTACGAAAAGGACGTGTTGTCGAAGCGATAAGACCGGGGCCGCGGATTTTTCGGCTGGGTTCCCGTGTTCGTCGAAACAGGAAAAGACTCAATCTCGAAAACGAACCTTCATCGGACATTTGAAAAAAGGAGACGGTTATGGATGGATTGCTTGCATCGGGCGCCAATCCCGCTGTGGGGATTGTGATTTTTATGTTGGGGGGATTGGCCGGGGCGGTGTTTTATCTGCCGTTCAAGAAGGTCACCGGCTGGGCATGGGAAAGTTACTGGCTGGTGTACGCGATGTTCGGTCTGTTGATTGTACCGTGGGTGTTGACGCTGATCGTTTCACCCAATGTCTTCGATGTGCTGCGTGCGGCGCCGCGCGGCGAGCTGTGGTACACGTATCTGTGCGGTGCGGCCTGGGGGTTCGGCGGCCTGACGTGGGGGCTGATGATTCGATATCTGGGCTTTGGCCTGGGACTGGCGATGGGCGCCGGGATTACCTCGGCGGCCGGGACGCTGTTTCCGCCGATGCTCAAAGGCGCTGAGGCGATTCAGGCGATGTTTACCACGCCGTCCGGTCGGGTATCGGTGCTGGCGGCGGTGATTTCGGTGGCGGGGATTGTCCTGGTCGGCATGGCCGGAATGAGCAAAGAAAAAGAATTGTCCGAAGATGAAAAGAAAAAGGCCGTCGCGGAGTTTGATTTCAAAAAGGGCATTATCGCGGTGCTGTTTGCCGGGCTGATGAGCGCGGGGATGAGCTTTGGCCTGCAGGGCGGGCCTCGCATCGAAGAGTTGGCGCTGACTGTTTCACCGGCCTCGTCGGTGGCGTGGGCGGGAATGCCGGTGCTGGTGATGGTCCTGCTGGGGGGGTTTACGGTCAATTTTGTCTGGTGTGTGCTGCTGAACATCAAGAACAAGACCGCCGGCGATTATGTCCGTCCCGATGGGCCGGTGCTGACGTCGAATCTGTTTTTTGCGGCGCTGGCCGGGACGATCTGGTGCTCGCAGTTTATTTGTTTTAAGACCGGCGAGCCGCAGATGGGCGAGACGTCGTATATCGGCTGGGCGGTGCTGATGGCCAGTCAGATCTTGTTCAGCCAACTGCTGGGCGTGGCGCTGGGCGAGTGGAAAGGCGCCAGTCGAAAGACGGTTCAACTGCTGGTCAGCGGATTGGTGCTGCTGCTGGTCTCGGCGGTGGTGGCCGGTTACAGCGGTTATCTTGGACAGTCCTGAGGGCGTGTTGACGAATTTTTATGAATTGGAATGACAAGAGATGTGTGAGGTGTCAGATGGCGATGCGAATAATCGGGTATGCAGCGATGGTATGCAGTGTGTTGTTTATGACGGCTTCGGCAAAGGGTGTTTCGCCATTGCGGGCGGACTATTTGCGATGTGAGAATCGGGTTGATCCGTTGGGGATTGATGTGGCGTCACCGCGTTTGAGCTGGACGGTTGTTTCACCGCAGCGTGGGCAAAAACAAAGCGCCTATCAGGTGCGGGTGGCCGATTCGCTTGAGGCGCTGAAGGCCGGACAGGCAACGGTCTGGGATTCGGGCAGGGTGCAAAGCGACCAGACGCTTGGTGTGGAGGTTGACGGCAAGCCGCTCTCGTCGCTGGGCGTGTACTACTGGGCGGTGCGGGTTTGGGACCGAGACGGTATCGCATCCGAGTGGTCGGCGCCGGCGATGTGGCAGATGGGACTGCTCAGGCCGGAACAGGAATGGACGGCGCAATGGATCGGTATGGATGACCGGCCGGCCAATCTGTATCAGGGAATTCACGAGGCCGAGAAGTATTTGGCGGAGTGCCGATGGGTTTGGGTTCCTGATGATGGAGATCCGACACGCGCGGCGCCGGCCCAGATGCGGTATTTTCGCAAGTCCTTTGTTGTGGACAGCGCTCAGTCGCCAAAACAAGCCATGCTGTATGTCGCTGCGGATAACAATGCACGGGTGTATCTCAACGGGACACGTCTGCCGGGCGCGATCGGGTTTTCCCACGCCGCTCAATTGGATTTGAAAGAGGGATTAAAAATCGGACAAAATGTGTTTGCGATTGCGGTGCGCAATGAAGGCGACCGCCCTAATCCCGCCGGACTGTTGGGGCTGGCGGTCATTGAGTTTGCAGATGGACACCGGCAGGTCATCGCCATTGATGACACGTGGAAATGCGACAAAGAAGTACCCCGTGGCTGGCAGGAAGCGAACTTTGACGATGCGCATTGGCCGGCGGCAAGGGCGTTTGCCGACAACGGCGCCGAGCCATGGGGACAGGTCAAATTATCGTCCTTGACACTGCCTGCGCCGGTCTATCTGCGGCGGACATTTGAAACGACGCGACCTGTGCGGCGTGCCACCATGCTGGTTTCGGCGCTGGGTATTGGCCAGGTATGGATCAACGGACAAAAAATCGGAATTGATTATTTCCTGCCCGGCTGGACGGATTACAGAAAACGGGTTTATTATGTACAATATGATGTTACCGATGTGATTGGTCGGGGACGCAATGTGCTGGCGGGAATCGTCGCTGACGGTTGGTATGCAGGCTATGTGGGCTGGGGTCGCCAACGAGAACACTACGGACAGGATCCTCGACTGGCCGCCCAACTGCATTTGGAATACGCCGACGGCGGCAGCGAGACTATCGTCAGTGATACACGCTGGAAGGCATCGACCGGGCCGACGCTGGAAGCGGATTTTCTGATGGGTGAAACCTATGACGCTCGGAGGGAGTTGAACGGATGGGATCGGCCGGACTATGACGATTCGGCCTGGAAGACGGCGGCAACGGGGGCGTCGGTATCGCCGCGGATTCAGGCCTATCCGGGGGTGACCGTGCAGGTCTTTAAGGAGATCGCTCCGGTGAGCATCACCGAGCCGGTCAAAGGAGCGTATGTGTTTGATATGGGCACGAATCTGGCCGGGGTGGCCCGATTAAAAGTCCGCGGCAAGGCGGGCGATAAAGTCGTCTTACGGTTTGCTGAGCGGCTGAACCCCGACGGGACGATTTATACGGAGAATCTTCGCGCAGCCCGTGCAACGGATACCTATATCTGCAAAGGCGAGGGGATTGAAATCTGGCAGCCGCGGTTTACATTTCACGGATTTCAGTATGTCGAAGTGACCGGTTATCCGGGCGTACCGGGCAAGGATGCGGTCACGGCGGTTGAACTGACCTCGGCAACGCCGGTGATCGGCTCGTTTGCGTGCAGCGATCCGATGCTCAATCAGCTTTATCATAACATCTGTCAGACGCAGCGGGCCAATTTTATCGATGTTCCAACGGATTGTCCTCAGCGGGATGAACGGCTCGGCTGGACCGGCGATGCGCAGGTGTATGTTGCGGCGGCCTGTTACAATACGGACGTGCAGGCGTTCTTTACCAAGTGGCTGGTGGATCTGGCCGACGCCCAGCGAGAGGACGGACAGTTTCCAAAGGTTGCGCCCTTGGTGGCCAATCAGGAAGACGGCGGCCCGGGCTGGGCGGACGCGGGCGTGATTTGTCCGTGGACGATTTATCAAATGTACGGCGACCGTCGGTTGCTTGCGACCCATTATGAGGGGATGAAGCGGTTTATCGCGTTCTGCAAAAATCGTTCAACAGCCAAGCTCCTGCCGCCGGCGCGATTTCATTGTTTCGGCGATTGGCTGAATATCAATGACGATACGCCTCATGATGTCATCTATACCTCATATTTTGCGTACAGTACATACCTGACGGCGCGAGCGGCCGAAGCCCTGGGACGCAGCGAAGAGGCCGCACAGTACGACGCACTGTTTGAACAGATTAAGGCGGCGTTTAACAACGCTTATGTTGCCGAGGACGGCACAATCAAGGGCGACAGCCAGACGGCCTATGTCCTGGCGCTGGCTCACGATGTGCTGGACGGACAGCGCAAACAACAGGCCGCCGAGCATTTGATTCGCAAGATTCGGGATAATCAGTGGCATCTGTCCACCGGTTTTCTGGGGACGAAGGATTTGATGCACGTGCTGGGTAAGATCGGACGGTATGACGTGGCCTATCGGCTGCTGCATAACGACACGTTTCCGTCGTGGGGCTTTAGTATCAAGCACGGCGCGACGAGCATCTGGGAGCGCTGGAACGGCTGGACGCCGGAGCAGGGATTTGCCGATCCGGGGATGAATTCGTTTGCGCATTATGCATACGGCGCGGTGGGACAGTGGATGTTTGAAAACATCGGCGGCATTCGAACCGACGGTCCGGCGTTTGGGCATATGGTACTTGCCCCGCAGATGGATCCAAAGCTGACGTGGGCGGATGTGCGATACGATTCGATTCGCGGGCCGATTGTGTCCCGCTGGAAACGAACGGGCGACGGACTTGAGTGGGAGATAGAGGTTCCGGCCAATACAACGGCAACCGTGGTCGTGCCGACCGGCGACGCCGAATCCGTGCGCGAGTCCGGTCGTCCTCTTTCGCAGGCCGAAGGCGTTGTCGTGGCGGGTACGGAACCCGATGCGGTTAGACTGCGCGTCGGATCGGGAAGCTATCGGTTTCGATCCGTATTGCCATAGCCAAAAAGTTTCACACAACCTCCTTGAAGGCGGGCGTCTATGGAAGTCAACACAGCAGCGCGGTCGGACATCGATGCGGACCGGCAGGACGGTTTTTCGCCGGTCGAAGAGTTTGAACGCCAGCCGGTGCCGCCGCGGGCGAGATTGGGGTTTGGCAGTTTTCTGGGGATGTACGCGGGGGAACATACGGCCGGTACGGAGCTGATGATCGGGCCGCTGTTTGTGGCGCACGGGGTCTCGGCGGTTGATTTTATCTTAGGCCTGCTCGTGGGCAATGCGCTGGCGGTGTTGAGCTGGATGCTGTTTTGTGCCCCGATTGCCGTGCGGGCGCGACTGACGCTGTACTATCAGCTCGAAAAAATCTGCGGCCGCACGCTGGTGACGACCTACAATCTGGCTAACGGGGTGATGTTTACGATTCTGGCCGGTGCGATGATTACCGTCTCGGCCACTGCGCTGGGGGTATGGTTCGATTTTCGGATGCCGGGGCTGGATGACGCGACGCCGACCAGCGTCGGGTGGGTGCTGGCGGTGGTGGTGATGGGGCTGCTGTTCGCGGTGTGTGCGGCCTATGGGTTTAAGACCATCAGCAAGTTTGCCAATATCGCGGCGCCGTGGATGGTGCTGGTGTTTTTGACGTTCGGGCTGATTACCCTGCGGCGGTTTATCGACGCAACGGGAACGGTGATTGAATCGCCGGGCGATCTGTGGGCGATGTGCAAGACGGCGATTTGGAAGGGCGGCCAGCCGCTGGCCGGACGGGCGAAGTTTACGTTCTGGCATGTGATGTTTTTTGCGTGGTTCTGCAATATGGCCTGGCACATTGGGCTGAGCGATTTGTCGGTATTTCGATACGCCCGCAAGGCGTGGTATGCGATTGCCTCGGCGGCGGGGATGTACATCGGGCATTTTATGGCGTGGATTTGTGCGTCGCTGCTGTTTGCGTATCAATTGCATATCGACCCGAGTAACACCGATGTGCATCCGGGCCCGATGACCTATGAGGCGGCGGGGCTGACGGGGCTGCTGTGCGTGGTGATTGCCGGCTGGACGACGGCCAATCCGACGATGTATCGGGCGGGACTGGCGTTTCAGGCGATCATGCCCAAGCGCAGCCGGTTTGCCGTTACGCTGGCGACGGGCGTTTGCGCGACGATTGCCGCGGCGGTGTATCCGAAGGTCACCATGCGGCTGCTGGATTTTGTGGCGATCTGGGCGCTGATTTTGATGCCGATGGGGGCGGTGATCTTCGTGGATTTCTGGCTGATTAAAAAATTCGGCCTGCGCAGCAACTGGGCTGAGTGGAGCGGGCGGTCGTTCAACTGGGCGGCGGGGCTGGCCTGGCTGATCACGCTGACGGTGTGCACGATGCTGGTGCAGTTTGGCGGGATTGTGGATGGGCTGGCGGCGCGGGGGCTGCTGAACCTCTCGCCTGAGCGAATGCAGTGGCTCAAAGAGACGTTTACGATTGAGATTTTCTTTGTCAGTCTGCCGGGCTGGTTTATGACGGCGATTTTGTATATTGGGATCAGCAAACTTTATCAATCCCGTATTCGGCCTGCGGTCGAGGAGAGGCGCTGAAGATGCGAAATCTGCTGCGTAGTCTGGGGTGGTTGTCGCTGGTGCTGCTGACGGCGCCGTCGGCGGCGTATCTGGCCGGATGGTTGTCGCTGGAAACGGTCAAGCTGCTGATGCTGATAGCGACGGTCCTGTGGTTTGTTTCGGCGGGGCTGAATGTCAAGATCAATGGTCACGCCGACCGAGCGCACCCGATGACTGAAGGAGAGCTAACACAATAATTTGACTTTTTTGTCGCCACGAAGAACACGAAGAATAGTTTTAAGTTATGAGTTTTTAGTTTTTAGTTTTTAGTTAAACTACGAACTACGAACTTTCCCCCGTGTCGTGAAGACGGCGGTATCGATCGGGCGCGCCGTCTCTGGCGGACGACGCGCCTGATCGCCAAAGTTTGTGCAGCCGTTTATTGCATCGCCATTTCCAGCGCGGCGGTGGTGAGATAATATTTGGTGATCATATTGGGCACTTCCCAGTCGGGCATTTTGCCTTCTTCGAGGAAACCCAGATACTTTTCGGTAACCTGGGTAAAGTGAGCCTCGTGTCCGATGCGATAGCGGTCGGGGATGGCGATATGCCAGCGGTTGCCCTGACGCTGCATCATCACGCCGGGATATTTTCGCTGCAGATTGAGTACGGCGGTATAGATCGGGCCGTTCAGCTCGTTGGCCGAGACGCCCTCGGCCGGCTCGATGTACAGTTCGGGACGATAGCTTTGTTCGGCGCCCTGCAGAATGAGGATGTTGGCTTTTGTGCCTTTCATAATCGAGTAGTGGGTGTCGCCCGCGCCTGCGGGGGCTTCGTATGCCCATTCCACACGGACGCGCGTATGGACGCCTTTGATGGTATAGTCAATTTGCCCGTTGGCATAGCAGGGCAGGCTGCCGTCGGCGTTCAGTTGCGGCTTGAGATAATCGGGGAAGTCGGGCAGATGAGTGACGCGCTGATACTGCTGTCGGGTCAGCACGGTCGGCCAGCGGCGTGCGGCCAGCAGATTGACGTCGGTTTTGTAGTCGATGATTTGTTCGGGAAAGGCGCCCCACTGCACCAAGTCGATCAGGTGGGTCGTGACATCGACGATGCCCTCGCCCTGCTGGGTGGTGTCAAAGAACCATCCCGGCCGCTTGAGCGGGCTGCCGGAGACGTATTTGAAAAAGTGGTGAACGCTTTCTTTGACGATAGATGGATCGTCGAGCGAGCCTTTTTTCATCGCGCCAAACACGGCGGGAGTATTGGCCAGTTCTTTTTGCAGGATACTGGTGATCTCATAGCGCTCGGTCATAATGTCGTATAACAGGACATCGTTCTTTTCGGCCGCAGCAAAGGCTTCTTTAAGCAGGGCAAAGCCTTCCTTGTTGATGCACATCGGTTTGTCGGAATAGACATGCAGGCCGGCGTCGATGAAGGTCTTGATGTATTCGGTTTTCTTTTGGTTGTTGCCGGCCAGCATCACGACGTTGCCTTTTTGTTCCCTGAGGGCTTTTTCAAGAAAATCGTCGCCGCGATACAGGACGGTTTTCCAGCGGGTGGGATTTTCGTCGCGGGTGTTATAGCTGTTGATCAGATTAAGGTGGCCGTCCACTTCGGGGCCGGCGGGTGCATAGACATACACCGTGGGATTGATCTGCGGATACATATTTTTCTGTATCAATGCGGCGTGAAAATGGCCGGGATCAACTGTCATCAGCGTAACGGGATACGTATCAGCGGTCGTCTTCAGCGGTTCGGTGCAAGAAGCGGTCATCATCAAACATCCAATCAGTCCGAGACAGATCAGTATTTTTTTCATTGTGTTTGACCCTTTCATTTTCATTTGTTTCGATTCATCATAGTAATGACGCCGTTGACATAGCCGACGCTTTCGGCCAGTCCGGGCAGGGGGTCGTCGGCGTCTTTTTCGTATTCATAGGAGGCGATGCCCTGGTAGCCGACGTGGCGAAGGGCCTCCAGAGCGGCGGGAATATCAATGACGCCGCGTCCGATTTCGACGGTTGAACCTCTGCGGGTCGGGGCGCTGACGTCTTTGAAATGAATATCGAGCATGCGGTCGTGAAACTGCAGGATGTCATCAGCCGGTCGGATGCCGCTGCGCTGGGTATGTCCGATGTCGATGCACAGGCCGAAGCGTTTGTCGCGGTCTTCGAGGCGCGTGTAGGCGCTTTGGACGGTGGGGTAGAGCCGGTCTTCCGGGCCGTGGTTGTGGATGGCGACGGCGATGTTGTATGTCTTGATTTTATCTTCGACATAGTCCAGCAGTTCGTGTCGAGGAACGCCGACGATGAGTCGAAAGCCGGCGGCTTTGGCGTAGTCGAAGGCGCGGTTTACCTCGGCCTCGGAGTTCATATAAATGACGCCTCCGCCGTAGAGGTCCAGGCCGGCGTTGCGGACCTTTTGGGCGGTCTGCGCGGTGGCCTCGAGCGGGACGTTCATCGGCAGGTGCATATCCTTGAGCGTCAGACAGGTCAAATTGAGACGTTTGACCAGGGCAATGGTTTGGTCGAGCGTCAGCTTTCGGGTCGTGTAGGAGGCCAGGCCGAAACGAGGTGCGAATTTTTTGCTGTCATTGAGTGCGGATGGCGCGGCGATGGCTGCCGAAGCGGTTGAGCCGGCCACGGCGGCGCCGGCCAATACGCCGACCGATTTCAGAAACATTCTGCGGGATGCATCCCCATTCATTGCGATCTCCTTACAAACAAGGTACACAATTTAGATTTTTCGCTGGTTTATTTTGTACTATAAAAGCCGGATTTTGCGGATACTGTCAAGGAAATTTTTCACGTCGTGAGAAAAAAGAGTTGACATCGCCGTCGGTTTTCGAAAAAATGATGGCCGGTCGAGCGAAATTGTACGTTTTCGGTTGGCCTGAAAAGTTCATAACCGATGCTGTCCTATGACGTTAATGAGAGCTTTACAAAAGTTCATCTATTTTGTCAGGAGGTCGTATGCATATCCATCAAACCAATCTATCACCGTTGTCGCGTCGTGCTTTTATGGTCACCGGGGGCAAACTTTCTGCGGGGCTGTTCGCAGGGTCGGCGCTGTCGTCCGTCAAAGGGGCCGTTGGCGGTGCAGGCGAGCGCACGCGGTTTGCGTTGGTCGGAACCGGCGTGCGGGGCGTTGCGATGTACGGCCGTGATGTGGTTCGGGGTTACGGAGATACGGTTGAGCTGGTCGGCATCTGCGACAGCAATCCGGGGCGTCTGGCGTATGCGAGCGAGTATATCGGCGCCGGCTGTCCGACCTTTGTATCGCTCGAAGAAATGCTGGTCAAGACCAAACCTCAGTGGCTGATGGTGACTACATGGGACTGGCAGCACCATTCCTGTATTATCGAGGGATTAAAACACGGCTGCAACATTATGTGTGAAAAACCCTTGACCATTGACGAGCAGAAAGCCCGGCTCATCCGGGACGCCGAAAAGCAATACGGCAAAAAAATCGTGGTTACCTTCAACTACCGCTATGCCCCCCATCGGGCCAAACTCAAAGAAATGCTGATGGATAAGCTCATCGGCGACATCACGACGGTGGATTTTCACTGGAACATCACACATTCGCATCTTCAGCGTTATATGCAACGCTGGCACGGCGAAGCGGACAAAGGCGGGACGTTATGGGTTCACAAGGCGACCCATCATTTTGATCTGATCAACTGGTGGCTGGATTCGGATCCGACTGAGGTATTTGCCTTTGCCGATCTTGAGCGGTTCGGCGCCAAAGGGCCGTTCCGCGGCAGGAACTGTCGGAATTGTGACCACGCGGACCAATGCGATTATTACTGGGATATTACACGCAACACGCACCTGAAACGACTCTACACCGACAATGAGCATCATGACGGATACATCCGCGATAATTGCGTCTTCCGTCGGGAAATCAGTATTTTTGACAAACATTCGGCGGTTGTGAAATACGCCAACAACGCCTATTTGAATTATTCATTGACGGCAGATACGGATTATGAAGGGTTCTGGATTGCTTTTAACGGGACAAAAGGGCGTATTGAGGGGCGTGAAGGGGGCTGGCCGTCCAATCGAGATTACCACGAGTGGATTGTGACGCCGCGCGGCAAGACGCCTCGGGTGGTTCGCGTCCAGTTTGAGGAGGGCGGGCACTGGGGCGGCGACCGTGTCCTCATGGATCGGTTGTTCCGCAACCCCGATGCACCGGATCCGCTGCATCAGTCGGCCGGGACCCGCGACGGAGTGATGTCGATGCTGGTGGGGGTGGCGGCGAGAAAAAGCCTTGCCGCCGGCATACCGATTCAAATTGCGGGTCTAAGCGATATTCAGCCGATGGCTGTCAGGCCGCGCGGATAATTGGATACTGTTCTAATGGAAACCAATAATTGATTTAGCGGAGGTTTGTATGTGTGACATTCAATCGGATGTGTCCCGTCGTCATTTTCTGGTCAACACGGGAAAACTTTCGGCGGGTATTTTGGCGGCCGGGGTGTTGTCGTCCTGTCAGCGGCAGGCCGGCATGGCCTGGGCGCCCGGACGCCGCGCCGTCGGGGCCAATGAACGGATCAATCTGGGCGTGGTGGGTGTTCGCAGTCGCGGTTGGGCGCTGGCCGAGGGATTTATGAATATGCCCAATGTGCATATTCAGGCGCTGTGTGATGTGGACGGCAATGTGCTTCAGCGCCGGCTCGGCGAGGCTCAGGAACGTCAGGGCGTGCGTCCGGACGGCTATACGGATATCCGCAAAATGCTGGAGGACAAATCAATTGACGCGGTGGTGCTGGGGACGCCCAACCACTGGCACGCGCTGCAGACGATCTGGGCCTGTCAGGCGGGCAAGCACGTCTATGTGGAAAAACCGGTATGCCATAATGTCTGGGAAGGACGACAGATGGTTCAGGCCGCACGGCGGTACAATGTGCTCGTGCAGGCCGGTTTCCAGAATCGTTCGTTTATCAACGTCCGCCGTGCGATGCAGTTTTTGCAGGAAGGCGGCATCGGCCGGGTGTATATGGCGCGGGGCTTGTGTTACAAACGTCGCGACTGGATCGGCCAGGTAAAAGACGGCGTCGGCACAGGGCCTGACTATGAGTATTATATGTTCAATCGCCGCGGCGAAAATTACTCGGCCGAGTATATGGCCAAAGTGGATTACGATATGTGGACCGGACCGGCAAAGTTGCTGCCGTTCAGTTACAATCGCTTCCATTACAACTGGCACTGGAACTGGAACTACGGCGGCGGCGATATTGCCAATCAGGGGCCGCACCAGTTTGATATCGCTCGATGGGGTCTGGGCAAAGTCGAACACCCCGTCGAAATCAGCTCGTCCGGCGGACTGTACGGGCCGCCGAGCGACCAGGAAACGCCGAATGTGCAGACGGCCAATATCAAATACGCCGACGGGGCGCTGCTGGTCTTTGAGGTGCGCGGATTGCCGACCAACCGGGAAGAAGGCATCAGCGTAGGCAACCTGTTTTACGGCACGGAAGGCTGGATGAGCCTGAACGGTTCGACGTGGAAGACGTATCTGGGCCACAATAATGAGCCGGGACCCGGTTCCGAAGGCGATCAGGAGGCCGATCCGATGGATGTTGCCGGCGCCGGCAGCGGCGGACATCAGGGCAACTTTATCGCGGCGATTCGCAGCGGCAAACACAGCGATTTAACGTGTGATATTGAAGACGGATATATGTCCTCCGCCTTGCCGTTGCTGGCCAATGTGTCGTATCGAACCGGGCGGACGCTGACGTTTGACGGCCGGCGCGAGCAGTTTGTCGGCGACCGTCAGGCCAATGCGCTGCTCAAACGTGTCGGGCGCGGTGAGTATCGGATTCCGAGTCGTGTATAAAGCGGTTGACGTGACGAATTGATACCGAGAAACAATGCAATGTCAGGGCGGGCAGTGCCCGCCCTTGTTTGATGAAAGGGACGATTGATGAGACGCGGCTTATGGATTTTGACGTGTTGTTTAATGGGATGGGTGGCGGTTGGCTGTCAGCAGCAGAGCCGCTGGCAAACGCTGTTTGATGGATCAGACGTGCAGGCGTGGCGCGGAATGAACAGCGAGACATTTCCTGAGACCGGCTGGGTGGTTCAAGACGGCTGCCTTGTACGCGATCCGGCCCAGGGACGCTCACGCGATATTATCACGATCGAGCAGTACGGCAATTTTGAGCTGGAGCTGGAGTTCAAGATGACCGAAGGGGCCAACAGCGGGATTAAATACCTGGTTGATGAGTCGCTGACCCGTGGCGGCGGCGGCCTGGGGCCGGAGTACCAGATTCTTGACGATCAGCGGCATCCGGACGCCCGAGCGGGACGGGACGGCAACCGGACGCTGGCGTCGCTGTATGATGTGATGCCCGCACGAGCCGACAAGCCCGTCAAGCCCATCGGACAGTGGAATACCGCGCGAATCATCAGCAAGGATATGCGGGTTGAGCACTGGCTTAACGGCGTGAAAGTACTTGAATACAAACGGGATGATCCGGCGTTTCGACAGTTGATCGCCGAAAGCAAATTCAAAGACACGGCCGATTTTGCGCTGGCCCCGAAAGGACACATCCTTTTGCAGGATCACGGCGACAAGGTGTATTTTCGTAATATCCGCATTCGCGAACTGTAAGCCGGACGACATCGCGGGTGATGATAGTCGTAAAAGCCTGAAAAAGAGGATATTGACCGGTAGTCGGGTCAAATTGTTTTCGGAACGGACACCGCCGCGGTCTTTCGGCTCAGACCACGCAGATTAAGGGGGACAGACTTCACCTCGGCGGAGCGATGATTTCACCGGCGGCTTTGGGAACGAAAGCCGCCGGTGAGCAAGTCCTTTAGTGTGGTTTTTTGCAAACGATTGTCCAGTTCATTCTGAATGTCCGCCAAAAAGGGATGCACGGCGCAGTCGGGCTGTTTGGGGCAGGGTTTTGAGGGTTTGGTGCATTTGTTCATTTGCAACGGCCCCTGAACGGCTTGAATGACGTCAAACACGCTGATGTCGCCGGGCGGACGGGAGAGGGTATAGCCGCCGTTCAGGCCGAGAATGCCGGCGGCGATGCCTGCCCGGCTGAGTTTTTGCATAAGTTTGCATGCAATCGGGTAAGGAATATCTGTTTGTTCACTGATCCGTCGAACGGACACCTGTCCCTGCTCCTCTGAAGCAGCCAGGCAAAGTACCGCCCGCAGGGCGTAATCCGTGTGCCGACGAAGTATTTCCATTGTGCATCCTGATTCAATATCGATTGATCGGGCCTGTGTCCATCGAAAAACCGCAACGAATTTGGGTTATATAAAGACGTTGTACATCAAATCTTCATAATCCTTCACGGTTCCTTTGTCAAGACAGCAGGCAATTATTTGCTTGCCGAGCGGGTCGAGGTCGGGATGCAGGAAGTTTTTCAGTTCGCGTTCGAAGAAGTTCTGCAGAATGTCCGCGCCGGCGTCATAGCCTTCATGTCCCACTTCCGGCTGGGTTTCAACCTGCAGGAAAATCGGCGACAGGGGCGTGCCCTCGACCTGCATCGAGGTAAAGGCGTATCCGAGCAGTGGGCAACGTGACGGCTGGAGTTGGTGCGGGTGAAAACGGGCCACGCCGCGACGTCCGAGGTACTCCCGGCTGATCCACTGAGGCATAAAACTGACCCGCCATGCGCCGACATGCTGATTGGGCATCAGCACATAGCGCACCTTGGGCGTGTTTTGAATTTGCCGCAGCAGCAGATTGGCGTGATCGACAATTCGCCCGGTGGCAAACGGCCAGTAGGAGCCGACCCCTTCACTGGTCATCCCGGCCGTGTCGGTGATGCTCGGGTTGTCGTGGCCGCGCGGCGCCACCAAACGCCACAGCCACGCCAGACCCGCCGGCAGCACATGCAGGTAGCCCGCAATTCCGTAAGAAGGGCTTTCTTTGGTGCAGGGCGGCATCCGAATGCCGAAACTGCGAATCATGACTTCGACCGGCTCTTCGACGACATCCGGTACAAACCGTCGCGGCAGAATCACCCGCGGGTTCGGACACGGCAGACCGGGTTTGTCCTGCGCGTGATCCCAGATCAGACAGGTCGAATGCGGCACGCCTTCCAGGTTCAGAAAAATCAGCGGTTCCGGCGGGTGAATGGTAACCCCCTCAAGGTGCGGATCAGTGCCGTATTTTCGAATATGGTTCAGCCGCACAAACCACGCCTGCTCGGCGTCTTTGGCGATCAGATACTCGGAGGTGTTTTGGTCCGTCGGCAGACACATCGCCATATCGTCGGTAACGGGATTCAGATGGCAGGCCTGGTTGAGCACCAGATACCGTTTTTTGCCGCTGATGATGTTTTCACCCAGCAAAAGCCGACCGTCTTCCTCGCGGTGGACGTATTCAAGCATTTCACTTTTGCCGCCGCCGCTTGCGCCTTCGTGCATAATGGTGGTGATATTGTCGTAGGGCGTTACCACCTGGACGGTCGAGCCGTGCAGGGTCGGCCAGTTTTCGCTTTCGCCGAGGGTCAGCAACACGCCATAGACGCCTTTTTTGGCGCTGGGGCCGGGATACAGATTGTACGCGAAGACTTCGTGCAGGCCGCTGAGCCGGTTATGGACGACGATTTGTTTGCCGTTGAAATGGGTGTGGCGAAACGGCGGCGCCAGGTAGATCACGCTGCGAATCCGAAAATTGGCCGGTACGCTGTCCGGTCGAATCATCCCCTGCAAATCCGCCAGTCCGCCGACGAAAAAGCCCGCGTTCTTTGGCGCAATCAGCATGGCGCCCTGCCCGGAGTCGGCCTCAAACGCGCCGATGGTAAACAGGGTAACCACCAACTCCTGCGAGGCCAGCCATTGGAAGGTTTCCTCGCGAAGCGGCTCAAAAGAGGTTCCGAATCGCTGGTCAAACCGCGATTTATCGGTCTCGCCCACATCGGCGACGACCATACAATCCGGGTCGCGTCGGCGCATATAAGGTTCGACATAATTGACTGCCAGTCCGTTTTTGCAGCGGGTGACCGCGGCTTCAACCACTTTGCCTTTGTTGGGCACGTCATAAGCCACCTCAAAGAGGTCATCTCCGCAGCCGCCCATCGCCAGATTGAGGATCTCTGACCGACTTTTGGGATACAGGCAGCTCGGACAGCGATCCAGAATCGATTCAATCTGTTCCGGCAGTTCAAAAAGCCGCCGATTGATTTCAAAGTTCAGCATTTGTGTCATTATTCGCGTTCCATTATTGAAGGTTCAGTTCGGCATTTAGCGTTTTCATCAAATCCACAAATCCGGGAAAAGTAACATTCATCGCCTCGGCGGTGTCGATTTCCAGCGGCTCATCCAGCGCCAAGCCCGCCACCGCCAGCGCCATCACGATGCGATGGTCGGCATGCCCGCTGACCGAGCCGCCGGTCAGCTTTGCGCCGCCGTGAATGACCAGCCCGTCGGGCAATTGCTCGATACAGGCCCCGATTTTCGTCAGTTCGGCGGCCATACAGGCGATCCGGTCGGTTTCCTTCTTGCGAGCCTGCGGCACGTTGACCAGTCGCGTGGTCCCTTCGGCAAACGCCGCGGTTACCGCCATGGCCGGCAGGGCGTCAGGGGTGCGGTTCATATCAATCTCTATCCCTTTCAGGGCGGATTTTCGGACGCGAATTCCCGTCTGTTCCTGTCGAATATCGGCGCCCATTGCCCGCAGATAATCCGCAACGGCCTTGTCCGGCTGACTGTCGCCGAAGTCCAGCCCTTGAATGAGGACATCCTGTCCACAGAGTGCGCCCGCGCACAAAAAGAAAGTCGCACTGGAAAAATCAGCACAAATCCGCTCATCAAAGGCCGTATAACGCTGACTTCCCCGGATAGAAACAGTCTTTAAGTCGTTATTTTTATAATCAATCTGTTGTTTGTCGAGCCAGTCCAGCGTCATTTGTACATAATCCGGTTCATTGAGCAGGGTCACTTCAATCTCCGTGTCGTCGGCAGCCAGCGGACAGGCCAGCAGCAAACTGGACAGGTATTGACTGGTAAAACACGCAATCGAGGTCCGTCCCCCTTTGAGCTGACCTGAGACCATGACCGGGGCGCAGCCGTTATTCTTCAGCGACCGAATGTTTGCGCCGAGATCGTTGAGCGAGCTGATTAAATCGTTCAGAAGCCGGGTCTGGATTTGATGGTCGCCGGTGAAGGTGACCGCCCCGTCCGGATGGCCCAGCGCCGCCGAACCGAGGCCAAGCCGCAAGGTCGTCCCTGAATTTCCGATATCAATAATCTGATTTTGGTTTTCAATCCGTCCGCCGGTTCCGGTAACCACCCACTGATCCGGGTTGGATGTGTCGATCTCGGCCCCAAGGGCGCGCCAGCAGTCCGCCGCACTGAGCGTGTCGCTGGATATCAGGGGCCGGCGGAGACGGCTTTGCCCCTCGGCCAGCGACGCGACCGCCACGGCGCGAATCGTATGCGATTTTGAGCCGGGGATCGAAACCTGGCCTTTTAAGGTCGATTTTTTTGTCTTTAATTTCATACGTCGGGTATTCAAAATGTGTTGTTTAAAGGGAACAGAACAGATTACTCGGCAGTCCGACAAACGCCGCATTTTACACGCAGTGGCGCAATAATTTCAAATTTTTTTGAAAAAATCCTGTTTTTTTTATGTTTCGGGGGAAAATCTACTATAATAAAGCTGTCAGGGACGAGTCTATCGGACGTTTTATGGAAATGCGGCCACGGGTTTTTCTGGTCCCATAAAATGCTGGTTCAACAGAGTGGGCGTGTAACGCATCTTTGCGGGGTTGACATCGCAGCGTATTTCTGCTATACAAGTAGCTAAACTCACGAATGCCACTATCCGATAAGGTAAAGGATTATCGAACGTGCAAGCCTGTTGCGCCGTGCGTGCAGGCGACTGTTTTTAACGGCGAATACCCTTTAACTTATCAGGATGAAACGATGATGAAAAACGGAACTTTTTTTTCGGAGGGTGTCATGAGACACACGTTTTTGGCGGGGCTGGTATTATTTATCCTCATTTGCGGTTTTTCGTTCGCTCAGGAGTCTGCGTATCGCGAGGGTTATCTGCTGGTGCGGTTCAGTGAGACAGGCACTACGCCGGAAGCGAATATGGCACGTCAGATGGTTGTTCAGGCCGCCGGCGGCGGAACCATCGAAAAGATGTATCCGATGGTTCCCGGTCTTGGATTGGTCAAGCTGTCCGCCGGCGACGATGTCGCCGCGGCGCGCAGCCGATTTCAGGCTGCCATCGGGGTGCGCTACGCGGATCCGGACTATATGCTCTATCCCGCTTATGTTCCCAATGACCCTCTGTTTGAGGAGTTGTGGGGGATGCAGAATACCGGACAGACGGGCGGCACGCCCGGCGCCGACATCAGCGCGGTTCCGGCGTGGGACTTGAATACCGGCAGCCGCGACATCATTGTGGCAGTTACGGATACCGGCATTGATTATACGCATCCCGACCTGGCGCCCAATATGTGGGTCAACAAGGCGGAGTTATACGGCATCGCCGGCGTGGATGACGACGGAAACGGTTATGTTGACGATATTTACGGGTATGATTTCTATTGGGACGTATCCGATCCGATGGACGATCACTATCACGGCACCCATGTCGCCGGTACCATTGGCGCGGTCGGCAATAATGCGGTGGGTGTGGCCGGTGTGTGCTGGCAGGTCCAGTTGATGGCGTGTAAAGTATTCTGGGAAGGCGGCGGCATCATTCAAGGCGCTCTGTCAGGCGCGATCGAAGGGATTCAGTATGCGGTCTTGAACGGGGCGCATATTATCAATGCCTCGTGGGGATTTCAGAATTATCTGATGCCCGAACAGGTCAACTCGCTGCGCGATACGCTTGAGGCGGCCAAGGATGCCGGGGTGCTGTTTGTGATGGCGGCCGGAAATGAATCGAGCAATAATGATATCGTATTCGGTTCGCCTCAAAGTTTTCGATTGCCCAACGTCATTTCGGTGATGGCCACCGATCACAATGACCAGCGCGCCCTGTTTTCAAACTGGGGCAAGGTCACGGTGGATCTTGCAGCGCCGGGACAAAACATACTGAGTACTTTTCCCAATGAAGGCTATGGTTCCATTTCAGGGACCTCGATGGCTTCGCCGTATGTGGCCGGCGCTGCGGCGCTGGTGTTGTCGGAGAATCCGCACCTGACATATCAGGAAGTCAAACATATCCTGATGTCCACCGTCGATACCGTTGACGCACTGAAAGATTTGAGCGTCACCAGCGGTCGTTTGAATCTGTACCAAGCGGTGCAGGCCGCGCGAGCGGACGACCGTGTTCCGCCGACGCCGAATCCGGCTCAATGGGATATTGAGCCGACGGCCACGGGTTTGAACCACCTCGTGATGCGGGCCGCAAAGGCGACGGACATCTCCGGAGCGCTGTACGAGTTTCAGTGTCTGGAAGATGATTCGCTCAGCAGCGGCTGGCAGGCCAGTCCGTTGTACCAGGTCTGGAATGCCGCCGAGGGGCAGACCTATACCTTCCGTGTTCGTTACCAGGATCAATCGCAAAACAAGAATACCGGCCACTGGTCGGAGGCGGTGGAGGCGGAAACCGCGGCGGTGGTGGATACGCTGATTCCGGCGCCGAGTCCCTCGCGATGGAAGGCCGTGCCGAGACGGATGGGCGCCACGTTGAGGATTATGATGGAAGTGGAGCCGGCCTACGATGAAAACGATGTGGAATATCGATTCGAGTGCGTCGCTACCACGAACCCCTATTACAATGATCCCAATTTCCCGGAACGCATCCTTGAGCTGGGCACGACCACGCCGAGCGGATGGACGGATGATACAATCCATAATGTGACTGTTAATCAGCCGCTGGAACTCGGTTTTCGGTATGTGTTCGAGGCGAAGGTGCGCCAGAAATATGAGCGCGACTTAAATGACGGACGGACGGACGCCGATTATGAAACCGTCGCTGCGCCGGCCAAGGCCGTTATTGTCGGCCCTCCTCCGCGAACGCTGGAAGTGCCGTATCCGTTTACAACCATTCAAGCGGCGATTGATGCGGCCAACGACGGCGACACCGTTGTGGTCAAGCCGGGTGTATATACCGGCGGCGGCAACCGCAACCTGGTCTTTTACGGCAAGGCGATTACATTGCGCAGTGAAAATCCGGACAATCCGGCTATTGTGGCTGCAACCATCATTGATCCGCAGGGTGTTCAGGAAAGCGCAGATCATAGTCCGCGCCGGGCGTTCCATTTTGGGGTTGACCTCGAGCTGTACCCGGCGGAAGGTCGGGATACGGTTGTCAGCGGCTTTACCATTCAAAATGCGTACGCGGTCAATGGTCCGAAAACCGCGCCGCCGCAGGGGGGCGATCCGAATGGTCTGGATGCTTTCGGCGGCGCCATCCTGGCGCAGAACGGCGCTTCACCGACCATTGCCAATTGCGTTATTCGGGATAGCTTCGCTCAGGGGCAGGACGGACGCGACGGACGCAACGGCAATAATGGCGCAAACGGTGCAAGCGCCCAAGAGGACGGCGCCGACGGCGCCGACGGCGCTGAGGGGTCGCCGGATATTGTGTTTTACATCTTGCCGGTTAACGGCACGGCGATTCGAAATACGAGTGATGTGCTGACGCTTGAAGCGCGTATAGCGGTGGCGGGAATTGATACGGTTCTTTTAGGCGGTCCGATCATGATGTATCTGCCTGACGGAACCGAGTTGGGTTATACGGTTGACCTGACGGCAGATGATATTGATTCGATGCTTGAAATTACGCTGCGCGAAGGTCCTGACGGCGATGTGCTGGACGAGATTTTCGTGGCGGACATAACCGATTTGCCGACTTACACGGAATATGTTTTCAAGCGGGCTGAAACGATGCCGCCCACGCCCGATTGGCCTGATGTGATCGGCAGCGGCGATGATCCGAATGATTGGTTTGACGCTCCGCCGGAAGGTACGGAACCGCTGTGGTATATGTCAGCCCTGAAAGCCGGCGATGGTTCCTTTGCCGATGCGGCGGGCTGGAGCGATCCGGCGGAACTGGCGGCCGGAACGGTTCAGTTTAGTGTGGATGGCCAGACCAATTGGCTTGAGACGTATGCCGAAGGCTGTTTGTATATGCGGGTCAGCGACGACGGGGGGCAAACCTGGGGGGCGGCGCTGCGCGTCGTGAATGAATACGACGGGATGCCGTTTGTTGGTTCGGTCGAATCAGACCAAGGGCTGATCTTTCTCCAGTCGTCGGATCCGTGGCTTCCTGAAGAGGCATGGACGCCTGTGGGCGAGATCATTGTAACCGGTTCGTTCTACCATGGCCGGGCTTTGAGTCGAACGGTTATTTTGACGCGCCAAGAGAGTGTGATTAATGCGACGATTGTGGACGATCCGGATAGTCCGGTGTTGTGTCGTGTGCTGAACAACGGGACGCAGGAAGTGACCGTCGAAGTTCGTTATGGTGGTCTGGTTTTATCCGAGACATATTATGCCGTAAAAGGCGCCGGTGGCGACAGCGGCCAGGCGGGCGGCGCCGGTCAGGATGGCGGGGACGGCCAGCGGGGCCAAGACGGCGAACGCGGCGGCGACGGCGGCATCGGGCTGGGCGGTGCGATGTATTTCGAGGCCGGCAGCTCCCCGCTGATCCGAAAAGTGACTGTTGAAAACTGTTTTGCCATAGGCGGCGACGCCGGCGCCGGCGGTAACGGCGGCAACGGCGGCGCTGGCGGGGACGGTTCAGACGGCGGCGACGGCGGCGACGGCGGCGATCCGTCGGATGACATCGAATTGCCGGAAGGTTTTGATGAATGGTTTGATCTTCCGGATACCAGTTTGAGCGCCGGCGGGGCCGGCGGTCCCGGCGGGGCCGGTGGTAACGGCGGTCGGGGCGGCGACGGCGGACGCGGCGGCGACGGCGGCTGGGGCGGCGCTGCGGCGGCGGGTGCAGTTTTCTTTGAAAGTTCGTGTCTGCCCGACGTGGAAGACAGCGTCTTTGTCGGCAACACAGCCATCACCGGCTTGGGGAATGTGGCCGGGGCCGGCGGTAACGGCGGTAACGGCGGCGCCAGCGGGGCCGGCGGTTCGGGCGGCTCCGGCGGCGGAGATGCTCCGGATGGTGAAGATGGCCCTGACGGTCAGGGCGGCGACGGCGGTCGCGGCGGCGACGGCGGCGACGGCGGCCTGAATGGTTTTGGAAAAGGAATTACCATGGACGGCGCTATCGGCGGCGCCATTGTGCTGGAGTTTGATTGTCGAATTTCCATTACCGGATGCAGATTTGAAAATAATCTGTCTTCCGATTTGGTCGAGTCCTTCAGCTATGACGGCGGGGCCGGCGGCAACGGCGGCGACGGCGGTGAAAACGGCGGCAATGGCGGCGACGGCGGCAACGGCGGTACAGGCGGCAATGCCGGCGACGGGAATGCGGTCGGCGCTGGCGGGGCCGGCGGCAATGGCGGCGCCGGGGCGAATGAGGGCGGCAACGGCGGCAATGGCGGCTCCGGCGGCCCCGGCGATCCCGGCGGCGCTGGTGGTTCCGGCGGTGCAGCCGGCCAAAACGGCCAGTCCGGCGACAACGGCGCTTCCGGCGGAGGTCTTATTCCGACGCGATTCAACCGATCGATGGGCGGGGCGATATTCCTTTACGATAATGTCAACTTGACTGTGTTGGATAGTGCATTTCTGGATAACCAGTCTGAAGGCGACCACGGCGGCGCTGTCTGTGTGTTCTTCAGCGGCTCGTCGATGACGTTTGGAGATACGCTGTTTGAAGGCAACCAGGCCGGCGGCGAAAGCCGCGGCGACGGCATGGGCGGCGGCGCCGGCGGCGCTATCCATGCGTATGGTACGACTTTTTTGGATGTCTTCCGATGCACGTTTCTGTATAACAGAGCCGTCGGCGGCGGGGACGGCGGCGCCATCAATTATTTGCCGTCTTATACCGGTCCGCTGGGTCCCCTGACGGTTACCGACAGCGTCTTTACCGGCAATCGGGCCGGGCCGGCTGTTACAACAACGGCGCTGACCAGCGCCGGCGGCGCCATTAACATTGACATCGAGGGGGCGTTGAGGTGGCGTTATCCTGAGGTACAGATCTTCCGAAGTTCCTTTACCAGCAATATGGCTGAATACGGCGGCGGTCTGGCCGCGGTGGAGGCGGATATGACGATTGAAGATTGTCAATTTACCGCCAACCGGGCCGAGTTCGGCGGCGGGGCGTATTGGTGGTATTCCAATGCCCAGATAACGAATTGTGATTTCGTTCAAAACAGCGCCGAACAGCTTATTAACAGTCCCAACCCCGGCGCTTTGGGCGGTGCATTTTACGCCGGCAACTCCTCGGCCAATGTGACGAATGCGACCTTTATCGCCAACAGCGCCGATCATGCCGGCGGTGCGGCCTTTGTTCTCGGACCCTGGTATTATGTCGCCTATGACTTGGGCGATGACGATGCGGTCCAGGCCTTTACCAATTGCTTGTTTGTGGAAAACGAGGCCGGTCTCAGCGGCGGTGCGGTGGCGGTGATGAACGGCGGCGATCCGGCGTTTCGCTTCTGCACGATGACGGAAAATACCGTGATTGATTATGTGGGGCACGGCGGTGCGATCAGTTGCGGTTATGACCATTTCGCGGGCCAATGGGACGAGGAATGGGACGAATGGGAGGGTCTGTTCTCCAGTTATGTGCTGGTTGAAAACAGCATTTTGTGGGACAACCTGGCCGTATTCGGTCCGCAGGCGGCCGTCGGCGATCCGCTGAAGGCCTACAATCTGCCCAGTACGCTTGAACTGTCTTATACCAACATCGAAGAGGGCGTCGAAGGGATTTATCTGGGCGAACCGTATGGGAATCCGTGGGTCTTTGATGCCGGCGGTTTGCTGGACGCCGATCCGATGTTTATCCAGGCCAAACAGCCCAACCCGGCCGATCCGACCACCCGGACGTTTTATCTGTCCCAGACCGCTGCCGGCCAGTTTGAGCCGGACAGCGCGTCTGTCAACAGCGGTCTCGGCAGTGCGGCTGAGCTTGAAACGCTGCTTGGTTTCCCGGTGACCACACGAACCGACCACGAGCCGGACACGGACATTGTGGACTTGGGATATCATTATAACGCTGCGGCGCCGGTCGATTCGTTCCGTCTGGATATCGCGGTCATTGTGGCCGATTATTATCCCTTTGGTAAATTGGTTGCCGAATACAGCCGGGACGGCGTTCCTCAGAGCATTGAGACGGACGGCGTCGAACCGAGTCATATCGAGATCAAACAAGGTGTGCATGTCCGACTGATCGCGGTGCCGGATGATGAGAAGTACCGCGTTCGCAAATGGGTGGGAACCGACGATGACAGGTCGTTCGAGCTGCTCAATCGAGCGACGATGTCCGGGCCGCGGAATGTACAGGTCGAGTTTGAGCTGGCGATTGCCAAACGGCTGTTTGTGCCCGAATCGTATCCGGGGATTGAGGACGCCGTCCAGGCGGCGCGGACAGGTGATACGATTGTACTGGCCCCGCGGACGGGACAGCCCTATACCATTACCAATCCCGAAGGCATCAACTTCGGCGGCAAGCAATTGAAACTGACTTCGATCAATCCGCTGGACCCCGATATTGTGGCCAATACGGTCATCGATGTTCAGGGCAATCGATACAATCGCAAGCGCGCGTTTATCTTTAATAACGGCGAAGACGAAAACACCGTGATTGAAGGCATTACGATTCGCAACGCCTTCTGGGCCGGGGCGGTCGGGCTGAGCGGGGCGCTGGATACCGGCATCTGGCCGCCGGATCCGTCGATTGATCCGCCGCCTCCTGTGCGTGCGCTGTCGGGTCTGGATGCCGTGGGCAACGGTTATGGCGGCGCGATTTTGGTTGCCAACGGCAGTTCGCCGATTATCCGGCACGTCGTGTTTGAAAACTGTACGGTCGCCGGCGGGATCGGCGGCGATGGAAATGACGGTTACCCGCAGAATACGCAGGGTCTTGAGGGCGATATTGACGGCCAGTCAGGCGGTCACGGCGGCGACGGCGCCGGTAACGGCTACGGCGGCGCCATTGCGGTCATTGAGGGCAGCAACCCCGTCATTCAGCATTGCGTTTTCAGGAATAACCGTGCCACCGGCGGCTGGGGCGGTATCCCCGGCCACGGCGGTTTCGCTGTGGGCAACGGACGTTACAGTTGGGGCGGCAACGCCGGCAACGGGCGCGGCGACGGGCGCGGCGGCGCCATCTATATTGAACAGGGCTGTAACCCGCTTGTTACCGACAATGAATTCAAAAACAACTTTGCACGGCTGGGGTATGTCTCCAGCGGCGGCTTGGCGCGCGGGGGCAATGAATATCCCGATCCGTGGCATGAACAGAACTGGCCGATCGAGGCGCGTCACGGCGCAGCGGGATTTTTGACCAGCGAAGGGACCGTGGCCGGCGGAGCGGTGTTCTACGGCCAGGGCTACAAAAGACCTGAACAGCCCGGTGTTCCCAAAGAGGCGGATCTCAAGAATACCGTTTTTGAGAACAACAGCGCTTATATGTCGATTGCAAGCAATCTCGTGTTGACCTATTATACGATTGAAGGCGAAGCGTATGACTTTACCCGGGGCGGTGCGGTCTATGCCGATCCGAACGTGACGCTGGCGATTGACAATTGTCAGTTTACGGGCAATCTGGGCGGCGCGGTGTATGCCGATACGGGGTCTGCTCTGACGATAACCCGAAGCCGCTTCGAGGATAATGCGACGTATGATCCCGAATTGGGCAAAGAGAGCATCCTGAATTTGGAGTTGTATTATATTCCCGGTCTGACCGAGGCAAGCGATCCGCCGGCCGGCGCCATTACGGTGGCGGTTGATGCGGCCCAAACGCCGATGATCACCGATTGCGAATTTATCGGCAATCTGAGCGAAGGCTCCGGCGGCGCGATTCAGACCCAAAGTGATATCACCATCGGGAACAGTTCGTTTGCCGCCAACGATGCGATTCTGCGCGGCGGGGCGCTGTTTGCGTATCATCATATCCCCGACCCGAACACCGATACGCTGCTGGTGAATCTGTATGATACGGACTTTACGTATAACAGTTCGGATGAACTGGGCGGCGCCATTTACGCCAAGAATAACATCTTGACGATGCAGGACACGCAGTTTGTCGGCAACAAGGCGCCCAGCGGCGGCGGTATGCTTGTGGTCGAAAGCGAGCTGGAACTGGATTCCGGTCTCTTCGTCGCCAATGAAGCGACCGGCCTGCCGCCAACGTTTGAGATGGTCGTTGATTTGGGCAGCGGCATTCTGTTTTCAATTCCGGTCGGCTCGGGTTCTGAATATCTGACCCCATTGGATGAAGGCGTCGGCGGCGGACTGTACCTGGTCGATACCAAGACCTGGATGGCCGATACGCGAATCCTGAATAACGCCGCCAAAGGCGCCAGTGCGGCCGGCGGCGGGTTGTGCATCAACGGCGGCGTGGATGATTTCATTACCTATAACCTGCACAATTGTCTGATTGCCGAAAATACTTCGGAAGGCAACGGCGGCGGCGTGAAGGTGATGACTTACGCCAATCCCTGGTTCGGCAACTGTACGATTGCCGACAATACCGCTGAGAAACTCGGCGGCGGTGTGTTTATCGACTGGTCTTCAAAGGCGCAGATCGAAAACTCCGTCATCGCCGGCAACAGCCCGACCGGGATTTACGAGCAGGTCCAGTCGCCCGGCGGTAATGCCGCCAATGCCACAATAGCAGCGAGCCTGTTCTATGGCAACACCGGCGGCGACCT
>OMKS01000229.1_pt1 | contig 51907 bp, 48 predicted proteins | sample 1674721 | NCBI WGS metagenome assembly OMKS01 (sample SAMN06264996, study PRJEB25208) | sediment metagenome | isolation source: hot spring sediment | place: USA: California | collected 2014-09-02 | reverse complement strand
GTGCCCATCACAATGACATAGCGTGTTTTCCCCTTTTGGTAGCCGTCGGGCAGCGGCAAAAAAAATTCATCCGTTGAAACCCCGCCGAGTTGTGCCAATAGGTCTCTGCTGTCAGTCATACCGTATCCATATCCCTCAATGAGTGCTTCCTGTTATATCGTTTCACAAATGCCGCATACTGTTCGGGGGTGTCGATCCCGTCCCAGGCACGTTCGACCGTATCGGTTAAAATGGTAAACCCGTTGTCCAGAGCGCGAAGCTGTTCGAGTTTTTCGCACTGTTCGAGCCGACTGGGCGGCAGCGTCGCATACACCAGCAAAAACTCTTTGCGGTAGGCGTAAATCCCCAAATGCCGGCGATAGAAGCTCACCTCCCCGATTCCGCCGTTTTGCCGATCATAAGGAACCGGCGAACGCGAAAAATACAATGCTCGTCCGTTTTTATCTGTAACACATTTGACAATATTGGGGTTGGCTACTTCCTCAGGCGTTTGAAAAGGCGCCAACAGCGTCGCCATTTGCGCATCGGGATTTTGCACGAGCAGTTCCGCGACGCGATCAATATACGCCGGGGCGATTTCCGGCTCATCGGCCTGCAGGTTGACCACAATATCGCAGGGGCGATTGGCCGCCGCCTCGGCGATACGGTCAGTACCGCTCGGATGGGTCGGGCGGGTCATCACACACGGCGCGCCAAACGCCCGACAGGCGGCCGCGACCCGCTCGTCATCGGCGGCAATGACCACCTCGCTGACACGCTCGGCGCCCAGCGCGCGTTCATACGTATGCTGAACAAGATATTTGCCCGTTTCTTTAGCCAGAACCTTGCCCGCCATCCGACTGGACCCGTAACGGGCGGGAATGACCACCATTATTTTCACGTCTTTGTTCCTTGCAGCGATAATGACGATTCAGGCGATTCATTAAACCGTATCGACCACTGCCCGGCTATCATAGACAGCAACGCCCCCCCTGTCAACCGACATTATCAGCAAAAAGCCGCCCTTGCGCAAGCGGTCGGACCGGAGGCCTTATCGGCCGCTCGGCGCTGACCTGACACGTGCTGAATCGGCCGCGGAGTGCGAAGGTTTTTTTGGCTCTGTGCTTTTCTTTTGGACACATCGCGGTTAAAATAGGTTGTGAAAACCGATTGGAATTGTTTGATTGAGTGAGGCTTGAATGGAACAACCACTGTTAGCGGATGCCAAAATTTACCCGGCCGGCGAAGGAGCGTTTTTAAGCATTACGGATATGCTGGCGTATTTTGAGAAAATGGGGGCGATGCGGGTCTCCGACCTGCATATCAAAATCGGCACCCAGCCGGCCTACCGCATCGACGGCGACCTGGTGCGGCTCAAAGGCGGCATCGTAACCAAAGCGGTCGCCGAAGGACTGATCTATCCGCTGCTCGGAGAGAAGAATATCGCCGCCCTCAAGCGCGACTGTACGGTGGACTGCTCTTACAAATACGGCTCGCTGCAATTTCGCATCAATGCGTTTCAGGACAACGACGGACTGACCGCCGCCATCCGCGCGTTGGGCAATGACATTCCGGTTCCTGAAAAAATCGGTTTCCCCAACACCTGCTGGCAGGACATCGTCCGCCGCAAACAGGGGCTGTGCCTGTTTACCGGCATTACCGGCGCCGGTAAAAGCACCACCATCGCTTCACTGATTCAGCGAATCAATGAAAATCGGGCCTGTCGGATTATTACGCTGGAAGACCCGATTGAATACATCTATCCACAGCACAATTCGATGATTTCACAGCGCGAGATTGGACGTGATGTCATGCTGTTTGCCTCGGGACTGCGGTCGATGATGCGGGAAGATCCGGATGTCATTTTTGTCGGCGAGATGCGCGACGCCGAGACGGTATCGCTGGTGCTGACCGCCGCCGAGACGGGACATCTGGTCTTTTCGACGCTGCATACACGCGACGTGACCGGAACACTGACGCGAATCCTCGACTTTTTCCCCACCGAACGACAAGACGAAGTACGCAATCAGCTTTCGCTGGGGCTGCGCTATATCGTCTGTCAGAAACTGCTGCCGCGAAAAGACGGCAACGGACGACTGGTCGCGATGGAAATCCTCAACAGCAATTACGCCGTGGCCAATCTGATTCGCAAAGGCAAACTCGAACAGATTTACTCCCAGATGCAGGTCAAGACCAAGAATCAGCCCGATGAAAAGATGATTACCTTCGAGCGGCATCTGGCGATCCTGGTTAAACGCGGCCTCGTCGATTTGCTCGAAGCCCAGAAATGGGCCAATGATATGAAGAGCTTCCAGGATGCCCTGAAAACCGACCCGGAAGTCGAATAAATAGCGACAGTGGAATTTCAATGCATACCTGCCATGAACGAAGAGACGACGATTCAATGTGATTGCCCGCATTGCGGGCGGGTATGCGGGTTCAAGAGCCGATTCGCCGGGCATATTGCCCGCTGTCTGAATTGCGATACCCGATTTGTCATTCCATCCGAAAGCGGCCGTTTGGCTCGCCTGCTCAAGCCTCAGGCGGCGTCAGCCCTGCCCGGCTTTTACGGCAATGCTCTGAAAGGGTCGTTCAAAGCGTTTATGCATCGGGAAAGTCATGTGGGGTTGGTTTTCTGTGCAGCACTGGCCGTGTTTCACTTTTTACTGGGCGATAAGGATTTGTCGTTTACGCTGCCGGGATTTCGCCCGCCGTTGCTGGTCGGCTGGGCGGCCACCCTCGTCACCTTCGGTTGTTTTGCATGGTACAGCATGGAAACCATTCTCGATGCACGAATGGACGGCGAATCGCTGCCGGCGGTGGAACCCGGCGCAGGGTTTGAGTTTCTATGGAACGTTATCAAATCCTGCTATTTGTTTTTAGTTACACTGCTTGCGGCCCTGCTGCCGGCGTCGTTTATCAGTGCGTGGTTTGAATTTTTCGGGATTGACCTTGGATGGCTCTATTACATCATCGTTGTGTTATGTTTGCTGCTGTGGCCGATGAACCTGGCGATCATTGCGCTGGAAGTGCCGTGGTGGCGTGTCTTTCGCTACGACCTGCTGATTCGGGCGATTGTTAAGACATTTCGGCCGTATCTTTTTACAACGCTGATGACGCTGGCTGCTTTTGGTGTGGTCTTTTTGAGCATGGGTCTGTTTGTATCGCAAGACGACGCCGGAACCGCCGCGGCACTGGGACTGCTTGTTCTGCGGCTTGCGAGCGCGGCGTTTTTTCTGTTCGCAATGCGCATCATCGGGGTGTATTGCCGCCATTACTCGGAAATTTGTCCGGAATTGTGGGTTGCCGAGCCGCCTCAGACGCCCGGCTTAGATTGACCGGCAAATCCAGATAAAAGGTCGAACCTTGGCCTAATGTGCTTTCCACGCCGATGGTTGCGGCCAGTAACTCGGAAAGTTGTCTGCAGATCGCCAGTCCCAGCCCCGTCCCCGGTTCTTTGCGGGTCAATGAGCCGTCCAGTTGGCGAAATTTTTCAAAAATTTTCGTCTGGTCTTCTTCGGAAATTCCCGGCCCGGTGTCCGAAACCGAAATCCGTACGGTGACATCGTCCAGCCTATACGCCTTGACGACAATACGGCCGTTATCCGGCGTAAATTTGATGGCGTTGCTGAGTAGATTGTAGAGAATCTGTTGCAGCTTTCCCGCGTCCGTCTGGATCAGCGGAATACGATCATCCGCTTGCAGACGGACTTTTATTCGTTTCTGCTCGGTCAGGGGCGAGAAGAACGCCGTGAGTCCCTCCAGCAATTGCTGGACGCTTGTCTTTTCGACCCGCAATTCCATTTTGCCCGCCTCGGCCTTGGCCAAATCGAGCAGATCGTTGATCATATTCAGCAGCGACCGTCCGCTGGAAATAATATTTTCGGCCCAACGGCGTGTCTTTTCGGTCTCGGCGTCGGGCTTTTCCCGCAGCAGCTCGGCAAATCCAAGAATCGCGTTCAGCGGCGTGCGAAATTCGTGCGACATATTGGCCAGAAATTCGCTCTTGAGCTTGTTGGCCTGGTACAGCTCGATGTTCTTTTGTGAAAGCTGCACGATCTTGTGATCCAACTGCTGATTGGCACGTTCCAGCTTATGCTGCGATTCCATCAGATTGTCCAGCATATGATTAAAGGCGGTCGAGAGCTTTTCATATTCGTCGCCGGTGCGAATGGAACTGCGAATATCATAATTACCTTCGGCCACATTATTGACCAAAGCCCGAAGCTGGCGAATGGGACGCAGAATGACCCGCTGCGTAATTGTATAGAACGCCACCATCGCTCCGATACCGGCCAGCAAACCGGCCACCACAACCCATAAACGATTCAAAAACAGCGTTCGTTCCAGCTCATGGGTCGGCGTGCGTACCGCCAGAACGCCGATTTCCTGATTGAGATTAAAGGCCGGCGCCGTGCCTTGCGGATAATGACAGCGCAGGCAATTTTCATCGGCCAGCACCACCCGCACATAGGCGTTCTGAGGGGAACGGTTTGGAAGGCGTTCAATCCAGCCGATTTCGCCGCCGCGCGACCCCGAACGCAGCCATTCGATTTTTCCCCTCTGGGAGTCGGTCAAAGCCTGCTCCACGCCGTCCGGGCTTGTGCCGGCACGATGCCATACGATAATACGGTCATTGTCCTCGCGGACCTGCCCGCTATCGGTCAGTCGAGGCAATTCACTCTCGGACAGCGGTTCCAGTTTGAAGTGCCGCTCATAGACCGTCTCGGCCACGGCGCGTCCGGCATCCAGCGCCGCTTTTTCCGTCAGCTTGCCCATCCAGAGATACGGAATCAGCAGCGCCAGCACCAGACTGAACAGCACCGCCGCGCCGAATTGCAGACGGCATTTCTCCGCCAGCGAAAGCGGCTTGCGCTGGATCCGTGCAAGAACCGGTTTGATCCATCGCTGATAGCGTCTTAACATAATGCCTCTCAAGACGGCATAAAAATGCGAATTCAGGATTCTTGTTCCAGTTGACGCAGATGCTTTTGGACGCGAAGATTTAATTCGTCAAGCTGCTTTTGATCGACATCGGACGGCGCATCGGTCAGCAGGCACTGGCCCCGCTGCGTTTTGGGAAACGCGATCACATCGCGAATGTTGTCGGTTTGCGTCAGCAACATCACGAGCCGATCCAGCCCGAAGGCGATTCCGCCGTGCGGCGGTGCGCCGTACTCCAGGGCCTTGAGGAAAAAGCCGAAACGCTCCTGGGCCTGTTTGTGCGAGATATTGAGCAGATCAAAGACCTTCGCCTGTACCTTCGGGTCGTGAATACGCACCGAGCCGCCGCCGATTTCCGAGCCGTTGACGACCAGATCATACGCCTGCGAGCGGATGTGGGCCGGATCGCTTTCCAGTTTGGGCAAATCCTCCGGCGCCGGCGAGGTAAACGGGTGATGCAGCGAGTCATAGCGTTTTTCATCCGCGTTCCATTCGAACAGCGGAAAATCCACCACCCAGACAAATTCAAACTGATCCGGCCGGCACAATCCCAACTCTTTGCCCAGCCGGACGCGCAGCGGCGCCAGCGATTTATTGACCACATCGGCGCTGTCGGCTACCATCAAAATCAGGTCGCCCGCGGACGCGCCGAAACGGCGAATGATCTCCTGCTGCTGAGCGTCTGTGAAGAATTTGGCAATACTGCTTTTCAGTTCCAGCCCCGATCCGGATTCTTTGGAGGCTACCTTGAACCAGGCCAGACCCTTTGCGCCAAAATCACCGACAAATTGAGTGAGCGTTTTTTCAATATCGCTGCGGGAATACCTCTCGCCGCCGGGAGCGCAAAGCCCCTTGACAACGCCCCCTCTGGAAACTGCCGAGGTAAACACCTGAAACTGACATGCGGCCGCGATATCGGACAGGTCTTTAAGTTTCATCTCAAACCGCAAATCCGGACGATCAATGCCGTAGTCGTCCATCGCCTGCTGATACGTCATCTGACGAATCGGCAGCGACACCTCCACCCCCAGAATCTCCTTGAAAATCCGGGCGATCAGTCCCTCATTGGTGCGCATCACATCCTCGGCCTGAACAAAACTCATTTCCACATCAATCTGTGTAAATTCGGCCTGGCGATCCGCCCGCGGATCCTCATCGCGAAAACACCGAACAATCTGAAAATAGCGATCCGTATTGGCAACCATCAGAATTTGCTTGAACAATTGCGGCGACTGCGGCAACGCATAAAAGCAGCCCTTATACAACCGACTGGGGACCAGATAATCGCGCGCCCCTTCGGGCGTACTCTTGCCGAGCATGGGGGTTTCAATCTCCCAAAAGCCCAGAGCGTCGAAGTAATCGCGCGTCAGCTTGGTGACGCGGTGGCGCACCGCCAGCCGACTGAGCATACTCGGCCGACGCAGATCGATATACCGGTACTGAAGCCGCAATTCCTCATTGACCTGGGCGGCGGTATCAATCTCGAACGGCGGCGTCTTGGCCTGATTGAGCACCTCCAGTTCCTGCACGATCACCTCAATCTTGCCGGTGGGCAGGCGGGGGTTTTCCAGCCCGTCGCCGCGCGGACGCACCGTGCCGCGAGCGCCGAGCACCCATTCACAACGCACGGTACGCGCCAGCTTATGGGCGTCCGGATGCATTTCCGGATCAAAGACCAATTGCACCAGGCCTTCACGATCCCGCAAATCAATAAACACCAGATTGCCGTGATCCCGATAGGAATTAACCCAGCCGTTAACGACCACGGTTTGGCCGATGTGTTCTGTACGAAGTCGTCCGCAAGACTCTGTTCGTTTTAACATAATCGTTTCTCAAAATAAAATAGAGTGATTCTCTTTGATTCCGTATATATTCGTTTATACCCGCCGATGAACCCTCATCGCAAAAAGTTCTGTTTCTTATCGCAGCGGCGAACGGCTTACGACATGATACGTCGGGCCGGCAGCGCTGAGACGGCTTTCATAAACCGCTATCGAATCCACCCAGACGCTGCCGAACACATCCTGCTCGAACGGAACGATGGCTTCGGCCAATGCACGTCCCGCCGCGGCGGATTTAACCCGGCACAGCGTCAAATGCGCGGTAAACGCTCGATTTTCCGCCGCCCAACCGGCCTGCGTAAAACGCTCGTCCAGTTCTCGCTGCATCGCGGCCAGTGTTTGCCCGCCCTCGGCGGCGGCCCACACCACCCGTGCCGGACGGCCAAAGACGCCGACGCCCCGACAGGTCAGCTCAAACGCCTCATGGCGATTGGCTGTCTCCTGAACCATTGCGCACACCCGCGTTACATCGTTGTCCTCAACAGGTCCGAGAAACTTCAGCGTCAAATGCATCTGTTCGGGACGCACCCATTTGACTTCGCGCCCGCTCAGTCCGGTTTGTTGGCGCAGCGATTTCTGGACGGCGCCCAAACGTTCCAGCACCGCCGCATCCATATCCAGCGCCACAAATAATCGCATCATAAAAACCCACACCTTAACCTGAAGGATTAAAACTGCGTGACCTGCCGCATACGGTCGAAGCGTTCTTCAATCATCTCGCGCGTCGCCGAGCGAATACCGTGAATGGAAAAATCGCCAATGGTAAACGACGCTGCCACCGTCCCATAGACCATGGCATTCCGCAGGGTCGTTAAATCCACATTTCCGCACTGAGCCAGATACCCCATCAGGCCGCCGGCGAACGAATCGCCTGCACCGGTCGGGTCAATCACAATCGGCGTCGGATAGGCCGGCAGCAAAAAAGTATCGCCGTTGGCGTCGTGCAGCATCGCGCCGTATTCACCCTTTTTGATAATCACGAAACGCGGCCCTAAATCGAGTATTTTTTCGGCCGCGGTGATCAGATTTTGCTGACCGGTCAGCAAGCGAGCCTCCCCTTCATTGACAATCAGCATATCAATTCGATCAAGCAGATCAAGCAAGTCATCCTTTTCCGTCACGATCCAGTGATTCATCGTATCGGCGGCGACAAAGGTGGGCGAGCCGAGCTGGTCAAGCAGCTTCATCTGCAATTCAGGAGCGGTATTGGCCAAAAAGACAAATTCGCAATCGCGGTAGCTGTCCGGCACCGGCGGCGGTGTTTCAGCCAGTACATTCAGCTCCACCGCGTCGGTTTGGGCTTCATTCATATCGCCTTCATAAGAACCGCTCCAGCGAAAGGTCTTGCTGCCTTTGCGCAGCTCAAGCCCTTCGAAGTCCACGTCGCGGCCGGCGAAGATTTCTTGAAGGTCAAATGGGCAATCATCACCCATCACCCCGAGAAACTTAACGTGTGCAAACATCCCGGCGCCCATCGAAAAATGCACCGCCGAGCCGCCCAGACAATCCTTGTTGTGCCCATACGGCGTGCGAATCGTATCAATTCCTATTGAACCGGTAACCAGTAATGACATCCCTGCAGGTCTCCTTTATGATGCGTGTTCAAATTGTTTCAGTGTGCGTTCTATACGTGTCAGCGTCCGCGGCAGGCCGAGTATTTCGACGGCGTCGAAGATCGGCGGACTGATCGTCGTGCCGGTGATGGCAACGCGAAGCGGCTGGGCCACCTTACCCAGGCCGAGCTGTCGTTCTTCGGCCAACTGGCGCAGGAGCTGCTCAATGGCCTGCGGCGTCGCTTCCGTCAGGTCCGCCAGCCGCCGACCGACCTCCGCCAAAATCGCCAGACCGTCGTTTTTGAGCAGGACTTTTCGAACGGCCGTCGGATCGTAGTCATATGCATCGTCGGCGATATAGGCAAATCGCGTTTTTTGCTCAACCTGTTCAAGTGTGCGGGCGCCCTCGTTCATTTTCAATAGGCGTGCGAGCATCCCGTCTTCGGCGGCGGCTACCGGAGAATGAATCTCTTGCAAAAAGGCACGAAAATGACGGACCAGCATCGGCATCGGCACGCGCTTAAAATGTTCGGTGTTGAACGCCAGCAGTTTGCTGCGATCGAACAGGCTGTTGCTTTTGCTGACGCGCGACAGGTCAAAGGCCGCGATCAGCTCATCGCGATCCATCACCTCCCTGCCGTCACCCGGATTCCAGCCCAGCAGCGCCAAAAAGTTGACCATCGCTTCGGGCAGATAGCCGCTGCGAAAAAAGTCTACGACATTGATTTCCGGCAGATGCACGCCCAGCCCAGTCGCCATCGCGTCAATCGCGGGCATATCCGGCATCGCCTGACCCGCCAGAAAGGCATCCAGCTCATCGCGACTGACCCCGGCGGCCTCAGCCAGCGCGTCCCTGTCAATCGGGGCGGCCTTTTGCTCCATTGCTTCAATGGCCTGACGAAGCGCCCGAGGACGTTCGCGTTTGCTCAGTTTGCCGCCGGACTCGCTGACTGTAACCGACATATGGGCATACTGCGGCGTGCGAAACCCCAGCGCCTTTTGCAGGAGCTGGTGTGCGGGCGTGTTCATCAGATGCTCCTGGCCGCGGATGACGTGGGTTACGCCCATTAGTTCATCATCGACCACCACCGCAAAATGATAGGTCGGAAAGCCGTCGCTTTTTTGAATCACAAAATCGCTCATCTCGGCCGGATCAAATGTGACCGTACCCCGTACAATATCTTCGACCACAATCGGCTCATTGGCCTCTACCGCAAACCGCACGGTAACCGGCCGACCCTCGGCCCGTGCCCTGGCCGCGTCCGATTCATCCGGAAACCGCTCCGGACGCGGATACAGGTTGCGGGTTTTGTCGGCCTGGGCTTTTTCCCGCATCGCGAGCAATTCTTCCGGCGTATCGAAACAATAATACGCCTTGCCGGCTTCGAGCAGTCGGCGAATATACGTATCGTATATCTCCCGCCGCTCGGATTGCAGGTACGGGCCGTTCGGGCCGCCGATGTCCGGGCCTTCATCCCAGTCTATCCCCAGCCACCGCAGATCATCGAGAACCCGCTGCGCAGCCGTCGGCGTATTGCGTTTCAAATCGGTATCTTCGATGCGCAACAGAAATCGGCCGCCCATCTGCCGGGCCAGCAGCCAGTTAAACAAGGCTGTGCGCGCCCCGCCGATGTGCAGATAACCGGTCGGAGAAGGTGCAAACCGCGTTACTATCATCCCAATCTTCCTTGTCTATTTAGAGAAAGCGATGAGTTTACCCCGCGATAACCCGAAAGTCAACAATAAGAAATAAAAGACCTGGCTGATCCTGTAATCTGCGTGTTCGCGGGATCACATTGAATAAATGGGTTTATGAGCTGACCTATCCAGGGATTCAAACAAAGCGTATTAGCGCTGCCCCAAGCCTTGCATCCGAATGATAACAAATGCGATGAGATCCAAACGGATTATTCAGGCTGAAATTTGTAAGAAAATAAATTGACGGAAACTGACAGATTATGTAACTTTAACGGCATTGATCGGTCGTCAGGCGATGGCCGACGGCGGAATATGTCTTTTTTCGGAAGGGACAGACGATGGGTATTCTGCAACTGAACGCTCTGCGGAAGGAGTTTTCCTCTCTGGTGGCGGTCGATGACGTCTCGTTTGAAGCCGATTCGGGACAAGTGATTGGGCTGATCGGCCCGAACGGGGCAGGCAAGACGACCTTGCTTCGTATGCTGGCGACCCTGCTGCCGCCGACCGATGGCACGGCTGTGATTTGCGGGGCCGACCTGCGTAAAAAACCGCTGCTGATTCGTCGAAGCATCGGCTATCTGCCTGATTTCTTCAATCTGTATCCGGATTTGACGCTGCGGGAGTGTCTGGACTTTTTCGCACGAGCGTATCATATCCCCTCCTCGGAGGTCGCCGGTCGGGTTGAAGCGGCTCTGAAAACGGTCGCGCTGGACAGCAAAAAACACAGCCTGATTCGCCATCTGTCGCGGGGGATGGTGCAGCGGCTGGGACTGGCAACGCTGCTGGTTCGCGAGCCGACGGTGTTTTTGCTTGACGAGCCGGCTTCGGGGCTGGACCCCATGGCCCGGATCCAGCTTCGCGATATCCTGCGTCGGCTGGCGCGTGAGGGCAAGACCATCATCATTTCATCGCATATTTTGTCCGAACTGGCAGGGTTCTGCACTCACCTGGCGATTATGAATCGCGGACAACTGGTGATGTACGGCAGCGTCGAAGACATCGAGCAGCAAATCGCCGGTCAGCAGGCCGTGAGGGTCAAGGTTCTCGGCGAGGCAACACAGGCCGAGGCGGTTTTGCGCGAGATCGAAGGCATCGAGATTAAAACCGCCGACGACGGCACGTTTACGCTGATCTGTCCGGGCGGACCGGAAGCGGTAGCCCAAGTCAATCGACGGCTGGTCGCCGCGGACATCCCGGTAGTGGAGCTGGCACGGCAGAAAACCAGCCTGGAAGATCTGTTTATGACGCTGTCGGTCGAAAAAAATATGCACATCAGCTAACGGGAGGTTGCCATGATTGCCAATCCGATTATTCGTCGTTATCGTTTCAGTCAGCTTCGTCCCCAGCAGGCCTGGGTTTTCGGCGGGGTCTATGTGGCTGTTGTGCTGCTGGTGCTTTTTATCAACAGCTCCATCTACCGTTACGGCCAGGCGTATCTGACGGCGACACATTTGTATAAAGGGCTGTTTGTTCAGTTTGCGATTCTGGAGATTTTTTTGCTGTGGCTGCTGTGTCCGGCCAATTGCTCCACGGTGGTCGCGCGGGAGATTGCGGATAAGTCGTTTGACTTTTTTCGAATGCTGCCGTTAAGCGCCGCCAAAAAAGCCGTCGGCATCCTGATCGGGCGCAACCTGTTCTGTCTTCTGGTAGCGGGGGTGAATTTGGCGTTTTGCCTGTTGTTTGCGTTCGGCGGCGAACTGTCCGGGCAGTTCATCGTGCAGATGCTGACGATTCTGGCGGCTCTGACGCTGGCGCTGAATCTGCTGGCGCTGATGTTTTCAATTCTGAACTACAAGAAAACCAAAAATACAAGCATTCCCGTGCTGCTGGTGATTGGGCTGTTTGCATTCGGACCGGTGATGGGGGGCCTGATTGATTCAATCGGCACTCAAAAACTCGAAACGACCACGGCTTATTTTTACACCTTTGAGGCGCCGGTTCTGTATCTGATCGCGTTTTGTGCGCTGTTCGTTGCGTTTTGGGCTTACATCGGTGTGCTGCGGCGATTTACGTATGAATATGAGGCATTGTTCAGCCGAACGGGGTCGGGCCTGTTTATGCTGACGTACCTGGTGATGCTTGGCGGCTTGTTCTACGTCTATCTGCTGGAAGCGAATGATCCGGACCCGGCCCGCGTATTTTGGATGCTGGGGCTGCTGCCTGCAGCGGTTGTGCCGCTGTTTGCGATACGCGGTTTTGATCGGTACCTCGAGACCAGCCGTACCGCTCATCGGGTCGAAGGTCTGTTCGGTCGGCTGCTGATCCATTCCAATCTCACCGGCGGATTGATGCTGTTTGTCATCTGGCTGGCGTTTGCGATTGCCGCCGGCGTAACGGCTCGAGCCGACGCCGCAGAGCTGCTGTGGCTGGCAATGATCGCGTTCAGTGCGCTGCTGGTGATTTGGGCGCTGGTGGAAACAACCGCCGTCTGGCAGCCGAGAAATGAAAAAATCGGCTATCTGCTCGGTTTCCTTGCGGTCTTATATATTGTGTTGCCGTTTATTCTGGGCGGGATTTTCGAGAATGAAATGATGTACCTGTTTAGCCCTTTAGGGGTCGTTAATGTCTTCGATTCGCATTACAGTGCCCCTATTTTGCTAATGCCGATCTTTTTTAATCTGATCTGCCTGCTGCCGCTGGGGATCCTTATCGCCAAACGCTATTTTGATCTGGTCGCTATTCGCACACAAATCGAACATACCCAGGATATGTCTCCTCGCTTAGGCAGCTAAAGACAGTCGGGGCAACTGTCCTTCGTTTGAACCGTTGCCACTTAACAATAACACAAGCGACCAGCGGGAGCGGCAAATGCCGACAACCGCTGAACATACTTACCTACCTAAAGGTAGTCGGGGTGACAGGATTCGAACCTGCGGCCTTCTGGTCCCAAACCAGACGCTCTAGCCAAGCTGAGCTACACCCCGCGAAAGTTGCTGAAACTATACCGATTGCGGGAGATATATGCAAGAAAATCATTTTTTTGTATCCTTGCGTTGCTGATGCCGGCTATACTATGGTCATTCGTGAACCGGAAACAGGAGACACTGCCATGCAAATCACCATAGGCCAAACCCGCGTGGAGCTGATTGAGGGCGACATCACCGAAATGCACACCGACGCGATTGTCAACGCGGCCAACAGCCAGCTTCAGCACGGCGGCGGCGTGGCCGGAGCAATCGTCCACAAAGGCGGTCGGATAATTCAGGAGGAAAGCAATCGAATTGCTCCCGTTCCAGTCGGTCAAGCCGCCATGACGGGCGCCGGCAAACTCAAGTGCCGGTATGTGATTCATGCCGTCGGGCCACAGATGGGAGAAGGAGATGAAGACGCGAAACTACAAAGCGCCACCCTCAGCAGCCTGCGTCTGGCCGACGAGCATGCTTTGCGAAGCGTTGCATTTTGTGCGATCAGCACCGGCATTTTCGGCTATCCGATTGACCGCTGTGCAGAGATGATGCTCACCACCGTCGCGGATTATGTGCAGGACTCAACCGGTCTCAAACATATTGTTTTTTGTCTGTATGACCAAAACGCCTATGAGGTATTCGAGGCCGTCCTGCGGAAAATAAAGCCCCGATAAGCGCCCTGTTACGGTGGGTGAGCCGTCTCTCCCGCAGGCAAAAGACGCTTATGATGAGTCGGTTTTGTGTTTTTCCAGCCAGCGGACAGCCCATTGTTTGGCTTGTTCGGGGGTCTTGAGGTGTTCTTCAAGTTGGCCAATGTACAATTCTCTGGCCAGTGTGCCGACCATCGGGCCGGGGACGGCTCCCAGTGCGATCAGCGTATGACCGTCCAGCAGCGGTTCGGGATGAACGACGGACGGATCAATCGCCTCAGCTCTTTTTTTCACCGCAGCCAGCGGACGCGGCGATTTGCCTTGGGCCTTCAGTATGGCTTTTTGAAACGTCATCAGGTCGTCAAAGTACGGCTCATGCATCAGCAGTTTCAGGCGGCTCAGCGGCATTTGTGCTTCACACAGCGCACCGCGATGCGCAAGCAGAAACCGAATATGTTTCAGGCGGGCGGTGCTGAGTTTCAGTCTTTTGCACAGCGCCATGGCCGTCTCGGTCGGCAACCCTGCGCAAAATGTCGCCATGGCCAGACCGAAATCCACCGCGTCAGGCAGCTCGTCGATTGCCTCTATTGCGTCGTGTCCGGCCTCCTGCGAAAGTTCAGGAAAAATGGCTTGCGCCAAACCGGAGTCGATGAGTAATTCAACGCCGCGACGGCGATTGGGATGGGTCAAAATGGCTTCCAGCTCAACCGCGATGCGCTCGGCGCTGATATGGGCAATTCTGTCGGCATGTACCCGCATTGAATGCCAGGTTTTCGGCTCAATCGCAAAATTCAGTTTGACGGCAAACCGTATCGCCCGCAGCATCCGCAGATAATCCTCGGAAAACCGCTGGTCAGAATTGCCGATGGTGCGAAGCATCCCGATCTGTAAATCAACCTGTCCGCCGACAAAATCGTACAGCTTTTTTTCAATTGGGTCATAAAACATCCCATTGACGGTAAAATCACGCCGCTGTGCGTCTTCACGAGCCGAGGCAAACGCGACATGGTCGGGACGTCGGCCGTCCTGATAGCCGCCTTCGGTGCGAAACGTCGCCACCTCGACCTGTTTGCCGTCGATCATCACCATCACGACCCCAAAGCGGGCGCCGATTTTCAGTGTGCGTCGAAACAGCGCGACGACCTCATCCGGTACGGCACTGGTGGCCACATCGTAATCACTGGCCGGACGTCCCAACAGCTTATCGCGCACACACCCGCCGGCCAGCAGCGCCTGATGACCCTGCCGCCGCAGCCGTTTGATGATCTGCATCGCTTGTTTATAGTTGGACATAGCCGCGATTGTAATGAATCCGCCTGCGGAGCTGAATCTCCGGCGTTTATTTGAATTTCAGATTTTATTCCATTCCATACAGCGCCACGGTCTGCTGGTCTGTGATAAAGAGAATGCCGCCCCTTGGTACAGCTTCCAGCGACGCCGCATTATGAGCGATGAGGGCCGGTCATGACTTCGATTTCGCGTTCCAACTGAAGCAGGTGGCGCATTTCTTCTTCGGCCAGTTCCAGAAACATCTTTCTGGACTCAAGGTCTTCGGCCAGAGCCATCAATTCGGCGTACAGCTTAAACGACGCCCGCTCTTTCTGAACCCCCACGCGAAGCGCATCAACATAACTCATCCGGCCGGCGGTCTGGTCCAACTCAATATATATTCCGCTGTCCTGGTCGGTATCCTCGGCGGTCGAATCGTCCAGGGTAAAACCCTGCTTGAACAGTTCCAGCCGAACCGCCTCAATATGCTCCTGTTCCCGGCGCGCCAAGTTTTCAAAAATCATCGCCGTTTCGGTCTTTTGGACCATGACGGCAAGCTTTTTGTAAAATCGAACCGAGGATTCTTCTTTGGCCATCGCAAATATCAGGATGTCCCGGAGCGATTTAAATTTCATGACGGATTCCTTTTTGTTCCGACCGGCCGGTTCAGGACAGCTCGCTGAGATACCGCGACCAGGTTTGAATATGGCCACCCTCGTCGGCCTGGTCCTTCTCAATGACGCGACGGGTTGCCTCGTCCCAGTCGGCGGCGTTGAGCAATTCGGCGTAATGATGCACCGCCTTGGTTTCGACAAAGACGCCGGTTTTCAGAATCGCTGTTTTTCCCATCAGACGCGACCCAAAACCGATGGCAAATCCGACCAGCCACCAGGCCCATCGAAAAAGGCTGGGACGCAGGCCGTATTCATAGAGTTTGACGGCAAAATCCTGCATATGAGTCATCTCGTTGCACATCGCCGCGATCAAATCGCGGTTGAGCGCCTCATCCCGCCGCGTGATCTGAAAACGATAGGTGTTCACCGCCATAATTTCCAGCGAGTGCAGTGTGCGCAGCGCCTTTTTGACTTTGGCGCGTTCTGTTGAAGACAGATCCCGGCCGCGAAATGCAATCTGTTCGTGTGTTACAGCCGGACGGATGATGGACACGTCATATTGTATAAAATCAGGCTCTGTCATATCAATACCCTTGTCAATTGATGGCCGCACCGCCGCCCTTTGGCAGCCATGCGTTTCTTGATTCGACCGATCTATCACGATTATAGACAAAATTCAACTCTTGACAAGTCTGAAAATATCGGGTAGCAACACGCATAGCCATCGGCGATTGCCGAGCAGCCGACGTGAGCGCGCTTGTGAACAGCCAAACAATAATCCGGTACCATAACCAATCAGGGGTGTAACACGATGAATCTTGCCGATTATTTTGCCAACCAAACGGGGGTCGGCGTCTTGGCCACCTGTGATCCGGGGCATAAGGTGGACGTGGCGATTTATGCAAAACCGCATTTTATCGACGAGAATACCGTCGCTTTTGTGATGAAACAGCGGCGAAGCCATCAAAACCTGCGTGCCAACCTTCAGGCTGCGTATATGTTTGTCGAAGATGGCCACACGGATAAAGGCCTGAGAATGTATCTGACAATGATTCGCCAAGAGACAAATCGCAGCCTCGTTGCAGCACTGCGCAAAAAGCAGCCGTCTATTTACCCGGAAGAAGATGATTCCGATAAGTTTTTAGTTTTCTTTCGCATTGATCAGGTCCGCCCGCTGGTCGGAGACGATGCCGCCGAACTTTGACCGTCTGTCGTAAAATCCGTGAACTTGTCTTGCTGATACACGGTACGTATTGATGGAGTACCGAGTATTCATACGGGAGTTCACGATGACGTGGTTTGAAGCGGAACAAATTGATTGTTATCTGAGACGACTCGAACAGTTTCTGGACGAGTGGCGTCTTGAACCCATACAAATGCGGATTGAATCGGCTGAACTGACACGGACACTCAACAAAGTGGAACGGGTATCAAACGACGACACTTCCAATCCGGTTTTCAGGCAATATTTGTCTGAATTGAAATATCGAATCCATCTGTGCCGCGGACAAATTGAAGAACGCCTCAAACGGAAATAGGCCGCCGGTGGGTTGTCGTCTCATTTTCGACTCCTTTTTGCGTTAAAAACTGCTTTCGCAAAGCGCCGTTTTCTGTTACATTGGTCGAACGGTCAGGATGATATTGCACGGGAGTCGTTTATGAAAATTGATACCATTGTGTTAGGGGACCTTGAAGCGAATTGCTATTGCGTGCGTACCGATGAAAAGGCAAGCACGTGTCTGCTGATTGATCCGGGACTGAACCCTGAGCCCTTGGTTCATTTTTTGCGGCGAAATAACCTGACGCCGGAGGTTGTCGTTTTGACCCACGGCCACGCCGACCACATCGGCGGCGTCGAGACGGTTCGTCAGCACTGGCCGGCGGTCGGAGTTGCCATTTCCGACGAGGACGCTGCAATGCTGACGGATCCGGCCAAAAATCTGTCAGTACTGGCCGAGGTCATGGTCCAGGCGCGACCGGCGGAAATTCGCTTTAACAGCCAGCGCTATTTTGAAGCCGCGGGCTTGCGGTTTGAGATCATTCATACGCCCGGCCATACACCGGGGGGAATTTGTCTGTATCATTCCGATGAAGAAGTGCTTTTTTGCGGCGATACCTTGTTTGCCGGCTCGGTTGGACGATGGGACTTTCCCGGAGGCAATCACGACCAGCTGATCGACCGCATCAAGCATAAACTGCTGATTTTACCGGATCCGACTCGCGTCTATCCCGGGCACGGACCTGCAACAACGATCCGCACAGAAAAACGCCACAATCCCTTCCTGCTGGAAAGTGCTCATTAGTACGCAGCACACACAACGGCGTTCAAACCGGTCGAACCGGCACGCCGTGCCGTGCAAGGAATTCTTTGGTCTGAGCGATGGAGTAAGTGCCATAATGAAAAATTGATGCCGCCAAAACGGCGTCGGCCTGGCCGTGCTGCAGTACGTCCAGCAGCGACTGGAGTGTTCCCGCGCCGCCGGAGGCGATGACGGGGATATCGACCGCCTCGGCCACCGCACGAGTCAATTCGATGTCATAGCCGGCCTGCGTGCCGTCGGCATCCATACTGGTCAGCAAAATCTCACCGGCTCCAAGCTCTTGTGCCCGCTGTGCCCACTGGACCGCGTCCAACTCCGTCGGCTCTGAACCGGCCTTGACGGTTACAACCCACTTGTGGGCCTGGTCTTTTTTGCGGCGGGCGTCAATGGCCAGCACCACACACTGACTGCCGAAACGCTCGGCGGACTCACGAATCAAATCGGGATTCTGCACGGCAGCGGTATTGATGGAACACTTATCCGCCCCGCTGCGAAGCAGCAACCCGATCTGATCGGCGGTGGAAATGCCGCCGCCGACAGTAAAAGGGATAAAAATCCGCTCGGCCACCCGCTCCACCATTTCAACGATGGTTTTTTTTGAGCGAATCGTAGCGGTGATATCCAGAAAGACCAATTCATCGGCTCCTTGCTCGCTGTAACGGGCGCCCAATTCAACCGGATCGCCGGCGTCGCGCAGATTCAGGAAGTTAACGCCTTTGACGACGCGATTGTCTTTGACGTCCAGACACGGAATAATGCGTTTGGTCAGCATCAGCGTCTCTCCCTGCATATTTCAACGAAGTTACGGAGCATTTGCAGGCCGTCATCACCGCTTTTTTCCGGATGAAACTGGCAGCCGAACAGGTTGCCCTTTTCGATGGCCGCGGCCATGGTCAGTTGTTCGTATTCGACCCGCGCCACAATCGCATCTGCGTCGGCAACCTCTGCATAGTAGGAGTGGACGAATGCAAAATGCCGGCCGGGCTTCAGGCCGTTCATCAACCGCATCGTATCCGGCGCTTCGACATAATTCCAGCCCATATGCGGTATCGTTCGCCCTTGCGGAATCGGAATGACCCGGCCGCCGATCAGCCCCAGGCATCGGGTGACGCCCAACTCGTGGCTTTCATCAAACAACAACTGGAATCCAAGGCAAATGCCCAACAGCGGTTTGCCGGCCCGCACCTCGTTGCAGATTTTCTCGGCAAACGGCGCCAGCTTCCGCATCGCATAGCCGCTGGCGCCAACCCCCGGCAATATCAGCCCCTCGGCTTGGCGGAAATCGGCCGGATCACAGCTTATCCGAACATCCGAACCAATAAACCGGAAGGCGTTAATTACACTCCGGATATTTCCTGCGCCATAATCAATGATTACAAGCATAAATATAATTCATTAAAGGATAAGTTTTTCTAAACTCACAAGCCCGCATTATACCTTTCCATTTTGGTTTCTCAAGTCGGATTCAGTAAAATTGCCGAGTTTGCTCAATAAATCCAAAAAAACGTAATTACGACAAACACCATCGCGGCTACGTAAACAACCTGAACAAACTCGTTGAAAACACACCGTATGCGTCCATGCCGCTGGAACAGATCATTGTTCAGACCGCAGGCGATCCCGACAAGAGCGGCCTGTTCAACAATGCGGCTCAAGTATGGAATCATACCTTTTACTGGCATTGCCTCAAGCCGGGCGGCGGCAAGGTTCCGGCCGCGCTGCGTGCGAAAATTGAAGCCAGCTTCGGCAGTCTTGAGGCGTGCAAGCAACAATTGGCCAACGCGGCGGTAACCCAGTTTGCCAGCGGCTGGGCCTGGCTGGCGGCCGACGGAGACCGGCTGAAAGTCGTCAAGACAGCCAACGCCGAGATGCCGCTGACCGGCGGATTGAAACCGCTGCTGACCATTGACGTCTGGGAACACGCCTATTATCTGGATTATCAGAATCGACGCGGCGACCATGTGGCCGAGGTCATCGACAAACTGCTGAACTGGGAATTTGCGGCCGCGAATCTGGCCCAATAAACGACAGCCGCCCTCGTTACAGACTTTTGCGGTATCCCCATCGCCGGCAAGCCGCCTGCCAAGATGGCGTGTTCGTGATCCGAACAGACGTCGAATCTTGGCAGGCAAAGAGTTTGTCTGTCCATTTAACGGCCCTTTGAATAATATATAAGTTTATTCAAAAAAAATACTTAGACGCATTGTCGATAACCTTGTCATCCATCTGGTATCTTTTTTGCATAACATAAGTCCCTGTGTAGAGACGGTGTATAAAAACGGACTCATAAAAGATGTAACGAAACCTAAATATGAGGAGAAGCGACAACTATGGCAGCAAAAAATTTAGCGTTTGAAAGCGATGCCCGCAGCGCCTTACTGGCCGGGGTGGAAAAGCTGTCCTCTGCGGTCAAATCGACCCTCGGCCCGCGCGGCCGCTGCGCCATCATTGACAAAGGATGGGGAGGACCGACGGTGACCAAGGACGGCGTGACCGTGGCCGAAGAAATCGAACTGCTGGACAAAGCCGAAAATATGGGCGCCAAACTCGTTCGCGAAGCGGCCAGCAAGACCTCCAAAATCGCCGGCGACGGGACGACCACCGCCACGGTGCTGGCCGAGGCGCTGTTCAAAGAGGCCTTTAAGAATCTGGCCGCCGGCGCCGATGCGATGAGTCTGAATCGCGGCATTCAAAAGGCCGTCGCCGCCGCGGTTGACAAGCTGACGACACTGGCCAAGCCGGTCGATATCAGCAAAAAAGACAGCATTGTCAATGTCGCCGCCATCAGCGCCAACAACGACTTTGATATTGGCAAGAAAATGGCCGAGGCCTTTATGAAGGTCGGCAAAGACGGCGTAATCACTGTTGAAGAAGGCAAGAGTCTGGATACCACCGTCGATTACGTCGAAGGGATGCAGTTTGACAGAGGGTATCTGTCGCCGCATTTTGTGACCAATCAGGACGCCATGGTCTGCGAACTGGAAAAGCCGTTCATCCTGGTCTTTGAAGAGAAGATCAGCAATGTAACCAAGCTGGTTCCACTGCTTGAAGCGGTAGCCAAGAGCAAGCGGCCGCTGCTGATCATTGCCGAAGACGTCGAAGGCGAAGCACTGGCGACCTTGGTGGTCAACAAGCTGCGCGGCATCCTTCAGGTTGCTGCGGTCAAGGCTCCCGGTTACGGTGATCGCCGCAAGGCCATGCTTGAAGACATTGCCATCTTGACCGGGGCTGAGCCGATCTTTAAGGATTTGGGCATCGAGCTGGACAAGGTCAGCGTCTCCCAGCTCGGCCAGGCCAAGAAGGTCAATATCGACAACGACAATACCACCATTATTGAAGGCGCCGGTTCACACGAGGCCATTCAGGGTCGAATCGCCCAGATTCGCAGCGAAATCGAAATCACCACCAGCGACTATGATCGCGAAAAGCTGCAGGAACGCCTGGCCAAGCTGACCGGCGGCGTGGCACGCATCAATGTCGGGGCTGCCAGCGAGGCGGAAATGAAAGAAAAGAAAGCCCGCATCGAAGACGCCCTGCACGCCACCCGTGCGGCTATTGATGAAGGTATCGTTGCCGGCGGAGGCGTCGCACTGGTGCGCTGCATTGAGGCCGTCAAGTCGCTGAAGCTGTCCGGCGACGAAAAAACCGGCGCGAACATCATTGCAAACGCCCTGCGTATGCCCTGCTATACAATTGCGGAAAACGCCGGCGCGGTCGGCCATATCGTCGTCAACAAAGTCGCTCAGGGCAAAGACGGTTTCGGCTACAACGCCGACAAGGATAATTACGAAGATCTTTTCGAGTCCGGCGTCATCGATCCGGTGAAAGTGCCCCGCATCGCCCTGCAGAACGCCGCGTCCGTGGCGGGGCTGCTGCTGACGACCGACTGCGTGGTCGCCGAAAAACCCAAAGACAAAGACGCAGGCCCAATGCCCGGCGACATGAACGGTATGGATGATATGGATATGATGTAATTGCACAGCGTACGACGCAACCATAAACAAACGAAAAGAAAAACTCATTGACAGGAGAATAAACGATGAAACTGGTACCTCTTGAAGATCGCATTGTTGTCAAGCCGCAGGAAGCCGAAGAAAAAACCGCCGGGGGGATCGTCCTGCCGGATACCGCCCGCGAAAAACCGCTGATGGGAACCGTCATCGCCGTCGGCTCCGGCAAACTGCTGGACAACGGCAACCGGGCCGCAATGAACGTCAAAAAGAATGACGTGGTCCTGTACGGCAAATACAGCGGCAGCGACATCGAAATCGACGGCGAGGATTACAAGATACTCCGCGAAAGCGAAGTACTCGGTATCGTGGAAAAGTAACCGGTTTTAAGAACAACCAACGACTGAACAGTCGGGAGGACTAATACTTATGGCAAAACAAATGATGTTTCAGGAAACCGCTCGGGCGCATCTGAAAGACGGGCTGGGCCAACTGGCCAACGCCGTCAAGGTGACGATGGGGCCGACCGGGCGCAATGTGCTGCTGCACAAGAGCTTCGGCTCGCCGAAAATCACCAAAGACGGCGTGTCGGTTAGTAAAGAAATTGAGCTGCCCGATGCGTTCAAGAATATCGGCGCCAAGATGGTCAATCAGGTGGCCAGCAAGACCAGCGATCGGGTCGGCGACGGCACGACGACGGCAACCGTGCTGGCTGAGGCGATTTACAACGAGGGACTGAAATATGTGACTGCCGGCGTCAATCCCGTTGCCCTGCAGCGCGGCATCACCAAGGCGGCCGAGGTGGTTACCGACTTTATCAATGATGCGGCCAAACCCGTCAAAGGCCACGACGACATCGCCAAAGTCGCCGCCATCAGCGCCAACAACAATCCGGAGATCGGACAGATTCTGGCCGACGCGATGGACAAAGTCGGCAAAGAAGGCGTCATTGAAGTCGAAGAAGGCAAGGGCATGGAAACCGAGCTGACCGTGGTTGAGGGGATGCAGTTTGACAAAGGGTATCAATCGCCCTACTTTATGACCAACCCGGATACGCTCGAGGCGGTTCTCGAAGACGCTTATATCCTGCTGCATGAAAAGAAAATCAGCAATCTGCGGGAGCTGCTTCCGCTTCTGGAAAAAGTCGCTCACATGAGCGCTCCGCTGGTGATTATCTCCGAGGAAGTGGAAGGCGAAGCACTGGCGGCGCTGGTGATCAACCGGCTTCAGGGTGTCCTGAAAGTCTGTGCGGTCAAGGCGCCGGGCTTCGGCGACCGCCGCAAGGCCATGTTGCAGGACATCGCCGTCCTGACCGGCGGCACGGTCATTACCGAGGATTTGGGCATCAAGCTGGAACATATCGAACTGTCTCAGCTCGGTCAGGCCAAAAAAGTCGTCGTCGGCAAGGAAACCACCACGATCATCGAAGGCGCCGGCAAGAAAAAAGATATCAAGGCCCGCTGCGATCAGATGCGCGCCCAGATTGAAAAGACCACCAGCGACTATGACCGCGAGAAGCTGCAGGAACGGCTGGCCAAGCTGACCGGCGGCGTGGCGGTCATTAAGGCCGGCGCGGCCACCGAGACGGAGATGAAAGAGCGCAAAGACCTGCTGGAAGATGCCCTGCACGCCACCAAGGCCGCAGCGCAGGAAGGCATCATTCCCGGCGGCGGCGTGATTTATCTGCGTGCAATTGCCAAAGTGACTGAGGCCAGAGCCAAAGCCAGGGGCGACGAGAAAATCGGGTATGATATTCTCATCAGCGCTCTGAAGGCTCCAACCCGTCAGATCGTCGAAAACGGCGGCGGGCACGGCGATGTCGTGGTGGCCGAGCTGCTTGAAAAGAGCGGCAATATCGGGTATAACGCCAATACCGGCGAATATGAAGATATGGTCAAGGCCGGCATTATCGATCCGGCCAAGGTCGCGCGGGTGGCGCTGCAAAACGCCGCATCGGTAGCCGGGCTGATGCTGACGACCAACGTGGTGATTACCGGCATCAAGGACGACAAAAAGGAAAATGTCGCTGCAGGCGCAGTCTGCTAAGACCTGTCAAACCGGTCAGAGGACATTAGTCAGGGGCGAATCGTTGTTCGCCCCTGTTCTTTGCTATTGAGCGACTCGCAGGTTTTGAATAAGATTGCGTTATGTTTGGCCGACATAAAGCACTTGAACGGATTCGAAGTGAACGTGTCTTTTAACCAAAACATCTGGAAAGAATGAACCGATGAACATACAAAAAAAGACCATATCAACCGTTATGCTGTGCGGCATAGCAATTTTGGCGGCCGGGTGCGGCGGACCGAAATGGACATGCAGACAAGTCAGCGAGCAGTTGGCTGTCTCGGAAAACACTGCGATTCGTCCGGTGTCGCGACTTGCATTGAACTGGTGGGCCGAACGTCATAATGCCGTCAATGCCCGGGTACAGCAGGGTAACGTTGATTTGCTGCTGATAGGCGACTCGATCACGCACGGCTGGGACGAACACCCTCAGTTGTGGGACGCTTATTTCGGTTACTGGAATACCGTGAATGCCGGTTTCAGCGGCGACCGGACCCAGCACGTCCTTTGGCGACTGGAGAACGGAAACATTGAGGGAATTTCGCCGCGTGTCGCTATGATTATGATCGGCACCAATAATTCCAACGGCAACGAATACACCGCCGAGGAGATCGCTGAAGGCGTTGCTGCGATCGTATGCAAGTTAAAGACCCAACTGCCGCAGACAAAAATTGTAATACTGAGTATATTTCCACGCGGATCCAAAGAACAGCGTGACAACCCATCGGCCGATGCCGTCATGAATCCGCAATGGGCCAAAAATGATAAAGCCAATCAGTTGATTTCAAGACTGGCTGACGACAATCGGGTATTTTATTTGAATATCAATAACGTTTTTTTGGATGACCAAGGCGTACTCAGACGCGAGATTATGCCTGATCTGCTGCATTTGTCGCCAGCGGGATACGCCCGTTGGGGACAGGCGGTCTTGCCGACACTGGAAAAACTGATGGCGAAATAATCAGAGGCCGCTTCGGTCATTTGAATGACTTGATGAAATGTTAATCACGAAATAATTGAGACATTATGGCCAAACGCGATTACTACGATGTACTGGGAGTGGACAAGAAGGCCTCTGCGGACGATATCAAGCGGGCCTATCGTCGATTGGCCATCAAGTACCACCCGGACAAGAACCCCGGCGATAAAGAAGCCGAGGCCAAGTTCAAGGAATGCGCCGAGGCGTATGAAGTCCTGAGCGATCCGGAAAAACGCAAACGCTATGACCAATTCGGTCATGAAGGGCTGCGCGGCGCGGGTGTTCACGACTATACGCATATGAATGTCAATGATATCAGCGATATTTTCGGTGATATTTTCGGGGATATGTTCGGGGACATTTTCGGTTCGCGGCGTTCTTCGCGGCGCGGCAGCGGGGCGCGTCACGTATCGCGGGGCTACGATCTTGAAACAACGGTGGAATTGACGCTGGAGGAAGTGGCTCGCGGCGTTGAAAAAACCATCGAATTTACCCGCCAGGATACGTGCCCGGATTGCTCCGGTTCGGGCGCCGCGAAGGGACGGGCGCCGTCGCGCTGTAATGTATGCGGCGGCAGCGGTCAGGTGCAACGGGCCGGATTGGGCGGTTTTTTTCAGATGGTCTCGACCTGCCCGCAGTGCCATGGCGCCGGCCAGATTATCACCGACCCCTGTCGAAAATGCCGCGGGAAGGGACTGGTTCCCAAAAAACGAATGCTTAGCGTCAGGATACCGGCCGGTGTTCATGAAGGCCAGGCCATCCGTGTTGCCGGCGAAGGTGAACCCGGACGCCATAACGGACCGCGCGGGGATTTGTACTGCTATGTGCGGATTAAAGCCCATCCGTTCCTGATGCGCGACGGGGCCAATCTGGTGGTGACGGTGCCGCTGAGTTTTACCCAACTTGCGCTGGGCGCAGCCATTGATGTGCCGACATTGAACGGAACGCGAATCCTTCGCATTCCCCCCGGCACACAGCACGGTACCGTGCTGCGCATCCGGGAACAGGGACTGCCGGATATTCGCAGCGGTCGCAAAGGCGATCTGCTGGTTCAGACGGCCGTAGAAATTCCCAAACGACTGACGCCTCAGCAGGAAACGCTGCTGCGGGAATACGCCAAAACGGAAGAACTTGAGGTCAATTCCGAAAGCAAGAGTTTTTTCGAACGGATTAAACAGCATTTCGGAAACAAATAAATAATCAGGGTCAACCCATGAGCGCCAAAGATAAAAAAACCGACAAACACATCAAAGAGCTTGAGCAGCAGATTGAGCAGCTCAACACGGAAAAACAGGAATTGCTCGAAAAACTCCAGCGGCTCAGCGCCGACTATATCAACTACCAAAAGCGCGTCCCCCGGCAAATCGCCGACACCGTGACGTATGAAAAGAAAAAGATCCTTCGTTCGCTGCTGCCGTCGCTGGATAATTTCGAACATGCCCTTGCCGGCGCCGCGGCCGCAGAAGGCCCCCAATCGCTTGAAAATATCCTCAAAGGAATCCAACTGGTCTTCGATCATATACTCGACGCGCTGAAATCGCTGGGTGTGGAAAAGGCGGTCTCCGTGGGGCAACCCTTTGACCCGGCGCGACACGAGGCAATGATGCAGCGCAGCGAACCGAACAAAGAAGACGGCGTTGTGCTGGAAGAATACCAGTCGTGCTATCTGCTGGACAAAGAGGTGCTTCGTCCTGCCAAAGTCATCGTCAACAAGACGCTTGGGCCGGCCCCTGCCGAAAAAGAACAGTCCGAGCCGTCGGTCGAAGCAAATACCGACATCTCATCGGAACCCGTTGATGAAACCACTGACATTGAACCGGAGAACCCATAATGCCGACGTATGATTATCAATGTGACGCCTGCGGCCATGCGTTTGAACAATTCCAGTCCATTACCGCCTCGTCGCTAAGAAAATGTCCCCACTGCGGTAAACTCAAACTGAAACGCCTGCTGGGAACCGGCGCCGGGCTGATTTTCAAGGGCAGCGGCTTCTATCAAACCGACTATCGTTCAGAAAGCTATACCCAAGCCGCCCAAAAGGACAAACCCGCCGCCCAAACAAAGTCAGCAGACAAAAAAGAGTCGCCCGCGGCAGCAAAAACCGAAACCAAGACAACGACAAACCAATCGTCAAACAATCAATCGTAAGACGGACTTTGCTCCGTCTTTTTTATGTCATGCAGGGAGAGATGTATGTCCTATACACCCAGTACCGAACGCTATGCCACTATGGAATATCGCCGCTGCGGTCGAAGCGGGCTAAAACTGCCGGCCTTGTCGCTGGGGCTTTGGCACAACTTCGGCGGCGTCGATGCATTCGAAACCGCCCGCGAACTGATTCATACCGCACTGGACCACGGTATCACTCACTTTGATCTGGCCAACAACTACGGCCCGCCGCCGGGCAGCGCCGAGGAAACGTTCGGCCATATTCTCAAATGCGATCTGGCTGCCTGGCGCGACGAACTGATTATCAGCACCAAGGCCGGGTATCTGATGTGGCCCGGGCCCTACGGCGACGGCGGCTCACGCAAATATCTTCTAAGCAGCCTGGATCAATCCCTTCGACGGATGGGACTGGAGTATGTTGACATTTTCTACTCACACCGTCCGGATCCCGAAACCCCGCTGGAAGAAACGATGGACGCCTTGGCGCAAGCCGTGCGGTTGGGCAAGGCCCTGTATGTCGGCGTATCGAACTATCCACCCGACCTGACCCGCCGAGCCGCCGCCCTGCTCAAAGAACGCGGCATCGGCCTGCTGATTCATCAGCCGCGGTATTCGCTGCTGGTACGGGACATCGAAACCAACGGTCTGCTCGACACACTCGACGAACTGGGGACCGGCTGCATCTGCTTTAGTCCGCTGGCGCAGGGACTGCTGACGGACAAATATCTTCAGGGGATTCCCGCCGGGTCCCGCGCGGCCAAAACGCACGGCTTTCTCAAAAAAGAAACCATCACGCCGGACCTTGTCAAAAAGCTGAATACCCTGAACACCATCGCCGTCGAACGCGGCCAGACATTAGCTCAGATGGCCCTGGCGTGGGTATTGCGCCAACCGGCAGTCACCAGCGCCCTGATCGGCGCCAGCCGTCCCGAACAACTGCTGGACAATCTGGTGGCCTTGAAGCATACCACGTTCACCGAATCAGAACTGGAATTACTCTAACGATTTTCTTTCATCGAGACGCTTTGCCCTTGACCGATTGACCGATGCGTGTTAATCTGACGCCGATCAATTGAAAGGAATTGCTGATATGGATATATTGTTTCCTGCGGCGTTGCGGATTATCGCAGCGGTTGCGCTGATCTATTTCGGGCTTGGGCTGTTCAATATCCACTGGCTGATGCGCATTCGCGCCATCGCGGCATTGGCGGTTGGTGCAATGCTGGTCGGCGGGTTGGGCTGGCCGCTGGTTCGTCCGGATCTGCCGATTGCGGCGATCACGCTTGTCAACGGCTCTGTCAGCGTATCCGGCGCGGTATTGTGTGTGTTATTGGCGTTTGCGGCAGGTTTTCTTGCGTTTTTTGTCTCATGGCCGGCAGGTAAAATCCTTGCTCCCTATGCCGCACCGACGGGGCTGGCCATCTGGGCGATGACCAGCGGCAATATGCATCGGCTACTGCTGGATCATCATCAGCCGGCCCAGCGACAGGCGCTTTACGCAGCGCTGCGATGGGAAGGTTTTTTTTGGCTGCTGATCTGTGTGGCAGGCTATCTGGGTGTTCTGGTCGCTTCGCGACTGGCAGGCTCCAAAATTGTCATTCTCGGCCAATTCGACAGCGATAAACCCAAGGGCATAACCATTATGACCCATGTCTTGTTGGCAATGGGCGCGACGATTCTTGTCGGGTGGTTTGCCTTGGGTGTATTTGTTCAGGACATCCACCAGCCCGACCCCCGGCTCGGTATGGTCGTCGGCCAACCCGGTAACCGACAGATTGCATTCGGCGTATTCACGACATTTTGCATTGCCGCGTATCTGGTTAAACATACTCTTAAAATCGGGTATCTGCCGGTCGCAGCCGCCTCGGTTGTGCTGACTTTTTTGGGGGCCACTCAACTACTTCGCGGCGATACGCTGTCTCATCTTGCCGGGAATTGGCCGATTGCCTATTTCAATCACGCCGTCAACGCCATTACGCCCCTTCAAATGGTGGCCTTTGCCGTACTCGGTGCGATTACCGGATATTGGATGGCCGTTAAATTTCACCACCCCACATGGAAAACACATTAACGTCCGATAAGTCCGCCCGTTTCCTGCTGTTGTCGGATTGGTCGCCCTCCCTAAATAACTTTAAGTTCATTTAGATAAATGAGTTACAGTTAAACCAACCGATTCTGATAAGTTTTTTTGCGTCTTTTGCATTTTTTCATTACGCCGGTGCCTGCCGATTGCCGAAAAAATTGGCGTCCCGCAAAGAGGAAATACGATGTAGGATTAAAAAATTTCGCTCAATGCGGGGCAATCCGACGTATTAAATTATGAAAAAGGCTATGTGGCACGGTTTTTGTTTGAGTTTCACGAATCCGACCGGCATAAGCAAAGGAGTTATGGATGTTGGTTTTAAGCAGACAAAAGGATGAGTCGATTATGATCGGCGATGATGTCGAGATCGTCATTGTTGATGTGCGAGGCGACAAGGTGCGACTGGGCATCAACGCTCCGCGCAGTATCGCCGTTCATCGGAAGGAAATCTATCTGGCGATCCAAAAAGAGAAAGAGAGTCAAAAAGTCGCCAACAATCATTAACCTTTTCTGTCTTTCGCTTCGCCGGCGCTTTATCCAGCCGAAATCCGGAGTACTCCACTTTTCTTTTCAAACCGGACACAGAGTGTCTTTAAGTCATACGATACAGTATCCGTGATGGTCTCATCCACATCGCTCGGACACCCCATCGATTAAAAATCCAGCGTTGTGATGCCCTCCTGTATCGCATACTTGGTCAAATCCGCCAGGTTGTCCAGCCCCAGCTTTTGCATAATCCGATGCCGCATCGACTCAATCGCTTTGGGAGTCGCCTCCAATGCTATGGCGATTTCTTTTGTGGTTTTGCCTTCAACCATTAACTGAAGCACTTCTATTTGGTGTCCGGTCAGTTTTCGTGAAACCGTTTGGAAAGCGTCGCGACCAATCATCTCGGCGTAATCATCGGCCATAAGCTGGGCCGCTCGCGGGCACAGATAAATCTCACCGGCCAATGCGGCCTGTATGGCCAACGGCAACTGCTCAAGGGCATGGGACTTGAGTACATATCCTGAGACGCCGAATTTGATCAACTCACGCAAATAGTTGCGACGATTATACGCCGTCAGAATGATGATGCGGCAATGAGGGCAGCGCGAACGAATGCGATGAGTCGCTTCAATGCCATTCATCAGCGACATCTTCACGCAGGACGGCCTTTCGGAGCATGTGCGGTAATGAGAATCCGCCATGCGGTTATGATTCACAGGCTAAAAGCCCGCGCTATAAGAGAGACCGGATGGAGTACCGGTATGTTCTGCTCGCACAGTATTTCAATCTGCATCTTGCAGGCGGCGCATTCGGTCAGGATGATGTCGGGGCGGTCGGCGTCAATCGCATCCTTGATCGACTTTCCGATTGCCGCCGATAAGTCGCGGTTTTTGGCCTGCATTCCGGCTGTACCGGCCAGTCCGCAGCAGCCGGCGTTGAGATCCTGCACCTCCAACCCATACAGATCGCCGAGTAATCGCGGCGTCAGGGCGGTATCCCGAAGCGGCTTGAGATGGCACGGCGTATGATAGGCAATGCGTTTGCCCGAAAACAGACGAGCACTCGTCTTTAGTCGGCCGCGAAGTTCCGGATGCGCGGTAAGTAATTCGTCCAGATAAGCCATCAGCTCCGTCGTTTGCCGTGAAACGCTTTGGGCCGTATCCGAATCGTCGATGAAATGCATTTCCGGGCCCAGACACAGCGCCGCACTCGGTTCGGAACAGACCACCCGATACCCCATCGCCGCATAGGGGCCCAATCGGCGAAGATTGAAGAGTAAATCCTTTCGCGCCCTGTCCAGATGGCCATAGACAAACGCCGGCATCGGGGCCGGACGCTGTTCGGGTACAGCGACCGTCACATTCGCACGGCGCAGCACATCCAGGACCGCCCTGCCTACGCTGTGGTCGTTGTAATTGACAAAGCTGTCCACAAAATACACCGCATGGTCAACTGGCGATTTTAACGTCTCCGATTTGGCCGTTAAGACCTGCGCCTTGCGCACAAATGATCCCCGTTCAAAATGCGGCAACGGACGATTGCGATCCAGCCCGATCGTCTTTTCCAGCAGCCACCGCACGATGCTCCATCTCATCATTCGGTTGCTTAGCGGTGAAAACGCACAGGCGGCGACGCTCAGCCAACGATTGTGAATCAAAACCAACTCCGCCGCCGTAAAGCCGGTATGTTTGGCAAGCTGCGCCCGCGCTTCGATGATCAAGCGGGACATATCCACGCCCGCCGGACACTCAATCGAACACATTTTGCAGTTAATACACAAAGCCAAGTGTCTTTTTAATTCGGCATCGTCCAGCGGCCGCCCGTCCTTCTCGGCGGCCATCCAGGCGGCGATGAGATTTGCCTTGGCCCGTGTGGTTGCCACTTCCTCGCCTGTTCCGCGAAACACCGGACACATCCGCGCGCCGGGGCCTGTCGCCAGACACACCCCACAGCCGTTGCATTGTTCGACCTCCAGCCGAAACACTTCCGGCGTAAGATGCAGTTCCGGCGTAAACGGCGCGGCCGAAGCCAGCGACTCGACCCGCAGATTCTTAACCATTATATCCGGATCGTCATTGATGATTTTACCCGGATTGAACAGGCCGTGCGGGTCAAACAGTGCTTTAACGCCCTTGAGCAGCTCATAATACGCATCGCCGTATTGCCGCCGAACGAACGCCGCCCGCAGCAAGCCGTCGCCGTGTTCGCCGCTGATTGAGCCGCCCAGAGACCAGGCCAGCGAAAAGACCTCCTCGGCAATGCGCCGCATTGCCTTCAGGTCTTCGGCCTTGCGCAAATCCAGATAAGGCCGGATATGCAGTTCGCCGTCGCCGGCGTGGCCGTAATAGGCCGTGGGGAAATGGTACCGCTTACTGATGTTTTCCAGTCCGGCGATGTAGGCGTCAAGCCGTCGATGATCCACCGAAACGTCTTCAATAAACGCCAGGGGATGGGCCTGTCCCGACCCGCGATTGAGCAGCGGCACGGCGTCTTTGCGCGACTTCCAGAGATGCGCCTGTCGCGGCGCATCGAGAAACTCCGTCGCTCGCGTCGCCAGATCGCCTACCGCCTTGACGGTCGCGGCGATCTTGTCCCGTACCGTCTCGACTGTCGGCCCGGAATGCTCCACCAGCAGCGTGGCGGCACAGTCAGTTGGCAGCACATCGCGATATTGCGGCAGTGCGTCGCGTGCCATGGCCGCCAGGGTCTTATCCATCAGTTCGCAGGCGTCGGCGCCGCTTTCGACAATAATCGGCACAGCTTGGGCCATCGCTTCAAAACCGGCGAACTCAAACTGCACCAGCCCCACTGTCTTTGGCAACGGTACTGTGCGCAGCGTTATTTCAGTAAATATTCCCAGCGTTCCTTCCGAGCCGGTCAGCAAACGCGCCATATTGACAGCGCCGTCGGCAACCGCGCCGTTGAGTGTATAAGCGCAGCGATTGCGCTTCGTGGCCGGCTGCGATTGGGCGATGAGCTGTTCGCTGGGTTCGAGCAATCGCAGGCAGCCTTCGATCAGTCGCCGAACCGCCGGTTCGGCGCCGTCTTGCGGCCGCATTCCATTGCGAAAATCGCACACCGTCCCATCGGCCAGCACCGTTCGCAGAGACTGAACGTGGTCGCTGATGAATCCGTATCGCAGGGAATGCGCTCCGGTGGCATTATTGGCCACGATTCCGCCGATGACCGCTCGATTGCCGCTGGATGGATCCGGCCCGATCTTCCGCCCCTGACGAGCAAGGCAGCGGTTCAACTCGTCCAATACCACGCCCGGCTGAACCCGAACCCACGATCCATCGTCGGCTGTCTGCACAATCCGCGTCATATAGCGCCGCATATCCAGCACGATGCCGTCCGTCAGAGACTCGCCTGCTACGCCGCTGCCGGCGCCCCGTGCGGCAATGGGAATGTTATTCTCAACGGCATAACGCACCGTCGCAACGACATCGGCTTCCGTGCGCGGCATCACCACACATCCGGGCAACATCCGATAGATGCTGGCATCGGTACTGTAAGCGATGCGATTAAAGACATCCACTCGCACGTCGCCTGCTATTTGCCCGGCCAGATCGGATCCTATCGCTTCGATTGTCTTTGTTGTCGTCAACGTGTTAACTCCTCATCTTGTGAACGCGGCAAGAACCGGCCGAAAGCAATCGGCAAAGCGACTGGGCGGACGGCGTATCCGCGGAAAACACCACCGCCGCATCGGCACAACGCACTATTTGTTCGCTCTGCTCAAGCCTATTGAGATAAGGCGCATTGAACAACACGATATCATAGGTACGCCTTGCCTCAGCCAGCATTTGTTCCCACTTGGCCGGACTAAGCGTTGACACACAATGCGCCGGCCAGACAGATAAATTCTTGACCGGTGTTTTCACGGGCAACGCCGAAGCATCCGTACCGTGTACTTCAAAGACGTGCGCCACCGCGTCGCGTTTTGTATCCAGATCAATCAACAGGCATTGATGAGAATTCGCCAGCCGTACTGCAACGTTGACCGAAACGGTTACCGGCAAATCGCGCAGACTGCCGGCTGCCAGAAGGATAATGCGGGCTTGTCCATTTATTTTTGCTTGGCCGCTGAGCAGCGTACAGCACTCGGAAACCACATCCGCCTTCGAACCGGCCGATGCAGAGACCGGCGTCTTTTTCTTTCGTCCCACCAGCAGCGCCGCCAGACCGCATACAAACACAACAAAGAAAACACCGGCCGCGGCGGCATACAGCCAGGGACTATACATCAACGCATTAAACCATTCCGGAAGCCCTTGGGCAAATGCGGCATTCATAGCGGTCAATTCGGGAACGGCCTTCGGATCGAAGCAGACGCGGCTTCATGGCCGCAAAAACGCCGGATGTCCTTCTGTACAATGTCGCTGAGCAGCGTCTGCTGGTAGTCCGACAGGTATTCATCCTGACGGCTCAGAAACCGGTGGGTGTGTGCGATCCGTTGCGGTCGGGATGATGAGGACGACCCCCCTGCCGAAGGCGCATTCGAAAAATACTGTTCCATGACATGTTCAATCGCTCCGTTTTGCGTCGGCTTGCCGGATCGCTGCAATTGACGACGGCGGGCGGTGGATGCCTTGCGCTGTTCGGCCAAAATCTGTTCGGCCAGATTAAAGCCGGGAATATCCTCTGCGGCCAGCTTTTGCTCAAGGTGTACATCGTCTTCGGAAATGACCTCCTCGCACGGCTCACAGTACGGCTCCGGCTGCGGGTCATCGACGGCGTCCTGCATCGCCCATTCCTCCTCCTGCCGACCAAGCTGCGTTCGGACGTCTTCAATTGCCTCCGTCAGCTCGGCGTTTTCACGCAGCAGCCGGGCATTGTCGGCGTCAACCTGTTCCATCCGTGATTCGGCGTTTGAAAGCTCCGCACGAAGCGATTCCAGTTCGCGCTGCCGCTCAAGCAGCGTGCGAGCCGCAGCTTCCTGAGCCGCTTTCATGGCGTCGATCGTTTTGGCCCATTCAAGGGTCTGCTCTTCAAGTCGTTTTTCGACATCTTCTTTTTGCTGATCCGCTCGGCGAAGCTGTTGAGCCTGCTCAGCCAGCGTGGCGGCGTATTCCTCAACGCAAAATTTAAGGGCCGAAAGCTCGTTGATTTTCTCGGCAAGCTGATGTTCCAAATCCTCAATCCGCTGCTGTTTGTCGGCGGCGAATCGGGCCGATTCGTCAAGACTCCGCTTGAGCTGTTGATTACTTTCCTGGAGTTTGTCGATTTCCTGAATTTTTTCATTCAATCGGTCGATGTTTTCTTGCAGTGCGGCCTGGATCTTGGGCGCCGGTTGAGTGGGCTTGGGCGGGTCCGGCTCGCCGGCGTCGTTGGCGGTGTTATTGGTGCTGGTCTTGTGCAGCGTCTCAAACGGCAGGATTCGAGCGCCAACCGCCTGACTTGAAGGCCTCGGATCCGATGCGTCATCTTTTTGTTGTTGTTGTTCTTGGGTACTATTATCTTGATTTTCAGATTGCGCTGGATGCGCAGGTTGTATGGATTGTATGGGCTGGCCCACTTGGCCGGCGTGTGGCTGAGTACCGGACGTCGATTCGGCGCGGACAGCCCCAGCGGCGGATTGCATCACTTTTTGCAACTGCGCTTTACATTGCAGGATGTCGTCATCTAGTTCGATTTTTTTTTGATGTTCGCTTTGCATCCGACCCTCCGATCAGCATTCTGTCATAAAACTCATTACAAGTCAGTATAGACCAACACACGGAGAAAATCAAGCCGTCCGGCGCATCGGCTTGCGAAATCGTCGTATTTCCACAGCGATTAAATTGCCGCTATGCCGTTCTATTTCCGGGCCGGCCCGAGGGAATACAGGGTATAACTGCTCAAATTAAAGTGACTTAAAATGTCCTCTATATCCTGAACGGTTACCGCTCGAATATGGTCAATGTCTTGTGCCGTCGAAAGATACTCTTGGCGATAGACCCAGTTGAAGCCCAGGTTGACCAGCCGTCCCATGGGCTGTTCGCTTTTGAGGGCCACCGAGCTGAGGACTTTGTTGCGAGCCGACTCCAATTCCTCGGCAGTGACGCCGTTTTTGGCGATCTCGGCAAAAAGTGAATTGAGTATCTCCTCCACCCGGTCGGCGTTTTGAGGATCGCAGCAGATATAGCTGCAAAACGCCCCGGCGGCGTCCATCGAGGCCAACTCGAGAAATGCCGTATCGGCCAGGGCGGGGTCAACCAGCGACCAGAAATAACGCGAACCGGTACTGTCGCCGAGGATCACGCTGAGCAGCTTGGACGCGTACCAGCGGTCGTCCTGCATTGAAACGGCCGGACTGTACAAAGCCAGATGCTGTCGGATCAGGCCGACCTTTTGGTCATAAACCTTTTTCGGCTCGCTTTGGTGAGACGGCAGCAGGCGCGCCGCATCGGATGACGACCAGGAGCCGCAGTGCCGCTCGACCTGAAGACTGAGTTGATCAAAGTCGAAATGGCCGCAGCAGGCCAGTGTGATGTTGTTGGGGGCGTAACGCCGGGCAAAGTAGCTGCGCATCTGCTCGACGGTTAAATCGGTGATGCTCTCGATGGAACCGAGGACGCTGTGGCCGCAGGGATGATCCTTGAAAAACAATTCTCGACCGCGATCAAAAACCAGAAACTCCGGCATATCCAAATACATCGCGATTTCTTCAAGAATCACCTGCTTTTCGAGGTCAAAATCTTCCTTGCGCAGCGAGGGACGCATCAATTGCGCCCACAAGGCAGTGACCGCATCGAGGTATTCCGGCAGTACCGCCGCGTAATAAACGGTATTTTCCTCGCTGGTAAAGGCGTTGTATTTGGCGCCGAGACGGTCGAAGGCCTCGTTGACCTCCAAAGCCGAAAGCGTCTGGGTACCTTTGAACAGCATATGCTCCAGAAAATGCGATACACCGCTGATTTCCGACGACTCGTCGCGCGAACCGGTACGCACGAAAAAACCCAGCGCCGTCGATTGGGCGGCGGGATTGATTTCACCGATCATTGTCAAACCGTTGTTAAGCTGTCTGTGTTTGAATTCCATAGTCGTCTATACTCGTATCTCTTTGGGGCCGATGGTTACGGCGGTAAAGGTTTCAAAGGGATGCTGCCTTAAAAAATCAAGAACCGAATCGACGGTTAAGCGTTCAATCCCCTGTCGAATTTCCTCCAGCGTACGCACCCGACCGAGCAGAAAGTAATCGCCCGCGATTCCCGCCGAGCGAGCGCTGGTCGATTCGCTTTTCATAATCAGCGAACTTTTCAGACCGACTTTGGCCCGTTGCAACTCATCTTCAGTGATGCCGTCCTGGAGTCGCTGAAACTGTTCCCATAGGACATCGAAGGTCTGCTGCGCCTTGTCGGGGGTTGTGCCCGCATAACAGGATATACCGGCGAAATCCCTGAGCGTATGATACCGCGCCCCGACGGAATAGCACAGGCCTCGCTTTTCACGCACCTCGGTAAACAGACGGCTGCTCATCCCGCCCGACAAAATCGAAACCGCCGCCATCGTTTCGTAATAATAGCCCGCTCCGATAGGCGGCATGGCGGTCATCAGCCCGATGTGCACCTGGGCGCCGTCGTTCGGATAATGTGTATAAGGCCGCGATTGAATAACCGGCTTAACCGTCTGCGCCTGTCCGACGCCCGGCCGACTGAATAGCTGCTCCACACGCCGACAAATCGTTTCAAACTCATAATTGCCCGCTACCGAGATAATGATTTGCGATGGCTTGAATAATTGTCCGACAATGCGGGCGCATTGGTCGGCGGTCATCGCCAACAACTCAGGTTCTTTACCCTGGCCGGGACGACCGAACGGATCCGGATAAAACTGCTCATACAGCAGCAGCATCACTTTGCTGCGCGGGTCGTCATCAAGGCTGTGCAATTCTTCAACCGCCAGCTTACGCGACAGTTCAAACTGCGCTGCGTCCAGCCGAGGGGACAGCAGAATATCGGCGTACAGATCCAAAGCCGGCTCCAGATTGCCCGCTTCCAGCGCCGCATTGAACGTCAGATGGTTAGCGGTGATGGTGGTATTGCGATGGATGCCTAAGCCGTCCAGCGCTTCGACCAGCCGGCGACTGTCGCGGTTTCCCGCGCCGCGGAACAGCCAGTCGGCCAGAATCGACGCCGCCCCGCAGCAGTCGTCGGGCAGACAGGAAGCGCCGCCCGGCGTCAGTATATGAAACGAGACAGACTGAACATGGTTCATCCGTTCGCCCACCAGTGTCAAGCCGTTGGATAACTGATAAAAATCCATTTTCGTCATTGTCAATCCGTGATTTTCCTTTTGAACCCAGGCACTAACCTATCCATCCCGTCTGTCCGTTCTAAACAACCGCCTTGGCAATCTCACGACGGCTGAACACCCACATCCCGAACAGCAGAATTACCGCGGCCTTGGCAAACAGCGTCATTAAAACCGTCATTGCCAAAAACGTTCCCTCAATCAGACGTCCGTTGATGATATAATGCGATGGGTTATAAACGCCGTCAAATTGCGGCAGCATCCAGAGCACCGGACGCAGAGTAAAGTTGTAAATCAATCCCATGGCCACACCCAGTCCGTCGAACGAGTCAACAATAAACGTGTTGGCCGTTCCCGCCAGAAACGCGACAAGACAAACCAAAATGGCCACCGGAAACGATAACCACGTCGTCAGCGAAACCCCCAGCGCCGCCAGAAAGGCCAGCCGCACATAAATCAGAAGCAGCGACCGGACAAAGTTGCCGGTAAACGAGCCGCTGTGAAACAGTACCTCCACATCGTCAAGAATGACCGTCGTATAATTCAACGATGGATTATTGAAAAACGCCACCGACAAAAAACCATCGTCCGCAACGGCGTTAGCTGGAACGGAAAACTCATGATACGTGCGTATCGACGCATCACGCTGCACCTCATAAATGGGCGTCTTGACTCGATCCAGTCCCGTTTCGATTTGACGCAGGTCCCCAATCCGCCATGTTCCGTAAATTGTATCGTCCGGCAGCGCCGTGGTCGCCTCAAGTTTGAAGCGTATAAAGATCATCGCATCGGGGTCATCGGGAATTTTGAGTCGAACACCCCCGAAATCCCACCGCTTGGATCGCCCGGGCGGACAGGACTTGGCAATCAATCGCTCCTGGGCCAGCAATTCCCGCAAGGCCTGATAATGACTCATGTCACGCGGAATTTGGCCGCTGTCGCGAAGCATTTTGAACCGTTCTTCAGCGGATTGGCGCAATTGTTCTTCATCGTAAGTGACCTTCAATCCGGAGCGGGCCGTGTAAAATTCCGCCCGGATGCGCTCGTCCTGCACGGAGTCGATTTCCACCAGCTTCGGAATGGTCAGCGTCAGGCCGTAAATAATCGCGCCGAAGACCGCCAGCAGCACGCCGTTCAAAATCAAAATGCCGATGAGTTTTCCCGCGACAATTTGATAGCGACGCACCGGCTTGGTAACCACCAAATACAGATGGCGGCGTTTGAGATCATTGCTCAGCGTATAAGTGGAAATCGCGATGGTCAGTATGCACAACAAAAGACTGACCAGTCCGAGACCGTAACTGACAAACGTCTGCAATTTGCCCAGCGGTGTGCCGTCGCCTTCCATCACGACGCTCATCAGCGGCAGCAGCACGACCAGCAGTACAATGACCGCCAGGGCCACCTTCATTCGAACCGCCTGCGAAAGAGTATTTCGTACAATCGCCCAGAGACTATGCATTCCGTTCGTCTCCACTGTCTTGCGGCCGTGTTGCCTCAGTGCTGCCGTCGGACTTGCCTTTGCGCTCGATCAAACTCTCAAGCACATCTTTTTTGACCTTCTCAACCGGCTCGGACGGGGCGGCGTCGGTTTTGTCGGTCCCGGTTTCGGCGTCCGGCTTGGCGGCGGCCAATCGGCTCAGCAGGGTCTTGTCGGCCTGAGGTTCCGGTTTGGTCTTTTCAGCGGCAGCCGTCGATGCCGACGGCTGTTCATCCGGCGCCACGCGGGCGCTGACAAGCTGATCCAGCAGTGATTGGGAACGCACCACGGGACGCTCGGCCAAAAAGCCCGTAATCCCCGTACCGACGCCGGCGCCGCTGGTGGCCTGTTTTTCCTGGAGCGCTTTGTTGACGATATTGATAAAATAGGTCTCCAGCTTATCCATCGGACGCCGCACGTCGCAGTCGTGCCCCTCTCGGCGCAAAATGTCCTGAATTTGTTCGAGAGCCGCTTCGCTGAGCCGACCGGTATGAATCTCGGTCTGATCCTGATGCTGAAGCAGCTCTCTGACCGGGCCTTCCACCCGCATCCTGCCGCCGTACAGAATGCCGATACGGTCGCAGATATCTTCCACATCGGCCAGCAAATGGCTGCACAGCAAAATGGTCTTGCCGCGCCGCGCCAATTCCGCCAGCAAATCCTTCATCTGCCGCGTCCCCATCGGGTCCATCCCCGACGTCGGTTCGTCAAGAATCAGCACATCCGGATCGTTAATCAGCGCCTGGGCCAATCCGATGCGCCGCGCCATCCCCTTGGAAAACGTCCCCACCGGACGATTGCCCATCCCCGCCAAGCCGACCATTTCCAACAGCGTCTCGACACGCTCGTTTCGCACCTCGCGGGGTAAGCCGAAAATCCGACCGTAAAAATCCAGCGTCTCTCGCGCCGTCAGATAGCGATATAGATACGATTCTTCCGGCAGATAGCCAATCCGCGCCGAAATCTCCGGATTATCGCAGCTGCCGCCCAGCACAAACGCCTTGCCGCGGGTCGGATGCAGCAGATTCAGAATCATCTTCAGCGTCGTGGTTTTGCCCGAACCGTTCGGACCCAAAAAACCGTATATCTCATTGTAACGAATCTGCAGATTCAAATCCTCGACCGCGACGACCTTGGCGCGTCCCCACCAGTCGGGAAAGATCTTGGTCAGTGCAATCGTTTCTATGGCATAAGTATTTTCATCGGAAGCCACAATCGGGAACTCCAAAATTCACACTTAAACAGTTTTCATTCAAACGGAAAACCCGCTTTCGCTTGCCGCGCCGGTGTGCGGTTCCAGATGTTCGCCGTACCGCACCAGCCGGGCGCTGTTGAACACGACGACAACCGCCCCGCCCAAATGCAGCACCGCCGCCAGAATGACCGGCAGCCAGCCCAGCGCCGAGGCGATAATCCCCATCAGGATAAACAGGATGCCGAAGCCGAGATTCTGATTGATGACGGTGCGGGTTTTTCGGGATAAATGCATCAAAAACGGCAGACGCCGCAGGTCGTCGCTCATCAGCGCGATCGACGCCGAATTGATGGCCACGTCGCTGCCGGCCGCGCCCATGGCAATGCCCAAATCGCCGGCCGCCAGCGCCGGTGCGTCGTTGATGCCGTCGCCAACCACCGCAACAATATGCCCTTCCCGACGAATCTTTTCCACCACCGCAAGCTTGTCCTGCGGCAGACAATGCGCCTTGTAATCCGTGCAACCCAGTTCCGCCGAGACCCGATTGGCCACCTCGTTGCGGTCGCCGGTCAGCATGGTCACGCGGCGTACACGGGAATCGAACAGTTCCTTGACAGCCTGTCTGGCTTCGGGGCGGGCTTTGTCCTGAAGACCGATCCAGCCGATACATCGCTCGTCCGCCGCCACATAGAGGGTGCTGAAGCCCTGTTCTTCATGCAGCGACGGGTCCGAAACCGTCGATATATCAATGCCTTTTTCCTTCAGGAACGTATCACGCCCCACCCGCACGGTCCGGCCAGCCACCGTTGCAGTGACGCCTTTGCCCGGCGTCTCTTCAAAGTGTTCCGCGGGTGTGAAATGCACATTGGCCTCTTTGGCCAGACTGATGACCGCCCGTGCGGCCGGGTGCTTGCTCATCTGTTCAGCCGAAGCGGTCAACGCGAGCAAATCCGCCGGATCCACCTCCTCGGCCGGCTCGATTTTCGTCACATACAACTGACCGGTCGTCAGCGTACCGGTTTTGTCGAAGACCACGGCGGTAATCTTGCCGGCGATTTCCAGCAGCGACACATTTTTAATTAAAATCCCCAGTCGCGCCGCCGCTGACAAGGCCGCGACCATCGCCGTCGGCGTCGCCAGAATCAGCGGACACGGACACGAAATCACCAGCGCCGAAATAGACCGCGTCATATCCTTGGTAAAGAAATAGATAATCACACTGATCATCAGCACCGTCGGAATGTACCACTTGACGTACTGATCGATCATCCGCATAATCGGAAGCTGCGTCCGTTCAGCGGCCATAATGAGCTGCTGAACTTTGCCGAGGGTGGTATCTTTGCCGGCCTTGGTCACCTCAATATCCAACACGCCGGTCAGATTCGTGGTTCCGGCAAACACCTGCATCCCGACCACCTTATCGGCCGGCAGCGATTCGCCGGTAATTGTCGCTTCATTGACCGTACTGAGGCCGCGTTTGATTTCGCCGTCGGCCGGGATATTGTCGCCGGGGCGCACTCGCACCACATTGCCGGCCCGCAGCGAACTAACCTTGACCTCTTCTTCGGCGCCGTCGGCAGTGAGCCGATGGGCCGTCGTCGGCGTCAGCTTAATCAGGGACTCAATGGCCGCCCGCGCCCCCAGCGCCGTTCGCGTCTCCAGCAACTCGGCCAGCAGCATAATGAACGCCACCGTCCCGGCCTCCACATACTGGCCGATGGCAAACGCCGCAATCACCGCCAGCGCCACCAGCTCATCCATATGCATATGGCCGTGCAAGACGCCTTCGATGGCGTGAACGATAATCGGCAATCCCAGCAGCACCGCCCCGGCCATGGCCATCATTTCGCTCAGTTCCCGGCTGGACGCCCCGTACAACCAGGAAAACAGCGGCAGGTTCACCAAAATGCTGTTGAGAATCAGAATGCCGCCCGCCAGCGTCCCGAACAAGGCCAGACTGACGCGCATCTGCTTGCCTTCAGTGGCGGCGTGTTCAGCCAGTGCAGCCTGATCAAACTCCGTCGTTTTGATATTTAGATGATTATGTCCCATACGGTTTTCTCAATTTACTTGTCTTTATCTCAGTTATTTATCCGTCCCGTCAATTCACGCCTTCAGCGGCTTTGACCGCCCTGTTGATCGGGCTGCTGACGTCTGATCTGCGGATCACGATTGATCAGCACGCGAATTTCACGGCTTTGACCGCCTTGGGACGGCTGAATCACAATCTTCTCGTCCGCGTCGCTGAGTACCTGCTGAATCGCATCCTGATAAATCTGCTGCAAGACCAGCTCCGGACGCTTGCGATATTCCGGCAGCAGCGCCGTCAGATACTCGGCGTTGGCCTTGGCCTCTTCAACGACACGCATGCGATAGGCCCTTGCTTCGGAAATGACCGTCTGAACCTGACCGGCCAAGTGGCTGACCAGTTCCATCTGTTCTTCTCCTGTCAGATCACCGTTTCGAAGCTGCTCCAGCAATTCCTCGGCTTGCGGGCCGCCGACATCGGTCAGCAGCCGTTCTTTATACGACGCGGCGTCAATGCGCGCCTGCTCGCTTTCCTGTCGGGCGCGGTTGGATTCCTGGAACGCGGCGTCAACCTGACGCGGCCAGACGATCCGGTCGGCCCGCACGGCGTCGATCTCGATACCGCTGCCGATTTCGTCCAGCTTGCGCTGCAACGTATTCTGGACATCGACGGCGATATCCGAACGACTTCGCACGGCGTCATCGATACTGTATTTGACCATCGTCGTCACAATGGCATTGGACGCCAAACTGTTGAGCAGCGGTTCGACCGTCTCCGCGGCGGCATCCAGCAAATCCTCGCCGGGATTACGCGGACGGATATAAATCGATTCGAAGAAATCAATCGGCGAGCGAATACGATACGTAATCGTCCAGCGCGAATGAACAATGTTGTAATCCGTGCCGGCCAACCCCGTCTGCTGATCGTTTCGGGTCAGACAATAGCCGTCCCGAAGCGGATTGAGCGGGCCGGTGACCATCCGCGGCGGCGTTCGCCCCAACCGCTCCTGTTCGGTCTCAAAATACCAGAACGAATCCACATCCAGTGTCTGCACGCGCTGAACGGGAATGCGAATCACCTCGCTGATCGGTTCGGGAAACGCAAATTTCAAACCCGGCCGCAGAATGCGATGTTCCCCTTCACCCCGAAATCGGCCGAACTGAAGCACCAGCGCCTCTTCGTCCGGCTGAACGCGAAACACGCCGCTGACCGCAAACAAGACGATCAGCAGTACCATAATGACCTTCAGAATCGTAAAACTGACCCGCAACGCATTGGTTAGCGATTGACCGGCCGCATCGAGCTCGTCAAACGTCGGCGCTTGGGTATCCTGCGGCTCAGGACCTGCGGGATGAGGTTCATGTGGATATGCCATAACAATCCTGCCTGTTAATTCTCGGTTTCTTTGGGCTGAAGTTTGGGCAGTTCTTTGAGCAGATGAATCGGCTCGGTCTCCACGCCCAGCACAATCGTACTGCGTTCTTTCAGAATCCTGCGAAGCGCCTCAATATCACGCAGAAACATCGCCAGTTCAGGGTCGGCCTCAAGCATTTGATAATACTTAGCTGCTTCGGCGTCCCCGTCGCCGCGAATGGATTTGGCCTGCGATTCAGCCACCGCCAGCAGCTCCTGCCGCATGGCGTCGGCTTCACTGCGAATGGCCTCGGCCTCCGAGTTGCCCGCAGCCAAAATCGACTCCGTGCGGCCTTTGCGGTCGGCCCGCATGCGATCAAACACCTTTTCGGTCACACTTTCATTGATCATCAGACGTTTGATACCGACGGTCTGAATTTCCATACCATACTGACTTAACGCATGGCCGGCAATTTCCGCCTGCATCTCCGATTCAATGGCTTCAAACCTGATCCGCTCCGGATCGGTGTTCACAAAGTCACTGAAATAATGCCGACCAATGACGGAGTTTTGTGCATTACGAAGCAGACTGCGAAGTTTTCCTTCGGCGCTGCGCTTATCCTGCACCGACACAAGAAAACGCTCCGGATCGGCAATCCGCCACACCACATAACTGTTGATGATAATCGGTTCATTGCCCGCGGTATTGGTCTCTTCAAGGACGCCTTCATATAACCGACTCCGCGAATCAAAGCGATCCACCCGATCAATCGGCAACGGGTACTTCAAGTACAGTCCCGGCTCGATAATGGGACGTACCGGCTTGCCGAATCGCGTGACGATTACGGTTTCGGTTTCGCGCACCTGAAAAACCACCGCAAACAGTGTCAGCACCAGCACCACCAGTGCGACGCTCAAAAACACCCAAAAATTCTTCATACCTCGTTTCCCTTATATGAGTTCAACACCTGTCTGTCGTCTGTTTCGTTTCGATGTTCAACACGTCGATTTTTTAGTCGGCGGCCGGCGCTCATTGATCATCCAGCCCCAAATCAAGATCATACAGCGACGGCATCAGCCGCTCCTGAAGATCCACGATAAAAACCTGCGCGTCCTGCGGATCAGCGACCACGACATACTTGCGAATTTTCTCCAGCGCCTCTTCCAGCGTCGCCAGACGCAGCAATCGCGGATACAGTTCCGGCGCGGCCGAATAGGCCTTAAGCTGCCCGCCGAAACGCAGTCCTTCCCCCCTCGCCTCATTGATCCGCACAAACGCATCGGCCTCGGCCAATCGGAGCGTCTTGAACACCTGACCGCGCGCAGCGCTGAATGATTCCCTCAGATCAACCCGCAACGCCTCGGCTTGTGCCGTGTCGCCCTGCTCACGTGCCTGCCCGAATGCCAGCGCTTTTTTGTACAACTCGTTGACCTGTTCAATCGAACCGGCCAACTCCGTCAGGACTCGGTTGCTCTCGGCGCGAGCATTCAGCACACTCGCCTGGCGACCCTGAATCGCTGCGATCACTTCCTGATACTCCGGCACCACCGGCGGCGGCGGATGAATCCCCTGAAGACCCAGGAACACGATCTCGACGCCCAGCCCGGCGCTGTCGGCCGCTTTTTGAATCCGACGCTGCAACTCGCGAGACGCCTCAAGGCGTCCTTCCCCCAGCAGATTCTTGCCGATTGGCGAGATCACCCCCGGCCGTGCCCGATCCTCAGCTTCCACCCTGGAAGCGGCGACAAAACGCACCAGTTCGCGATAGCAGATCGCTTCCAGGACGTCTTCCGGCGTCTCGTGGTTGTACAGATAATCCCGAAGATTACGGATTCGGTATTGAATCGGAATATTGGCCCGAATAATGCTGACCGGCACAACTCCTTCTTCGTCTGCGGTTTCAGACTGAGCGGCCGCCAGCAGGTCATATTCCTCAAGATAATGCTCCTCGCCCCACAACAGGGGTTTTCGTCTGGCCTCATCCGTATCCTCGATGCGATAGCCGACGGTAATTTCCTGAATCTTATCTGTCGGATACACATAGGCAATTTCAATTGGCCAGGGCCACTTCACCGACAAACCGGGACCGATGGTTCGTCCACCTCGATCCGGCTGGGGTGAACCAAACCGCTCAACGATCGCCATTTGACCCGGGCCAATCACCACCAACGAACTGATACAGTACATCGTCACCGCCGCAAACAGAATCAACGGCAGAATCGCACGCTCCAGCAGCTTGTAAAACCACGTCTGAGAAACCTGAAAACCAAATTGATAATCGATGGTGTGGGCAATGGTATGGAGAAAACCGCCCGGCTCGCTGAACAAACCCAGCAGTCGGCTGTCAAAAGCTGCTCGGCTGTACTGTCCGGTGACGCGCGGTCGATAGACATCAAAAATAGTGTTCAAAATCGTTTCGGCCCCCAGCACAATCATCAGACCCGGAACCAGGATTTCGACAAAACGAAGAAAAACGCCGTATTTGAACTGCGCCAGCGCCAGCCCGACCGCCAGCAAGAAACCGATGACCGCCCCGACCAGCAAATAGCTGCCCCCCGCTCGCAGCGGCTTCCAGTCCGTCTGACTGCTCATCCCCGACGCAAAACGGCTGAACAAAAACAGCAAGAACGCCACCACCACCATCAACACCGCCCCCAGCAGCGGATTGACCGGCGACCATTCGACGACACCAAAGACTTTGTTTCGATAAAGAAATATACCGACGAGGATCTCATACACGGCAATGGCAACGCCGGCCAGAGGAAGAAACCATTTCTCCAGCGTCGCCAAACGTTTCTGGGCAACCGCCATCAAGGCCGCCCGGTCGCCGCCGGATGAAAAAATTGTCTTATGCTGGTCGGTTTTGGCAAGCTGGGCCATATCCAGTTTTTCCTGCTCAGCCCGCGTCCGATGTTTGAACTGAATCAGCAACACCAGCCAAATCATCACAGAGGCCAGCATCAGCCAACTGAACAGATAAATACCCAGCATCTCCTGAAACACACCGAGCAAAAGTGTACTAACGAAAAAGACAAAACTGACAAGTAATGCGATTAGTGAAACCGTTTCGGCCTTCCTCGACGATCCTGTCATAACCTATTTCCCAAATTTTCGTGAACTGATTCGGTATTGTTTTATTATGGTTAAGGAAGAAAACTATACGCCATACGATGCAAAATGCAAGCAGCGGCTTTACAAAATTGGTCATTTACGTAAAATTGCATCATATACGGTTTAATTCCTACGGTACAGAACTTTTTTTTAAGGAAAAAACGTGCTTAATCGACTGTTGATTATCTCAAAAAACACCTTCATCGAGACGTTGCGGCAACCCGTTTATGCGATTATTATCGCTTTCGCGCTGCTTCTGATGGTGTTGGCGCCAACCATCAGTATGTACACCCTCGATGAAGACATTAAACTCCTCCGCGAATTAGGGCTTTCTACGCTGTTTCTGGCCGGTTTGTTCATTGCGGTTTTTTCGGCCACCGGCGCCATCACGGAGGAAATCGAAACCGGAACCATCACTACCGTGCTGTCCAAACCCATCAGCCGTCCGGTGTTCGTCGTCGGCAAATTCGTCGGCCTGACCGGAGCGGTCGCGCTGGCCCACCTGATTGGTACGCTGGCCTATCTGATGGCCGTGCGGCACGGGGTACTCGAACGTGCCTCCGATGAAGTGGACTGGACCGTTATCGCAGCCGGCGGCGGCGCCATTCTGCTGACGATTGCACTAACTGCTTTTCTAAACTATGTTTACGACTGGCATTTTTCGGCTACCGGTATCACACTGACAGCGATATTACTGGGCATAGGGTCGCTTTTCCTTGCCGTAGTGGACAGGGAATGGAAGATAAATCCGGCCGGAAATGAATTCCAGGCGTTCGATATTTACGCCTCGATTCTGCTGCTGCTGGCACTGATCACCATTGTCGCGCTGGCGGTCTTGTTCTCAACGCGTTTCAATGTGGTACTCACATTAACCTGCTGTGTCGGGGTGTTTCTGCTGGGTCTGATCAGCGACTGGGTATTCGGGCGATTTGCCGCCCGGAGCCTGAGCGACCCGGCCTATGAATGGCTTGATCAAATCGGTATCATTTTGGCCCGCGTCGGGACGGTGCTCGTTCCGAACCTGCAAATCTACTGGGTCAGCGACGCCATCTACGAAACCGGCGTCGTCCCGGCCGGCTACCTGCTCATCGCACTGGGTTATACCGCCCTCTACACCGCCGGTATCCTTGCCCTGTCCATTGCCTTCTTCCAGAAACGCCAAATTGGATAAAAATAGACAAAAATAAGCAGTTCTTCGCTCCGTACCGACCGGACCCCATTCCGTCTGTAACCCACTGGAACGACCGCCTTATTAAAGTATGTAATCCAGAGCAATTTCGTCGCAATGATCTTGCTTGGGGCACTGGGCGCAATCGCTCCAGACCTTCATCGGCAGGGTTTGACGATCCACCTTCTTGAAACCGAGTTTTTCGAAAAAGCCCGGCTCCAGCGTGAGGGTAAAAATGCGTTTCAGTCCCAGCAGCCGAGCTTTTTCGATACAGGCCTTTACCAGAGCCGTACCGACCTTTTTGCCGAAGTACCGCTGATCGACGGCCAGCGACTTGATCTCGGCCAAGTCTTCCCACAGTACCTTCAAGGCGCAGCAGCCAATCACCTGCCCGTCGTCCTCGGCGACCTTAAAACTGTGGATTTGCTCATACAAGTCCGACAGCGAGCAGAACAGCATCCGGTCGTACTCGGCATAACAACTAATCAAGGCGTGCATCGCCTTGACATCATCTATCACGGCATCGCGTACTCTCATTGCAATCGATCTCAAATCATTCCAACGATGATCGCTTTTATGACCCAACAAAACCCATTATAATCGAAATCGTCCGGCCGGGGCAATCCATTTTCAGATTGTCCCGAATCAAGCGTGTCGCCGTCGCCGTGAAACGCGAACCGCCATACTGAACGGGAATTGATTCCTCCGCAAAATCCGGTAACTTTGCGGAGGAATCAGGGGGGTTACCGTCCATTAAGGCTCAAGCCAATGGGCGGACAGAACGGCCAGGTCAAGCAAATCCACCCGACCGTCGCAGTTGAGGTCTCCGGGCTGGAGCGGACCCCAGAAACCGATATATGCTGAAGCGTTTTCGCCGGCCACAGTAAATCGCCCGCCGGCAACCAGATGGCTGCCAAAGGGCAGCAGCGCAAAGACGCGATCGCTCATACCGCTGCCGAGAGGCTGCCACACTCGGCCATCCCATCGGGCGGTATAATTGGCGGCATTTCCTGCGGCTCGATAAAAAAGCCCGCCGGCAAAAAGATGTGTATGCATCGCGGCCAGACTATACACGTGTGAGTTCACGCCGCCGCCGACCGGCTGCCAGGAAACGCCGTCCCACTTGGCAATATAGCTGACCGGCGCGGCCACTGTCCCCGGTGCACTGGTGAATTCACCGCCGGCAATCAGCCGCGGTCCGAACACGGCCAGCGCATAGACATCGGAATTCATTCCCGTGGCCAGCGGCTGCCATGTGGCGCCATCCCAGCGGGCGATACGGTTGCAGGACAACGCGCCGGCCGTGGTAAATGAGCCGCCCGCGATCAACTGGCCGTTAAAGACGGCCAGCGTAAAGACCTGCCCGTTCATACCGGCGCCGAGCGATGACCAGGCCGTCCCATCCCAGACGGCGATGTTATTGGCCGTCGTTGACCCGGCCATTGAAAAATTGCCCCCAACAACCAAAACTTCCGACGCCGGCCCGGCCCCGTCGGGATCCCATCGGAAAACCACATTGACCGCGCCGTTCACGCCCGGAATACCGTTACCCAACAGCCACTGTTCGGGACACTGGGCGCTGACCGGTTGGACGAACACCCCCTGCATTATAATGCCTGCAAGCAGAGCAGCGAAAATGAAACGCGATTGACCTGAAAATTTAGATATTTTTCACCCCTTTTTATGTAATTTGATTGTCAATAACTCATGAATTGTCCGCTTGGAATATGTGTTTAATGCATAGGCATACTCCTGAAAATTTGGTTTCGTTCTGTGAGATACCCTTGTTCGTCCATTCGAAAGGGCCTCACCTTGTCTTCTCTAAAAGATCAATGCGCATGCCCTGCGGCGGGGGAGTTCAGATGTGTCGTTCTCACCATCCCGGTTGTGTCTTCAACCCTCGCTGTATCTCCTTAAGCGATCCCTATTTTGACAATGAAAACCTGAAAAGTCAAGAAAATTTTCCAAACGACAAAAACAGGGGCATTGTGCCTGACCCGGCCGGTTTTGTGTTGACAGGATCAGGAGGTTATGATGTCCGACGGTCTGTCTTCTGATGTCTGATCTGATTGTAAGAAGGAATTTGCGGGAAAATGAATTGTGTCGTTCAACTTAGCGAGGCATAAGAGCTTCCGGGTGGCGGGCCAGAATTTTGCGAAGCTGATCCACAACGTCCGGGCGCTCGGACGCCAGATTACGGCTTTCCAATAAGTCGGCCTGATAGTCATACAGTTCATAGACAGCCGTCTCCTGCGGCTCATTGGGAATCTTCCACTCGACCAAACGATAGCGATCCGTACGAACGGCGCGTCCCATACGCCGCCCCCGCGGGAAAACATGATAGGCGTGATCCCTGACGCGAACAGAAGGGTCGCGCAGAACCGGCGCCAGACTTTTACCATCAATCGGCTGCGTAACATGCTCACCCGGATGCGGCAGCCCGGCCAGTTCAACCAGTGTCGGATAAATATCCACGGTTTCGGCAAGCTGATCGGTATGCGTCCCCGCCTTGACAATACCGGGGGCGGAAAAAATCATCGGAATCCGATTGGCCTGCTCATAATTGGTGTGTTTGGTCCAGTACCCCAAATCGCCCAAATGATAGCCGTGGTCGCCCCACAGCGCAATAACCGTGTCCTCGGCCATCGTAAGCCGATCCAACTCATCAATTACACGTCCAATCTGGGCATCCATAAAGCTAACACAGGCATAATAAGCATGAATCAGCGTCCGCTGAAGTTCTTCGTCGAAAGGTGTTTTTCGCTCAATCGGTTCATACTGGTCAATTTCAATGTATCCTTTGCCGGCAAACGGCGGCGCCAGTTCCGGCGGCGTTTGACGCCCAGCCAATGCGATCTCAGCAGGATCATACATATCCCAGTACTTTTTTGGCGCGCAGAAAGGCAAGTGAGGCTTGACAAACCCCAATGCCAGAAAAAGCGGCTGATTGCGTTCGTGCGCCGCGCGCAAACGGCGGATACCTTCGTCAGCGATACGCCCATCAGCGTAAGCATTATCCGGCACATCCGCCTTTTCCCATGCATGACCGCGCGGCAACGTATGAATCCGGTCTAATTGCTGATTGGTAAAAAAAGCCTCTTCGCGAGTCAACCGGCCCCCTGCCGAGTTTTCCGGCAACAGATACTCCACCACCGGTTCCCAATGCGGCTTGGTACTCCATGAAGCATCATCGCCTGTGTTGCCATGACCGATGTGGAATATCTTGCCGATGCTTTCAGCCCGCCAGCCGTGGCGTATGAAATACTGGCTCATCGTTACCGCGTCGGGATAGACTTCCCGAAACGGCTTGTCGAGACCATACAGACCCAGCGACGTCGAACGACTGCCCAGCATGAGGTTATATCGGGATGGGGCACAGACCGCCTGATTGCAGTAGGCCTTGTCAAAACGCACCCCCCTGGCCGCCAAACGATCCAGATTCGGCGTCTTAGCCAGCGGATCGCCGTAACAGCCCAGGGCCGGTTTCAAATCATCAACGCAAATCAACAGGATGTGCGGCTTTTTACGCCCTGTCTGGTCATCGGCCGCAATGCGACTATACCCCCCCGTCAACAGTGAACCGACCGCTGCACCCATCCATTTCATAAAATCTCTGCGATACATCAGATTCTCCAGTTCATCACACTGTTTATCGTCATTTCAGCTTATGGGTTTAGCGCCGATTCCGACAATCAAGAGGGGAAAATCGGACAACGGCGAAACACAAAAACCTCACTGCAAGGGTCCAAAACGGGCTTTTTAGATGAAAAAACAAAAACAGGCGGCGGTGGGATTCGAACCCACGAATAACGGTTTTGCAAACCGT